>Ga0315912_10006365_pt1 | contig 10583 bp, 10 predicted proteins | sample VfabasoilMG_FD_204469 | JGI IMG/M metagenome (GOLD analysis project Ga0315912, IMG submission 204469) | Garden soil microbial communities collected in Santa Monica, California, United States - V. faba soil | ecosystem: Environmental > Terrestrial > Soil > Garden | place: USA: California... | reverse complement strand
AGACGCCGCCTGCGTGGTCACCGTGTTCTGCGACGACAACAAGAAGTACCTGTCCACCGACCTGTGCAGCGACGAGGAGTGCAAGGAGCACTACCGCGTGAACGAGGTGCAGCTGCTGGATTTCCGGGTGATTCCGCCCGTGCCGGTGGGCTGAGCGGAAGACATCACATAACCCGACCCCGGCAGATTCTATGAGTCGGCACAGGGGTCCGCGTAGAATCGCCGCCCATGCTTGCTTCACTGTCGCGCTCGTTGATGGTGGCCGCCGTGCTGGCCGCGGCGAGCGTGGCGCCGTGCGCCCATGCCGCCGATCCGGCGCCCGCGAAGCCCGCCGCGAAGAAGCCTGCGCCCGCGAGTAGTTCGACCACGGCGCCGGCAAGGAAGAAGCCCGCGGTGCCGGCCAAGAAGCCTGCGCCGCCCGCGCCACCGCCTCCCCCGCCGCCGGTCGAACTCATCGGCTACGTGGTCATGCCACCGGGTGCGTTCCGTGCCGGCCCGCCGGCCGGGCAGTACGACGACCGGGGCATGCGTGCCGCCGCGCCGCGTTTCGAATCGCAGCCGGTGCAGGGCGTGAGTTCGATCAAGCCCGGCCCGACGCCGGGCGCATGGTGGGCGCTCTCGGACAACGGCTTCGGCAACAAGTGGAACAGCTTCGACTACCGGCTGTGCATCTATCTATTCGACGTGCGTCCGCGTGCCGGCAACGGCACGGATTCGCGTACCGCGCTGCAGGCCGTCATCGAGCTGTCCGACCCCGCGAAGTTCTTCCCGTGGCGACTCGCGGAAGAGACCACGCCCGAACGTTTCCTCACCGGCGCGGATGCGGATCCGGAATCGCTGGTGGCCATGCCCAACGATACTTTCTGGGTGGGTGACGAACTCGGCCCGTGGCTGCTGCACTTCTCGGTCGATGGAGAATTGCTGGATCCGCCCGTGGAACTGCCCGACAACCTGCGTTCGGTGGCGCATCCGCTGGTGATCGCGGGCGGCGCCGAGGCGCGCGTCATGCGTTCGCGCGGCTTCGAGGCGATGGACCTGGCTGGCGACAACAAGACGCTGGTGGCCATCCTCGAAGGGCCGGTGAATGGGGATCCGCCGCGCCACAACCGCGTGTATCGCTTCGACAGCAATGCCTCGAAGTGGCTGCCGGGCACTCTTATATATGAGCTGGACGCCGACTCGACCTCCGTGACCGACATGTCGCGCATCGAGGGCAATCGCTTCGTGGTCATGGAGCGCGACGATCTGGTCGGCGACGCCGCAAAGTCCAAGCGCGTGTATACCATCGACCTCGACAAGGCGGTGCCCGGCAAACCACTCGCGAAGAAGCTGGTCATCGACCTGCTGGCGATCGGCAACGCCAAGGGCCTGGCCGAAAACGTGGCGCCCGGCGCGTTCTTCCGCTTTCCGTACCACACGCCCGAGTCCATCCAGGTACTCGACCGCAAGCACGTGGTCGTGGTCAACGACAACAACTACCCGGCGACCGGCGGCCGCGGACTCAATGTCACGGATGCCACCGAGTGGCTGTGGCTGGAGCTCGCCAGCCCGCTGTGACCTTGATCGCCCTCAAGGACGCGGAGCTCGCGTTCGGCCTCACTCCCCTGCTCGACCGCGCCGCGCTCACGATTTCCGAGGGCGATCGCGTCGGGCTCATCGGCCGCAACGGCACCGGCAAGTCATCGCTGCTCGGCGTGCTCGCGGGCTCACTGCCGCTCGACGACGGCGAGGTGCAACGCCGCCCGGGGTTGCGCATCGCCATCGTGGAACAGGAACCGGTGTTGCCCGCGGCGGAGAGCCTGCGCGCCTCGCTGTCGCTGCGCGGCCGCCTGCACACCATCGCCGATGAACGCGACCGGCACGCCGCGGAAACCCGGCTGGTCGAATTCCTGCATCGCTTTTCGGTCAACGAGAACGCCGCGCCCGCGCAGGCATCCGGCGGTGAGCGCAAGCGCGCGGCGCTGGCGCTGGCCTTCGCGCTGGAACCCGAGCTGCTGCTGCTCGACGAGCCGACCAACCATCTCGACATCGACGGCATCCAGACGCTCGAGGAACAGCTGCAGAAGAACGTGACTTGCGTGGTGATCACGCACGACCGGCGCTTCCTCGATGCGGTCGCGACCAGCATCGCGGAGCTCGATCGCGGCCGGCTGCGCGTGTTCCCGGGCAACTATTCCATCTACGAGCAACGCAAGGCGGAGATTGACCTCGCCGAAGACCTCGCCAACCGCCGCTTCGACAAGTTCTGGGCGCAGGAAGAAGTATGGATCCGCAAGGGCGTCGAGGCGCGGCGCACGCGCAACGAGGGACGCGTCAAGCGGCTCGAGCACCTGCGCGAGGAGCGCGCCGCGCGGCGCGAGCGACTGGGCTCGATCAAGCTCAACATCGACACGGGCGAACGCTCGGGCAAGCTCGTGGCCGAGCTCGAGGATGTGAACAAGTCGTTCGGTGAGCGTCGGGTGCTCGAGAATGTCTCGCTGCGCGTCATGCGCGGCGATCGCGTGGGGTTGTTGGGTCCCAACGGCGCCGGCAAGACCACGCTGATCCGGCTCATCGTCGGAACGCTCGAAGCCGATTCGGGGCGCATCCGCCGCGGCACCAACCTGCAGGTGGCGTACTTCGACCAGTTGCGCGAGCAGCTTGATCCGGAGAAGACGCTGTCCGAGACCGTGAGTCCCGGTTCCGACTGGATAGAAATCGGCGGCGCACGCAAACACGTCACCAGTTACCTCGGCGATTTCCTGTTTCCGACGCGGCGCGCCAATGCACCCATCCGCATGTTGTCGGGCGGTGAACGCAATCGCCTGCTGCTGGCGCGGCTGTTCGCGCGCCCGGCCAACGTGCTGGTGCTCGATGAGCCCACCAACGACCTCGACATCGACTCGCTCGACCTGCTCGAGAACATGCTGCAGGACTACCCGGGCACGTTGCTGCTGGTGAGCCACGATCGCGCCTTCCTCGACAACGTCGTCACCCAGACCGTGGCGGCCGAGGGCGACGGACGCTGGCGCGAGTATGTCGGTGGCTACACCGACTGGCTGCGGCAACGGCCGCAGCCGCGAGTCGCCGCGCCGGTGAAGCCCCCGGCGACAGCGGAATCCATGGCGCCCGCCGTGTCGCCGAAGAAGAAGCTCAGCTACAAGGAACAGCGCGAGCTCGAGTCCTTGCCGGCCGAGATCGAAAGCCTCGAAGCCGAGCAGCAAGCGCTCACGCGGAAGATGGGCGGCGCCAACTACCATCAGGTCGCGCCCGAGGAGATGCGCCGCGACGGCGAACGCGCCGTCGAACTCGAAACGCTGATCTCCCAGCGCATGGAACGCTGGGTGAGCCTGGAGGAAAGAGCATGAAACCCCCCGTGAAACCGCAAGGGCCGGCAAAACCTCCGGCCATCCGCATCTGGAAAGAGACCGCGCATCGCGGCGGCAAGGGTGTGAGTGCCATCCACGGCGTACCGCTGCCCGGTCCGCAACTCGAAGCACTGTGCAGCGCGCTGAAGAAGAAGTGCGGCACCGGCGGCACGGTGAAAAACGGCGTGATCGAGATCCAGGGCGACCATCGCGACCGGCTGGTCGACGAACTCAAGAAGCTCGGATACCTCGATGTGAAGAAGGCGGGCGGTTAGAGGGCGGTCACTTTTTCGCGGGGCTGACGCGGCTCTGACACGAATCTGTCGCAGGGCTGTAGCAATGGGCTGGCGAAATCCGCCGCATGATTTCCAACGGCTCCGTGTCGCTCGCCCGCCATGCCGCGCCCAGCATCGGCGTGGTGTTCACTACCTACAACCGTCCGCACGACCTCAACCGCGTGCTCGCCGGCTACGCACGCCAGACCCACGCGCGTTTCGAGATCGTGATCGCCGACGACGGCTCGGGCGAGGAGACCCGTGCCTGCATCGAGCGCGCGCGCGAACAGTGGCGCCTCGACATACGCCACGTGTGGCACGAGGACATCGGCTTTCGCAAATGCCGCATCCTCAATCAGGCCATCGCCGAGACGCAGGCTGACTACCTGATCTTCACCGACGGTGACTGCATTCCCCACCCACAGTTCGTCGCCGGCCACCTGGCGCTGGCCCGCCCTGGCTACTTCATTTCCGGCGGCTGCGTGCGACTCGGCGAGGAAGCCACCCAGTCCGTCCAGCCCGGCGACGTGCTCGAGGGCCGCGTGTTCGATTCTCGCTGGCTGCTCGAGCATGGCGAGACGCTGATGAACCTGCGCAAGCTGCAGTTGTCGACGCCGCCCTGGCACTCGGTGATGAATGCCATCACCACCACGCGGCCCACCTGGAACGGGCACAACTCCTCCACCTGGCGCGAAGAAGTGCTTGCCGTCAATGGATTCGATGAACGCCTCGGATATGGCGGCCTCGATCGCGAGTTCGGCGAACGTCTCGAGCGCTGCGGCATGCGCGGCATCCAGGCGCGCTACTCGCTCATATGCATGCACCTCGACCACCCGCGCCCCTATCGCGCCGAAGAGATCGTGAATGCCAACCGTCAGATCCGCCGTGACAATGCCCGCCGGAACGTGCGGCGCACCGCCCACGGACTCGCGCAGCGCGACGCCTGAGACATTCGAGGAACCGAAGCCGTTCGGCAGTTTCGCGCCGCCGCCCGCGTTCGCGCGCCTGATCCGTTTCGCGCAACGCGCGCCGCGTAATACCGTCGGCAAGCAGCTGGCGCGCGCGGCGCGCGCCTTGTACCTGAGGGGCGCCCCGTCACCGGCCGACATCACCGTGGACGAGTTGCGGCTGCGCTGCTGGCTCGCCGACAACACCTGCGAACGCAAGTTCGTGTTCACGCCCTGGCGCTTCGACGTGCGCGAGCTCGAAGCGATCCGCGCGGCCTTGCCACTTGACGGCGTATTCGTCGACATCGGCGCCAACGTCGGCATCTACACGCTGCAGTCGGCCATGCGGCTCGGGGCGGAAGGCCGCGTGATCGCGTTCGAACCGTATCCACCGGCATTCAGGCGGCTGAAGTTCAACGTCGAGGCCACCTGCGCGGGGCGCGCACATTGGCCGCGTGTCACGTTGCTGCAGGAAGGCGTCGCGGACGCCGAGGCCAGACTCGATCTCTGTGTCGATACGGGAAATCTCGGCGGCAACAGTGTCGCGAAGGGCGCGGCGCGCTTTTCCAGCGCCGGCAGCTCGCAGAGTGTTTCGATCGAATGCCGGCCACTGCTGGCAGCGTTGGCGGGCCTCGGGATCGAGCGCATCGACGCGCTCAAGATCGACATCGAGGGTGCCGAAGACCTGGCCTTGTGCCCGTTCCTGGAACAGGCGCCGGCGTCGCTGCTGCCGATCCGCATCGTGCTCGAGAATTCCGATGGCTTGTGGAAGCGCGACCTGCGCGCGGGGCTGGCGGCGCGTGAATACCGCGAGCTGTTCCGCACCCGGCTCAACTCCGTGTACGAGCGGCGCGCGCCCGGGGCAGCGTGAGATCAGCCGCGGCGCTTGCCCGCGGCAAATTTCCTTCCGGGATTGAGGTCGAGCAGATTGCGATGAGGCGGCAGGATGCCCTCCTCGAACTGGCAGACCCATTGTTCGCCTTCCGCCAGGCCGTCGACGGTTTCACCCGACTCGATGACCGCACCGTTCTCCACGAGGTAAGCGCCCACGGCGCGCAGCTTCCCGCTGACATCGTTCGGATCGAGCTTGCGGAAATGGCATTGCAAGTCGTGGACCCCGACCTCGTGCAACCCCCGCGTGTCCATGATCATGTCGTCGGACTCCTCGATGCGGAAGAAGCGCACGTTGATCGTTCCGCGACGGTCGACGGGCGGGTTGTCGCAGTCGGAGAGGTAAGTGGCGGCGCTGACGATCTGTTGCGAGTGCAGGAACACGAGCGCCACGGGCCGGGTGAGCTCGACCACGGCCTGCAGCACGCCGTGGAACAACATGACACGATCCGATGCCGCGAGAGTGCGCGCAAACAACTCCGATACGAGGGTTACCGAAGTCATCCCGTCGATGAGACTGCTCGCGTCGGGGCAACTCCACGACTGCCGCAGCTCTTCGACGTAGTTGGCGCGATCGAATGGCTTGTGGGCCGGCGCAAGCAGGGTCTGCGCCGGGAGGTTGCCGTCCTCGAGGTGAGTGACGTACATCGGGTGCGCGAACAGCAACGTGCGGCCGTCCTTCGACGGCCCCAGCAGTTCGACATTGGGTACCAGCTCGCTCGCGCGCCGCAGGATCGCAGCCGCATCGATCGAAGGTGTCGAGCCGTGCAGCAGCTCGACCACCTGCATCGAGGTGTCTTTCGGCATCGCCGACGCTACTTGCCGCCCTGCACGCCGCCTGTCAACACGATGCGCATCGCCGCCTCGACGCTCAGGTCCGTCTCGGTCACGCGGCTGCGCGGGATGTACACGGTGTAGCCGCCGATCTGGTAGCTCATGGGTAGATAGACGGCGACGAGGTCATCGCCGCCGCCTATCCCCAGAGTATTGGCATGTTCCTGGGTCACGAAGCCGATCAGCCTGCCGAAGCCGAAGTCGAGCGTGACCACGCGGTCGAGGTCACCCTTCTTCTTCTCCGTGTTCACCAGCCGCGTCATGTCGCGGATGGCGCTGTACACCGTCTTGACCACCGGCACGCGCAGCAACAGCTCTTCGCCGAAGCCCAGCAGCCGGCGCACCAGGAAGGCGTTGACCGCCAGACCCACCAGGAACAGCAGCACGAAGCCGGTGATCAGGCCCAGCCCCGGGAAGTAGAGATCCTCGCCCACCACCAGCTTGATGGGCTTCGACAGCAGGCTCTCGGTGGTGACCCCCAGCCAGTAGATGAAGTAGGCCGTGAGGCCGATGGGCAGGATGGTCACCAGCCCCTTGAGCAGGATGCTGCCGATGGTCTTCAAACTATCCCCTTGCTTGCTGGTTTATTTCTTGGGCTTCACGAAACGCAGCGTCATGCGATCCGACTCGCCGATGGCGTCGTACTTGGCGCGATCGAACGACGGATCCACGGGCTTGCCACCCTCGGAGGACTGGCGCGACGGCGGCAGCGTCCACACGCCAAAGGGATGATCCTTGGTGTCCTTCGGGTTCGCGTTGATCTCCGACTTGCCCGCGAGCTTGAAGCCGGCCTTCTCAACGATCGAGATCACGTAGTTCTCGTCGAGGTAGCCGTTGAAGGTCTTGGGATCCTGGCCCGCCTTGGCGCGATGCTGTTCGATGGCCAGCACGCCGCCCGGCTTCACGCCCTGGAAGATTTTCGCCAGGTTGGCCTCGGCACGCCCGTCGCGCACCCAGCCGTGCATGCCGCGCGTCAGCATGACGAAGTCGAACTTGTCAGCCGGCAGCGGCGCGGAGTTGGCGCCCCAGTTCACCAGGTTGACCTTGCCGTACACCGCTTCGTCGGCCCACTTCGCCGCGAAATCGGCGCGGCCCTTCTTCGCGCCTTCCGAGATGTTCGGATCGGCGAGATCCGAGGCGGTCGCATAGAACTCGCCCTGGGTGGCACGCGCGTACGGCGCGAGGATTTCCGTCCACCAGCCGCCGCCTGGCTGGACCTCGAGGATGGTCATGCCGGGCTTCAGGCCCCAGAACTCGAGCGCACCGGCGGGATGGCGGTCGTGATCGCGCGCCTTCGCATCGGCGCTGCGCCATGAACCGTTGACGGCCTGCTCGATGGCCGCGACGTCTTTCTTTTCGCTGGCCGCGAAGCTGCCAGTAGTAGCGGCGGCGAGCACTCCAAGTGCAACACCTGCCAGGAATGATTTACGCATCACAGGTCCCTCTCGACTCGTTATGGGGTCCCGAATGCTAATGAATCCGGCCGCGTTCGGCCAATGCGGCGGCCGCGCCACCTATCAGTGCGCGGCCGCCGCCCATGCAACTCACCGCGGTCAGCGGCGCGTCGGCTGCATGTACTGGTCGTAGATGTAGTCCGCCACCTGCGTGCAACTCACCTGGCTTGCATCGATGTCGATGCGGAAGTGGATGCCGCCCCAGATGCGGCTGTTGGCTTCGTCGTCCCCGAGCTGCCAGAGGCTGGTGTAAGGCTGCGCCCAGACCACGGTCCCGGTCGACGAGTACCAGGTTGCGGTGAACGATTGCGCGTCGCTACCGAGCAGGTTCGCCAGCATGCGCGAGCCGCCGGTGCCGAGGCAGGTCATGTTGCTGGCGTAGGCCGGATAGGGAGGCGTCGGAATGAGCGGCACCCAGCCCGCATCCGCGTCGGTCGCCGGATTGTTGTCGATGTCGGCATTGGCGATCGCCGTCTCCGGACGCCACAGGCGATACACCGCCTTGCTGGCCTGGGAGGTCTGCAGGCTGTCGTGCAGCGACACGTGCATCATCGCGAACAGCCGCGCCGTACCGGCGAGCGACAGCGACTTCTGCCGCGCCAGGTCACGCGCGAGGTTGGCCCAGATGCGAATCGGATTGGTGACGTTGGCGTACGGACCGGTGGACGCGAACAATTGCGCGAAGCGGGTCTGCTCCTCGCTGCGATCGGCGAGCGGCGCCGTGTTGCGCCCTACCCGCTTCACCTCGTTGACGTTGTCGGCGTAGGCCGCGCTTTCCAGCTGTGGCGGCGGTACCGGCAGGAACTGCGTCGGCGTGGGAAGCGCGAACGGTTCCACGCCGAGGATCTCCGAGAACTGGAACGCGCCCGTGGCGGTCGCCCGCCAGATGCCGGGCAGAGTCGACGCGAGATACGCGGGCGGCTGCGGATTGGCGGACGCGTAACCGTCGTTCTGTCGCCAGGCGAGGATCGCTGCTGCCGCCTTCTTGCCCACGTTCACGCCCAGCGTCCGCTGGCCGGGCGGAATCCTGGCGAGTCGCTCCGCCAGCAATGCATCGGCCGCAGCCTGGCCCGCTGCCGTGCTCACCAGCGCCATGAACACGTCGTGACCCGCCTGTGCCGCCGCGGCCTCGGCCGAGGCGCCACGCGGCGCCCACAGGCGCGCGTGGAAGGGCTCGTAGCGCCCCTCGATCGCAACCACCGCGTCGGCCATGGCGACGTGCATGATCGAAAAGTTACGCGTCAGCACGAACGGCGGCACCGGCTGGTTCTGTTGCAGCAGCTGGTTCCACTCGATGATGACTTCGCCGCGGGCCGCGCCCGCGTCTGCGCTCGGCGCGATCACGCCGAGCGCCACGACGAGCATGGCGGCGACTCTGTACAGGTTCCTGGTCATGGGGATCTCCCGATTGTTGTTAGGACTGAGGTCGATCCATGACCCGCGGAACGTCCATGCGCAGGGAGAACTTCTACGCCGGGGAAACTTACGGAAGGATTACGGAACGCGGGCGATGCGCTGCGCAGCACGGCCGCAACCGGGCTCGGCTGCCGGCACTCAGGGCCTGAACCAGGCGTTGCCCACCTGGAGGTAGATCGCGGTTTCGTCTTCGCTGAATCCGACATCCAGGCCGGCGTGCATGCCAAACAGGCGCGCGAGCTGGTACCGGAATCCCACGGCGCCGCTCACCACGTCACGCGTGGCGGAGTATGCGTCGCGATCGGTGTGCGCGCTGCCGTAACCCGCGACGCCCACCACGCTCCAGCGCCCCTTGAACTGCCAGCGGGCTTCGATCTCGGCCGAGGCCATTTCGTCGCCCTGGTAGCGCATGGCCGCGACGCCGCGAAGCTTGATGTAAGGACGCAGGAAGAAAGGAGTGCCCTCGGACGACCACTGGTAGTCGCCGCGCAATCCCAGCGTCCACTTGTCCGCGAGCGGGATCCAGCCCATCACGACTTGCTGGAAGCGCTCGAATTCTTCGGTGGCACCAAGATCCTCGCGCGACAGCAAGTACACCGACTCGGCGAAGATGCCACCGGTCGGCGTGAACAGGTTGTTGCGGCTGTCGTATTCGAGTACCGCGGCCGGCGCGGAGATCTTCATGTCGATGGCGTCAATGAGATTCGGGAACGGCGGCTCGTCTTCGTCGAGCCTGGGCTCAACCTGCGAGTAGATGTAACGAAGTCCGATCGACCATGGCGACTTGGGTTTCGGCTTCCAGCTTCCCTGGATCATTCCCAGCGAGAAGTCGAGCTGGTAGCTCACCGCCTGGTCAAGTGACTCGCTGGCGGCGCCGAGGCCATAGAAGTCGAGATGCAACTCCCCGGTGCCGGCGGCGGCCAGGGTCTGCAGTCGATCGCCAAACCAATGGCTCGAATCCGCGGCGAACGCGCCCCAGGTGCCATTCTCGGTATAGATGCCGCCGACGAACGACATGTTGGGCCGCGCGTACCCCTCGCTGCCCTCGCCCTTGCGCGGCCGCACGAACATGCCGGCGATGCCGCCGCCGTAACCCACCGCAGGCTCGGTGACGACGAGCGGCACCGGCAGGAAGGCGCGCGGATGCGCGAGGAAATTGCTGATGTCGAACTTGCCGTCTTCGGGGTCTTTGAAATGGAAGGGCGAGGTTTTCTGCGGACCTTGTGCGGTCGCGGACGATTCCGCGGTGGGCGCGGGCGCGTCTTCTGCGCGTGCAAGCAGCGGAATCGTGCACACCAGTGTCCCTATCAGCGTGCGGAATGCGGGCTTCATGCGGCGCAATGCTCCTGCCGAAGGCAGGCCCGCTCAATAAGCCCATCGCCCCACTGGATTCGCCGATAGCGGTGAACTGGAGCGGGT
>Ga0315912_10006364_pt1 | contig 10587 bp, 10 predicted proteins | sample VfabasoilMG_FD_204469 | JGI IMG/M metagenome (GOLD analysis project Ga0315912, IMG submission 204469) | Garden soil microbial communities collected in Santa Monica, California, United States - V. faba soil | ecosystem: Environmental > Terrestrial > Soil > Garden | place: USA: California... | reverse complement strand
GATTTTCCTGGGCAACTCAGCGGTCGATATTCAATTACATGACACTTACTTTGTAGTAGCCCACTTCCACCTCGTGATGGGCAGCGCCTCTTTCTTCGGAATGCTGGCCGGTGTGTATCACTGGTTCCCCAAGATGTTTGGAAGGATGATGAACGACCGGCTTGGCACACTTCACTTCTGGCTGACCTTCATCGGTGTGTACATGGTGTTCTTCCCCATGCACTATATCGGTATTGCCGGTTTCCCGCGGCGCTACTATACCTGGACAAATTTCGAAACGTTCAGCGGATATACGGACCTGAACATGCTGGTGAGCATAGCTGCGATTATTACGCTGTCGGCGCAGTTCATCTTCCTGTTCAACTTTATCTACAGCATATTCCGCGGACGTCTTGCACCTGCAAATCCATGGAACTCGACAACGCTGGAGTGGACTACACCCCGCCTGCCCCAGCACGGCAACTGGCCTGGTGAGATCCCGACCGTTTACCGTTGGGCCTATGACTACAGCAAGCCGGGAGCAAAGGAGGATTTCATTCCTCAGCACATCCCGTACTCCGAGACCCCTGAGTCGAACCTGCCTCATGAAAATGAGCTGGTGAAACTGGAGATGGGACAGAGTGGCGCTATCGTCGTTGGAAAGAGTTAGTTAATAGTTAAGAGTTAATAGTTAATAGTTAATGGGGGATGACCCAAGGCGTTGCCGCACCCCCATTAACCATTAACCATTAACTATTAACTCTATACTGAACTGATGCCCGACCGACTCAAGCGCTTCAACAAGCTCTGCCTCTCAACAGTCGTCGCAGTTTACATTCTGATTCTCGTAGGAGGCGTTGTGCGCGCAACAGGTTCCGGCATGGGCTGTCCCGACTGGCCCCGGTGCTTCGGACAATGGGTGCCGCCAAGTTCCATCGATGACCTGCCCACGGACTACAAGGAGCAATACGCCGCTATTCGTGAGAAGAAGAACCTGAAATTTGCCCGGTACCTGGATTTGGCGGGACTTGAAGAGACAGCAGAGAAGATCCGCAGCGACAAAAGCATCCTGATGGAAGGTGATTTTGATCCCGTGAAATCCTGGATTGAATATGTCAACAGGCTGGTCGGTGTGGCGATAGGCTTCTTTATCATTGCCGTCGCCTGGCGGTCATTGCGCCTTCGCAGGGAATCTCCCTGGGTGTTCAGGATAGCGGTCGCGACACTGGTGGCCGTCATCGTGCAGGGCTGGTTCGGCAGCATCGTGGTGTCGACAAACCTCACCACATGGACCGTAACGGTGCACATGTTTCTCGCACTGTTGATCGTACTTATGTTGATATTTCTTTATGACCGGAGCTCCGGACTTCCTGCGGCCAACGGCGACACAGGTGTGTTCATCCTTACCGCTGCCGCCATGCTCGTGCTCCTGGTACAGGTATTTTTCGGCACCGATGTTCGTGCCGCCGTCGACCGGATCGCATCATCGATGCCCCGGTCTGAATGGCTCAGCGGGGCTGGAATGGACTTTATCGTTCATCGGTCCTTTTCCTGGACCGTTGTGGTAATTTATCTTCTACTGTTCGTCAAACTGAGGAAAACGGGAGGCCTGAATTCTTTACCACTTTGGCTATTAGTCCTAACTTTGGGCACGTTTTTGACCGGCGCAGGGATGGCCTGGATGGCTGTTCCCGCCTACCTTCAGCCCGTCCACCTTTTGTTGGCCTCGCTGACGTTCGGCTCAGTGAGTCTGGTGTTGTTCAGATTTCTGCCCGAAAGAAACGCAGTTAATCACAAGTCATGAGCGAGATTTCATCCAGTGGAGCATTGACGATCGGCAGCGGCGCCAGGGTAAAGGCCTTTGTGGAGTTGCTCAAAGTGCGGCTGTCATTGCTTGTCGCATTTTCGTGCGCTTTCGGCTACGGCCTGGCATTGCAGGGCAGCGTTCACTGGCCAACGCTGACCATGTTGTTCATCGGCGGCTTCCTGATGTCGGGCGCGTCTGTATGTGTGAACCAGATTGTGGAGAAGGATCTCGACAAGCTGATGAACCGCACGATGAACCGGCCTTTGCCTACGGGCCGGGTGACGGTAAATGAAGCGATGGTTTTCGCGGTTGCGTGTTTGCTGGCGAGTGTGGCGATACTGTGGATATACACGAATGCGCTCACGGTGATTCTCTCTGTCATTTCCATGATCCTTTACAGCTTTGTGTATACACCCATGAAGCGGGTAGGACCTATTGCCGTATTTGTCGGCGCGGTGCCGGGTGCTCTTCCTCCGCTTCTCGGATGGATTGCCGCTACCAACGGGATCGCTTATGAAGCGCTCATCATCTTTGGGATACAATTCGTATGGCAGTTCCCGCACTTCTGGGCCATTGCCTGGGTGGCCGACGATGACTACAAGAAGGCGGGATTCAGACTTCTGCCATCCGGCGGCGGCAAGGATCTGAACACCGCCATTCAAATCGGCATTTACACCATGTTCCTCGTTCCGCTCGGCTTGCTCCCTGCCAAGTTCGGGATGACAGGCATAGACTCGGCGATCATCGCGACCGTCTGCGGCGTTGCATTCTTCGGCGCCACGCTCTCGCTGATGAAATCCGGAAGCCAGGTGTCGGCAAAGCGCATCATGTTTGGGTCGTTTCTGTATTTGCCGATTGTACAGATCGCGTACCTGATGGATAAATTGTAAGCTTCCAAACTCTTGATTGAATATCGAATATTGAACAAGGAATATCGAAGTTCGAAGTTGGAAACTTTTGTCAGGCACTCGACTTAACTTTGAACACTTGAACACTTGAACACTTGAACACCCGAACACCCCAACACTTGAACACTGATTTCAGAATTGTTGAAGAGCCGAAGAAGCCGTTGTCCATGCATCCGAAGAAGTTTGGAATGTGGCTCTTCCTCGCGAGCGTGGTCATGCTCTTCGCGGCCCTCACGTCGGGGTACATCGTACGACAGGCGGAAGGCAACTGGCTGTATTTTGAGTTGCCGCAGATATTTTACTCCACAACCATCGTCATCCTGTTGAGCAGTGTCACGATGCAGTGGACGTACTTTGCGGCCCGCAGGGGCGAAAACCGCACAGCAAGGATTATGCTGTGGGCCACTGCTGTTCTTGGTCTGATGTTTCTTGTCGGCCAATGGAAGGGGTGGTGGATCGACATGGCCAATGCGGGTGTCCATCTGGTGGGGAATCCGTCCGGGTCATTTGTGATCGTGCTGGTATGTCTCCATGGGGCGCACCTGGTGAGCGCGGTCGTATTTGTGGGGATCGTGCTTGCGTCGGCGACGAAGGCAAAATCCGGCCCCTGGAACGCGGCTCAGCTCGAAATGTGCGCAACCTACTGGCATTTTTTGGGCGGACTTTGGCTATTATTGTTTGTCTTCTTATTATTGAACCGTTAATCTAACCCAGCCTATGGCTCACGCTCCCGCCACCACCGCAACTGCTTCCGCCACAAGTGTTTGGGATGGCGGATCCTCGCCGCTGGGCGTCAGCTACGGCAAGCTGATGATGTGGATATTCCTGCTTTCGGATGCATTCACGTTCTCCGGGCTCCTTATCACCTACGGCCTTGTTCGTTCACAACACCCGGCCTTCGTCGGTGACCACGACGCATTCACCTTCTCAACTCAATATTGGCCTGTACCTGAAAAGGTATTTGAGGCCGTTCCCTTCCTCCACGGCGTGCCCATGCCGCTCGTGTTTGTGGGGTTAATGACATTTATCCTCATCATGAGTAGTGTGACCATGGTGTTGGCCGTCGAAGCCGGGCACCGTATGGACAGGAAGGCCGTGGAGAAGTGGATGCTTTGGACTATCCTGGGCGGAATCACTTTCCTTTCATGCCAGGCGTGGGAATGGACCCACTTTATCGTAGGCACTGATGTTCCGACGATGAAGAACGTCTTCAATCACGCGACGGGGATATGGGAGCAGATACCGATCATAGGTGCCAATCTGCATGTCAACCAGTACGGCCCGCAGGACTTTGCTGACTTTTTCTTCTTCATAACGGGATTCCACGGCTTCCACGTCTTTAGCGGAGTGCTGTTGAATTTCCTGATTTACTTTAACACGGTAACAGGTCTGTACGAGCGGCGAGGTCACTATGAGATGGTGGAAAAAGTCGGGCTGTACTGGCACTTTGTGGACCTGGTGTGGGTGTTCGTGTTTACATTCTATTACCTGGTCTGATCTTAACCTAGAATCATAACCTAAATCATATCCAATGGCCGGTCACGCAGAGGAACCCCAGGTTGTCGTCCTTCCTCCCAATAAAGAGAAGATAAAGAAACTGTGGACAGTGGCCGGGATTCTTGGCGCCGTTACGGTTGCCGAATTTGGCGTGGCGTTTACACTGCATTCAGGACCTCTGAAGACTGCAATATTTGTGGTCATGACCATCGTTAAGGCAGCCTACATTGTGGGTGAGTTTATGCACCTCCGCCATGAAGTGAAGGTCCTCATGTGGTCGATAATCATTCCAATGGCCTTTGTGGTCTGGATGCTGGTGGCCTTTGTGTACGAAGGCATGCAGATGTCCCAGATAAATTTCCTGAATCATTAACCAGAATCGTCAGACTGCTTGGAGCGGTCAGACGATTCTCAATATTTGAGGGGGCTCCGGGCCCTCTCTTCGTTTTGGATAAGTTATGCCGCGATCAGTCAAGTTCCTGCTCCTGTTTCTTGCACTTGCCCTCCCTGGCCTGATTTACGTCTTTCTAAAAACCTTTGGCAGGAACGAGTTCGATGTGCCTGCACTGTACCAGGAAGGAGTTGTACCGGCCATGCAGGAATGCCCCGGGCCTTATGCCGTTCCCTATGCTGTACCGGATTCGATGCTTGGAAGCCTGCGCTGGAGGCCTGGCGTACCATCGGCTATTGTATTCAACCCTGCAACCGTGAGAACGGCCATTGACCGCCTGAACAACGAGTTCAGGGACGGCGAATTCAACCTCATGGAAGTTCCTGACTCGCTGGTGAACAAAGCAGTCTGTGCGTTACTTTTGCAGCCGGATGCAAACGTCGTTGTGATCGACACAGGGCAGAGGATACGAGGTTACTATGACGCTGCTGATCGCGACGAAACGGACCGGCTCATACTTGAGTTGAAGATCATTTTAAAGAAGTATTAAGTGGCGACGAAGGATGTGACTGCTGTGCCGTACAGGGGGCTGATTATTGGCCTGGCCATCGCTGTGCCTGTCCTGGTTGCAGTACTCTTCAGGGTGAAAATCGATGGCTATGATTTTTCATTTCTACCGCCGATCTACGCGAGCATCAATGCGCTGACTGCCGTGCTGCTGGTATCTGCAGTGGTGGCGATCAGGAACAAGAGGAGGCTGTTGCATCAACGCCTTATGAAGACCTGTATTGGCCTCTCGGCGTCGTTCCTTATTATGTACGTCGCCTACCACATGACAAGCGATTCGACGCCCTACGGCGGAACGGGGGCTATCCGGTACCTTTATTATTTCATACTCATTTCTCACATTCTGCTGTCGGTGGCGATCACGCCGCTGGTCCTGTTTACGTTTTCACGCGCCCTGGCGGGCAGTTTTGAAAGGCATCGCGCATTGGCTAAATTTACTTTTCCGATCTGGCTGTACGTAGCTACAACGGGAGTAATTGTCTACCTAATGATAAGTCCGTATTACAAATGAGTTTGGTTCGTCGCGCGCTGATATTGGTGTTCGCTGTTGGCATAACGGCTACTGAAAGCCTGGCGCAATGCGCGATGTGCCGGGCAACTCTTGAGAACAACCTCAGTAACGGCCAGCCCGGCATCGGAGCGGGAATCAACGTGGGCATACTCTATCTGTTTTTCACACCGTACGTGGCGGTCGCAGTACTGGCGTATCTCTGGTACCGAACAAGCAAGAATGGCATCCGTAAGTTTGATCAGCGCCCTTTGGAAGGGTAGGTGCCCCCATTGCCGGCAAGGTAGTGTCTTTACCTACCCGGCTGGCAGGCTGACAAAGTTCAGCGTCATGAATCCAGTGTGCCCTCACTGCAATGCTTCGTTTATCCCCGAGCCTGGATTTTATTTCGGGGCCATGTTCATCAGCTATGCAATTAACGTGGCGATTTTTTTCGCCTGCTGGCTTGTCCTCTACTTGTTCTTCAAGCCGTCTGACCTTGTGTATGTAACCTCAATCGCGATGGCCGCCCTGGTGCTAACGCCCTTTAACTACAGGACCTCCCGTATTCTTTGGCTCTATTGGTTTGGGGGCCTTCGTTATGATTCCACCCTGTGAGGCCTTTGCGACGCGTACAGTTAATAGTTAATGGTTAAAAGTTAATAGCGTATTGGGACGCCCCCTATTAACTATTAACTTTTAACCATTAACCGTCAACGAGATTAACGGCCCTCATGAGCAAGATCTATATCGCCGGCTTCATTGCCCTGCTGATCCTCCTCTCGTGGGGTGTATACCGTAAGGTTTCAAGACCTGACATCGTCTCACGTGTTGAAAAGAACCTTGAACGGGAGCTTCGTATTCATGACGATGCACTTTCCACGATTGTAAATTCAGAAATAAACCGCGTCTGGGGCGCCAGGGACCTGCACTGCTTTGCTTTTGAGGGAGGTCAGCTTGTCGCCTGGTCAACAAACTCATTCGCCGCGGATATTTCCTGGGCTGGGAAACAGGGTGAGAGGAAATTCGTCAAGACACTGAGGGGAGACTTTATAGCCACCACCACCAATGTCAAGGGTGGATTTATTGTATCGGTCATTCCCCTCGTGGAGCGGTACAGGATTACCAACAAGTATCTGGGCCCGGCGTGGAACACGAACGTGTTCGGTGACGCGCGCCCCATTTTGTCAGGGTCACCGGCCGGTGGCGCGGTACCCGTTTCGGTACACACTTCGGGCGGCGAAGCACAGCCGCTTTTCTATGTCGGACTGGATGTCGGAGGAGGACGACGCGACGCGCTTTCCCTTGTCCTGATTTCCCTTGCTGTCGCTTTAGGGATCTTCCTGATTGGCATGCAGATGTGGACTCTTCACACCCGAAAAAAGTACGCACATGTGATGGTTGTTCTCGTAGCGGGGATTGGGACTGTGCGTATGCTGATGATCGCGTTCAACTTTCCCCGCGACTGGGTACTGACGCCGGTATTTGACTCGACAACATTTGCTTCATCCTATTTTAATCCAGGCATTGGCGATCTGTTCCTCAATTCGCTCTACGTTTTGTCGTTCACAGTTTACCTTTTCTACTGCTTCAGCAAATCGCGAATGCTGAAAGCTGTGCTGAAAACTGAGGGCATAAAAAGACAGCTTATTGCCGCAATCGCCATTACCATCGCCCTGTTTGGTTTTCTGTTTCCCTACCTGTTCTACGAGACAATTTTTCATAACTCGTTCATTACGCTCGACTGGACACAGTCGCTCAACCTTGATACTGTCCGTGTGGTTGCTTTTGTTTCAGCGCTTTCAGGATCTGTTTCCGCTTTTCTATTTTGTCACGTTTGGCTAACCCTGGCGGTTCACCTGAGCAGGGGTGCGTTGCGATTCTTCGCGTTTACTCTGCTTCCAGGCGCGTTGTTGTTCTACGTCTACTATTATACCCAGGATCATCATTACCAGATTACACTTGTTACGGGAGTGGCATATGCGGCCGTACTGTATTTTACGGGATGGTATCGTGGGCTCTCGATTGCACCAGCTGTCACATACCTTTATGTGATTGTGGCCATCGCTTTCCTTGCTCTGCAGGCAAGCTTTGCTACAAGACGCTTTAGCGAGGAGCGCTCGGCCGTGCTTCAGTACCGGTTTGGACAGAGCTTTCTTGTTGAACGCGATGAGCTGGGCGAATACCTGCTTCAGCAGGCATCGACAGCCATTGGGGCGGATCCATTCATTCAGACAAGCATTTCCAGCCCATTTTCTTCCAGGAACTCGATCAGGTCGAAAGTGAAGCAGGTTTACCTTTCCAACTACTTCGACAGGTATGATGTACAGATCCATATGTTCAGTCCTGCCGGCGAGCCGCTCGACAATCAGTCGAGAGTGGAATTTGGTTCGTACGTGCAGGAATATGTGAACCAGGTCGGCACCGCCGGACCCCACGGAATTTATTTTGTCAACCAGTCCGATGCCCGTTATGACAAACAATATGTCGCTGTTGCGCCCGTAGCTCGGCAAGGTCGCGCACTGGGGTATATCACGCTGGTGCTTTCGCTGAAGAAGATAGTACCGCAGAGCGTTTTCCCTGAATTGCTTGTCGACAATCGTTTCGCCGAGCTGTTTAGCAGCGACCAGTACAGCTATGCCATCTTTCAGGGCTCAGATGTGGTCAGCAGCTTTGGAACGTACAACTACGAAAGTGACTTTGACCTCGCCTGGCTATCGGCGCAAAGCGGGCTCGCGGGAATTGAATGGGAGGGGAAACGACACGTAATTGTCGAGGGTGAGGGGGAGCGCAGGGCTGTGATTACCACGAACCTATACCCAAATTTTTATCTGGCCTCCAACCTGGCGTTTTGGATCATGCTTGGCGTCGTGGTGGTCACGGCCGGGTTTTCCATACACGCCCTGGTAAGGTTCAGGAGCTTCAGGCTAAACTACGCAACCAGGATCCAGATCATCGTACTCCTTGCCTTTGTCATCCCATTGTTCGTCATCAGTGCTATCACACTCACATGGACATCTGCGACAGCCGAACAGCAGCTCAGGCAGGACTTTGCCGACCGCGCGAGGCGTCTGGCAGAGCGGGTGGCGCCGCAAATGGAGGCATTCCTTCTGGCCGGGAACGACGACCAGCGCCAACTGGAAGATTTCCTGATCGAAAGTTCACGCCTGAGTGGTGTCGACGCCAGCATCTACTCGCGCAGCGGAAAACTCGTTGCGACAAATCAATTGCAGATATTCGACAACGTGATAGTCTCCAACCTGGTCAACCCGGCAGCCTTTCCGAAAATGATGGCAAATAATACATCATTCATCGAGGAAGAACGGATAGGTAAGCTGAGTTACAACAATGCCTATCACATACTTCGCTCGCCGGGATCAGGCGAAAGCCTCGGCCTGCTCAGCATCCCTTTCTTCGACTCAGGCTATTCGCTTGAGCGAAGCAGGATTGACATCCTTGCGAACGTAATGATTGCTCTCACCATCATATTGCTCTTCTTCACGGCCTTGTCACTGGCAGCTACTCGTTGGTTGACCTTTCCGCTTCGCATGATTACGCGCTCACTCAGCCGCACAACACTCAAGGAAGAGAACAAGCTGCTGGACTGGCGGTCGGACGATGAGATCGGATTAATGGTAAGCGAGTACAACAAGATGGTGTTGAACCTCGAGACCAGCAAGCTCGAACTTGCCAGGCGACAGAAGGAAAGTGCCTGGCGAGAAATGGCGCAGCAGGTGGCGCATGAAATAAAAAATCCGCTGACGCCGATGAAACTGGCGCTCCAGCAAATGGAGTCTCTCGTCCGCAGCAACGAGTTGTCGCGCGAAAAGGCCGGACAATCGCTCAAGAACGTCCTGGCTCAACTGGAGATACTGAATGAGATCGCCACATCGTTCAGTTCTTTCGCCCGCATGCCGGCTCCATTACTTGAGAAACTTGAGATACTCGGTCTGGTGGACAAAGTGGTGGCGCTTTACGCGGGCCACCCATCAGGCAACGTCACATTTAAACGGCCATCGGATGAGATCTGGATAATGGGTGATCAGCAATTGCTGAGCCGTGTGTTTTCGAACCTGATCCTGAATGGACTTCAGTCGGGCCAAGGCCGGCCGGTCTCTGTGGCACTTGCGGCCGAACGGCGCGATGGGCACGTTGTGTTGAGTTTCACCGACACGGGGGCTGGCATACCGGCCGAACTTCGTGATAAGGTGTTCCTTCCGCACTTTACAACGAAGCAGTCCGGTTCCGGTCTTGGGCTTGCAATTTCGAGACAGGGGATTGAACAGAGCGGGGGACAAATATGGTATGAATCAGGACCAGGCGGCACAACCTTTTTTGTCTCATTGCCCGTACACAACAATTGATTTTTCCAGGCAGTACTGTTGCATCTTGAGCGTGAACGCTGTTTCCGTCGGTTTGTACTTGCGGACATAAATCCAACTCAGTGTAAGCAAAGTAGCCGTGGTCACGGCGGCGACATAAACGACAAAGCCTGCGGTGGTTTCAACGGGGATAAACAGTACGTACGCCACGCTGTAGGCCGTGGCAGTCAGTAAGGAGCTGAGAAAGACGTGGGCTCCCGTTTTTACACGGGCCACAGCCACCTTCTTGATAAGTTCGACAGGCACTGAGATGGGCCTCGGATTTGCCAGCGCCGCCTTCAGCCCCCTCTTGCTTACTTTGCCGGGAATGATTGTCACGGCCGAGTCATTTACCGAGTGCAGGTACCCCACGATAGCAGTTCCGCCTGCATGCAGCTTGATAGCCACGTAGTAGGCATGATCCTGCGCCTGGAGCCTGCCGCACAAGGCCAGGAGTGCTATGGCAAAACCGCATCGGTAGCGCAGAATAATGCGCTGGAGGTTGTAACCAATGTGGAGTGGGTAAGTACTCAAGGTCTGATGGGGCGAAATTGGACAGCTGTTTCGACTGTTCAAACCGTCGTACAAAC
>Ga0315912_10006363_pt1 | contig 10588 bp, 8 predicted proteins | sample VfabasoilMG_FD_204469 | JGI IMG/M metagenome (GOLD analysis project Ga0315912, IMG submission 204469) | Garden soil microbial communities collected in Santa Monica, California, United States - V. faba soil | ecosystem: Environmental > Terrestrial > Soil > Garden | place: USA: California... | reverse complement strand
CACAAGTTGAATACCATCCATCATGCGTTCCTTTTTCTAGTCTACCGGAAGATACATCTTTTTTACCCAAATACGGGAACTGCCGTCTGGTAGGGACTCCTCTAGATATTCCACATCCGATTTTTGTGCGGGAGTATATCCTTTGGGTAAAACATGCTCGCGATGGAAGTGAAGTTTTTGAGTGGGTGTCTCTGCGGGTTGTACCGATTTTCCATCATTGCTGATCTTGCCTCTCTTCCATTTTGAACCTTGCGGCGGTGCAAGCGGAAGAGAGGCAACAGATATTTTCTGTTCTTTATTGCTTTGGGTGTTAGCATTTTCAAAGCGCATTCGCCCATATCCGCTGGATGTCTTTGCGCCGATTCCTTCACGTTCCAATGCCAATTCCAAAATCTCAAAAGCAACCTTCACCCATTCCATAGGACCCGACAACGCAATCAAGAACTTACCTGTCGTACTGATAAAGGGAATGGGCACAGGACTATCCCAGTCAGCAGGCGGTTCATCCCCCTGATAATAATTTGGGTGATGAACGGTGATTACATCCTTCCATAATGCTTTCCGCTCCCTTCCTGTATTGGGTATATACAGTGCATCATAAAATGCCACATAACCTGACCTGGTTGTATTTCCAAAGAGAGTCACAAAAGCCTCTGTGTTAGCATCTCGCCCCCACTGAGCCTTGTCTTGATACTTCAACACATAATGGGTAGCAAGTCCTTTGAGCGCGCTTCCCGGAATGTATGGTACACCATAGGTATGATGCAAAGCAATGGAAGTCTCCAAAACTGCTTCTGAACCTAGATTCACCACCATACGCCCCAATACTTCGGCTTCGTGAAACTTTGCGTCTAGTTCTATCAATGTATTCTTCCAGCGGTTGAAGAAGCGACCATAAGCATCTGATGTGCCAACACTCGTTACCTGTTCAACCAGTTTTTGCTTCGAGCCATCATTATCATCCGTAAGGTACTTATCCAGCCATAAGCCGGCATGAACATCTGGCTGAAAAGCAACATTCATCAGGTCTTGTCTGCGAAACGAGGTCATGTGATGTCTCCTTCCGCAGTGGGTAGCACATCGAGCGCCGATTGAGCAAATCGCTTAAACCACTTCAGTGCCAACATTGTGCGGCGAGTGAGGTACATATATTCCTGCAATCCAGCCCCCCGGCTTTGTTGCATAAAATTATCCGTACCAGAACTGGTTACCACTTGCGCAAGATCCTCCAGCAAGGATTTATGTCCATCTTTGCCGCGACTTTGCACAAAAGCCAATGCCTCCGCCAACCCTGCCGTTCGCACAAGGATGGGTAGTTTATGTGCCATCCCGCCGTATTGATCCCGTTCTTTATTTCCTTGAGGGTGTGCATCCCCAAAAGCCACGGTCTTGTTATAAACCTGTTCCGCAAATTCCTGTTCAAGAGTTTTCATGGTTTTCACTCCTTAAGCAAGTGTTGTCTTGCATAAACCGCGTCCCACAGTGGCTTTACCGCCAAATTGAAGAGTCTTTTCAGACAACATCTTTACCGTGTTGAAAATTTCTGCTGGGTCGGATTTTACATTCGCGGCCACTACCATGCTGACTAACACCGTTTCAGTGGGCAGGGCTTCCTCATACCATAATTGACCTTGCACAACGGTTTTCTTTTCATCATCGATTCGAATACGTGCAGTAATTTCTGTAGCGGTTTCAAGCAGGAAGCTAAGCGTATCATCCGAAACTACACACATACGATCTTGCAAGTCATCAAGTGAAAGCAAATTTGTGAGCCATGTTGCCCATGCGGCTACATCGCTAGAACGATGAAAAGAAAGCGGCAGGTCTTCCAGAATCACTTTTTGACCATCACCAACATTCATGGGTAGCTCACTGTTTGTTTCACTGACAAGACAGGTGTTTTCATCAATAGGTTCCGGTATATTTGCAGGCAGAGGAGATAGTCCCTGTACATCCTTCGTATCACGAACAAGTCTTCGCAACAACAAAGGTGAAGTGACCCATGCAAATACACCATGCAAACTGCGGACTGGTAAGAGCAATAACCGCGCATCCGTGAACATTACCGCACTGGCATGTAATTCAGCATTACCCGTGTCGGGACCGAAAATATTTACCCTAAGTGCTTCATCTTCACAAGCATCCCGATAAACACCTTTGAGGGTGGAGCCGGGTAAGAACGGAATTTGTGTTGCCTTTTCGCGGGCAATCGGCAGATCAATCACACCCACGCCCTGTCCTGTACCGGCGTGGAGTGGGGAAATGGCTTGAACGAACAATAGTTTTGTTTCCATGATTTGTTCCTCCTGTTATTCCAAAGAATCGAGAAAGGCTTGTAAGACATCAGATTTGCCCCGCAATGGCGGGATTTGAGCGGCTTCATCTGCGTTGAGGTCGCTTTCAACTTGGTAGTCATCATAATCATTGCTCGTGAGCAACAGCCCGCCAGGCGGTGTATAACGCTCGCTAGAGTTGATAGGTTCCCAATCCAAGATTGTTGCCAGCCCAAATATTCCATCGGAGCACACGAGCGGTCGCAGAATTAAGGGACTGGCAAGGCGGTCATGTTCTGCACCTTGAAGGGTAGTTTTCTTTGGATCGCCGTCTCTTGCATCTTCACGCTTGAACTCAAAGATAATCGGTAAACCAAATTTTGCTCTTGGAAATTTCTGTACGGAATGCGTTGGAGCATGTCTTGGATTTAGATAATCGCCTGTCTTCCGTCTAATTTGATCAGGTTCGGACCACAAACTCCTACCAAAACGACCATTCCTATATTGGCGGAAAGACTGTAATTGTTTTACAAGTTCTCGCCAAATGCTAATCGTATTTGAATTTGCGCCTCTGGTGATTATCTTATAGCGGTCTTGATTGGCAGACAAATGAGGAACACCAGCCTGCCATGTTGCATTAGCAGGTAAATATTTTTGAATATTTTTCTTCATATCATCTTTGCTTGGAGCATCGAAGGTTTTTCCATTCACTTCAACACACTGCAGAGCACCAAAACCACGACGTGTTCGTGCACCGATACCCCCAAAGCTTTCCCATGCCCAAAGCGTAATGTCTACCTCTTGTTCAAAGTTTAATCCCTCGCTGAAGGTCGGATATTCTATTTGTAAAACAAATTCAACATTCTCTCGGACAATTGGACGATTTAGCTCGCGTAACGGGAAAGCTACATATCCATCCCTTGAGTTTGGTTTCCCAATATTGTCAACGTTGTTACCATTTCGGTCAGTAGCTTGGAAAGCATTACCTTGAGTTGTCGAAACAAGGGTAACAATAACCTTTGACGGTCCTGGTTTTCCTTTCTCGCCCGGCGAGCCCCAAATTTTCTCCTCTACCTTTTTTAAGTCACCATGAAAAGCTCCTCCACGAGTGGCTCTCCACCAAAAGCGCAACTGCCCTCGTATCTCAGTTGGTCGAACCACGGTGAGTGAGTCGGCTTTTTGGGTCTCTTCTCCTCCTCCATACAAGGGGGTGATCACTTTATATTTACGGGTTTGTTTTACCCATCCGGCTCTCTCTTCCCTCTTAACAACAGGTGGTGTGGGTAGGTCTTTTCTACTCATGTTTTACCTCCATATTCATCTTCCGTGGCTGACCATTCCATGTACCAAGCAGGGCAATCCCAAAACCATCGGCGCGAGATTGTTCATCGTCACTGACTGATTTCAACCAGACATCATCCACAAGTCTTCCAATGTCTTCAACATTTTCCAGACTCAGAAAATACACACTTCCAGCAGGAACAAGTCGTCGCGTGGGTTTAGGTTTGTTAATCTCATAATCCCAGCCGGAGATGGTTTGATAACGCGGTAAGGCTACTGCTCTGACATACTCTTTAAACCTTGCAGGGATAAATCCTTTTTTCTGTTCATCCCTGCTTTTATCACTCTCAAAATAAGCTGGGGTTACCAGTATCAAACGGCAGCGCCTTTCCTTTATGATTCTTGCCTTGATTTCTTCTGGGCAGGATGGCAGCTCACCCTCTATATTTTCCCAACGCACTACGCGGCGTTCGCCGCCAAGAAAACCCATGCCGCTTGCAAAGCTGGCAGCGGTTTCCAGTGCCAATGCCAGGGTACGAGCGTCTTTCAACTTTAGCGGTACATCTTCTTCACGCTTCGACTGTATGAACTCCATGCCGCTGGTCTGGAACAATGCACCCGATAAAGCAGATTGCGTTTCCGGGACGATGCTGACGTGTGTGCGTGTTTCGCGTTGGGGCCCCTGAATGCCCAGCGTATCAAGGTCAACTGCTCCATTGACAGGGTCCTTCAACCATTGCTCCATCATCACCCTTGTCCAATAGAGAGGAGGCTTAAGCATCGGTTTATCCTTCACCAGTTCGCTGGGTCCGATCAAGTACAACCCCTCATCTAAATTTGAAAGCCTGTCTTTTTCTACGTCAAGCGGTGATAAGAAATATTGAGTTGGTATGTTATTTTTCATCACGAGTAGTGCATCGGCAGGAGCAGGGAAGAACCAGTCTTTGATATTTCCTGTCGTGTCTAATTCGACCAGTATGGGACCGCGTATCGAAAGACGCTTCAACTCATCGAGCTCAGCCTTCGTTTTTTTGAATTCACCCGTTGTCGGGTCACTGCCTTCGCGTGTGCGCACGGCTCCTGCAAGCGTGGCTGGGAACGGGAACAGCAGTGACTTGGAACGTTCCCCCGGCACAGCTGTGAACGGTTTACCATCTCGAAAGATCAACGGGTCACGTGGAATGACCAATCTTAGAGTCATTGTTGCGCCTCCTGTGGCTGTTCTATTTCAGGGGTATCTGCCAGTGCTTTCGCAATGATCATTTCATTTGCCAGTTCATTGAGTGAAATCGTTCTGATCCAGCTTTCAATGGTTTTCCTTTTCTCTGTGGAAATATCACCACCGCCTGTTTCCTGCTTGTGTTTCACAATCCGAAGGGCTTCTGCTACTAAACCTTCTTTAGGAATATTCCCAACGAGCACACGATGGAGTTCCTGCAGTTCATAAGCCGTGCCACCGCTGATGAGTTTCTCATTTATGAACTGGATCAATTGGTCGATGCGTGGATACAGATCATCCCACTTCCCAACAATCGTGCGATCCACGCCTGAACGTTTGCTGAGTGTAATAGCGAGTCCGTTTTTGCCATCCACTTTTTCTTTTGCTTTTTTTTCAGCGGTGCGTGCCATGTCAAGCACATCCGAAAGCGGGTCAAGGTGATGGGCAACCACGATACCAATGGATAAGGTGGGGAAGATTGTTTTATCGTTCTCAATAGCTGAAAACTTATTTGCTGGCAATTTTTCGCGAAAGGCTATCTCTAATTCAAGAGCACACTTCAAGGCAGTGTTAATAGGCAGGTATGCCAATACGTCGTCGCCGCCTGAATAAATCAGTAAACCATTATTATTCGTATTGACGATATTAGAAACATCCTCCGCAAACTCGCTTAATGCCTGCGATAGGTTGCGATGCGCTTTCTCATCTTTTTGTGCGTCAATAACCTTGCCCATGTTGTCGCCGTCTGCCGCAAGCAAGACATAATATGGGCTGGGACGGGAATCGCCTAAATGATCTTTAAGTAGCTTATTAAATTCTTTTCTTAGTTCGTCTTGTAATTTGCCTGCGGGTACCCAATCGCTAAGGCGACTTTCGTAAAGAAGCGCGCCGTCATTTTCTTCACGGATATTCCAGTTTTTATTCACAAACAATTGTCGAATTGAGTCAATGAATACCTCTGTTTTTTTCTTCCCCCACTTTTTAATGAGCCCCTCTATAAATGGCAAAGCCGCCATGTGCGAAGTACTTTTGAAATCAGGCTCATCATCTTTGCCGCCCATGCGTTTGAGCAAATCCACACCTGAAAGTCTTTCACCCTGCCGAGCGTGATAGTTGTTATAAAGTTTTCTAACCTTGTCTGCTTTGTTACTTTCGTTTTTCTGCGGATATTCCCTTTCATCAATGACTGACTCACGTGAGCCGTCTAAAGATGATTTCGGATTGTTCGAGCCAATGGCTTGTTTGAAATTTCGAGTTGCTTTACGTGCCGACAGCAAGGTTTCCGCCTCTTCGCGTGCCCTTTTGTAGCCATCCTCTTGGTATGGTACGCTGACCCAATACAACTCGGGCAAATCTTCGATTTGTGACTTCGCAAGTTCCTTATCATACGTTGATGACTTGACTCGCCCCAAGGCTTCATCTCGCAATTCTTCCATGCGTTTTTTAATCGCATCGTCGACTGCTTTCGCAACCGCCTTTGGATCATCGGTGGTTGCCACGATTTTATTCGGTACACTAACCACGTTTTTTGGATTGGACGGAAAAATCAACTCGCCAGATTTGTCTATTACATTTGCTGCGGCTCTGGACAACTCGCTCAACATCCACGAGCCATACCACAGGTCGCGACTTCTTCGGGCGGTGGCAATAAAATCCTGAACGGGACCAATCACAAATATCATCAGATTCTTCATTTCACCTCCTCACAAATTGATATGGCAACTTGTGGCTTTAAGTTCAACGTGTTTATCGATTATGTACCCATGTGCTGTGAGCCGATGGATGGGTGCAACTTTCCTCATTAACTATATGCCTTGTTTGCGGATATTTTTTCAAAAATTGGAAGACATATCCTGTTAATTGCATTGTGAACGGCTTTGTCCTACAAATTGACCGTTACGAGCCTTGGAAGGCTATCGCCAACCTGAACGGAGGGGACTTGGCTGTGGACGACAATAGCTTGGTTGAGGCGCGGGTCGTCGATGGCAACCCAATCATGGTCGGATGCCAGGGTGTGGGCAATGGTCGCAAAAAGCCAGCGGGGGAGTTTTCCGCTGATGACGATGCCGTTTTGACCGGGGATGGGATTCATAATAAGTTCACCGGGTTCGAGAGTGCCGCCTTGTATCCCGATCTCCAGCCAAATGTCATCGCCTTGGTAAGGCATTATCTTTGTTTCCAAATTGGTGTTCGTCTGACTGAATTGAACTGTAGGTGGATACAGCCACCCAAAACGGGCATCGAAGATGGCAAAGGATGAGGGGATGGCGCGAGCGGCTAAGGCGGAAGCGAGCCAGACCGGTCCTCGCCCGTACACTGCCAGGGGTTGAGAAGCAGGCACGAGGTCAGAAAGACGCGCCAGGTGTTTGGGACTCCAGATCGTCCGCCCGCCCTCGACCGGCACGGAGATTCGATCCGCCAGTTCGCGTTCGTTCTGTATCCGATAGGGCGCCCGCCTCTCGTGTTCGCGCTCGATTTGGGCTTCGTCATAGGAGCAGATGCCGGCAACCCGGTCAAGAAGCAGACCGAAGGTCATGCCGGCGTTGCGTTTTTCGTCGTCCCGTTCCAGCCCGTTGATCACGCCCTGCAAAATGGGTTGGTGCGCAAGGACAGATTCATCCTCAGTCAAAGTTGAACGAAGCTCAGCGATGGGAAGGAGGTTGTGTTCGATTATGATCTTCCGCCATTCGGTAAGTTGTTCTTCTGTTCGATAGAGTATGATGGAATGTGAACATGCCTTTATAATCCCAAACTGATCGCCCTGCGGTTTGCCGCCGATATCCACCAGGAGCGGCAGTGGCCGGTCTTCGATGGCAGACAGCATGTGTTGCACGAACTGCGATGAGTATTCCTTTTTGTGAATGATGCGGAGGGACTGCACGACATCCGGTTGACCAGCCAGGTACCAATCCCCTTCGCCGTCTGGAGCCGCGCGCAGAAGATAGTGAGAGACTTTCATTTCCCGCAGGCGGTATGTGAGTAGAAATGAGAGGACGGACTTTCCGCAGTTTGGAGGACCGGCAAGCAAAATGGCAGGGAATAGATTGGTCATCTTCGTACACTCGTCAAGGAAGGCAGAGAACAATGAGCAGACATACAACCCTCATGGCAATTTTGGGCGGACAGCCGCAGGTGGTGACCTTTACCCTGGACCTGTTGCTGGCGCGTGGTGAAAAGATCGATCAGGTGGTGGTAGTATTCCCGGATTCCAACGAACGATATCGGAATGCCTATCTGCGATTGGCTGGTGAATTCGCAGGCGATCTATATAAAAATAAACCCTGTCACCTGCGTAACGTGACGGTGAAGATCAAAGGTGTTTCTTTGGATATGATCCACCAGCCGGAAGAAGTGGAGGCGGTGCGTCGGACGATCCATGAGTTGCTGGCGACTCTCAAGGATGATGACCAGATCATCCATTTGAGCCTGACGGGTGGGAGACGCATCATGGCTTTGATCTCGCTCAGCGCCGCCATGCAGTACCTGACGCCGGCTGACCGCATCTGGCACATTTATACACCCGATGACTTCATCGAAGAAGCCCGTAACGGAGCGTTGTTGCACGCTACCCCAGAGGCGGGGGTGCAATTAGTGAACGTGCCATTCGTTCCGTGGGTGGCTTACTTCCCCGGGTTGGCGTCGCTCCTTGCGCGCTCTTCGCAGGAATTGGGCGAAGCTGACCTTGGCTGGCTTGATGAGAAGGAACGCGAACGTTGCCGAACCGTTTGGGAGGCTCTGACAGCCCGCCGCCGCGAGGTGTTACGCGCCTTCGCAATGGGACTGACCCGCCAGCAGGCGGCGTCCCGTCTGACAATTGAATCGAGCACGGTCGATTCTCACCGCGACACGATCCTGGATGAATGCCGCAAAGCCTGGGATTCGTATGAGGGAAAATTTGACATCCATTTCCTGCGTGAGAAGTTTGGTCCCTATTTGAGAGGCTTGGGCGAACTCTATTGATGTTGCAAGTGTAACGAGTTGAGCCATGCTTGTCATCCGTAACATGCGGGATGAACATCCGTATCGGTATGGAAAATCCAGGCTGGCAAATGTTGGGAATTGGGTATAATGACCTTGCTCCGTTTAGGGTGCCCCCCTCACCCTGAATGGAGCATTTTGTTTTGGTAACTCGTCCTGCACAAAGGTGAAATCTTGATCAATAAATTTAAACCAAAACCTGGGGCACATGGATTATCTTGTGCGACACGTTGTCAGCATCAAAGAGATTTCAGACAAATCATCATGACTGTGATTCATGGCGAATACCATTCGCATTTGGCGAACCATCCCAAATGGAAGGGAATGGATGAGCAGGATCGTGATTCGTTGAGGAGGTATGCAACACACAGCATTGAGTTTTGCACGATTTTTCGTGTTCTGCCTCAGGGGTTCGCAGGGTTGGTACAAGCGGGCGCAAAATGGTGCTATAATGCGAACAGCGGCGATTCAAGGCGATAAAAAAGCCAGAGTGTGAATCCCATTGTCCCGATTTAGGGAATTGAAACCACGCAAGGTAATAGCTCCTTCACGGAGTTTCTCCTGCGTGTGAATCCCATTGTCCCGATTTAGGGAATTGAAACACTATTTGCGCCCATGTGTGCACGCCCTGATCCGCGCCAGTGTGAATCCCATTGTCCCGATTTAGGGAATTGAAACTTAGCCTTCCCTTTGACCTAGGCATGTAAAGCTTGCGTGTGAATCCCATTGTCCCGATTTAGGGAATTGAAACTTCGAGTTTTCATTTCGGATATTTGTTATCCAGGTGTGGTGTGAATCCCATTGTCCCGATTTAGGGAATTGAAACTCTATTCCCATTTCCTCATCTCGTTCCTTCATCACATGTGTGAATCCCATTGTCCCGATTTAGGGAATTGAAACGATTTACGTCAACACATGCTGACAACACGAGCACGAAGTGTGAATCCCATTGTCCCGATTTAGGGAATTGAAACTATGGAGGGAGTTGGCGTTGGCGCGGGTAGAGGAAACTAGTGTGAATCCCATTGTCCCGATTTAGGGAATTGAAACGTTGACTCCTCGACACCCGTGATGGTGTAGGCCTCAAGGTGTGAATCCCATTGTCCCGATTTAGGGAATTGAAACATCATACTGGCTAGCATCAAGAGGGAAACAAAAAACAGGTGTGAATCCCATTGTCCCGATTTAGGGAATTGAAACGAATACGCCATCTATATTGGTTGCAAGGATGTCGTTGGGTGTGAATCCCATTGTCCCGATTTAGGGAATTGAAACTGGGACCATGCACCGCCACATCGGTAGAAAATGGCAAAGTGTGAATCCCATTGTCCCGATTTAGGGAATTGAAACTGGCAAGTACGTCTCTCCAATGTCTGATATCCAGAACGTGTGAATCCCATTGTCCCGATTTAGGGAATTGAAACCATATCGACGATCGGTCGGGTTGCACGCATCATACGGGTGTGAATCCCATTGTCCCGATTTAGGGAATTGAAACGTCTTGTGGGATGGTGAGAAGGAACCAGATGTAGAGGTATGAATCCCATTGCCCCGATTGAGGGGATTCTTCGATTGACGATTGCGGATTTCAGATTTACGATTGGAATACGCTTGCGAGATCGGCGACTCTCCAATCGGCAAATCGTCAATCGCAAATCGTAAATTGTCCACGTCCCGATTTAGGGAATTGAAACCTGTGGCTCTGTACGGGGTACTACGCTTCGCCCGTGAGTGTGAATCTCATTGTCCCGATTTAGGGAATTGAAACTGTAGCGAATGACGTCACGGGCGCACTGCGCGACATGTGTGAATCCCATTGTCCCGATTTAGGGAATTG
>Ga0315912_10006362_pt1 | contig 10588 bp, 10 predicted proteins | sample VfabasoilMG_FD_204469 | JGI IMG/M metagenome (GOLD analysis project Ga0315912, IMG submission 204469) | Garden soil microbial communities collected in Santa Monica, California, United States - V. faba soil | ecosystem: Environmental > Terrestrial > Soil > Garden | place: USA: California... | reverse complement strand
ACATGGCGCTCCTGCAACTGGCGCGCCAGCCGGAGGGGGCGATCAGGCCTCAAAACTGGCTGAGTTGCGCATGCGGCGCACTGCGCCGCCCGGTATGGGGGGCGCGCCCGGCGCGACCAACCCAGCCGCTGATTTAAAAACACGCGTGCAAAATCGCTTGCTCTCCGAAATGGATCCCTCGCTTGATCCCTCGCGCACAGCGGAGATCCGCAAAATGTCTGAAGACCTGTTTGATAACATCCTCGCTGAAGATGGTGTGGTGTTAGCGCGCGCTGAGCGGAAGCGCCTCTTTGATCAGATCATGTCCGAAATTATCGGGCTAGGGCCGCTCGAACTCCTCCTGACCGATGACACCGTCACTGAAATTATGGTGAATGGGCCGAAGAACATCTTTATCGAACGCAAAGGGTTGGTCGAACGCGCCCCGGTGGTGTTTGACGACAATGCCCATGTGATGCGGATCATAGACCGTATCATGGCTCCCTTAGGGCGACGTGTGGATGAGTCCCACCCCTTTGAAGACGCGCGCCTCAAAGATGGCTCCCGCGTTAACGCGATTGTCCCGCCCATCGCGTTGTGCGGCCCCACATTGACCATCCGTAAATTTTTCAAGACGCCCATGACCATTGAGCGCTTGATCGAATTTGGCGCGATCACCGCCGAAGCTGTTGAGTTTATGCGGGCTTGCGTCACCGCCGCTCTGAATGTCGTGGTATCAGGCGGCACCGGTTCAGGGAAAACGACGTTCCTTAATATCATGTCGAGCTTCATCCCGGACCATGACCGGATTTTAACGATTGAAAACGCCGCCGAGTTGCAACTGCGCCAAGAGCACGTGGTCACGCTCGAATCCCGCCCCCCCAACATTGAAGGGCGTGGCGAGGTGACGATCACCAATCTTGTGGTCAACGCGTTGCGGATGCGCCCCGACCGGATCGTGGTCGGGGAGATTCGCGATGGCGCGGCGCTGGACATGTTGCAAGCGATGAACACTGGTCACGACGGCTCAATGACCACCTGCCACTCCAACGGCGCGCGCGACACCTTATCCCGTTTGGAAACGATGTGCTTGATGGCCGGTATGGACTTGCCCGTGCGCGCTATCCGTGAACAAGTCTCGTCCGCGATCCACATCATCTGTCACTTGGCGCGTTTGAGTGACGGCTCGCGCAAAGTAACCCAGATCGCCGAAGTCCAAGGCATGGAAGGCGATGTAATCACCCTGCAAGATATTTTCGTGTTTGAACAAACCGGCTTAGATAAGGGTAAAATTATTGGGCGGTTGCGGCCCACGGGGTTGCGCCCCAAGAACATTGACCGGATTGAAGCGGCGGGCATTCACTTGCCGCCCTCCATCTTTGGCATTGGTGAACGGACGCGTTATTAAGATGCGCGTTCTATCGCGGGAGGTCGTTAAATGTCTCCTTTAATTATTGGCGTTGGGATAGTCGTTGTTTTGGCGGTCGTGGGCGGGATCGCCTTTGTAGTCATGCGCCGGCAACAAACCGCACTGGCCGACCGCTTAGGGCAAATCAGCGGTACCCAAGCCGTCGCCACCGCGGAAAAAGATAGTGGTGCTCAAGGGGGTAGTTACATCAGCGAGCAACTGAATACCGCGCTCACCAAGCGCGGGATCGGTGATGATGTTGCGCGGGAACTCGCCCAAGCTGATGTCAAACTCAATGTAGGCGAGTATTTTGCGTTGCACATCGTGGTTGCGGCGGGGGCCGCCGTAGGCGGTTGGTGGATCTTTGGGCATGGCTTCGATTGGGTGTCAATTGGCGGTGGGGTTTTAGTGGGCATCGCTGGTGGGGCGTTTGGGCCGCGCACCTATGTGAATATGCAAAAGGGCGGCCGGTTAAAGAAATTTGACAACCAACTTGGCGATATGTTGAACTTGGTCGTCAATGGTTTGCGCGCAGGCTATAGCGTGATGCAAGCCCTAGAGTCAGTCAGCAAGGAACTGCCCCCGCCCATTTCCTCGGAGTTCAAACGGGTCGTACAAGAAATGCAACTGGGTCTGCCGATGGAATCAGCGCTCGCGAACCTGACGCGGCGCATCCCCAGTAAAGACCTCGACTTTGTGGTGACGGCGATGAACGTGCAACGCGAAGTCGGTGGTAACTTAGCCGAAATTCTCGACACCATCACTTTTACCATTCGCGAACGGGTCCGCATCAAAGGCGAGATCACGACCCTCACTGCACAAGGCATGATGACGGGCTATGTGATTTCAGGGTTGCCGATTGCGTTGGGCTTGTTTTTGTTCTTGGTCAATCGTGACTATATGATGCAATTCTTTACCCCCGCGCGCAATCTACCCTGCGGGGTCACGATGATCGTTGTGATTTTCCTGATGATCGGGATTGGGTTTGCGATCATTATGAAGATCGTAGACATTGAAGTTTAGGAATTTAGTAGGAGACGGCCTATGTTATGGGTTATCGTTGGCATCGTCGTAGTCGTGATCGTCGCGGGGGTATTGATCTTTGTCGGCATGCGCTCGCCGCAGGCCTCCGATCCGTTGCAAGCGCGCCTGGCTGAATTTTCAACGCGGGACACGCCAGTTACGCTCGAAGAGTTAGAGCTCTCCACGCCGTTTTCCGAGCGGATTATTTTGCCGATCATCCGGCAGTTAGGCGAATTTGCCGTTCGGTTTACGCCGCAGGCTTCTTTAGCGTCAATCAAACATCAGCTCGAAGTGGCAGGTAACCCGCCCGGGATAGAGCCGGCGACCTTCTATGTGAGCAAGTTCTTAGCGGCCGGTGGCGTTTTTGGATTGGTCATTTTGCTCGCTTCCGTCTCGCCCGCTGACTCGGCTTTGTCGTGGAGCGCGGGTGTGCCAAAGATTTTGGCCATTGCGGCTGGCGGTGCCGGCTTGGGCTTTTATCTGCCGACGATGATGATCAGTAGCCGCGCCACCCGACGGCAAAATGAAATCATCAAATCTATGCCGGATGCACTTGACCTGTTGACCGTCTGTGTGGAAGCGGGCTTAGGGTTTGATCAGGCTATGCAAAAGGTCTCCGAAAAATGGGAGAACGAGCTCTCGCTGGCGTTTGCCCGCGTCATTCAGGAAATCCGGTTGGGCAAAATTCGGCGCGATTCGTTGCGCGATATGGCCGAACGGATGGACATCCCTGATATGACCAGTTTCGTCGCCGCGCTCATTCAAGCCGATCAGTTGGGCGTGAGCATGGCGAAGGTCTTGCGGATTCAATCGGAACAAATGCGGATGCGCCGCCGCCAACGCGCTGAAAAGCAAGCGCACGAAGCGCCGATCAAAATGCTCATCCCGATGGCCTTTTTGATCTTCCCTTCGATCTACATCGTGCTACTGGGCCCAGCGGGTTTGATGTTGATGAACTCACCCGCATTGGGCGCTGTCGGCGGTTAACCGCGCACAATTCTCAACGCGCCCCGATGGGGTTGTGGAGGCTGGCAAACGGTGGCTTTGCCCCGACGCCCACGCCGGCCGCATTGGCGCTATACTCTGCGCCAGATTCTTTGGGCTGGCCTCGACCTTATTTTCCCCCCACGCTGTGGTGGCTGCCAAACGCCCCATACGCGCTTTTGCGCGGCCTGTCGGGCCTCGCTCACCTTTATCTCCCCTCCCCTATGCCAACTGTGTGGTTATCCCAGTGCCGCCTCTCATCAACGCACGTGTGTTATGTGTCGCACATCCCCGGAGCTGGCGGCCCTCACCGGCTTACGGTCGGCGGTCTTTTTTGAAGGCGCGTTGCGACAGGCCATTCACGGCCTTAAATACCGGCGTGATTTTATTTTGGCCGACACCTTAGCCGAAGTGCTCGCTAAAGCGTGGAAGAGGAACTCCCTCCCCGAGGCGCTAGTAACGCCGGTGCCACTCTCGGCTGAGCGATTGCGGCAACGGGGTTACAATCAGGCCGCGTTGCTGGCTCAAAGTTTTGCAGAACGGCTGGGTTTGCCCTATACCCCAGAGAGCGTTCAACGCACCCGGAACACAGTTTCACAAGTCGAGCTATCAGTGGCTGAACGGCGGGCGAATGTCGCTGGAGCTTTTGTCGGTCAACCCAACTTGGTGATGGATAAAACCCTGATCCTGATTGATGACGTTTGTACCACGGGCGCTACTTTGGTCGCCTGCGCCCAAGCCTTGCGGGCGGCGGGGGCCGAGGCAGTGTGGGGGTTGACCTTAGCCCGCGCGCGCCATAGCCGCTAGCCAGTTAGCGTGTATTCACCTTATCTTTCGGAGGCAACTATGACGGTCGAAGTGTTAATCCATGGACGTGATTTCAATGTATCCCCTCGCTTGAAAGAGTATGTCGAAAAAAAGTTAAGCAAGTTAGATCGCTATTTACCTATCATCACCGACGCGCGCGTAGATTTGTCTGAACTTAAGAACGCACGCGCGGCGGCGGATCGTCATGTGGCGCAAGTCACCATTCAAAGCCGGGGCATGGTCTTGCGCGCGGAGGAACGCAAAGATGATATTTATGCGGCGGTGGATGCAGTCTTGGATAAAATCCATCGCCAGATCGAGCGTTACAAGGGCAAACACTGGAAAGGCGCGGGCAATCGCGCTGGGGCTGATTCGTTAGCGGCCGAGCAAGCGCCCGTCGAACTGCCGGAGATCGAAACCGATGGCTCTGTTGTGCGCCGCAAACGGTTTAGCCTAACGCCCATGAGCGAATCCGAGGCGCTGGATCAGATGCGCTTGGTGAGCCATGAAAACTTTTTCGTGTTCTATAATGCCGAGACCAACCGGGTGAATGTGCTGTATCACCGCCAAGATGGCGACTTTGGCCTGATCGATCCAGAGATCGGTTAACGCGCTCGTTTTATTTTGACCGAGGTTCGGGTAAGGGCGTAGCCTAGCTACGCCCTTATTGTTATGAGATGCCCACCCTCCTCTTCGTTTGCACGGGCAACACGGGTCGCTCGCCGATGGCGGCGGCCTTGTTGAGCGCGTGGCTCGACCGCCGAGGATTAGCTGAAGCTTGGCAGGTGTGGTCAGCGGGCCTCGCGGCGGAAGAGGGCGCGCCGCCCGAGGCCTTGGCGCGCGAAGTTTTGGCCGAACGCGCGTTAGACATTGCCGCGCACCGCGCCCGACGGATTACAGCAGAACTCGTGGCGGCCTCACAGCTCATCGTCTGTATGACGCGTGCCCATCAGCGAGCGCTTCAGCGTGACTTCCCCAGCGCCGCGCCAAAAACGATGTTGTTCAGCGCCTGGGCACGACAGGCGTTTGATGTGCCCGATCCGTATGGCGCGCCTAAATCAGTCTATGTGGCGTTGTGTGAGCAGTTGGAGCAGTTGATTGAGCAGGGAGGCGAAGACTTGCTCGTTAAACAAAAACGGATTGGCTGATTCAGCCAATCCGTTTCATTTACCAGCCTTCAATATACTTTTGCCATTCGGCGTTATCGGCGATGTGCCGGCCAAAGATATAGTAGGCCGTGGGGGACGGTTCGCTGGGGCGATGCCGCAAGTGCATGTTGGCCTCCGCCACCGAACGCCCGCCCTTGCGCCGGTTGCAGGCTGGGCAGGCCGCCACCAAGTTATCCCAGCGGTGTAAGCCACCCCGATGGCGCGGGATCACATGGTCAATCGTCAAGTGGGTGGTCTGTCGCCCGCAATACTGGCAGGTGTAGTTGTCGCGCCGGAAGACTTCGCGCTTGGTGAGCTTAACGCGCGGGCGCGGGCGGCGCACCATATTGCCAAGCTTGATCACCGAGGGCAGGGGGTAGGAGGCGCGAGCCGTGTGGATATAGCCCCGCCCATCGGCTACCATTTCGGCTTTGCCGGTGAGGATGAGACCCAGGGCGCGACGAGTGTCGCACACATTGAGCGGCTCAAAGTTGGCGTTTAACACCAAAACCGACTGATTCACGCTGACGACCTGATTGACAAGTTCCACCTAAGCGGGTTGAAGGGCAACCACAGCAGATTAGCTGGCTACATTGTCGAATAAAACCTTACGCGAAATTCTAGCAGGGAAAATGAAAAATGGCGAGTGAGTGAGGGGGTAGCGAGAAGGAAGGGTTAGGGAGAGGGGGGGGACAGGGTGCTGAGTTGCCGATATTTCTCAAATTCAAAATACCCCATCAACGCGCTTAGGCGCAGACCGTGCCAGCCCTCCTTCCAGCCCGCGAGGGTGACGAAGCGCCACCAAAACTGGCGCAGGGGTTGTAACACAAAGTTCTGGGGCTTGGCGCGTTGCCCCGCCGCATAGAGTTGCCCCGCATCATATCGGGCATAGTCTTTTTGCTTGACGATAAATTCATCAACCGTTTCGTAGTTGAGGTGAACGAGGGGGGTAGTGAGATGTCCCACCGTTCCGTCTAACTCGACTAATTCATGCACCGGGCGCGCCAGATCGTAGCGCGCGCTATCACGTCGCACCAACCGCAGTTGATAATCGGGGAACCAACCGGCATGGCGGGTTAATTTTCCAAAGAGATAATTATGGCGTGGGATCCACCAACCGGTTTCTGGGCGGGTGAGGACTGGTCGGATTTCGGCGGCGAGGTCGGGCGGCACGCGCTCGTCGGCATCTACAAACAACACCCAGTCCGCCGAGGTCGCCTGCAAGGCCGCTTGGCGTTGACGCGCGTAATTTTCAAACGGGTTTTGGATCACGTGCGCGCCCGCCGCGCGCGCCACCTCCACCGTGCGATCGGTGCTGAACGAGTCGAACACGATCACCGTCTCGGCCCAGTGGACTGAGCGGAGACAGTCTGGGAGATGTTTTTCTTCGTTATAGGTGAGGATGATGACGGCGAGGGTCATACACAGTCAACCCCTAAGCGTCTTCCAGACTTTTAGGGGCTGGCGCTTGAATATTTGCCCGTCCGCGCCCCCACACCTGGATGATCTCGGTCAGCGCCTGATGCAACTCCGCGCGTTGCGCCACGCTCAACTCACCCCGCTGACTGCGCCGATGGTTGTCCCGAATTTTTTGGCGCAACCCCCATTGCACGATTTGGCTTAACACCGCATTGAACAACGGGGGATGATAACGGCGGTGCAACCGTTTGCGGCTCGTCCACAAGTGAATGAGCGACTGCGCGCGCACCTGCCCCGTGCTTTGCCCACCATAGTGGATGATCTCCGCGCCGGGCACGACCCATCGCTCCCAGCCCGCGCGCGCCATCCGCCACTGCCAATCAATCTCCTCACAATACATGGTGAAGGTCTCATCAAAGCCGCCACACGCCGCAATCGTCTCGCTGCGCACCGCGAAGGCCGCGCCTAAGGTGTGATCCACTGGAAAGGGTTGCCCACTGGCATACCAGCGCGCCGGATAGCGCCCATTGAGCGGCGAGTCTTGGAAACGCGCCAGCCGACCGGGCAGGGGGAAGAGGTCGAGCGTGTTTTGGATCAGGCCGGGAAAATGAAAGCCAGCATGTTGGAGGGTGCCATTCGGGTTAAGCAGTTTGGGCGCGGCCACCCCCGCGCGTGGATGGTCACGCAAGAAGCGGGTGAGGCGCAGTAATGCGCCGGGGCGGATGAGTGTGTCGGGGTTTAGGATGAGGACGGCAAACGGGGCATCGCGCTCTAGTAAAAACTGGATTCCCAAGTTGTTGCCCGCACCCATGCCCCGGTTGTCAGTTTCGATCAACGCCGTGCGCGGAAATTGTCGGCGTACCATCGCTGCCGAATCATCGGTCGAGCCGTTGTCCACCACGCACACCGTCGCCGCTAACTCGCCCGCGTTCTGCGCGAGGTCGAGGTAAATCGAATCAAGGCAGGCCGTGAGCAGATCGCGGACGTTCCAGTTGACGATGACGAGGCCGAGGTCCATAAAAGCACCGATCACTGGCTTTTGGGCAAGATGCGTTGAAGCCTTTGCCGCTGATTGCCCGCTTCACGCTTCGTGCTCGCAGACACGGGAAAATCCAACAATTGTTAGCGAGAAACGCGCTTAAGCGCGTTTTTGTGAAGCGTGTCAGCCGTGAAATTCATTTCGCGGTGTGCCCTAAGTGATGATTTATGCGAAGTGTTTCCGAGGGCTTTCTCTGCCAACTCAAAATACTCAGGCAAAATTTCGATCCCAACCCCATTCCGTCCCATTTGTTTGGCGACCCGTATCGTTGTGCCAGAGCCCATAAAAGGGTCTAAAACCCGATCCCCCTCTTGGGTGAAAAGTTTAATAAACCATTCCAGCAAGGCATTTGGAAAAACGGCGCTATGGCTACGATTTTTAGTTTCCGTCGCTAAATGTAAGACATTCGTAGGGTACACTTTGTCGCGCTCTAACCAATTGGCGACGCGCTTACCAAAACCACTCCCCACCCTCGAAGTGTCACGCACCTGATCCGTTTGGCTTAAGTTTTTCAGCCGCTTATCCGCCCAATTTCCCATCGGCACCATCACTGCTTCTTGATACATCTTGAACTGCTTGCTTTTATTAAACTGCAAGAGCCGCTCCCACGCATCGCGGAAACGGTTCGGCCATTTACCCGGATAACAATTCTTCTTATGCCAAATAAACTCCTCTGTCCACAGCCACCCTTGTTGGCGCATCGCTAAGATCAATTCCAAAACGTAGGTATGGTGCTCTCCATTAATTGCTTTCTCTTTAATGTTGAGGATAAATGTGCCATCAGGTTTCAACACACGCAGTAGTTCTTGGCTGATCGGCAAAAACCACTCGCCATACTGATCGGGTGTAATGCCGCCATAAGTGCTTTTGCGGCTGTCAGCGTAAGGGGGAGAGGTGAAGATCAGGTCTATGGAGTTGGCGGGCAATTCGATCAAGACATCGCGGCAATCGCCGAGGATAAGTTGGGAAGAGACTCTCGCTTCCATCTAGGTATACCGCTTCCTCACCTCGGCGCTCAAAAAGTCCATCGCCCACACTACGATCACAATCGCCCAAATGGCGGTGCCAGCTTGGTGATAGTGAAACTCGTCAATGCGCTGTTTGAGATAGTAGCCCAAGCCGCCCCCGCCCACAAAACCGATGATGGTGCTGATGCGGACGTTGATATCCCAATGGTAGATGATGAACGAGATAAAGTCGGGGATGATTTGGGGCACCACCGCGTAGAGGATCACTTGCAACCGATTGGCGCCGGTGGCGGAAAGTGCCTCCAGCGGGCCGGGGTCAATGTTTTCAATCGCTTCGGAAAACAATTTGCCGAACGAGGCCACTGTCACCACCATCAACGCCAACGTGCCAGCAAACGGCCCAAAGCCCACCCAAAACCCAAAGACGGTCGCCATCACCAGTGGGTCATACGAGCGGGTCAAGTTAAAAAAGAAGCGTGAGAAGTAATACACCCCGTTGCCCACTGCGCCGTGCTTGGTGATGTTGCTCGCCGCCAAGAAACTCAACGGCGCGGCGATCACGGCGGCTCCGGAGGTGGCGAGCCATGCCATGAACAAGGTGACGAAGAGCGCGTTCGTCACATCTTTGAAGGCCGTACTGGGGATCAACCCGCCCACCGGCACCGCCACTTCTACTTGCAAACGGCTCGCCACGCCATTTACTGCCGCCGCTATTTGACGGGCTTCGACCGAAGTCGAAAAATGCCCAGTGTCATCCGTCTCACTGCGCACAGCCGTTAACACGCGCCCGTCTGGGAACAGCCAGCGGATAGCGAGGGCGGCGTTCGGTGAGAGTTCGTAGCCTTCCAATGTAAATTTATCGCGCGCCGCGGCGCAGGGGACATTCGTGGTCAGGCGCGGGCCGCTCGTGACCGTGGTGGAAATCGGCGCAGAGTCACACGGGATGGGAAAAGCCAACTCAATAGTCGTAGTCGTCACCGCACGCGCGGTGAGGTCTGGTGAGAGGAAATCGCTGACGATGGCTCGGCCCTTCGGCAAGTTGGTGAACAGGGCCGGTATATTAATTTGCGTCACCTGATACGACACGGAATAAATGATCAGGAGCAATAAGCCGCCCCCCGTGTAGAGCGCAAGCCGCCACAATCGCTTCGCGTCCATTAGGCCATCCTCGCGCGCACCGAGGCGCTTAGTTGGTCCAGCAGTGACACGATGATCCCAATGGCAATGAACGTGGCGCTGACGGCGGGCAGGTCGTTGATCTGAATCCACTGGATCAGGTAGAACCCGATCCCCCCGCCGCCGACCAAGCCGATGACGGTGGAAGAGCGCACGTTGATCTCCCAACGATAAATGGTGAAGGCCGTGAAGGGTGGCACGACTTGGGGGATGACGCCGTAACGCACCACCTGTGCCCAATTCGCACCTGTCGCGCGCATGGCTTCGATTGGGCCGGGGTCAATGCCTTCGATCACTTCAGAATACAGTTTGCCGAGGGCGGCGATGGAGTGGATCATCATGGCGATCACGCCCGCGAACGGCCCTAGCCCAACGATGACCACAAATACAATGGCGATGATGATCGGTTCGATGGAACGGATGAAGTTTAAGATCGTGCGCGCCACCACATACACCCCGAGCGTCACGATATTGGCGCTCATCAAGTTGCGCGCGGCCAAGAAACTGACCGGGATGGCCAGAAAGATCGCAAGCGTGGTAGACATCAGCGCCATGGCGATACTTTCGTACATCCCTTTCAGGACATAGCCGCCATTGTTGGATAGTTGATACCCACCGATGGGGCGCGATTGTTCAA
>Ga0315912_10006361_pt1 | contig 10588 bp, 10 predicted proteins | sample VfabasoilMG_FD_204469 | JGI IMG/M metagenome (GOLD analysis project Ga0315912, IMG submission 204469) | Garden soil microbial communities collected in Santa Monica, California, United States - V. faba soil | ecosystem: Environmental > Terrestrial > Soil > Garden | place: USA: California... | reverse complement strand
TGACGGCGATCCAGCGTGCCGGCGAAGACATGAACCCGGCGACGGATGCGGATCCGACCTGGATGCCGCTGCTGACGACGCCGCCCTACCCGTCATACGCCGGCAACATGGCCTGCATCGGTGCGTCGAGCGCCCGTGCGTTGGCACTGTTCTTCGGTACCAACGATATGTCGTTCACGGTGCAGTGGACGGGTCTCAACGGCAACGCCGACGTGGCGCGCCCCTTCACGAGCTTCTGGCAACTCGCCGAACACCAGGCGGTGAGCCGCGAATACGGCGGCATCCACTATCACTTCGACACGACGGCCAGCCAGGAGGTTTGCCCCAAGGTTGCCGGCTACATCTACGGCAACTACATGCGGCCGAAGCGCAAATGAGCTGACAGATCCCTGAGAGAAGTTGGGCGCCGGTCACCGGCGCCCTTTTTTTCGTTCAGGGGACGGGACGCCGCGGCTCGGAACTGGCCCAGGCAGGTGGCGCTCCCGAACTTCCGAGTTCTGCACTGGCTTTGCGCAGCAACTCGATGAGCGCGCCAATCTCGCGGCCCTGGTTTCCGGCGGCGAGGCGCTCTTTCATGCGGTCGAGTGTCTCCGCAAAATCCCGCAGGCGCTTGGAGGCGTTCACGTGGTCCTGCATCGAGGCCGTCACGGACTTCTCGATGTTGTGCAGGTGGCCGAGCATGCGTTCGAGCGAGCCGGCGTCCGTTCCGCGCGGATCGCGTGCCTGCTCTTGCTTGAAAACGACGCGGAGCAGGTTGCGCGCCTGCTCGACGGGGTTCGGCTGCCTGGCGAATTCCTGAGTCATGCCAGCACACTGGCAGCCGTTTTCCGGCTTGTCCATCAGAATCAGAGCCCTTTTCGGAAGGGTCAGGGCCGTTTCGAGTATTCGGCGTCGAATCGGGCCTCGAGTTTCGCATGAACGCCACGCATCTGATCGACGACGCGCTTTGCCCAATCGAAGTATTCCCGCTTGCGCTCGAGCGACCAGCCGGCGGGCGGCGCACCATCGATATCGCTGACGTTGGCGATCTTGTCGGCGAGCTTCACGAGCTTCGCCCGCGCGCTGATCTTGCCCGCGTGATCGACCTGGGCCTGCTTGCGTTCAATCTTGGTCAGCGCCTTGTCGTCCGAACACTCCGCGACGATGTTCGCGATCTCGTGGCCGAATACGATTTCGATTTCGTCATGAGTCGTGTTCGTGTCCTCGATCGTGTCGTGAAGCAAGGCGGCCGCGAGCACGATCGGGTCTTCGATGTCCGCCTGCACCAGGATGTACGCGAGCTGGATCGGATGATTGATGTAGGGCGAAGCTTCCGCGTCCTTGCGACGCTGGTTGCGATGTTTCTCGGCTGCGAACGCGGCGGCCTGCAGGACGAGTTCCATATGCGTGGGCATGGGCGCCGATCTTACGCCTCACGCAGCTCGATCACGGGAGCGAATCCGCCACCGACCGTGCGGAAGTTCGTGGTCTGGCCCTGGTACAGGCGCGCGGCCATCAGCTGCACGGCGCCGTCGTACACGTAGAGGCGAATATCCACCTTGTAGGATTGTAGTCCGCCGGAGTCCCCGCGCAGCCTCACACCGGGCAATGCCAGCGCTTGTGCGACGTAATCGCCGCCCATCACTTCGCCAAATGCGCGGCGGGTGATCTTGTCGCCTCGATACGCGCCGCGGCCGCCGAACCCGGAGGTTGGCTTGAAGAACCATTTCTTGCGATCACACCACCAGGCATCCGCGTCGCCCTCGACGCGACGTGTGAGCGGGATGCCCGACTGCAGGATCTCCCTGTCGCTGTCGCCGACACCCAGCGTGCGCAGGAAGCCGGTGTCGGTGAGCCGCGCGAGATTTCGCTTGTCGGCGAACAACGCATGGCCACGCGGGTGCGGCGTGATGACGGCCGCGTCATGCAGATATGCCTCCCTCAATGCCTCATGCGACTTGTCTTCGAAGTAGAAATCGGTGACCCGGTTGTAGACGAGATCGATGACACGATCTCCGGACCTCAGCTGGCCGCCAGAGAACTCGAGGGCTCCGGCATCCGCGATGAACGAGTCGATGCCATGTTCGGCGAACAACTGTTCGAAGAGGCGAAACTCCGGATACAGGAATTGTTTCTCCGGCTGGTCATCGACGATGGCGATGGTCCGCAGAGCGCGGTCGCCACGAGCCAGCCGCCACTCTCTCTGGAACATGGCAATGAAGTCAGCCTCGAGCTGTTCACGGGTTCCGGCGAGCCGTATCTCCGGATTGCCGTCATCGCAGCAATCCGGATGTCGCCACTCGGCGGCGGCGTTGAGCATGGCGCCGCCGGCATTGGTATTGATCTCGATCAGCTTCGGACCTTCGGAACCGATATGAAAATCGAAGCCGAGAAACACGCCTTGGGGGCCCCGTCGAATCCTTGCGATCGGCGGAGCCTCAGCCAATACCGTTTGCTGAAACAAGGGCAGCCCGATCACCCGCTGAATGGCCGCGATCAGCTTTTCCATCTGGCGAAACTGCGAAGTGCCCACGAATACAGGAGCCTTCGAATAGAACCCGGCCCACTCCACGGCGCCGACGGATTCACAACCGCATTCGCGATTCAATTTTTCGGCGCGTGTCATTTCCATCACAGGACCAGTTCCCAATAGGCGACGTCCACCCATCGGCCGTGCTTGAAGCCTACCTGGCGAAAGGTTGCGACCCGTTCGAAACCCAGGCTCTCATGCAGTGACACGCTGGCGGGATTCGGAAGCGCCGCGCCGCCGATCACGGCATGGATGTTTCGACTTCGGAGGATGGGCAGCAGTGCCGAATAGAGCCTCTTGCCGGTTCCGCGGCCTTCGAGGCCGTTCTTCAGGTAGATAGTGGTTTCGACGGAATGACGATAGGCACCGCGCGACTTCCACTTCGACGCGTAGCTGTAACCCGCCACCATTCCGTCGATCTCCGCCACCAGCCAGGGTAATCCCTGGCCTTGCACGTCCCTGATCCGCCCGGACATCTCCTCGGCGGTCACGCGCTCTTCCTCGAACGTGATGACGGAGTTCTCGACGTAGAAATTGTAGATCGCGGCGATATCCTCCGCGTCCGACTCGGCTGCTGCGCGTACGAGGACCTCAGCGGCCAACGCGTTCACCCTGTTCATTGATGACGACCTCACCATCCTCTTTCGCGAAGTAGCCGCGCTGAGGCTGCGGCAGGATGTCCAACACCGCCTCGGACGGCCGGCACAATTTCGTGCCGAGCTCAGTGACCACGAACGGCCGATTGATGAGGATCGGATGCCGCGTCATGGCGTCGATCAGTTGGCTGTCAGGGAGATTCGGATTGTCGAGGCCCAGGTCGGCGTACGGCGTCCCCTTCTGACGGATCGCTTCCCGAACCGTGAGGCCAGCGCCAGCGATCATGGCCGCGAGTTGCTCGCGACTCGGCGGCTGCACGAGATACTCGATGATCGTGGGCTCGATGCCTGCATTGCGAATCAGGCCGAGAGTGTTCCGGGATGTCCCGCATGATGGGTTGTGGAAAATCGTGACGGTCGACAAGCTATTTCTCCACCACTGAAGCGGTGGGTTCCGCGAGCGCACGCCACAGCACCACGCCGACGATGGCGCCCGCGAACTGGGCAACGATGAATCCCGGAACGTCCGCGGGCCGGATACCGGAAAACGAATCGGTCAGGGACCGCGCGAGCGTGATGGCCGGATTCGCGAAGGAAGTCGACGAAGTAAACCAGTAGGCGCCGGCGATCCAGGCCGGAATGCGCCATGCGGCTTCTTTCGCGGACGGTGACGTAAATGCAATCAGGATCAGGCCCGCCGTTGCCACGACTTCGGCCATCGCCTGCGCCAGCCCCTCCCGCACGTGCGTGGAAACCTGGACCAGCGGAACTTCGAACATCCCGTGTGCGAGGATGGTTCCCAGGCAGCACCCAACCACTTGGGCGACGAGAAAATAGCTGGCCTTGGTTGCACGGATCTTTTTTTGTGACAGCGCAACCAGCGTGACGACCGGATTGAAATGCGCGCCACTGATGGGCGCGAATGCGGCGATCAGCACCCCGAGGACCGTCACGGTGGCCCAGGTGTTTCCCAGCAGTGCCACTGCCGCATTTCCACCGGCGAGGCGTTCTGCCATGACGCCGGAGCCAATAACCGCCGTTGCCAGCAGCATTGAGCCGAGGAATTCCGCGAGGACCTCGCGCTTCATGGAAGTCGTTTCACCATGAACGCAGAGCTCGCCGGACAAATTCCGGCGAACTCGCGGGTGCCGCGAATGGCCTCAGGCGCGGACTCGCGTCCGGCGCAAACGTAGCCGCGCCTCGCGAAGAACGATTCAGCCGTAGTCGTGAGGAGATAGAGCGCATTCACACCCGCGGCTCGAGCATGTCGCTCAGCGTGTTCGAGCAGCCTGCTCCCGGCGCCGGTGCCACGTAGCCCATCGGCCACCACGAGAGAGCGCAACAGCGCCACGTTGCCGAACATTTCAAGCCCCACCAGCCCGGTCGGCGCGACACCCGGTCCTGTGTAGAAGAAATTCTCACAGTGGCGCTCGCTCAGATCCAAGGTGGGCAGTTTTGCGGACGCGAGCAACGCGACGGCGGCCGAGAGGCTGGGCTTGGCAGCAATGGACTCGACATTCATGACGGTCTCAAGCCGCCTTGCGCCGGCGAAAAGATTTGCGAGCAGGCAATGCCGGCGCCGGGCAGCAGGCCGCGCCTTCGGCGGCACAGCAATTGTCGGTGAGATAACCAACCAGCCCATTCATCGCGGGGTAGTCCGCGCTGTAGATGAGTTGACGGCTGGCGCGCCGTTGCGCGATCAAACCGGCGCGATGCAATGCCTGCAGGTGAAAAGTGAGCGACGAGGGCTGCAAACCCACACGCTCACCGATGACGCCCGCTGGAAGCCCGCCCGGGCCCTGCTCCACGAGCAACCGGTAGATGGCGAGTCGGTATTCGTGGGCGAGCGCGGCAAGCGCATCGATGACAGCGGCAGTTTTCATGCCGCGACGATATTACGACGATTATCGAAACGTCAAGGAGTGCCACCGAACACTGTCGGCAGCGCGGCCTGTAGTCGACGCACGCGCTGCGGCGTGGAATCGAAGCGACGGAAGCCGATCAACACGTCAGGCTGGATGCCGTCGAGTTCGTTGGTGCCGTCACGCCGTACACGCGCGCAGTCGGGCATCGTGATACGGCCATGCGTTCTTGGCAGTTCGACTGGCTTGCGCGGCAGCGTCCAGCCGCAGCCGGCACCCGCCGTGGGCGCACCGATCACGCGTACACGACCCCCGTCCTGGAGCATCGCGGTGAAGAGTTCGGTGGCGGAGCCGGAGCCGCCGTCGACGAGCACCATGAGCGGACCGGTCCATAACGCGGGAGTGAATTGGTATTGCGCCGTGAGAGACACCTGTTCGGCCCAGGGTGCGCCCCGGAACTCTTCCGGAAGCTCCTCGCCGATGAGACCTCCGGCGAAGAAAGGCGCGCTCAAGAGATTGGAACAGGACACGGTTCTCCCCTGCCACAGCGGCGAAAGGTCGCAACGTTGCGAGGATTCCACGGCCGCCTGGTCCAGCTTCCGGACCAGTGGCTCGAGGAATTTTCTGGCACGGGGATTCGCGGATTCCAGATGCGTGCGCAGCCCCACGGCGTTTTCGCGCAAGTCCGCTGCCCGCGCCTCGCTTCGTACGAACGTCATGCGCGGAGAAGCCAGCGGCGCCGCCGTGAGCATGCGCGCCGCGGCAATCGCCGAGTCATTGCCGCCGCCGTTGCCGGCCACGTCGACGAGGATCAAGTCCACCTTGGCGGCCACGAGATCGCGAACTGCCGCTTCCATGAACTCGACCAGCAATGCCTCGGTGCGATGCGCTACATCCGCGAGACACTGTTCGCCACAGGAAGGACGAGCACCGACATTGAGTTGGTGGATCGCGCGTTCGCACAGTGCAGCGTCGGCCATGAACAGCGAGATGCGCAGGACGCCGATCTTCTTTTTTCCAGCAACGAATGTGCCCGTGGACACGTTGGCACCGCCGGTGCCGATCGCGGTGTAGCCGGCGAGGCCGCTCGCGACGGCACTCGTATCCGGCCGCGAGACGTAGCCAAGGCCGCTGCAGATCGGCGGCGGCGAGGACTCGGTCTTTGGGCTGGGCTCGGCCCAACTCAATTCCAGGTGACCGTCCCCAAAATTGGCCACGAAGCGCTCGAGCGCGACGCGCGCGGCGGTGTCGTCGTTGGCGGCGGCCAGGCGTTCGCGCGCACGACGCTCGTGCGCAGCGAGATCCATGCCGCGCTCGGCGTGCCATTCCAGGCTCGGATAGCCAGTAGTTAGCGCCGCCTTCACGGCCTCGAAATCCGCGAGCCAGTCTTCGCGCCGGAAGGGCTCTGCGGCAGACGCGGTGACCACGCAGGTCAACACGAAACTTGCCGAGAGCGATCGCTGCCATGCGTGCATTGAGAAATCCTTAACCCGTGTTTCGAAGTTACGCACCGCTCTATCCCCAAAGGGATAGAGGATGGCCCACCGCATGAGGCCGTCTTCACTCCCCGCCGGGTCAATGTATTCGACGGCCCAGACCCGGAAGATACGCAGCACAACCTGAAGGGAGAACCCCCGTGACCCAATCCGTCAAACACTCGCTCGCCCTCACCCTCATGACTCCACTCGCCGCGATGATCCTTGCCTCCTGTGCCCGCAACGAAGCCGCGGAAGTTCCGGCCGCGCCGCCGCCCGTGCAGGCCGCCAAGGTGGTCTCGAAGTCCGTCACCGAATTCGACGAGTTCACGGGTCGCTTTGAGGCTGTTGAACGCGTGGAAGTGCGTCCGCGGGTCTCGGGTTACATCACCTCGGCCCGCTTCCAGCAGGGCCACGAGGTGAAGAAGGGCGACATTCTCTATGTAATCGACGCCCGCCCTTACCAGGCGACGCTCAAACAGCACCAGGCCGAACTGGCCCGCGCCCGCACCCAGCTGGTGCTGGCCAAGTCCGAGAGCGACCGCGCCGAGAAGCTCCTGGCCAAGCACGCCATTTCGCAGGAAGAGTTCGACGCGCGCACTTCGGGTAACGAGCAGGCCGCCGCCAGCTTGCAGGCGGCCGAAGCAGCCGTGGAATCGGCCGCGCTCGATTTGTCATTCACCGAAGTGCGCGCGCCGATCTCGGGCCTCGTGGGCCGCGCGGAGATCACCGCCGGCAACCTCGTGGCCGCGGGCCAGACGCTGCTGACGACGGTGGTGTCGGCCGATCCCATCTACGTTTCCTTCGACGGTGACGAGCAGGTGTACCTCAAGTATGTCGACATGGCGCTGCGCGGCGAGCGCGGCAGCTCGCGCGACACCCAAAACCCGGTGTGGGTGGGCGTCGCCAACGAGCAAGGCCATCCGCACGAAGGCGTCATGGTGTTCCTCGACAACGAACTCGATCCGGCGACGGGCACGATCCACGCACGCGGACTCTTCAAGAACCCCGACCATCGTTTCACGCCGGGCATGTTCGCCCGCGTGAAGCTGATCGGCAGTGGCCAGTACGACGCGCTGCTCATCAACGACAGCGCCATCGGCACCGACCAGAGCGTGAAGTTCGTCCTGCGCGTCGGCGCGGACAACAAGATCGAGTACACGCCGGTGAAGCTCGGTCCGCTCATCGACGGCCTGCGCGTGGTGCGCGAGGGCCTCAAGGTGAACGACGTCATCGTGGTCAAGGGACTGCAGCAGGTTCGCCCCGGCATGCCGGTGACGCCGCAGCTCGTCGCCATGGGTGAGCAGAAGAAAGGTGGCAACACCCTGGTCGCCCAGAACTGAAATGGGGTCAGACCCCATTTCCTAGCAATCGGGGTCTGACCCCATTTTTTCTTAGCGAGAAGCCCATGAAGTTCAGCAGCTACTTTATCGACAGGCCGGTGTTCGCATCGGTCCTGTCGGCTTTTATCCTGATCGCGGGCGCCATCTCGCTCACCAAACTACCGATCAGCGAGTACCCCGAAGTGGTACCGCCCTCGGTGGTGGTGCGCGCCGCGTATCCCGGCGCGAATCCCAAGGTCATTTCCGAAACCGTGGCTGCGCCGCTCGAGCAGGAGATCGTCGGCGTCGAGAACATGCTCTACATGTCCTCGCAGGCGACCATCGACGGCTCGCTCGCGCTGACCGTCACCTTCCGCATCGGCACGGACATCGACCGCGCCCAGGTGCAGGTGCAGAACCGCGTGGCGCAGGCGTTGCCGCGCCTTCCGGAAGAAGTGCGCGCCATCGGCGTCTCCACGCTCAAGAGCTCGCCGGCCTTCCTCATGGTGGTGCATCTGACCTCCCCTGACGGCCGTTACGACTCCCTCTATCTGCGCAACTACGCCACGCTCAACATCCGCGACACGCTCGCGCGCCTGAACGGCGTGGGCGACGTGCGCGTGTTCGGCGCCGGTGACTACGCGATGCGCGTCTGGCTCGATCCGCAAAAAATGGCCGCCCGCGATCTCACCACGGGCGACGTGGTCGCCTCCATTCGCGAACAGAACCTGCAGGTGGCCGCCGGCCAGGTCGGCGCACCACCCGCCGAAGGCTCGGAGTTCCAGCTCGCGCTGAATGCGCAGGGCCGACTCGAGAACGAGGAAGAGTTCGGCGACATCGTGGTCAAGACGGGACACGAAGGCGAAGTCGTTCGCCTGCGCGATATCGCGCGCCTCGAACTCGGCGCCGCGACCTACGCGACGCAGTCGCTGCTCGGCAACGAAAACGCCGTCGCCATCCCTGTCTACCAGGCGCCGGGTTCGAACGCGCTCGAGCTCTCCAACAAGGTCCGTGCCGACATGGAGACCCTGAAGAAGAGTTTCCCGCAGGGCATGGACTACAAGATCATCTACGACCCCACGCAGTTCGTGCGCCAGTCCATCGATGCCGTGGTGCACACGTTGTTGGAAGCCGTGCTGCTCGTCGTGCTCGTGGTCATCCTGTTCCTGCAGACGTGGCGCGCGTCCGTCATTCCGCTGGTCGCCGTGCCCGTATCCATCATCGGCACGTTCGCGGTACTCCACGCGCTCGGCTTCTCGATCAACACGCTGTCACTGTTCGGGCTCGTGCTCGCCATCGGCATCGTGGTCGACGACTCGATCGTGGTCGTCGAAAACGTCGAACGCCACATCGCCGCGGGCATGAGGCCACTCGAGGCGACCAAGCAGGCCATGAAGGAAGTGAGCCGGCCGATCATCGCCATCACGCTGGTGCTCTGCGCGGTGTTCATCCCGGTCGCCTTCGTCGAAGGCCTCACCGGCCAGTTCTATCGCCAGTTCGCGCTGACGATCGCGATCTCCACGGTCATCTCCGCGTTCAACTCGCTCACGCTGTCACCGGCGCTCGCCGCGGTGCTCCTGAAGCCGCACGATGCCAAGCCCGACGCGCTCACGCGTGGCATGGACAAGGTGTTCGGCCGCTTCTTCGCGCGCTTCAACCAGTTCTTCCAGAAGGCGGGTGATTCCTACTCGCGTGGCGTGACGCGGACCGTGAAGCGCGCGCCCATCGCGCTGGCGATCTACGCCGGCCTGGTGGCGCTCACGGTGTTCGGCTTCTACAAGACGCCGGCGGGATTCATCCCGCAGCAGGACAAGTTGTACCTCGTCGGCATCGTGCAGTTGCCGCCTGCGGCCTCGCTCGAGCGTACGAACGAAGTCGTGCGTCGCATGGGCGAGATCGCAAAGCAGGAGCCGGGCGTGCTCGACTCCGTGCAGTTCGCCGGCGTCTCGGCGAATGGATTCGCCTCGCAGTCGAGCGCCGCGCTCGTCTTCTTCCCGCTCAAGGATTTCGACGAGCGCAAGGGCCTGACCGCGGGCGCGATCGCCGGTGCATTGAACGCGAAGTTCGCGGGCATCCAGGATGCCTACATCGCCGTGTTCCCCCCGCCGCCCGTCATCGGGCTCGGCACGCTCGGCGGTTTCAAGTTGAACGTCGAAGACCGCCAGAACCGCGGCGCGGAGGCGTTGTACGCCGCCGTGCAGCAGGTGCTCGGCAAGGCGTGGCAGGACCCGTCGCTCGCGGGCGTGTTCTCGAGCTACCAGATCAACGTTCCGCAACTCGACGTCGACGTCGATCGCCTCAAGGTCAAGCGCCAGGGCGTGAAGCTCAGCGACGTCTTCCAAACACTGCAGGTGAACCTGGGGTCTCTCTATGTCAATGACTTCAACCGATTTGGCCGCACTTACCGTGTGGTGGCGCAGGCGGATGCGCCGTTCCGTTCTCAGGTGGACGACATTCTTCCACTTAAGACGCGCAACGCCGCCGGCGAAATGGTCCCACTCGGCTCCCTGATCTCCGTCAAGGAATCGTTCGGTCCCGACATCGTCGAACGCTTCAACGGCTATTCGAGCGCCGACATCAACGGCGGCCCGTCACCCGGCCACAGCTCGGGCGACGCGCAGAAGCGCATCTCGCAGCTGCTCGACGAGAACCTGCCGGCCGGCATGACGTACGAGTGGACCGACCTCGCGTTCCAGCAGATCGACGCCGGGGATGCCGCCCTCTTCGTCTTCCCGCTGTGCGTGTTGTTCGTGTTCCTGGTGCTGGCCGCGCAGTACGAGAGCTTCTCGCTGCCGCTCGCCATCATCCTCATCGTGCCGATGGG
>Ga0315912_10006360_pt1 | contig 10589 bp, 6 predicted proteins | sample VfabasoilMG_FD_204469 | JGI IMG/M metagenome (GOLD analysis project Ga0315912, IMG submission 204469) | Garden soil microbial communities collected in Santa Monica, California, United States - V. faba soil | ecosystem: Environmental > Terrestrial > Soil > Garden | place: USA: California... | reverse complement strand
CGGCCGATTCTCGGCCTCATGGGGCTGCTGTTCACCGGCGTCGGCGGCACGCTGGTGTTCGGCCGGGCCTGGACCATCCTGGACGTCGCCGAGCGCGCCGCCATCAAGTCGTACGGCCTGCTGGTGCCCTTCCGCGAGCACCCGCGGCGCCTCGACGAGTTCACCCGCGTGACGATCGGCTTCGAGCCGGGCGACTCCGATTCATCCGAGAAGTTTCCCGTCGCGCTGAGGGCGCGCAGCGGGCCCGACTTCGTGGTGTGCAGCCCAACGTCCTACGACGAGGCGCGCACGTGCGCCGCCGCCGCGGCGAAGCATCTAGGGTTCTCGCTCGAAGACGCGTCTGGCGACCACGCGGCGACGATCGATCCCGCCGACGTCGATCGGCCGCTGCAGCAGCGCACCGACCACGGCGCCGGGCGCCCGCAGGCACCTCCGCCGCCCGCCAACCCGCGGAGCGAGGTGCACCAGGAAACGGGAGGCGTCCGCATCGTAATCCCGGTCCGGCGCACAAGCATGCTCGGCGTCGCCCTGGTGGCCGCACCGATCATCATTCCCGTCGTGGCGGGGCCGACGCTATGGCGGTTCTTCCAGCAGACGAACACCCCGGGGCCGATCGGCATCGCGTTCATCGGCATGCTGACGTTCATGTTCGGTGTCCTGCCCGCGATCACCGCAATGAACGGGTTCCTGCGATCACGTCACGGCCACACGGAGATCGACGTGACGCGCGACGGCATCACGGTGCGAGAACGCCGCGCCTGGCGCACCCACACGCTCGCGACGCTCACGGCCGGCGACATCTTCGACGTCGATTACGGCACGCGCGGCTCGAGCGTCGCGTCCACACGGCGCACGGTGGAACAGAAGCTGTCGGAGGCGGGGCACGACCCGGGTTCGCTCAGCCCGCGCATGGAGCGCTTCATGGCCGCGGCGGTGCGATGGGGCAAGGGGCGCGGCGTGATCCTCAAGGCTCGCAGCGGGCTCACGACGTTCGGCCAGGACCTCGACGACGACGAGATCCGCTACCTGCACGCCGTCGTGCGACGGGCGCTGCTTTCGTAGAGGGCGGTCTTCACTCCGCCCTGGTCAGGCGGACCCGAAGGTCCGCCTCTACGTCCGCTAATCGCAGGCTTCGGTAATGCAGATCGACTCGAGCGTGCGGCCCATCGGCGGCGCCGGCAGCCCCTTCTCGGTGAGCAGTTTGCGGAGCAGCGCGCCCGCCTCGGGATGCGGGATGGCCGACTGCACGCCCACGCGCACCAGGCCGTCGGCGTAGTCCACCGGCTGCCAGGTGTGCACGGCGAGCTTTCCGCCGCGGTTGTCGGTGTTGCCGTAGTCACGCACGTCGAGCTTGGCGCCGTGGTCCGCCAGCACCTGAATGACGTCCGCGCGCCCCTTGTGCGCGGCACCGTGCAGCGCCACGCGCCCGGTGTCGGCCTGCAGGTTCACGTCGAGGCCGAGGTCCACGAGCATCTTCACCGCGTCGAGCGTCGCCTTCGGCGACCACTCGTAGGTAATCCCCTCCACCCAGCCGACGCCGGCCGCGACGTGCAGCGGCGACACGTTGAGCACCGTGTTGATCTTCGGGTCCGCGCCGCGTGCGAGCAGCAGCTTCATCAGCTCGATGTCGCCCGACTGCGATGCGCGCAGGAACGCGGTGGCGCCGTTCTCGTCGAGCCACTGGTTGGTGAAGACGGTGCGCGTCTCGGTGCTGTCCTTCACGCGGGCGTTCACGTTGGCGCCCTTGTCGAGCAGCAGCTTGATGAAGTCGAGGTGATCCATGTCGCCTTTGCGGACCGGATAGTCACCCGACTCGATGTTGCGATTGTCGGTGGCGAGATAGAGCGGCACCCAGTCGCCCTTGTTGCCCAGGTTCGGGTTGGCCCCGCGATCGAGCAGGTACTTCCCGAGCTCGTAGTAGCGGTTCTGCGTGGCGACGAGCAGCGGGCTCCATCCGTAGCCAGTCGTCTGATTGACGTCGGCCCCGGCGTCGAGCAGGACCTTCACCGTCTCGACATCGTTGCCGCGCACCGCGTACACGAGGGGCGTGAGCTGCCCGCCGTCGGACGGAGCAGGGCCGCGACGGAAGATTCCCGCCGCCACCGCCGCATCGTCCTGATCGAGGTTGGCACCGTCGCCCCCGCGGCCGCGCCCGCCACCACGTCCCGCCGGGGCCGCCCCACGGGCGCCACCGGCGCCGGCCGCCGCCGCGTTGGCGTTGCGGCCACCGCCGCCGCCACCGCCAATCCCGCGGCCGCCGCCAATCTGACTCAGTTCACCGAGGTCGAGCGCGCGGCCCGCGGCCAGCGCGGCGCCCTGCGCCGCCACCTGCTTGCGCGGGTCGTTGGACTTGCCGAGCGCCGGTCCGCGCCCGCGTGGCGCCGGGTTCGATCGCGCCTTGATGTCGGCTCCGCGATCGATGAGCAGCTTCACGGCCGGCGCGTGCGATTCGTCGGCGGCCCACATCAACGGCGTGGTGCCGCGCAGCGTTTCCTTGGCGTTCGCATCGGCGCCCTTGTCGAGCAGCACCGTCATCGCCGCCACGTTGCCGGTGCGCGACGCGATCATCAGCGGTGAGCGGCCGAGCGGCAGCTTTTCGTTCGGGTCGGCGCCGGCTTCGAGCAGGGCGCCGAGCGCCTGCGGGTCGCCGTTCTGGCTGGCGAGCCACAGCGGCGTGACGCCTTCGCGCGTGGCGGCCTTCACGTTGGCGCCGGCGCGCACGAGCAGGTTGATCAGCTCGGGATTACCTCGCTGCACCGCCCAGTGGAGCGCCGTGGAGCCGTCGTTCTGCGGCGCGTTGACGTTCACCTTCTTCGCCAGCAGCGCGCGCACGGCTGCCACGTCGCCGCGCATCGCCGCGTCGGCAATCTCGCTCTTCACCGGAGCGGCGCGGAGCGATCCGGCCACGACGGTGATCGTGAGAAGAACGGTGAGAGCGAGCGAGCGCTTCACAGCGCCTCCAGTCGGCCGGTGCTGTCGCCCAGCGAGTCCTGATGGATATCGTACTTGTCGAGCAGGCTGAGCATCAGGTTGCCGGTCGGCACCTGCCTGCTCGGATAGGCGATATGCCGCCCGCCCTTCATCTTGCCGTTGAGGCCGCCGATCAGCACGTGCGGCACGTCGTAGTGCACGTGCTGGTTGGAGTTGCCCATGTTGCTGCCGTAGAGGATGAGCGACTGATCGAGCAGCGAGCCGTCGCCGTCCTGCTTCTTGGCCAGGCTGTCGGCGAGATACGCCACCATCTTCACGTGATACTGGTTGATCTTCGCCAGCTCCGCGATGCGGCGCGGGTCCTCGCCGTGGTGCGACACGCCGTGGAACCCCGCGGTGGGCGCCTCGCTCTCCGGGTAGGTGCGGCCCGTGAGGTCGCGCGCCAAAAGCAGCGTGCCGACGCGCGTGATGTCCGCCTGGAACGCGAGCGACAGCAGGTCGAACTGCAGTTTGATGTGCTCGTCGAACGTCTGCGGCACACCGACCGGCACTTCGATGTTCTCGGGCGCCACGCTCGACGCCTTCATCGCGATGTCCAGCCGGCGTTCGATCTCGCGCACGTTCTGCGCGTAGTCATCGAGGCGCGCCTTGTCGGACGCGCTCACCGTGCCGCGCAGCCGGTTGAGCGACCCGTTCAGTGAATCGAGGATGCTCTGGTCACGCTTGCGGCGGGCCGTGCGCTGCTCGGCCGTGCTGCCGTCGCCGAACATCCGTTCGAACACCACCTGCGGGTTGAGCTCCATCGGCAGCGGCGACGAGGGCGCCGCCCACGAGATGGTGTTGGTGTAGGTGCAGCTGTAGCCTTCGCCGCAGTTGCTCGAGTTGGCGCCGGGGTCCTCTACCGCGAGCTGCATCGACGGCATCAGGTTCTCGCGCCCGATCTTCTGCGCGATGAGCTGATCGATCGTCGTGCCGCAGGACACGTCGGCACCGGCGGTCTTGCGCGGCTTCACCGCGCACATGAACGCGGCGGCCACCCAGTGGTCGGCGCCGGTGACGCCGGGGGGCGGTTCGGCGGAGCGCGAGTGCAGGCCGCTCAGGATCGTCGTCTTGCTGACGAACGGCTCGAGCGGCTTCCAGTTGAACGGCAGCTCGGCGGGGAGCGCGCCTTCCTTCTCGGGCACCCAGTAGCCTGGCGCCGCGCCGTGTGGCACGAACAGGCCGACGAAGCGCGGCTTGGGGCTCGCCGCCGTTTGCGCCAGCACCGTGGCGGCCGGCACCATGGCGTCGAGCAGCGGCAGCGAGAGCATGGCGCCCGCGCCCCGCAACACCGTGCGTCTGGAGATGTGCCTCTTGGTCAGATACATGGATACCCTCTAATGGTCGGCGGGGCTGAAGCCCCGCCCAACAACCGCGCCCTACAGCCCCGCCCTGCGCGTGGTCTCCGGCGATGGCGCCGCTTTCTGGTTCATCCGGAACATGTCGCTCTTCACGATGCTCAGCACGAGCGACGAGAACTTGTAGTTGTTCGCCGCGGCGTCGCGCACGATCGCCCGCACCATCGGCATGTCTTCGTGTTCCGTGCCGCGGCCGGTCGCATACATCAGCAGCTTCTCGGCCACCACCTGCACGAACTGCGTCGAGTAGCGATCGAGCGACTTGCGCAGGTCGATGACGCCGTTCACCTTGGTGCCGTCCGGCAGCACACCCGACGCGTCGATCGGCTGCCCTTCGTCGAGCGTCCGCCAGCTGCCGACGGCGTCGAAGTTCTCGAGCGCCAGCCCCATCGGCTCGAAGATCTGATGGCACGCCGAGCACGTCGGGCTGATGCGGTGCTTTTCGAGCGTCTGCCGCATGGTGGGCGGCTTCGAGTTGCCGGCCGTATCCGCGGCGCGCTCGACGAGCGCGGGCACGTTCGGCGGCGGATCCGGCGGGCTCACACCAAGGAACGTCTGCAGGAACCACTTGCCGCGCGTCACCGGCGACGTGCGCGCCGCGTTCGACGTCACCGTCATCAGCGCGCCCTTGCCCAGCAGCCCGCGCCGCATGTCGAGCGAGGCCGGCAGCGTCACGCGCCGGAAGTGCGGCCCATAGACATTGGGGATGCCGTACTGCTTGGCCAGCCGCTCGTTGACGAACGTGAAGTTGCCGTCGAGCAGCTCCAGGACGTTGCGGTCCTCCTGCACGATCGCCCCGAAGAAGAGCTCGATCTCCTTCTCGTACGCGTCGCGCAGGTTGTCGTCGAAGTCGGGGAACAGATTGACCACCGGCTCGCTCGCCGCCAGCGACCGGACGCCGAGCCACTGCCCGGTGAAGTTGCGCACCAGCGCCTCGGACTTCGGGTCGGCCAGCATGCGGCGGACCTGGCGTTCGAGCACCACCGGATCCTTGAGCCGCCCCTGCGCGGCCAACGTGATCAGCCGATCGTCGGGGATGCTGCTCCAGAGGAAGAACGACAGCCGCGACGCCAGCGCGAGATCGCTGACCGGATACGCCTGCCCCGGCCGCACCGCGGCCGGCTCGGCCTCGCCGCGATAGATGAACTCGGGATCCGCGAGGATGCGCTGCAGCGCGGCTTCGACGCCGGCCTCGAACGTGCCGTCCTCGCCGCGGCCGGCCGTGTAGAACGGCATCAGGATGCGGAGGTCCGCCGCGGTGATCGGACGGCGGAACGCGCGGCGCGCGAGCGTGGTCACGATGCTGCGGGCGCACGCCGGCTCCTGCGCGGCCGTCTTCGGGCGGCACGACAGGATGGCGCGCCGCGACGCGGTGTCGCCCGCGCCGGTGATGTCGTACGGCCCTTCGATCTGCACCTGTCCGACGTGCGGATAGAAGAGGAAACCGGGGATCGACCCCGGCGTGTTCATCGTGCGCTGGAACGGGCGATTGAGCTCCGAGCCGGGCACGTCGTTCGTCGCGAGGAACGTCACGCCGATGGTGTGCAGACCGGCGGTCACCGGAATCTTCGGCGTGGACTTGCCGAGGCCGGTGGTGCCGGCAATCTCCTTGTCCCAGTCGAACTGCGCCACGCGCTCGCCGTCGACCGTCACGATGAGCTGTTCGCCGTTCACCCCGCCCAGCACGGCCTGGAAGTAGCCGGTGACGCCCTTCACCTTGAAGGTGTACTGCCCGTCTACCGGGAACTGGTGCTTGATGAGGATGCCGCCGCGCGTGCCGAACGGCAGCCCTTCGATGTGGTGGTTCTGCGCGGTGTCGGCCGGCACTTCGAACACCGCCTGCGACGCGGCGTTCACGTCGCCCATCGCGAGACGGCTGATCTTCCCGGCCGCGGAGAGATACGCCTCCATGAGCGCGGGCGACATCGTGAGCGCGCCGGCGATGTTGTCGAACCCGCGCGTCGAATCGTCGGCCGGCAGGAACTTGCTGGCATCGACTTCGAGCGCGAGCAGATCGCGGATGGCGTTCGTGTACTCGGTGCGGTTCAAGCGGTGGAGCCCGGGTGCCGGAAGATGGGTTTCGGCGGAGCGATCGAGCTCGCTCTCCATCCACGTGACCATCGCCTGAAGCGCCTCGCGATCGGGGCGCTTCGCGCTTGGCGGCGGCATCAGCCCGGCGCGCACCTTGCGCACCAGCGTCTCGGCCACGTCCACGTGGTCGCTCAGATGCGCGAGGTCCAGTTGGTCGAGCAGCAGGTTGGCCGTCTTCACCCGCGCGTTGTGACAGGTGACGCAGTACTGATCCAACAGCGCCCGGGACGACGCGGCATTGCCGGCGGTGCCCGCGGGCGGTGCGGCTGCCACGGCGCGTGCGGCAGGCGCCGGGGACGCGGGAGCCTGGCGAGCAGGAACGGCTGGGGCTGATGCGGAGCGGCTGGGCGGAGCGGGCTTGGCCCCTCCGGTCTGTCCGGCAACGAGGCCGGCCCAGGCCACCGCGAGAATGGCTGCGAGAACGGGGACCCTTTTCACGCCGGAAATGGTAACGCGATCCCCGTGCCAGGTTCACCCTGCGCAGTCGCGGTCGGCCTGGCTGCAGGTGAACAGGTCCGGGGCGCTTCCCTGGGTCCATTCACGGGTGTTTTTCCACACTTTGCTGTGGCCGTAGGCCTCGGCCGTCCAGCCCAGGCGGCCCTTCAACTCCCATACCCGGCGGAGGGCCGTCTCTTCGTCGGCGCCCATCAGGTGCTGCGCCTCGTGCAGCAGGATGACCGCCCGCTCCACGTCGTCGGCGGGCACCTCGAAAAACCAGGGGTAGACGGTGACGATTTCGAACGGGAAGTTCGTGGCGGCGTAGGCCTGGTCGTGCCCCTGGTGGAGGTTCCACCAGTTGTCGGTGGAGCGGAACCGGGCCACGTTCCGCAGCGCGAACACTTCCCTCCGGAACCCGTGCTGCTCCAGCAGATCCACCGCGCGATAGACGGTGAGCCGCTGCTCGGGGGCGAGCCCCTCGGAGGTGAGGAAGAGCGACGCCCACCAGACGAACATCACCACGGCCACGGCGCCCGCCATCGCCCCCATCCGGCGCAGCGCTGACGGCTCGTCGGCTGACGCGGCGGTCACGGCGGGGCGCGGGGCGAGCAGGAACTCGCCGCAGCGCCGGCACGCGCCACCATCGGCAAAATTGGCGATCCCGCAGTGCGGGCACCTGATGCTGCCCATCCATATGGGGTTTCGGCGGGTCAGGCCGGGAAGAACACTCGATCGAGCGATGACAGGAACTGGTCGATCGTGTCGAGCTGGCCGTTGTCCGAGATGAACTCGAAGGCGGTCGCGCTCACGGTGTGCGGCTTCGAGCCCCGCGACGCGTTGATCGCGTCGTGCGCGACGGGACACTCGCCGAGCAGACCGCCCAGCACCGCCCACGCCGGCACGTCCAACGTGGCCAGCACCTCGAGCGCGCCGCGCGCACGCCAGGGTGCGCCAGCCTCGACGTGCTTCGTCAGCGCGGCACGCAGGCCGCTCAGCGCCATCTGCGTGCTGCGGTCGCGCGTACGCCCGTGCGCGAGCGTCTCGATCAGCCGGCGCGCCGCCGTCAGACTGACGCGCTCGTAGAGCACGGCCCATCCGATCTGAAACACGGCGATCAGGTCGTGCGCCACCAGCACGTCGTCCTTCACCGCGTGCGGCCAGTTCTCGAGACCGAGATTGCAGACGGCCACGGCGGCGTCCGCCGCCTCCTGCGGCGTGAACGCCCGCGCCTGAACCGAGCAGCCGGACACGAGCGTGTTCGCCAGGTAGCCGAGCTCCTGATTCCGCATCATGTAGAGATCGGGATCGCGCTCGAACAGGTCGTGCATGGCCATCTGAATACGCGACAGGCGCCGCGCGGTGCCAGGCGATCCAGCGAGCAGCGCGCGCAACGGTGACGGCAGGATGTCCGACTCGATCAGCACTTCCACCAGCGCCGCGTGAGCCGATGACGCATCAGGCGCCTGCGCCTCGGCTGCCGGCGACTCGACTACGTGCGAGTGAACGCGCGCGATCGGATTCGGCAGCGTGGCCCCGGACGCCGCGGGGCGGCGCGCCATCTCCAGAAACGCGTGGGCCTGCGCGGGTGTGACGTATCCCTGCTCGTCTCGCCGCTGTTCCCGCTCGACGGCCAGGTCGAACATCGCCTGCTCGCGATCCTCGAGCAGGTCGTCCATGCCGCTTTCCTCGGGCGTCGAGTTCGACTGCGCGCGGCAGTCCGCCATCAGGCGATGGAACTGCTTCGCATGCGCGCTCTCGAGCGCGATCAACACCTCGGTGATCGCATCCCACGCGTCCTCGCGCCGCGCCACCACGCAGTAGCCGGCAATGTCGCAACTGCGCCCGTCGTCGGCCAGGCGGCCGCCCGCCAGCGTCCCGTCGAGCGTCATGTATTCCGACACCGCCCCCGCGTCGAAGACGCGCACGTGCTGCGCGAGCCCGGCCGCGACGACATTGGGGGACATCCCGGCGAGCTTCTCGGCGGCCATGTCCACGCCGCCTTCGAGCAGCACCTGGAGCCACGTGCCGAACCGGGACGCGTCGAACTGCTCGTCCAGCCCGGGCTGCGTGGCCCGCCACAAGTCCAGGTCGAACACGCGCGACAGCTGCTCGGGCGTGGCCAGGGCCACGAGCTCCGCGGCGTCCTCGAGGCCGACGCGCTGGATGACGCGATGCAGGAGCTCCGGCCGCAGGCTCCGAATCGCCTGCGCCAGATGGGGAGTGTCGAGAATGCGCTGGAGAGCACGACCGTCGGAATCGCGTGAGTCGGCCATGTGGACGGCCACTCTAGCGAAGCCAGAGCCCTCGAAACAGTCTGTTTTCCTGCTTGACCCGCGTCGTACAATAAATGCAGGTCGAGGATCGCTCTCAAATGAGATGCGTGACGTTCGGCTCGACCCCCAGCAGCGCCTTCCCGTACACCTCGAGATTCACCTGCCACTCCGTGATGGCGTGATGACTCGCCGTGTGTACGTCGCGCCACAACCGCTGCATGCGATTGACGTCCGCGAGGCTTGACGTGCCGTGGGCCTGCACCAGCAGTTCCACCGCGTCGCGGCAGTACTTCGCGGCCAGCGCGGTGTCGATGCGCACGCGCGCGCGGCCGGTGAGATCCATCACGCGGCCGTCGCCGGCGCAGGCATCGAGATCGTCGGCGGCGCGCGCGACGTGCAGCGCGGCCGTGTCGATCTTCATCGCGGCTTCGGCGACCAGCATCTGAAAGCCCGCCGACTCGGCCTGCGTGCCGAAGGTGGTGTGCGTAATGCCGCGCGTCTTCGACTTCGCCATCGTGTGTTCGAGCGCGGCCCGCGCCACGCCGAGCTGCGAGGGCGCCAGGATCAACACGGTCACCGGCACGAGCGCCGCGCGGTAGACCGCCTCGTCGGTGTGCTCGGTGCGGTAGCGTCCGGCAAACGCATCGGGATACGGGAGAAACCGGTGCGCCGGCACGAAGACGTCCTTGGCCACGATGGTGTTGCTGCCCGTGCCTTTCATGCCGGCCATGAACCAGGTGTCCTCGATGGTCAGCTCCGGCATCGGCATGAGCGACAGGCCGAAGTTCGCCATCTCGCCGCGCTCGTTCTTCATGTGAATCCCGCACGCGGCCCACTGCGCGTGCATCGAGCCCGACGCCCACGGCCAGCGGCCGGTCACGCGCCAGCCGCCGTCCACCGGCACGGCCGAGCCGTTCGGCGCCAGCGATCCCGCAATCCAGGCATCACGGTTGGCGCCCCACACGTCGGCCTGCGCCTGCTCCGGAAACAGCGCCGCAAGCCAGGCACAGACGTTGATCAGGCTCGCCACCCACGCAGTGGCGCCGCAGCCGCGGCCCACTTCCGACATCACGTCGACGTACGTGCGGATGCTGGTCTGATGGCCACCGAACCGCGCGGGCACCATCAGGCGGCACAGCCCAGAGTCGAGCAGCGCCTGGACGTTCTCGTCGGCGAGGCGGCGCAGCGCATCGGTGGCGTCGGCGTTGCGTTCGAGGATGGGCCGGATGGCCGCGGCTTTGGAGATGAGGGAGGCGGTCATGGGCGCAATGTGATATCACAGGCGCGGTCCGCAGAGAACGCGGACCGCGCGCAGTATCTGGCAAACCGGCGTGACGCCGGTTCGCGATAGGAGGCACTCGATGCAATTCTCACGCAGAGACCTGGGCCTTCTGCTTCCGTCGCTCGTCGCCGCGGGCGCCACCGCGCTCGACGCGCAGCAGGCCACCCCAGCCGCCGA
>Ga0315912_10006359_pt1 | contig 10590 bp, 7 predicted proteins | sample VfabasoilMG_FD_204469 | JGI IMG/M metagenome (GOLD analysis project Ga0315912, IMG submission 204469) | Garden soil microbial communities collected in Santa Monica, California, United States - V. faba soil | ecosystem: Environmental > Terrestrial > Soil > Garden | place: USA: California... | reverse complement strand
CCGGCGCGCATTTCCTCACCGACCTCAACGGCATGGACCCCGCCTTCGATTCCTGGCTGGTGGAGGAGCGCGCCCGCCGCGCCGCCGGCATTTCCCTGCCGCACCGCTCCACGCCGCCGGCCCGCGCACTGCGCCTCGGCGTGATGCCCCCGCGCGCCCACGGCCTGCCGGGACTCGACCCGATCTCGATTGGCCTGGCGGAGGAGATCACCACCGCCCTCGCCGGCTTCCGCTGGATCGACTGCGTCGGCCCCGCCAGCCTGATGGCCTTCAGCGAACCACCCACCGGCCTGCCGGCCATCGCCACGCCGCGCGAGCCCGACGCGGATGCCACACCCCAGCAGGACGACCAGCAGGACCATCTGCAGGAAAAATGGGACGAACTGGCGCTCGATTTCCTCCTCACCGGCACCATCCAGCACCTGGGATCGGACACCACGCCGCGCCTCAGGGTGAACGTGCGGCTGATCGACCTGCGCAACGCCGGCAGCATCGTCTGGTCGCGCCGCTTCCACCGTTCCGGCCGCAGCCTGGTGGAACTGCAGGACGACATTGCCGCCGCCATCGCCGCGCAGCTGGACCCGGAACTGATGATGCGGGAGGGCACCCGCATCGCCGCCCGCCCGCCGGTGGACCCTACCGCCTACGACCTGGTGCTGCGCGCCATCCCCGCCATCTACCGGCTGGACCCGATGACCTACCGCGACGCCGGGGACCTGCTGGAACGCGCGGTGAACGCGGCACCGGACTACGCCGCCGCCCATGCCTGGTATGCCTACTGGCACCTGTTCCTCGTCGGCCAGGGCTGGGACCACAATCGCGCCGCCATCATGCGCCGCGCGTCGGACCTGGCGGAGCGCGCGGTGATGCTGGACCCCGCGGATGCCCGCGCGCTGGCCATCGCCGGCCATATCCGCGCGTTCCTGTACCACCGCTTGGACGATGCGCTGGACCTGCACGCGCGCGCCATCGCCCTGAACCCGAACCTGCCGTTGGCCCTGGTCTTCTCCGGCCTCGCCCTGTCCTACCAGGGGGAGCACGACGCCGCGATCGAGCGCATCGCGCGCTACAAGGAACTCTCCCCGCTGGACCCGCACGCCTTCCTGTTCGACATGGCGCTGATGGTTCCCACCCTGCTGCGCGGAGACTACGAACGCGCGGCGGAGATCGGCCGGCAGTCCCTGCTGCTGAACCCGGGCTTTTCCTCCACCTACAAGGTCCTGCTCTCGGCGCTCGGCCACCTGGGCCGCACCGCCGAGGCCAGCACCGCGCTACACCGCCTGCTGGATGTGGAACCGGACTTCACCGTCCGCAACGCCATCACCCGCACCCCCCTCCGCCGCCCGGAGGACCTGGCCCGCTACGCGACCGGGCTACGCGCGGCAGGGGTGGCGGAATAATATCGGGTTCCGCTATTTCTGCCTCATTGGGGGGATTTCCGATGCGCGGTGAAACCTGATTCAAGATGGCAAACGTGTGGGTTTGCCATGGTTGCGCCGATTGCCCTTCGGTCTGATTTTGATGGACGTCGCCTTCGTTCTCTGGCGCGACGGTCGAAGGATGCGGCACAGACGCGGCGTCTGTTGGCCTTGGCTGGGATCTATGAGGGAGCCAGCCGGACAGAGGCAGCAGCGGTGGGCGGCGTGACGCCGCAGATCGGGCCGAACTGGTTCTGAAATTCAACGCGAACGCCCCTGATGGCCTGGCCGACTGCTGGGCGCCTGGCCCATCCCCGAAACCGAGCGCCGCTTACCGGCAGGCACTGACGGCGATGATCGAGGCTGGCCCGGCGCCGGCCATCCATGGGGTCGTGCGCTGGCGGTTGATCGATCTGTGCCAATGGCTGTGGCAGGACTTCCGCATCGGCTTCGCCAAATCGAGCATGAGCCGCGAGGTGCGTACCCTGAGCTATCGCAAGCGGCCGGCACGCCGGGAAAGCGACACGCCTATGCGGCAAACCGCCGCACCACATTCTCCAGCAGCCGCGAAATGTTATTCGCATACCCGTTGTGGGACAAACTCCCCGCGAAGGTGATCGACCCGGTCGAGAACACCCCACCGCCATGCGCCGTATCGAAGTAGGTAATCTCCCCCCGCACCAGGGCCTTGGGCTTTTCCCCCGTCACCGTGGCCAGGTGGCTCAGCAGTTCCTCGGGCACGGTCACGAAGTGGCTCTGGTGCCCCTCGGACCGCGCCAGGATCAGCGTGTTGGGCGGGCTGCCCAGCAGCAGGTCCGCCCGGTCCAGTTCGAACCCCGCGGCGCCGCCGCCGGAAAGGCCGAAGTCGCCCAGCGCCTCGTCCGTTATCCCCTCGAACATCCAGGCCGCGCGCGGGTCGGCACTGTCCGGCATGCGGCGGTAGTAACTGCCCTCGAACAGCCCCTGCGCGGAGAACCCTACCCCTACCAACGCCTGCGGCGGCCGGCCGTTGCGCCGCCACAGCCCGCCATAGGCGGCATCCAGCGCGTGGTAGTATTCCCCCGGCTCCGCCGCCCAGGCGCGAATGCCGCCCTCGGCGCGGCGCACCTCCGTCATCCCCGGCACCAGGTCGGAAACCGCGATGCGCCAGTAGAACCCGTTGCCCCCCAGGTAGCACAGCCGCCCGCCGGAGCCGGTGTAGTCCCGCACCGCGTTCAGGGTTTCAGATGTGTGATATTCCGGGTGGCTGCCGGTCAGCACGCATTTGTACTGCCGCAGCAGGTCCGCGCCCTCCCGGTGCAGGTCGTGGTCGGTGATCACGTCGTAGCCGAAGCCCTTCGCCTCCAGCCAGTCGGTGATATGCGTGTCGGCCGGGAAATGCCGCAGGCCGGAACCGCGCGCGTCGTTGAAGGTCAGGAACCCCGGCCGCATCGTCAGCAACGGCCGCCGCATGGATGAATAACACACGCCGGACCCGTCCGGATGCTTGTTATAAGTGGAAACACCGAATTCCGGTGCCTCCTGCGGATTGAACCTGGCCGCCCCCGGCCAGGCCGCCCGCCGGGCGATGTAGCCTTCGTCCACGTTGTAGCGGTTGTGGTTGCCGTAGATCTGGTAGGTGAAGGTGGAGGCCAGGAAGGCAATGGGCGACGTCGCCTTGCCCTTCGGCGGCAGCACGTAGAACGGGATGATGTCTTCGGCGCCGGCCTCACCCCCTTGGCCCTTCAGCCGCACGCCGTAGACGCCGCTCTCCATCCCCTCCGGGATCGGCACGGTGAAGTCGGTGTCCCAGTTGCAGTCGTACAGGTCGTCCGCATGGCAATGCAGCGCCGCGTATTGCCGCGGCGCGTGCCGCCACGCCATCTCCGTGTCGTCCCAGCGGGAACCGCGCACGCCGCGCGTCGGCAGGTTGTGCAGGTTGCCGATGATCCCGCGCGGCCCCTTGTCCGTCACCTGCAGGCTGGGGATGTCGGCGGCAAAGTCCCACCAGGCGATGATCCGCCCCACCGCCTTCTCCGGCTCGATCGGCACCGGCTGCACATGCTGGCCGGCCAGCACCATCGGGTCCTCCACCTTGCCGTCCAGGAAATGGCGGAACGGCGCGTCGTCCGGGTCGCTCACCCGCACCGGCTCTGCGCCGAACACGAAGGCATGCACCGGTTCCAGCGGCATGCTCGCGGCCGTGCCCGTGCCCGCGTCCGTCACGCCCCAGCTGCGCTGCAGCGGCATCTGCACCAGCCGCGCCCGCGTGCCGTTCAGGATCAGCCGCAGCTCATACCACCGCCGTTCCAGCATCGGCGCGTTGGCCTTCGCCCGCACCTGGCCCAGCCGCAACTGCGCCCCGCTTGCGGTCACGTCCAGGCACAAATTCCGCCCGTCCCGCAGCCGCAGCGCCATCGCCGTGCGCGGTGTCTCGTCCAGCTTCCAGGGCTGCACCCGCACGGCGATCGTGCATTCCTCCGGCAGCACCAGCGGCATGCCGGGCCGCGCCACCGCGCAACCGCCCGGATGCGATGGTTGGAAACGGGAGGGAAACCGCCCCGTGAACCCGCCTTCCACCGGATACAGCTTCATCCCCGGCCCCGCCGGGTTCGGGTCCGCATGGCGGATACGCACCAGGTCCACGTCATATGGCGCGGCGAGACGGGAGGAAACCTTCACGGCGATCCCCTCGCCCGGGCGGGCGGAGAACCGGTCCACGTAGCCAATCAGGGGAATCATACGGCAGCCCTGGATCGTTAAACCCGTGACTTATCACGCGGTCTTGCAGCGCCGCACAGTCAACATAAGGTGAGGCACCCTTGTCCCCCCACCTTCCCCGCGCCGCCTCCGCGTGGCAGCCTGCGCCCACCATATACCTGAGGAAACGTCATGAGCGTGTTCGCCGATCCCGCCATCTTCGCCGATGGCCTGCCCGCCGCCGCCCCCAAGTTCGGCGGCCTGCCGCGCTACAACTTCATCGGCGGCCATAACGATCCCGTGCACGTGCCCATCGAGGGGTTGGTGCAGGCGGCGGCGGACGTGATCCGGCGCGAGGGCAAGGACCTCGCCTTCTACAACCTCGCCAAGGGCCCGCAGGGCCATCCCGGCCTGCGTGCCGTGGTGGCGGACAAGCTGAAGCGCCACCGTGGCATCGATGCCCCGGCCGATGACGTGCTGATCACCACCGGTTCCGGCCAGGCGATCAACATGATCACCCGGATGATGGTGAACGCCGGCGACACGGTGCTGCTGGAGGAGTTCTGCTACGCCGGCTCCATCACTCGCTTCAAGGCCGCCGGCGCCAAGGTGCTGGCCATGAAGGTGGACGACGAGGGCATCGACATGGACGCGCTGGCCGCCCAGCTCGCGTCACTCAAGGCGCAGGGCGTGCGGCCGAAATTCATCTACACCATCCCCACCATCCAGAACCCCACCGGCTCCGTGTTGCCGCTGGATCGGCGCCACAGGCTCATCGCCCTCTGCCGCGAATACGGCGTGCCGATCTTTGAGGACGAATGCTACGCGGACCTCGTCTGGGCCGGCTCCGCCCCGCCGGCGCTGTACGGCCTGGCGCCGGATCTGGTGCTGCATATCGGTTCATTCTCGAAAACACTCGCTCCCGCGCTGCGCCTCGGCTACATCGTCACGCCCTGGTCCATCATGTCCAAGCTGATCCCGCTGAAGGCCGACAGCGGCACCGGCGCGCTGGACCAGATGATCGTCGCGGAATACTTCGGCAAGCACTTCGACAAGCACGTGCCGCACCTCACCGCCGTGCTGAACGACAAGCTCGCCACCATGGTGGAAGCGGTGGAACGCGAATTCGGCACCCATGCCGAACTCTACAAGCCGAAGGGCGGCATCTTCCTCTGGATCAAGCTGCCGGACAGCGTGGACGTGACGAAGCTGCTGAAGCCCGCGGCGGATGTCGGCGTCGCCTTCAACCCCGGCCCGGAATGGGCGATCGACCCGGTCACGTCGAAATCCCACCTCCGCCTCTGCTTCGGCTCCGCGAGCAAAGAGGACATCAACGAGGGCGTGAAGCTGTTCGCGAAGGTGTGCTTCGAGAACACCGGCATCCCGCCCCGCAGCGACAACGTGGCGAACCGCTAGCCCCGCCTCCCCGTCATTGCGAGGAGCATAGCGACGAAGCAGTCTCGTTGGCCCGGGGAGACCGGCGCGAGATTGCTTCGCTCCGCTCGCAATGACCGCCTGACGGGCAATAACAAGAGAGGACCCGCCCATGCGCTACGGCTTCTACCTGCCCACCCGCGGCCCCACCGCAACGCGGGACGGCATCCTCTCCCTCGCTAAAACAGGCGAACGCCTTGGCATGCACTCCGCGATGATCGCGGACCACATCGTCTTCCCCACGGACAGCGAGTCCACCTACCCCTACACGGTGGACGGCAAGCACCCCTCCATGGGCAACACCGGCATGGGCGACGCGCTGGAAACCTTCTCCATCATGGGCTTGGTCGCCGGCGCCACGGAGAAGCTGCGCCTTGTCTCCTCCGTCCTGGTGCTGCCCTACCGCAACCCCGTCCTCACCGCGAAGATGGTCGCCTCGCTGGACGTGCTCTCCGGCGGCCGCGTCACGCTCGGTGTCGGCGTGGGCTGGCTGAAGGAGGAGTTCGACGCGCTGGACAGCCCCGACTTCGACAAGCGCGGCGAGGTGACGGACGAATGGATCACCATCTTCAAGCAGCTCTGGACGCAATCGCCGGCCAGCTTCACGGGCAAGCACTACCAGTATTCTAACATCCGCTGCGAGCCCTTCCCCCTGCAACGCCCGCACCCGCCCATCTGGGTCGGCGGCCATTCCCGCCCGGCGCTGCGCCGCACCGCGAAATACGGCGACGGCTGGCACCCGGTCGGCGCCATCGCCGCCAGCCCGCTGCCGCCACAGGAAATGAAGGCCCACCTGCAAACCCTGCACCGCATGACGGAGGCGGAAGGCCGCGACCCCAGCGCCCTGCACATTTCCTACAAGGCGCCGCTCTACGACACCAACATCCCGGACCGCGACGGCACCCGCCGCTCCTTCTCCGGCGCCCCTGCTGACATCGCCGGAGACATCGCCAGCTTCAGCGCCATCGGCGTGCACGAACTCATCTTCGATTTCCGCGGCTCCTCCATCAACGAAAGCGCCGACCGGTTGGAAAAATTCGCCACCGAGGTAATGCCCCTCGTCGGATGAGCACGAAACAGACGGATATCTGGTCCAGGGACGCCTCGCTCGTCCTCGCCTTCACCCTACCCACGGATACGCTGCTCTACCTGCTGCTGCCCCTGCATGCCGCATCCTTCGGCGTCTCGCTGGCGGAAGCGGGGTTGCTGCTCGCCGCCAACCGCCTGGTGCGCATCGTCGGCTACGGCTTCGTCGCGCGCGGCTATGAACGCAACGGCCCGCGCATCGCCTGCATCCTCGCCGTGTTCGGCTCCGCCCTCTCCTCCCTCGGCTACGCGCTGCTGCCGGGGGTGTGGACGCTGCTGATCGCCCGCCTGATGTGGGGCCTCGGCTTCGCGGCCATGAACATCGCCACCCAGGCCCTGGCGACACACACGCCGGAAGGCGCCCTTCGCCGCAGCGGCGTCTCCCGCGCCATCATCGCCGCCGGGCCCATGGTGTGGCTGCCGCTCGGCGCGCTGCTGGCGGAATGGCGCGGCCCGCAATTCGTCTTCCTGGTGCTGGCGGCGGTGGCCATGCTCGGGCTGCCCTTCGCGCTGCGCCTGCCCGCCGGCCAGGGCGACAAGGTGCGCGGCGCCCCCCGTTTCGGCCTGCCACGCCGTCTCGATAGCTGGAGCTTCATCCAAGGCGCGGCGCTGGACGGCGTGTTCGTCCTCGGTCTTTCTCTCGTCGTCACCGCCAGCCTGGGCCAGGGCGCCATTCTCGCCGCCGGCGCCGCGCTTTCCATCCGCTACGTCTCGGAAATCCTGCTCGGCCCCGCCGGCGGCGCGCTGGGCGAACGGTTCGGCGCGCTGCGGATGTTAATTATCCTGTCCCTCGCCTCCGCCGCCGGCCTTGCCCTGGTCGGGCTCGGCGTCACCTGGCCGCTCGTCCTATGGCCCGGCGTTCTGTTGGTGGTCGGCCTGCGCGGCCTGCTGCAACCGCTGCCGCCCCCGGTCGCCGCCGCGCTCTCCCCACCGGAGGAACGCGTCTCGGCCCTCGCCCGCCTCGCCACCTGGCGCGACCTCGGCGCCGGCGCCGGCCCGCTGCTGGCCGGCGCGCTGATGCCCATCCTCCACCCCTCCGCCCTCTATCTCGGCGCCGCCGCCGCGCTGGGTGCTATTTCGGTCGCGTTGTGGCGGCGGCAGGTGTAGCGCCCCCCCTACTCCGCCATCACCGCCTTGCGGAACGCCTCCAGCGTATGCGCCACATCCGCCCCCGTATGCGCGACGGAGACGTAGAACTTCGTGTCCCCCTTCAGCACGCCGCCTTCGCGCAGCCGCGCGTTGATGCGCCCCTGCATCGCCGTGTCCGCCTTGGCGGTCGATCGGTAATCGCGGATCTCCTCCTTCGTGTAGACCACGTCGAACAGCACCGGCACGCCGATCACCTGCGCCGGCAGCCCCTTCTCCGCGACAATCTTCGTCATCCCCTCCATCAGGGTCCGCCCCGTCGCCGCGACCTTCTCGTAAACCCCCGGCTGGCTCAGCACCTTCAGGGAAGCCAGGCCCGCCGCCGCCGCCACCGGGTTGCCGGAAAGCGTGCCGATCATCGGCAGGAAGTCGTCCGCCCCCACCAGCGCCTTGTCGAAATGCTTCATGATGTCCGCCCGCCCGGCCACCGCCGCCAGCGGGAAGCCGCCGCCGATGATTTTTCCGAGTGTGCAGATATCCGGCGTCACGCCATAGAACTCCGCCGCCCCGCCCCAGGCGAAGCGGAACCCGGTCACCACCTCGTCAAATATCAGCGGCACGCCGCATTCCCTGGTCACATCCCGCAGCGCCTGCAAGAACCCCGGCGCCGGCGGGATCAGTCGCTGGAACGGCTCCACGATCACCCCTGCCAGCTCATCCGCATGCGCGCGGATCAGCGCCGTGGCGGCCTCCGCATCGTTGAACGGCGCGATCAGCATGTCCGCCGCGACCGAGCGCGGAATGCCCGCTGAGTCGCGGGAAGCCTGCGGAAAATTGCCCGGCTGGCGCGGCGCCAGGGACAGCAGGGACCAGTCGGACATGCCGTGGTAGCCGCCCTCGAACTTCATTATCTTCTCGCGCTTGCGGAAGGCACGGGCCAGCCGCATCGCATAGGCATCCGCCTCGGTGCCCGAGCTCACGAACCGCACCTGCTCCGCGCACGCCACCGCGTCCACGATCACGCGGGCTAGCTTGATGCCCTCCGCGTTGTTGGCGAAGAACGTCGTCCCCTTCGCCATCTGCGCCACCGCCGCCGCCGTCACCTCCGGGTGCGCATGCCCCAGGAACATCGGGCCGGAGCCCAGCAGGAAGTCCACATACTCATTCCCGCTATCATCCCACACCCGCGCGGCCTTGCCCTCGCGGATGACGATGTCGAAGGACAGGTTCCCGAACCCACCGCCCGGCAGCACCTTGCGGGCTTCGTTCAGCAGGTCGTCCTCATGGTGGCTGCGCGGCATATCCGGCTCTCCCGTGGTTTGGCGGGAGGGTAGCGCGGACGGGGCGGGGGTGGAATGTGGTGCCGGCTACGCGGCGTAGGCCGCCGGCCGGGCGAACCAACCGGGAACCGGTCGGCCGCGATCGGAAACGAAATCCCGCCTGCTCAACGCCACAGCAGCAGGATGAGGATGATGACCGGGATGGGAACACCAAGCAGCCAAAGCAGAATACCGCGACCCATGATTCGATTTCCTTCCTGAAAATGTCGGAACGCGCGCCCCGGACCCGCCGGGGCGCTCGCCGTCCTCGAATGTTAAAGCGGATAACCGTAGTAGTCGGACACGGACCGCGGATATTCCGGATTGGCCCAAGGCTTGGACGTGGCGCTGTAGTGCGGCGCCTTCTCCAGCTTCTCCCGGCTCACCCCGATGCGATAGCCGCCCAGCGAGGTATCATAGGCCAGTGCCCGCCACGGCAGCGGATGCAGCTCCGCACCGATGCCAAGGAAGCCGCCGATGCTGGCGACCACGTAGGAGACCTGGCCGGAACGCTTGTCGATCATCATGTTCCGAACCGAGCCCATGCTGGAACCCTTGGTGTCATAGATCGTCGTGCCATCGACCATGTCCGACGAAATCAGGTCGAAGGTCTGCTCGACGGCGGGATCCGCCGCGCGGGTGGCGATCGGCATGTGCGTGGTTTTCGTGTTCATGCGAAACAGCTCCTCTTTCGCGTGGTAATGTCGAGCTATTCCAGGTCAGGGGTCACGGTTCCGATTGTAAGGGGCGCCATCCTGAACTCCGCGTGAACACGAATGCACACAAACCGCATCGGCGTCACGGACACGCCCGGCATGCGCGCGAAAGTTATTGATTGTTAGTTTCTGCCAGGCGGAACACCATCAGCCATTTCAGGAAGTTGCATCGGCGATCGGATTCCGGATCTGCACCACGTCTTGCCAAGCGCCGGAATTGCCGTGCCTGCGCAACGTGAAGGTCTCCAGCGGCGGCACCCTTGCCCTGGCCTGCCGCCACCGCGCGGGCTGAGGCCACGCTGGACGCGCCTGCCATCTCTGAATAGACTGGTTCAATCAACCGGTTGAATCACCCCATGCCCACCATCGGCGCCTTCGCCGCCAAAACCCACCTGGGCGAGTTGCTGGACCAGGTGGAGCGCGGCGAGGAAATCATCATCACCCGGCGCGGCAAGCCCATCGCCCGCCTCTCCCCCATACGGGAGATCCAGGCCAGCCAGGCCGCGGATGCCGCCGCGCAACTGCGCGCCCTGCGCCAGGAAATCACCCTGGCCGGGCTGAACTGGCGGGACCTGCGCGACACCGGCCGGCGCTAGGTGGCGGCGTGCTCGTCCTGGACTGCTCCATCGCCGTCGCCTGGTGCTTCGCCGATCAAGCCACCCCGGCGCTGGACGCGCTGCTGGATCGGGTCCAGGCAGATGGCGCCATCGTTCCGCCGCTCTGGACGCTGGAGGTGACCAACGTCCTCACCCAGGCTGCCCGGCGCCAGCGCCTGCCACAAGCCGGCGTCCGCCGGCGCCTCGCTCTGCTGGACATGCTGCCCATCACCACGGACGACGGCGGGACAGGGCG
>Ga0315912_10006358_pt1 | contig 10590 bp, 9 predicted proteins | sample VfabasoilMG_FD_204469 | JGI IMG/M metagenome (GOLD analysis project Ga0315912, IMG submission 204469) | Garden soil microbial communities collected in Santa Monica, California, United States - V. faba soil | ecosystem: Environmental > Terrestrial > Soil > Garden | place: USA: California... | reverse complement strand
CTGCCCTGCGTGCGGCCGGCCACCACCTGGTCGGCATCAAGAGCGCGCTCGAGGGCATCGCGGGCAGCCTTCGCCTCGAGCTGCGCCGCGCTTTCCAGCACGATCTCCCGGCGCCGCTCGTGCAGACTGGCGCCGAGTTTCGCGCGGCGCTCGCCATCACCGTCGAGAACCTACGCCCCGCTCTCCAGAACTCGATCCTGTTCCTCGGCAAATCCCTGGGCGTGAGCCTGCAGCAGGGCGGAGTCTTCGACGACCTGGCCGCGCGCCGCGAAACGAGCGAGCGCCTGCGGCGCGACGTGTGGATGTTCGCGCAGATCGTGCGCGCCTTCTCGAGCAAGGCCCAGCACTCGCCGGCCGAGGACGGCTGGGCGCCGCTCCAGAGCTTTCAATACGTGCGCGAGTTCCTCGCCTACTTCCGCGCCATGGGCTACCCGCTCCTCCGCGCCGCGGACTACCCGCGCATCGATCTCTTCATGGCCGCGATGGCCCGCCTCGAAGACACCGACCTCGTCGATCCCGCGCGGCTCGAAGACGCGATCGACGAGTGCGTCGCCTTTCACGGCTTCCTCACGCGGCTATTCGAGGACATCTCGAAGCGAGACGAGCTCGTGGGCGTCGGATTCGATCGGCGGGCGGCGGCCGGAGTCTTGAAGCTCTACCTGGGAGACTAGGCCGCGGCTAGAACGCCCGCGTCAGGACGACGCCGCTCGGACCGATGCCGACCTCTGTCGTTCCGGACTTGCTGGGCGCCGTGAACCACAGCACCGCGCCGGCGGCGACGCACACCCCACCGGCGATCATCGCGATGGTCGAGACCGTGGCCGCGGAGTACCCCTCTTGGCCCGCCGTGACGCCGGCCTGGCTGGTGCACTCACTGCCGTCACACGTCTCCTTGGCCTTCTCTGCCTTCGAAAAGGCCTGGACTCCGAAGATGCCGCCGACCGCGAGCCCGGCGACGCCGACGCCGCCCACCACGAGCGCGCCGATGCGCTGCGGGCCGAGACCGCTCGATCTTGGCTCGTCCGGGGCGGGCGCGGGCGCCGGTTCCGCAGGCTTCGGCTCGGACGCGGCTACGGCTACGGGCGCCACGGGCGCAGCATCCGGCGCAGCGACGAGCTTCGGCACGGTGACGGACGTCGCCGCACCCTTCTCGGGAACCGTCGTCGTTTCACGCCAGTCGAGGTAACCGGGCGCCTTGGCGCTGAGCTCGTGTGTGCCAGCGTCGGTCGGAATGGGCACGCCCCACTGCGCAGAGCCGACTTCGACGCCATCGCGCGTCACCACGAGCCCCGCGATGCGCGCGTCCACCGGCACTTCGATCGTGAGCTTGGATACCTTTGGCGCCAGCGCCGCCGCGCGCTCGCGGGCCCCGCGCTCCCGGTCGGCATTGCCGGCCGCGCGCGCTGCGGTTGCGGCCTCGCGGTACGTGGTCCACGCGGAGGCGATGCGCCCGGTCTTCTCGTAGCAGAGCGCGAGATTGATCAGGGTGCCGCTGCCAGGATCCAGCCGCTGGCTCTCTTCGAGCTTGGGACAGGCTTCACTCGCTTTGCCGGCTGCCATCAGCGCCTTGGCCTGGTCGTACAGCGCCTCCGCAGCGGCACTGGAGCCCGATTCCGCACGCCCATGACCTGTCGTGAGCCCGAGGGCGAGCAGCAGCGCCACGGGCGGGAGCGGGCGCCTGCGTGCCGAGCCGATCATGCGAACGGGTCCCAGGCGAGGCTGCCGCTGAGCGTCGGAGCGCTCCAATCGACATAGTCGCCGAGCACGAAGGGGAGGAGCTTGCTGGACGAGGCGGACACGAGCTCGTCCACGCCGCTCGTCATGTCGCCCAGGCCCAGGAGAAATCGGTTCACGAAAGCCGTGATGTACTGGGTGTGGGAAGTGGGAACGATGCAGTGCCCGTGGTTGGCGGACACCGACACACCGATACGGTCCGCGAGGCCGAGCGCCTCGTACACGAGCGACGCAGCCTTGCCTCCGCAGTAGCTCGGTACCGGGCCGAGGAAGTCGAGGTCGTTCTCCAGGATCAGCAACGCGCGCGGTGCGCAAAGCGCCAGCACCGTGTGCTGATCGAGCGGGAGCTTGTCGTTCTCGCCGACGGCGTAGGCCTGGAAGTCGAGACCCTGCCAGTTGGCCTCGCTGATGATCCCCGACGAATGTTGAATGTTGTTGCCCTGCCCGAGGTCGCTCTCGAGCGTGGAAAGGCGCCAGCACCCCGGGCCGCCCGTCCCCGCCTCCTGGGCGATCGTCAACTTGACCCGCTCGTCGAACGCGCCCATCGCGATCGCACCCTTGGCCGCGCTCGAGCACCCGAGGACGCCGATGCGCTTCGCGTCGATGCCGAGCTCGGGGTGGAGCTCGAGAGCGTCGATGATGCGGCTCAAGCCCCAGGCCCAGGCGATCAGGGAGCCGCTCCTCGCTGCGGCGTTGCCGTAGAGGTCGTTCACCACGCCCGAGGGCGGCCATGTCTTGTCGGAGGCGGCGACGACGCCATCGGCGCCGCCGCTGGGCGAGAAGGCGATCTTCGCGACACCCGGAATGCTCGGTACGTTCGAGCCGGAGATCGCGATGATGGCCGGCACGGGGTTACTCGCGCTTCCACCCGCGGGGATCCCCACAGAGAACGACCTCGTCGTGCTGCCCACCGTGGCGCTGATCGTGAGCCTGCCTGCGACCCCGTCGTAGTTGGCCGTCACGCTGTCCGGCGGGGGCATCTTCTGCCCGTAAATACTGGCTTGGGCCACTTGCGCGAGCTCCGCTCGCAAGCATTGCCAGTCCGCCTTCCGCTTCAGACGATTCCCGTCGAGGAACTTGAACGGATCCGGAAGGTGCGTGCTCTCCACCGCGTTCGCGAAGGTCGGCGGCGTACCAAGCACGCAGGCGTCGGGAACGTTGAGCTCCTCACCGCCGATGACCTCGGGCTCTCCTGCTCCGGCACCGCCTCCCTCGCCAGCGCTCGTGCCACCGCCCGTGCTACCGCCGGCACCGCCGCGCGTGCCCGACCCGCCCGTTGCCTTGCCCGCGTTCGAGCTGCCCGCGTTCGAGCTGCCCGCGTTCGAGCTGCCCGCGTTCGAGCTGCCCGCGTTCGAGCTGCCTCCGTTCGAGCTACCGCTCGTGCCCGCTTCGTCCGCGCCGGCGTCCCCACCTGCTCCGCCCGGGGATTCACCGGCTGCACCCCCGGTCCCGCCAACGGAAGGCCCCCCGGTCCCGCCCGATCCGCCCCGAGTGCCACCCGCGACACCGCCGGACGACGTGAGGCCACCCGCTCCGCCACCACCCTTGGAGACGAGATGGTACTCGTCGCTCAAGCCGGCGACCTGCGCGCACGCGACGCTACCCATCGGGTAGCCCAACGCCCAGGCCAGAAGGTCACGTCGGCTCGTTACATGAACTTTGCCTCGCGACATCGAGCGCATTTTTCCTAACACCGCTCAGCTCGGCGGGGCAATCAGCAGGAAATGCATACGTCCGCGCGCAGGGCGTCGTTCCCCAGGTCGAATCCTCCCCGACCACAAAACAGAAACGCCCCAGAACGGGGCGTTATATTCCAGCCTAGTTTCTTGCCGGGCACGCAGACCGAAAGATCCTGAGAACCTCTCGCTCTGCGTGCCCGGCGCCAAGGACGGGACGACTTGCGCCGTCGCCTTGGTGGTCCCCCTGAGGGGACACTCAGCAATTAGCCCAGCGAATCGCGGTCAGTGACCGCGCTCGCCGGAGGCCTTCACTTGGCCTTCTTCTTGCGCTTCGCCTTCCGCTTGCCCTTCTTCTTGGCAACCTTCGGAGCGGCCTTTTTCGGGGCCTTGCGAGCGGACTTCGAACGGGTCTTCTTTGCAGCCATTTTTCGATCCTCCCTTTTGGTGGGATCCGGTTACGAGCCGAACCCCTAGGGTATGTTGCATGACTTATATTGCCACGTAGTGGGGGCTGTCAACGAAAAAAATTCAAGAGGGGTCTTGACTCTGCACCTACACTGGCGATTTGACCACGCAACCGTTGCGTGGAGAGCGCTTGTTTAGTTCCGGTCACCCGGCCGTTCTTCGCCTCACAGGGGTCTCGTGTGCAACGAAAAAACCCGTGGCGCCTCGGGCACTTGACGCGCCGCCCCACGGTGATCTCTAAGGGGCGTCGGGGCGCTTCTCGCCTCCACGAAAAAACTGAGGACTCCTCCCCATGCTCGACGTTCGCCGCCTCTCTCAACGGACCGCACTTCTTTTGATGATGACCCTGCCTGCGTGCGGCTACTCGCAGGAAGAGTGGGACGCGAAGGTGCGCGAGAACGACAGCCTACGCGATCAGCTGACCACGGAGCGGCAAGCGCACAAGAAGTGCGAGGCCGACAACACCACCGCGAACCAGCAGATCGACGAGCTGAAGAAGCAGCTCACCGAGCGCGGCGTGAATCTCGAGAACATGAGCGCCAGCCTTGCCGAGCAGAAGAAGGCGCTCGACGAGTACGCGCGCCGCACCGAGCAGCTGGACCAGATCCGCAAGCGCTTCGAGCTCCTCTCCGCGAAGCTGCAGAAGCTCACGCAGCTCGGCTTGCAGGTCGAGGTGCGCAACAACCGCATGTTGATTCGCCTGCCGGGCGACGTGCTGTTCGATTCCGGCCAGGACAAGCTGAAGCCGGAAGGCCAGAACATCCTCTTGCAGGTCGCGGAGGTCATCCGCAACGACGCCGACCTCTCGAAGCGCACTTTCCAGGTCGCCGGTCACACGGATTCGAAGCCGCTCGCGGGCGGCCCGTTCCGCGACAACTGGGGCCTCTCGGCGATGCGCGCGCGCTCCGTGGCCGTGCTGCTCACGACGACGGCGGACCAGAAGGGCGGCGGCCTCGCGCCCACGAACTGGAGCGCGTCCGGCTACGCCGACACGGATCCGGTTTCGACGAACGAGACGGACGAGGGCCGGAAGAAGAACCGCCGCGTCGAGCTCGTCGTTCAGCCGAACGTCGAAGAGATGCTCAACCTGAAGAGCCTGGCGAAGTAAGCGCCGGCGGGCCGAGCGCTGGCCGTGCGCGTCGCCACGCTCGATATCGGCACCAATTCGGTGCTGCTCCTGATTGCGGAGACGGGGCCAAACGGCCTCGTCCCGCTCTTCGAGCGCGCGACGATCACGCGCCTCGGCGAGGGAGTCGATCGCACGCGACGCCTCGCGCCCGCCGCACGCGAGCGCACCCTCGCGTGCGTCGAGGAGTACGCGCGGGACATCGCTCGCTACGGCGTCACGCACTCCGCGGCGGTCGGAACGAGCGCGCTCCGCGATGCCGAGGGCGGAGCGAGCTTCACGGCCGAGCTCGCGCGCGTGCTCGGTTTTGCGCCGCAGGTGATCGACGGGCAGCGCGAGGCCGAGCTCACGTTTCGCGGTGCGCTCTCCGGGCTCACGCTCGGCACGGGCCGTGTGGCGGTGTTCGACGTGGGCGGAGGGAGCACGGAGATCGTCCAGGGAACACTCGGTGAAGCGCGCGCCGAGGTGGCGAGCGCCGTCAGCCTCGACATCGGCAGCGTTCGCCTGTTCGAGCGACACATCACGAGCGATCCGCCGAGCCAGGGCGAACTTTCGCGCGTCGACGCCGACATCGCGGCGGCGCTGGACACGGCGCCCCCGCCGAGCGCGCAGGCGACGCTCGTCGGCGTCGCGGGCACGGTCACGACGCTCGCGTCGATCGCGCTGGAGCTCGACGTGTACGACCCCGCGCGCGTCCATGGTGCGCGCCTCACGCTCGCCACCGTGAGCGAGCTCTCGGAGAAGCTCGCGCGTTTGCCCGTCGCAGCACGCCGAGAGCTCACGGGCCTCGATCCACGACGCGCCGACGTGATCGTGGTCGGCGCCGCGATCGTCCTTGCGGTGATGCGCGCTCATTCTCGATCCGAGCTCGTCGTCTCGGATCGGGGCGTGCGTTTTGGTCTCGCGGAGGAACTCACAAGACTGAACACAAGACTGAACAGCTGAGCGGATCGAGAAATCCGAGGTTTTTTTCGCGGCTGGAACCGTTTGCACGGGGGTTGCGAACGAAGGTCGAATGCGTCAAAATACTAAGCTCAAGGAGTTGACAGATTCGCTTCATCTGATTAGAGTGCCGCCCCTGGCGAATTCTGCCCGCGCCTAGGCAATTGCCTGGGGCCGGGGTGGGAAACCGTGCCGTAACACGTCGGTGACCTCGGAACTGCCAGAGTCGGAATGAAATCAGAGTCTCGGCCGTTCAAGGCCCGTTCAGCGGGCGAATCGGTACGGCGAGGCGCTTGCGCTTGAGACCCAGTTTTCGGGAGCGAACGATGAACCCCAACCAGCCCGGCCAAGGTCACGACGCTCAGCTAGTCAAAGAGGAGACCCTCATGCAGTCCAGCCAGGAAGAGTTCAAAGTCGGCGACAAAGCGGTTTATCCCGCCCAAGGCGTCGCCGAAGTGATCAGCATCGAGGAAAAGGACATCGCCGGACAGCGGCAGCGTTTCTATGTCCTCCGGATCCTGGACACGGACCGCAAGATCATGGTGCCAGTGTCGAACGCCAACGCGGTCGGACTGCGCCAGGTGATCAGCGAGCAGGAAATTCGCGAGATCTTCGACATCCTTCGCGAGCGCACGATCGGCTTCGATACGCAGACGTGGAACCGCCGCTATCGCGGCTTCATGGACAAGATCAAGACGGGCTCGATCTACGACGTGGCCGAGGTGCTGCGTGATCTCTACCGCCTGAAGGCGAACAAGCAGCTCTCCTTCGGCGAGCGGCGCATGCTCGACACGGCCCGCACGCTGATCGTCAAAGAGATCGCGATCGCGCGCAAGCAGACCGAGGAAGCAGTCAAGACGGAGATCGAAGCGATCTTCTTCTCGAACTGATCTCGCAACAGCGAGTGAGCGGCGCGTGCCACCGGCAACGGGGCGCGCGCCGTTCGCGTTTTGTCTGCGGCCGAACGCTACTTGGGCTGCGGCGGGCGCGGCAGGTCCGGGCCGTCGGGCCCCTCCTCGCGATGTTGCATCGGCGGCAGGGATGGGACGACGAGCACGACACGCCAGTGCCCGTCCTCGCGCACGCACTTGATGTCCTGACGCTGCGACGGCTCGTCGCCGATGGCCGTCACGACGGCCCAATCGCCGTCGATGCGCGCCACGTAGCGCTGGGGCAGGAAGGTCAGCCAGAAGCGGCTGGGCGCGAGCATGCTCTGCGGAGCCACCTCGCGCCCTGCGACCGCGCTGGCGCGTTTCGCACGCTCCGCGAGCGCGCGTTTGGCGTCGCTCCACAAGAGATCGTAGGCGGCGCGAGCGGCCTTGGGGTCGCCGTGGACGCGCCCGAGCCGCTGGACGAGCTCCTCGACGACGGCGTCGGGCCCCGCATCGACGCCGTCGCTCTGGCAAGCCGGCCCGAACGCCAGCCAGGTGAGGACGAGCGGGAGGAGCCGACCGAGCGGCGTCACACCCGGATCTCACGCGAGGTGAGGCCCATCGCGTGCCGCACCTCGACGAGCGTTCGGTCGGCGATGGAGCGAGCGTGCTCCGCGCCGTTTTGCAGTACCGTGAGCACGCGCTTCGGATCCGCTTTGAGCGCGTTGCCTCGCTCACGCACCGGGGCGAGCTCCGCGAGCATCACGTCGCGCAGGCGCAGCTTGCAGTCACCGCACGAAAGCGCACCGGAGCGACAATCGCGCTCGATCTCGCCGAGCACCGCTTCGGTTTGAAGTGCGCGGTGCATCGTGAACACGTTGCAGATCTCGGGCCGGCCCGGGTCGCCGAGGCGCAGCTTCAACGGGTCGGTGAAGGCGCCTTTCAGCTTCTTTTCCACGACGCGCGGCTCGTCGAACAGCTCGATGGCGTTGCCACGCGTCTTGCTCATCTTGGCCTTGCCATCGAGACCCATGATGCGCGGCGTGGTCGAGAGCTTCGGCTGGGGCTCGGGAAACACCTGACCGAAACGCGCGTTGAAGCGCCGGCAGATCTCGCGCGCGAGCTCGAGGTGCTGCACCTGATCGTCGCCGACGGGAACGACCTCCGCCTTGTAGAGCAAGACGTCGGCCGCCATGAGGATCGGGTAGGTGAAGATCCCGGAGTTGACGTTCTGCTTGTGCTCCTCGCTCTTCTCCTTGAACTGCGTCATGCGCGAGAGCTCGCCCATGGGCGTGACGGCGCCCAGGTACCACGCGAGCTCGAGGTGCTGCGGCATGTCGCTCTGAAGGAAGATGGTCGAGCGCTCGGGGTCGAGACCCGAGGCCATGTACGTGAGCGCCACGTCGAAGGAGCGGGCCGCCAGCTGCTTCACGTCGTACTCGATCGTGATCGCGTGCGAGTCGACGATGCAGAACAGGCATTCGTAGGCGCCGCTGTCGAGCATCTGCGCCCAGTTGCGCAGGGCGCCGAGCCAGTTGCCGACGTGCAGGCCGCCCGTGGGTTGCATGCCGGAGAAGGAGCGCTTCAGCGCGGGCATGGCCCCGCTCGTAGCTGCTCAACCGGGCTTTCGCAAGCCAGCGCCCGGAACGCGGCCGCCAGGGGCCCGCAAAGTTGGCCGCCCCCGATCCACCCTCGGTACGATCGCGTCCACCTGAGCATGCTGCCGTCCCGTCTCGCCGTACGCCTCGTCTGGCCAGGCCGACCTGAGCCGCGATCCGCGCCAGTCGGCGAGCTTGCCCCGCGGCGCGGGTCGGACCCCCGCGCGCGCCTGATCCATGGCGACAACGTGCAGGTGCTGCGGACGCTGGCCGACGCCGGGGTCAAGGTCGCCCTGGCCTACCTCGATCCGCCCTTCTTCACGGGCCGCGAGCACACGCTCGTCGAGCGGCGCGAAGGCCGCACGGATCCGCTCACGCGGGCGGCGGCCTTCGACGACCGCTGGGTGAGCCTCGAGGCCTACCTCGAGTCGCTGGTCGAGCGCCTGACGCTCGCCCGCGAGCTGCTCTTGCCGGAAGGCTGCCTGGTGCTGCACGTCGACCCGCGCACGAGCCACTACCTGAAGGTCCTGTGCGACGAGGTCTTCGGTGCCGACTGCTTCGCGAGCGAGATCGTGTGGCGCTACCGGCGCTGGCCCTCGAAGACCAAGAACTTCCAGCGCGTGCACGACGTGCTTCTCCGCTACGTGCGCGACCCCAAGGCGGAGCCGCGCTTTCGCCAGCTCTACGAGCCGCTGGCGGCTTCGACACGCGCGACGTGGGGCGACAAGCGCCAGCGCGCCGTCGTCGACGGCAGCGGCCGGCGTGTTCGCTCGAGCACGACCGACGACGCTTCACCCGGCACGCCGCTCGGCGACGTCTGGGAGATCGGCATCGTGGCGCCCGTCGCCAAGGAGCGCACCGGCTATCCGACGCAGAAGCCGCTCGCGCTGCTCGAGCGCGTGGTCGAGAGCTGCACCGACCCGGGCGATCTCGTGCTCGACCCCTACCTCGGCAGCGGCACCACGGCCGTGGCGGCGCTGCGCCTCGGGCGGCGGGCGATCGGCGTGGACGTGAACCGGCGCGCCGTGACCATCGCCAAGCGACGGCTCGACGAGCTCGGGGTGGACGCCATCGAGGAGCGCCTGCTCGAGCCGGAGGAAGGCGAGAGCCCCAGGCCCACGAAGGTGGCCGACCGTGGCCTCCTCCCGCGAGCCGGCTAGTTGGCCCTGCGCTGGACGACCGGCCCGAGAACCCGGGGTCGCCGCCCATGAATTCGTGGTAGATCCCGCCGCCATGTCGTCGAAGCGAACCTTCTCCTTCGTCCTCGCTCTGACCGGGTCCGTCGCCACGAGCGCGCTCGCGGCCGACCAAGCGCCGGTCCTCGTCACGGTAGGCAGCGCGACCATGACGCAGGACGCCGTGACCCGTCGCATCGCGGCGCTCGCGACCTATCAGATCGCGAAGTACGGCAAGACCCCCGCCGAGCAGAAGAAGGGCTTCGTCGAGCAGGTGCTCGTACCCGAGATGCTCTACGGAGAGGAAGGCCTTCGCCGCAAGCTCAACGAGTCGCCGGCGCTCCGGGACAAGCTGCGCGAGTCGCTGCGCGACGCCATGGACCGCGTCATTCGCGCCGACATCCTCGCCAAGGAGCCCGTCACGGCCGAGGAGCTCAAGAAATACTACGAGGAGAACCGCGCGCGCTTCGAGACGCCGAAGCGCCTGCGCCTGTGGCGCATTCAAGTGGCGGATGAGGCCACCGCCAAGGAAATCATTGCCCAATCGAAGGGCACGGACGGCCCCAAGCGCTGGAGCGAGCTGGCCCGCGAAAAGTCGCTCGACAAGGCAACGGCCCAGCGCGGCGGCGAGCTCGGCTTCGTGCGTGCCGACGGCAGCACGGACGTGCCGCGGATTCAGGTCGATCCGGCGGTGTTCGCCGCCGCCGACAAGGTGACCGACGGCACGCTGGTCGCGCAGCCCCTGCACGAAGGCGACAAGTGGTCCGTGGTCTGGCGCCGGGGCAGCGTGGAAGCATCGAAGCGCACGCTCGAAGACGAGAGCGCGTCGATTCGCCAGATCCTCGAGCGGCGCCGCGTCGACAAGTCGCGCCAGGAGGTCATGACCGACCTCAAGCAGAAGCACGTGACCGACCAGCACCCCGAGCTGCTCGCGAACATCGACGCCCAGGCGTTCGCTCCGGCCAAGCGCGAGGGCCGCGACGGCGGCGTGCGTCGCCC
>Ga0315912_10006357_pt1 | contig 10590 bp, 7 predicted proteins | sample VfabasoilMG_FD_204469 | JGI IMG/M metagenome (GOLD analysis project Ga0315912, IMG submission 204469) | Garden soil microbial communities collected in Santa Monica, California, United States - V. faba soil | ecosystem: Environmental > Terrestrial > Soil > Garden | place: USA: California... | reverse complement strand
ACAACGCCGAGACCGAGGCGATGCGTCAGGCCGTCAACGAATGGATCAGGACCAGCGGCAAGCTCGATGCCGTGGCCGATTTCGACGCCGCCACGCGAGACCCGCGCGCCCCGGAGCGGTTGCGGCCGGAGCTCGACAGCGGCGATCACATCCATCCGAACGACGCCGGCAACGCCGCGATGGCGGATGCCGTCGACACGACGATATTCGCCCGCTAAGCCGGACGCGTTAGACGATCAGTCGCGAGCGCCGTCGACCACCGCGGCGGGGTTTCTCACGGCGTCTTGCATTCGTAACTGCGAGCATCGGCGGCGTCGCCGCTCTTGTACTGCGCGTAGCTCGGGTACGGGCACAGCGGCCGGCTCTTGCCCTGCATCGATCTGCCGGTGGCGGGCACGGCGCCGGGCGCGCGGTTGTTCTCGACCCACTCGACCAGTGGCGTGACGAGATCGAACGAATCGGGTGTCAGCTCGCCTCCTTGGCAGTGCGACATGCCGGGGACGAGATACAAGCGTCCGTACTCGTCCCGCGTCTGCACCGCTTTGTTCGCGTCGCCGAGTTGCTCGAAGTAGCGGACTGTGTCGTTCGCGGAGAACCACGGGTCCGCTTCACCGTGATAGAAGATTTGCTTGCCGCCGTGGCCGACGAACGACGTCAGGTTGTAGTACGTCGCAGTGCTGCCGAGCGCTTCGTTTGCGGTGAGCGCGGCCAGGAATTCCGCATCGACGTTCTGCTCCTTCAGGTCGGCACCGTTCGGACCGATCGGCGGGCTCCCGCCGGCGAGCAGCAGACCCGGCAGGCCGCCGGTATCGTCGATGCCGGAGTCGTACGGATACGAGACGTAGACCGGGAGCCCGGCTGCATTCACGGGGCCCGCCATCGCTCGCGCCAGCGCGTCGGCCTTGTTCGGGGCGAGACACTGCGGAGCTCTCGACGAGGCTGCGCACGCGAGCTTGGTCGGGTCGAAGTGGCAAGACGTGCGGTTGAAGATGAGCCCATCCGCCTGCCCGTCGAGCGCATCGCAGGTCTGCATCAGCGAGCCCATGACGAGCTTTTCCTCCTCCGGCGTGAACGGATCGCGCGGCGTCTCGACCTTCGCTTTGACGTACTGATTGCTGATCCAGCGCAGCGCGAGATTGCTGACGGTCGTCCGCATCGCGGGGGCGCCGGAGACGATGCCGTCGAAGAGATACGGATAGCGCTGCGCCATGACCATGCCTTCGCGTCCGCCCGTCGAGCAGCCGACGAAGTATTTGTGATGCGGCGCCTTGCCGTAGTACGCCTCGACAAGAGGCAACGCGACCTCGGCCGTCTTTGCGTTGGCCTGAAACTGGAAATTCAACAGCGCCTGCTGATCGTTCATGAAGCTGCCGTCGAAGCCGCTGCCCTGGTGACCGCTGTCCGTGGAGACGACGGCAAAACCCTGCTCGATCGCGCTGCGCTCACCGGCCGCCTGCGATCCCGTGGGCTCGCGAATCGCGCCGTTCAATCCCCCGCCGCCTTGGAACAGGAATCGCCCGTTCCAGTTGGCCGGCAGGTTGATCGCGAAACCGATTGCATATTCCTTGTTGTCGACGCCGGTTCGGCGCTCGAAGCTGCCGGCGACGTGGCAATGCGGCGGCAGCGTCGTCTCGGCGCCAGGCCGCGCAGCGACGCTGCGATTCGCGTAAAAGCGCGCCTCGCTGATCGCGAGGTCGCCAGTGGCCCGGCCGGCGAGTGCGGCGCACGTCTGCTCCTCGCGCGTCTGCGCCTGTGCCGGCGCTTGCGCCAGCGCCGCAATCGTCAATCCGGTCACCGCAACGAGTCGTGCCGTCGTCATCGTTTTCCCCCCCGCGGTCTGAGGCCGCTTTGTATCGATCATGACCAGCGCGCGCCGAAACCGTCAAGCAAGGGCGCGCGAGCACCCACCCGCAGCGCAACCACCCTCCGCTGCTGCTCAGGCGTCGAACGAACCTAGAACTTCGGTCATCACCGAGATCGGCGCGACCGAGGTAAATCGAGGAATGTCATCCACGACGCGCTGATGGTTCCCGCCAGCCGCGGCGGCGAATGCCTGCTCGTCGGCGACGTAGATGTTCGCAGTGCAAGCGTAAAGGGGCGGATTCCTGCCGTCGGGCGAGGACAGACTCTTGCGTATCTCCATCCGGCTGATCGCCTCGTGACCGAACAGCTTGATCAGCGAGGTCATGTGATGATCGCGGTAGTACTCGTAGTCGAAGCGGTCCGCGGGATCGTACGGATACAGCACCGTTAGGCACCTGTCGCCGGTGCGCACCGCGTTTGCCGGCTTGCCCGCTTCGCCGAATACGACTTCGCTCTGGACCTTTTGCTCACTATTGGTGAAGTGAGCTTTGTCTTGGACCAGTGTCTGGCCATGCGCGGCACTGGCTTTCGCAAAGGCCTCGGGATCGGGGATCCAGAAATTCACGATCGCCGCGTAGGGTGAAGGCGGCTCGGCCTCGGCGACCACTGGCCTGCGAAACTCCACCCGCGTCAACGCATTGCCGTACATGCGCTGCATGGCGGCTAGGTGCTCGTCGCGGTAATAAGCATGGTCGAAATGAATCCCGGCGCCGCCCGGGAAGATGGCGGTGTAGGCCCGCATGCCGACGTTGACTCCGCCGGCGGCATCCGCGAACAGGCGTGGCATCGCGGTGCTCGCCGCGAGTGCGCTGGCGCCGCCGAGGACGCGCCGGCGCGAGACGAATGCCGAACCAGGTGTCCGAACGTCATTACGCACGTACAGCCCTCCCCACTCCACCGCCGTTATCCTAGCCCAAGGGCTATACTCGCGCGGAGTCTTCGGACGGGGGGAGCCGATGCGCGCAGTGTCGTTCGCAATATTGACGTTCTGTGCTCTGGCACCGGTCGCCGTGGGCCGGTCCCAGACGCTCGACGGGGCCATCGACATGCATGCGCACGCAGCGCCGGACGGCACGCCGCGCAAGCTCGACGCGCTCGAGCTCGCGAGGACGGCGAAGGCCGCCGGTATGCGCGCGATCGTCATCAAGAATCACTACGAGCCTACGGCTTCGCTCGCGTACCTCGTGCGTAAGGTCGTGCCCGGCATCGAGGTGTTCGGCGGCATCTCCCTGGATCTCACGGTCGGCGGCGTGAACCCAGCCGCCGTCGAGTGGATGACGAAGGTCGAGGGCGGCTACGGCAAGGTCGTCTGGTTGCCGACGTTTGACTCGGAATCGCAGGTCAAATTGAGGAGCGAGAGCCGCCCGTTCGCTCCGGTCGTTCGCGACGGCAAGATTCTGCCCGAGGTGCTCGCCGTCATCGACATCGCCGCGAAGCACGATCTCGTGCTCGAGATGGGCCACTCCTCGCCGCAGGAATCGCTGCTCATCATTCCGGAGGCGAAGCGACGCGGCGTGAAGCACGTCGTCGTCACGCACGCGATGGAGAGCCCCGGCGGATCGATGACCCTCGAGCAGATGAGCGCTGCGGCAAAGCAAGGCGCGTTGCTCGAGCTCGTGTACAGCCCGCTTACCGACGAGCAGCTGACGAAGGAAGCGGAAGCGATCAAAGCGATCGGTGCCGCCTCGTTCGTGCTCTCCAGCGATCTTGGCCAACCGCCGAATCCGCTGCACACGGACGGGCTGCTCGCTCTGTACAAGGGCCTCATGGCGCACGGTGTTGCCGCTGCCGACATCGACGTCATGGCACGCAAGAACCCGGCGCGGCTGCTCGGGCTCGAACCGTGAGCGCCCAACTCGGGGCCTCGCGCATTCGGCGGCGCACGTTGCTCGGCGCTCTCTGTGCCGGCGCCGGCGCTACTCTCCTCCGTTCGCCTACGCACGCCCAGGCACGCGCGTTGCCGCTCAAGAACCTGGGGCTCGAGCATCTCGACATCGTGGTCCCCGACCCGGCCGAGTCCGCTCGCTTCTACAAGCGCGTGTTCTCCTCGCCCCTGCACGAGCAAGACTTCCGCGGCGGCAAGCGCTACTTCATGCTGCTGGGCGATCTGCCGCCCGACCGCCAAGTGGGCTACATCGCCATCGGCGCGGCGAACGGCCGGCCCATCACCATCGGGCATTACTGCGCGCTCGCGGAATCGGCGGACGTCGCAGCCATCGGCAAAGAGCTTGTGGCCGCGGGCTATGCGGAGCCCCGCGGCGGCTTTAGCTTGCTCCCAGATCCCGACGGCCTCGAGCTCCAGCTCTTCAAGCCGCCGGCCGGGCTCGTAGCCGTGGCCGTGCCGGCTACGCTCGCGGTCGCCACCGACGGGGTCTTGGCCCCGCTCGGGCTCGAGCACGTGCTGATCGCCGTCAGCGATCGCGAGCGTGCCCTGCGCTACTACCGCATCGTGTACGGCGAAGGCCTCGAAACGCGCGACCCCGACGTGCCCGAGCGCGTCTGGTTCAATCTCGCTCGCAATACACGGATCGGCATCGAGCCTGCCGCGCCGGGGACGGCGCCGCAGTTCATGCGGTTCGGCATCAAGGTCGCGCCGTTCGACAGCGCCGCGGTCGTTCCTGCTTTACGAGCCGCCGGCGCCGAGGTGCTCATGGCGGCGCCGTCGCTGATCCGCTTTCGCGACAACTACGGCATCACGCTCGAGGTCAGCGCACGCTAGGGACGCGGTGACGTGGCCTGACGCTCGAGGTAACGCGCCGTCGACAGCATGTTGCGCATGCCGTAGTTGCCTTCGTGGCAGGCGTACTCGAACACACCGGCATCGTCCGGCCGGGCCTTCATATCGAGAGCGGCGGTCCACGGCGTCGTCCACGTGTGCGGATCGACAAAGGTGACCTGATACTCGATCAAACTATTCGACACGCGCTTGAAGCGCTCGACGAGGCGCAGCTCGGAGGAAGCGCCGCGTGTGCCGGCCTTGAGGTTGGTGGTCTCGACGACGAGTGTTGCACCTTCCCAATGGCCGCGCGCATCGCCCATGTACATCCGAATGGCCGGCGACACGTGCTGCGCTAGCGGCGACGAGTCGAGCGGGATGACCCGCGTGTCGTGGATCAGCTCGTAGGTGATCGCGACCACGCCGGGGGCCTGGACGATCCGAAAATTCGCGTTGTAGACGGCCGGAAACATCGCGTCCGGAAATCCGCCGCCATGGACGATGCAGCGCACACCGAGGCCGTAATCCACATACGAGTCACACGGCTCGCCGCGTTGCAGGCTGCCGCACCGTTGCACCGGTGGCGGCGCTGCTTCCGGCGTGCGCGGCGGCAAGCGCCCGTTCGGCGGATCGATCACGAGCGAAGTGCGGCGCGAGTCCGTTTCGTATTCACGCCAATGCGGAATCGGCGCGTTCGCTCCATCGACCCTGCCCGCCGACACATCGACGTTGCGCAGATCGCGCTCGTCGCGTTCCTGTACGTCGGCTAGCCGCTTCGCGTATTCCTCGTCGGTGAGGAATGCGCGGTCGGCGAATTCCGCGGGCCGCTCCAACGGGACGCCGTATTCTCCTTCGGTCGTCCACTCGCCCTGTAGGTCGAGGTCACCCCAAGGCGTGCGCTGCGCCCACTCGCCTCCGCTGGCTTGTGCCTCGGCGTGACCCGCGAACCCGCCGAGAGATGCGGTTCCCAGCGTCGCCACGAGAATCGTCCAAACGGCCCCGATGTTCATCTTGTTACCCCCCGCAACCGATGTCAGTCGAGTTTACAGCGTTGGGGTACCATTGCGCGGAGCCGATTGCCCGGCGCGACCAGCGAACTGAGGTACGCATGAAATTCACTTTGAATGTGAACGGCGAGAGCCGCAGCGTCGACGTCGACGCCAAAACCCCGCTGCTTTGGGTGTTGCGCGACGAGCTCGAGCTCAAGGGAACCAAGTTCGGTTGCGGCATGAGCTTGTGCGGCGCCTGCACCGTGCACGTCGACGGCGCGCCGATCCGCGCCTGCGTCACGCCGGTCTCGACCGTCGGTGAGGCGCGAATCACGACGATCGAAGGCGTGGGCGCGACGCCGGTCGGCGCCAGGGTCCAGGCCGCGTGGCTCGACGTCGACGTCGTGCAGTGCGGCTACTGCCAGGCGGGGCAAATCATGTCGGCGACTGCGCTGCTGGCGCGCAATGCTGCGCCGTCCGACGCCGACATCGATGCCGCGATGACCGGCAACATCTGTCGTTGCGGCACCTACACGCGAATTCGCGCCGCGATCAAGCGAGCGGCGGGCCTGCCGACCACCGACACGAGCGAGGGCTGAGCCATGGCCATGAATGTCGTACGCGAACCCGCTACGGAGCACGGCCTGTCCCGCCGCACGTTCTTGAAGGCGTCTGCGCTCGTGGGCGGCGGCCTGCTGCTCGAGCTCCATGTGCCGAACGTGCGGGCGGCCACGTCTGCCACCGGCGAGGTGCTGAACGCCTACATCAAGGTAATGCCGGACGGCATCGTCACGATCACCGCCAAGAACCCCGAGATCGGCCAGGGCGTGAAGACGATGCTGCCCATGCTGATCGCCGAAGAGCTCGACGTCGACTGGAAGAACGTGCGCATCGAGCAAGCGATCGCCGACGGCGCCAAGTACGCGCCGCAGTTCGCCGGCGGCAGCACGGCAGCGCCGCTAAATTGGGAACCGTTGCGCCGCGTCGGCGCCGCCGGGCGAGAAATGCTGGTGCGAGCCGCAGCCAACGCCCTCGGCGTGTCCGCGACCGAGCTGCGAACGGGCTCGGGCGTCGTCACTCACGCGCCGAGCGGGCGCAAGCTCACCTATGGCGAGCTCGCGGCGGCGGCCGCAAGACTAGCACCCCCCGATCCTGCTGCGGTTCGGCTCAAGGACCCGAAGGATTACTCGATCATCGGCGTGTCCGTGCGCGGCGTGGACAGTCCGCTCGTGGTTCACGGCAAACCGCTATTCGGCATCGACGTGACGGTGCCGGGCATGAAATACGCGATCTATGTGAAGTGCCCTGCGTTCGGCGGCACGCTCGTCGGCGCAAATGTTGCCGCAGTGAAGGCGCTGCCGGGCGTCCGCGATGCATTCGTGTTGCGCGGCGATGCGAGCGTCGCAGGCTCGGTCGGGCCGCTCGACCGACTCGTCGACGGTGTTGCGATCGTCGCTGACAGCTGGTGGCTCGCCGATCAGGCGCGCGAGCGGCTCGAAGTCCAATGGGACGAAGGCACGGCAACGCGCGATAGCGATGCGCGCTTCGCCGAGGAAGCAGCGAAGCTGAGCAAGCAGGCGCCCGCCGCCTACATCGTCAAGAACGGCAACGTGGACGCGGCGCTGGCGCGCGCGGCACAAGTGGTCGAGGCCGACTACGCGTATCCGTTTCTCGCGCACGCGACGCTCGAGCCGCAAAACTGCACCGCTTCGTACGCGGGCGGCAAGCTCGAGGTTTGGGCGCCGACGCAGAACCCGGAGAGCAATCGCACGGTGATTGCCCGCACGCTTGGTCTCGACCCGAAAGACATCACGATCCATCTGACTCGCTGCGGCGGCGGCTTCGGCCGGCGCGGAGCCAGCGACTACGCCGTGGAGGCCGCGGCGATCTCCAAACACGCCGGCGTGCCGATCAAGCTCTTGTGGAACCGCGCCGACGACATCCGCCACGATTTCTATCGGCCCGCGGGATTCCATCATTTCAAGGCCGGGCTCGACGGCGGCGGCGCGCTCGTCGCGTTCCGTGATCATTTCGTGACACCGAGCAGCGGCGACGCAGCGGCCTCGTCGGCCTTCGCGGGCCCCGACGAGTTCCCGTCGCGCTTCGTGGCCGACATGGAATTCGCAGCGTCGTTCATTCCCACGGGCGTGCCGACGGGGCCGCTGCGCGCGCCGGAAAGCAATGGGCTCGCGTTCGCGTTCCAAAGCTTCATCGACGAGCTGGCTCATGCCGCGAGGCGCGACCCGCTGCAGTTCCGTTTGGATCTGCTCGGCGAGCCGCGGGTCCTCGATTCGGCGGACGACCGTTATGGGCCGCAGCCCGATTTCGATACCGGCCGCATGCGCGGCGTGCTCGAGCTCGTGCGCGATAAATCCGGGTGGGATGCGCGGCGGCAGCTACCGCCAGGAACCGGAATGGGCACGGCGTTCTACTACAGCCACATGGGCTACTTCGCCGAGGTCGTGCAGGTCACCGTCGGCGCGGACGGTGCGCTGAAGGTCGACAAGGTGTGGGTCGCCGCCGACGTGGGCAGCCAGATCATCAATCCGATCGGCGCGGAGAACCAAGTGCAAGGCGCCGCGCTCGACGGTATCGGCCAAGCGCTAACGCGGATCAGCATCGAGAACGGCCGCACGGTGCAGTCGAACTTCCACGACTTCGCGCTGCTGCGCATGAACCAGGCGCCGCCCGTCGAAGTGCATTTTCGCCGCACTGACAATCCGCCGACGGGGCTAGGCGAGCCGGCGCTGCCGCCGGTGATTCCGGCGCTCTGCAATGCGATCTACGCCGCGTGCGGCAAGCGCGTGCGGCGGCTGCCGATCGAGCCGGCCACGCTCGCGAAGGCTTAGCCGCGCGCTCCTCGTCGTCGGGCTGATCTCGGCGGCGTCGGCTTGATCCGCGTGGCGCGTGCCGCGCATGCGGGCGCGCAGATGCGGATCAAACGCCCGCAGCGTGCGCGCGCGACGGTTGCGTCAATTGGCCACGAGATTCATGCGCCGCAGCAAGCCCACGAAGCGCGGATCGGCGCGCAACGGGTCCCACAGCGGCACCGTGCTGATGTACGGCAGATCCTGGTCGCGCGCTGAGAGTGCTCGCTCGAGCCAGGCCAATGCGCCGTCGGGATTCTCGGCCCGCACGTGCCATCTCGCCGCGAACACCGCCGGGACGTCCGTGACGCGTGCCCGCGCGTCGAGGAGCGATGCGCCCGCGACCATCGCACCTCGGTATCCGTTCCTGGCGAAGCCTTCGTCGAGCGCGGCGACCATCTCATCGTCGCTTGAGCCGGCGAAGAAACGTCGCCATTCGGCGAGCTCTTCGTCGTACCGTCCGAGTTGCCGCAGCGATTCGGCGAGAGCGCTGTGCGCGATGGCGTTGTCCGGTACGACTTGCAGCACCTGCTGCGCTACGGCCACCGATTCATCGAAGCGCCGGGCGATCCCGAGCACGACGCTATGAAATGCCTGCTGCAGCGGGTTGAACGGATCCAGAGCGATCGCGCGTTCGATCTGCTCGAGGCTCTCGGCCGGCCGGCCCGTGATCGCCAAGAAGTGCGAATACGCTGCTCTGACGTCGGCGAAGCTTTCGTTCAGCGTGATGGCGCGCTGAAAATCACGTCCCGCGGCGGCCCAGTCCCACTCCTGCCACGTGTGCACGATCGCGGCCGCGAAATGCGCTTCCGGCAAGTCTTCATCGAGCTGCAAGGCCCGCTCGGCAGCCGGCTTGGTCGCAGCGTACGCTTCGAGCGTCGTGACCATGCCGAGCTGCGCACGTGAGGCGTGCGTGATGCTGGTCCACGCATGCACGAGGGCGCTATCCGGGGCACGTTCGAGCGCTCGATTGAAGTAGTCGAGCGCCATGTCGAGATCGGCCGGTGTGAGGCGGTAGAAGTGCGCCCGCCCTTGCAGGTACGCCTCGTAAGCGGCGGCGTCCATCTCACGTGTCGCGACGAGACGTTGCGTCTCCTGCGGCAGCAGCGTCAGCGCAAGCGACTCGGCGATACCGCGTGCGACGTCGTGTTGCAAATCGAGCATGCCGCTCATGCGGCGTTCGTAGCGCTCACCCCAGAGCCGCGTCTCGTTGCGCACGTCGATGAGCGTGGGAATCACGCGGACCGTGTCGCCTTCACGGAGCACGCTGCCTTCGAGAACGTAGTCGACCGCGAGCTCGCGGCCGATCTCCGACACCGATAGCGTGCTGTCCTTGTAGCGCATGACCGAGGTGCGTGCGACGACGCCGAGCCGCTGCGGGTGCAAGCGGCCAAGCGCGGAGATCATTTCGTCGGTGATGCCGTCGCCGAGATACGCCTGCTCGGGGTCCGCGCTCAAGTTGCGAAACGGCAGCACGGCCAGGCGCAGCGGGCCCGACGGCACTTCGAGAGCTCGCGACCCCTCACCGTTCCAGTAACGGGCGCCGACGACGCCAACGGCCGCGGTGAGCGCGAGCGCGGCGCTGCTTTGCAGCCACAAGCGCCGGTTCGCCGTGCGCGGCGAGCGCACCGCGAGGCTCCCCGACTCCGCGGCCGCCAGTCGCCAAGCGTGGATCGGCTCTTTCACGTTCTTGACGCGCTGCGGCCCCATCGGCTCGTAGCGCGCGGCGATCTTATGCTTCACGGCGTCGTGAACGGAGCCGGAGATGCAGATGCCGCCCGGTTGCGCGAGGCTTTCAAGCCGCGCGGCCACGTTGACGCCCGCACCGTAGATGTCCTCGGCGTCGACCCAGATGTCGCCGATGTTCACACCCATGCGGAACGCGACGCGCTGCTGCGCAGGCGAATCCGCGAACAACGTGGCGAACGCGGCCTGCATATCGAGCGCAGCTTTGACCGCGCTCTCCGCGGTAGAGAACTCCGCCAGGAACCCGTCGCCCGTGAGCTTGACGATACGGCCGCGGTGGCGCGCGACGGTGGGATCGATGACGTCGCCGCGAGCGCGGCGCCAGTGCTCGACGACTCGCGCTTCGTCGAGCTCCATCAGGCGCGTGTAGCCGGCGATGTCGGCCGCTAGGATTGCGGCCAGCCTCTGC
>Ga0315912_10006356_pt1 | contig 10593 bp, 7 predicted proteins | sample VfabasoilMG_FD_204469 | JGI IMG/M metagenome (GOLD analysis project Ga0315912, IMG submission 204469) | Garden soil microbial communities collected in Santa Monica, California, United States - V. faba soil | ecosystem: Environmental > Terrestrial > Soil > Garden | place: USA: California... | reverse complement strand
TGGACTTCCAATACGGTAGCGACGCGGTTCCCCAAGACCTCGCGCAGGCCGCGGCCTTCTATCGCCGCGCGTGCGACATCTCCGGCGACGGCTGAAGCAACCTCGGCAGCCTCTACGAGAAGGGGCAGGGCGTCCCTCAGGACCTGCAGCTGGCGATCGAGTGCTACCGCAAGGCCTGCCAGGCCGGGCTGCTTGTCGGCTGCACGAACCTGCGCAAGATTCCTGGCGGCGACAAGGACGCCCTGCCGCCGGTGCCGCCCTACGACGGGCTCTACCGTGGCGAGCTGGGCGGCAAGCAGGTGCTGGCCCTGGTCGAAGCCACCAACGCCGATCCGCCGTTCTTCGGGCGCTACGCGTACCTGCACGTCGGGCAGCCGATCTGGATCGAAGGTCGCATCGACGGCGACGCGGCCAAGGTTGTCGAGGGTCTCGAACCGGACGAGGCCGCGCGCCCGCGCTGGACCGGACGTTTCTCGCCAGGGCGCTTCGAGGGCGAGTGGTCGAGCGCCGGCGGCAAGCGAAAGGCGCCGATTCGGCTCGCGCTCGAGCAACGTCCTGCGCGCCTCACCGCCGACGGCGTCGACCCAAAGGCGGTGCGTCTCGACGACGTCTTCCACCACGAGCTGGCGCGTCTGAACCTGGTGCTCGACGAACACGAGGTGGTTGCGGGCGGCGCGTCGTACCGGATGCTCCGTCAGACGAAGACCGGCGTGGCCTATCCGCAACTGACGCGCTACCCGGATGCCGAGGCCATGGCCCGCACCAACGCCCTGTTCGAGCGCGAGTTGCTCGAGGCCGCGGCTGGCGCGCTCGCGTGTTCGGCCGGGGCGTGCCCATCGTGTGAAGACAAGGAGTCGTTCCAGGTGACCTTCTTCTCGGAGGACTTCCTCAGCCTGTCGAGCGAAGGCAACGGCAGTTGCGGCGGCCGGAGTTCGTTCTGGCGCCACGACAAGACGTACGACCTGCGCGCCAGCCAGCCGCTCGACCTGCTACGCGAGTTCACGCTGACCACATCTTCAGGGCAGCTCCGGCCGAAGGCGGCGGCGCTGATGGCTCGTCATCAAGACCCGCATCAGGGCCGCCCGAGCTTGGTGGGCTGTAGCGGGGACGACGTCGAGCCTGGCGCCTACCGTGTGGAAGCCTGGGTCGCAGAAGCCGGCCTGGGCGTGCGCACCGCGATGGCGGAGTTCGGAGAGGAGAGCTGCGACCTCCATGCCGTGGTTCCCTTTGCGGAACTGGAGCCGTTCCGCCGCAAAGGCAGCCGCTACGCGTTCGGCACGCGCTGAGACGCAAGCATCTGGATGTCCTATTGAAGAATTCCGTCAGGCGGGCTGCCGCGGAGGGGTTTCGGCTGCCTGGACGTGAAAGGCCGCGATTGCCGGCGCCGGTCCCGAGATCGTATGATCATCGTATGAACAAGACACCGATCTCGGTCACCCTGGCCGCCGACAACCTGCTTTGGTTGAAGGCACGTACCCAGGCGACGGGCAGCCGGAGCGTCAGCGCGGTGTTGGATGATCTGGTGTCGGACGCCCGCAGGGCTGCGGGTTCTGCGACATCGGTCGTCGGGTGGGTCAGCTTCCCTGACGGCGTGGCCGGCCTCGAGCGCGGCGAGCAGGAAATCCGGAAGGCGTTCGAGCGATCGCTCTCGAAAGCGCCCGGCCGTCGGCGGCGCCGTGGCTGAGCCGAAGGCTGCGGTCACAGATACTCATCCGTTGCTCTACTTCGCCGGAAGCGGATCGGCCCGGCTGGGTCGCCGCGCCAGATCCCATTTCGAGGCTTGCGAGCGAGGAGCCGCGTTGCTCTACGTTCCCGCCGCCGTCATCTGGGAGTGTTCACTCCTGGCCCGCAGAGGGCGCGTGGACTTCGGGCGGCCCGTGCGCCGGTTCTTCGAAGCGCTCTTCAGCAACCCGGCGTATCAGGCTCTGGAGCTGACGTCCGAGCAGGTCTTCCTGGCGGACGAGGCCCAGCCCAACGACGATCCCTTCGATGGGCTGATCTGTGCCGCAGCGCGCAGCCTGGGCCTCCCGCTGATCAGCCGCGACGAGGACGTCGGGGCGTCCGGCCTCGTCAAGATCCTGTGGTGAGGCGCTACTCCCCCAACCGGATTGAGGCCCACCCCGCGAGGTAGAACGCCAACCCTACTTCGGCCCCGCCACCGTCCAAGCGAGCGCAGGCGTCGGCTCTTGCGGAGTGGTGAACAAGCCCTCGGTCCGCTCACCGCGCTGGTTGAGGTGCCACACCACCAGCTTGCCGCTGGTCGCGTTGCGCCAGACGAGATCGAACGTGCCGGGCCGGCCGTTCAGGCCGATGCCGTAGTCGCCGCCCGCCACCACACGCCAGTTGTTGTTGCCGGCATTGGAGGGCGTCGTGAAGTTGCCCAGGATCCGGCGGTAGCCCCCGTCCAGGAACCAGGTCACGATCTTGCCCGAGTTGGGGTTGTACCAGAGCAGATCCGTGTACCCGTCGCCGTTCCAGTCGAGCGCGGCCACGATCTCCCAGTTGCCGTCCACCGCCTGGTCGGGCGTGGGAATGGACGTTCCCGCTCGGGAGGTGCCGTTCATGCGCCAGATCTCGATCTTCTGCGTCGAGAAGTTGCGCCACAGGAGATCGGGCTGGCCGTTGCGGTCGAAGTCGGCGGTGGCCGACAGCCGCCAGGGCGGAGTGTGGCCGGCCGGCGACAACGGCACGGGCCCGCCGATGCGCGACGTGCCGTTCATCAGCCAGAACTCGACGGCGCCGCTCGCCGAATCCCAGAAGACCAGGTCGTTGCGGCCGTCCTTGTCGAAGTCGTCCACGCCCACGACGCTCTGCGTCGCGAGCAGCGGAGTGCTCGGTGAGAACGCGCCCTCGGCGATACGCGTGGGACCGCTCATCAGCCAGTAGTTGTGCACGTTGCTCGTCAGGTTGCGCAGCACCAGGTCGGTGTTCGCGTCGAGGTTGAAGTCGCCCTTCTTCGGCCGCGCCGTGCTGAGCATCCAGTTGACGCTGTTGCCGCCGATGTTGCCCAGCGACAGGGGCGTCCCGCTCGTCACGCTGCAGGCCACGCCCGTGCAGGGCAGGCTCGCGTAGAGCTGGTCCAGGTAGCCGGTGGCCGACGTGCGCGTTCGCATGTAGTACGTTCCGACGGGCAGGCCGGGAGAGAAGCGGTAGAGGCCGCTCGTTTCCGCCGTGGTCGTCGCCACGCTGGCTCCCGTCGAGGAGAACAGCTCGAGGCCGACGCTGCTGGCTGGCCCCAGCGCCGTGTCCACCCGGCCCGCCAGTCGGCCGGCCTGCGTGAGGTAGAGCGGAGAGATGATCGTGCTCGCGCCGGTTGTGACCGCAATCGGCGCTGCGCTCGCCCCGCAGGTCCCGGCAGGGAAGCAGTCGGTTCCGCCCCAGGCGCGGGGGAGGTAGCCCGATGTTCCCGTCGAGTACAGCGTGTAGTTCCCGGCCGGCAGGCCGATGCTCGAAGCGAACCGGCCCGAGGAGTGGCGCGTGCTGGGCACGGAGAGCACCGAGGTCGCGTCGCTGATCACGGCGCCATAGCCGGACGGGGCGGAGCCCCAGGTGGTCAGGATGGTGCCCACGATTCGGCCGCCTGCCTGGAGTGCCAGGTTCAAGCTCACCGGTGTGGCGCCGACCGCGATCGGCGTACCGGCGGCGGGCGAACAGTTGAAGTCGCACGAACCGACCCCCGCGACGTGGCGCCGATAGCCGTTCGACGTTTCGACCGCGACGTAGTAGGTGCCGGGAGGCAGGGCGCCCGTGGTGTAGCGCCCCAGCTCGTCCGTGATTCCGAAGCCGACGCTGCCGGTAGCCGTGTAGATGTAGATGAACTGCCCGTCGAGGCCGCGGCCCGTCGCCTGGTCGGTGACCACGCCCGTCAGGCGGCCGCCTGCGGCCAGGGCGAAGTCGAGCGTGGCCGACGTGCCGTTGACGACCGTCTGCTTGCTGCCGCTGGGCGGGGCGCAACCCCAGCAGGGCACGTCGCCCGCGGCTTCGTCGATGTAGCCCAGGGTGTTGCGCGTTTGCACGTAGTAATCGCCGCCTTCCAGGCCTGAGATCGCGTACTGACCAAAGCAGTCGGTGGCGTCCTGGCCCATGAGCCGACCCGTCACGTCGTAGGCGGAGACGGTCACGCTCCTGATCGGTTGGCCGGCGCCCGTCACGGTGCCGCGCAGGCCAGCTTCGCGGCTCAGTGCCAGGTCGCGCCCCGTGGCGCCGCCGCCCGCCAGGAGCGGCACGACCTGGCCGTAGGCAGTCACGGCGCAACCCGGGCAGGGCCCGAATCCGAACAGGCTCTGGGTGAAGCCTGGCGCGCTGGCGCGCAGGAAGTAGCTTCCGGCTGGCAGTTGCCCGAGCGTGTAGTTGCCCGCGGCGTCGGTGAGCGTGACAGCCAACGCGACGCCCTTGGGTCCGTGAGCGGAGACGGTCGCGGCGGCCAAAGGCGGCGCGCCCGGGCCGCTGCCCTCGCGCACCGTGCCGCTGATCGTGGCTTCCGCAGCCAGGGCCACGGTGGGCATCGACGTGAGGCCGCCGGGGCTCACGCTGAAGACGTTGCCGCCGCGCGGAGTGCAGCCCAGGCACGGCACACCCAGGAACAACTGCGTCACGTACCCGGCCTTGGCCACGCGTAGCGTGTAGACGCCCCCCACGAGACCCCGGCACTCGTAGGCTCCGTTGACGTCGGTGGTGGTGGAGCAGTAGATCTCGCCCGAATCGGGGCCGACGCTGATGCTCGCGCCGCTCACTGGATTGGAGCCCGTATCGGTCACGAGCCCCGCCACGCGCCCTCCGGCTGTCAGCGTGAAATCGAGGCCGCTGACGGGCACCCCGGCCGTGACCTGCACGGTCGGGAGACCCGCATCTCCGGACCAGCCCAGGCTGGGACACAGCAGGTTCCCGTAGCACTGGTTGATGAAGTTGACGCCCACGGCGTAGGCCAGCAGCGTGTACCTGCCCGGCGGCAAGCCGGCCCTCGTGCTGTAGCTCCCGGCCGCAGCGGTGGTGGCGAGCGCGTCCAGCCGCCCGTCCGGGGTGCCCACGAACACCGCGCCCGGGATGCCCGCGCCAAAGCTGTCCCGAACGCTGCCGGCGAGCCGGGCCCCGGCTACCAGCGAGAAGTCGATGCCGGTCACGGGGCCGGTCGTGATGTCGACGGGGGTGCCCACCGCCGCCGCGAAGCACGCGAAGCAGGTCACGTCCGGGTAGATCTCGTTGACCAGGCCGTCGTTGTTGTCGCTGACCTCGAGGTAGTACCGCCCGGCGGCGAGCCAGCTCGTCGAGTAGGCCCCCGTGCCATCCGTGACGTCGGTGCCGACGTAGCCCCCGTTGCAGTCGTAGAACGTCAGGGTCGCGTTCGCCACGGGCGCGTTGGTGCCCTGGAGCCTCACGGTGCCGCTGATGCTGCCCACACCATCGGGTGCATGCGCGTTCGCGACGCTGCAGTCCGCAGAGCTGACCTCGCCTGGAGGGATGCCGAGCTTCGCGGCGCCCTCCAGTCTTGCCATCTGGTTGTCGATTTGGAGGCTCAGGTCCGATCGCTGGCGGCGCGGTCGGCGCGCGTCCAGCCGGGCCGCAACGCGCGCCAGCAGGCGTTGCTCCTGACGCAGCCCGCGCAGGCGCAGCTCCCAATCCTTCCGTTCGCTCGCGCTGCCGGGCCAATCCGTTTCCAGGGCTGCGAGCCGCTCGTGGAGCAGCGGAGCGCGCTCGGTCAGCAGGGCCTCCAACACTCGCGTTTCGTCGGAGGCCGCGGCGGAGGCGCTCGTACTCGTTCCAAGGACCAGCACCGCCACCGCCAGCAGCCGTCGCATCGTCCCCCTCCTCAGGGTCCCGCCGCCGCAGTCACGGCCCTTGTGGAGTTCGTGGTGCGCGCCACCCGCTTCGTAACGGATGGCCCGACCGGTCCAAGGGCCGTACGAGCGCCGGAAGTGGATGGACGGGTCAGAAGCTGGCTGGGAACCTCAGAGAGGAGCGCGTCCGTCGGGGCTCGGGCAGGCCACGTCGGCGGCCAAGGTGAGGACGCTCTGGCCCGCCGACGCTGCGTGTCGCGCCCCGCCCCCAGTGCCACAACAACCCACCGCAGCAGCCGAGCTTGGCCAGGCCCCGCGTCTGAGGCCCTGACCGACGACCTGGTCCATTGCTCCCGGCCCCTTCATGGGAGAGCATCGGGCCCGCGTGCTCTTCACCGAACCCACTTTCCTGTTCCTGTTCCTGCCGCTGCTGCTGGGGCTGTACTTCGCGCCCCGGTCGCCCACCCACGGGGCCTACGGCAACGGCCTGCTGCTGCTGGCCAGCGTGATCTTCTACGCCAAGGGCGGCGGCTCCTTCACCTGGCTGATGCTGGGCTCGATCACCTTCAACTACTGGATCGCCATCCGCGTCGACCGGGCCCGCTCCACCCCGGCCTGCCGGCCGCTGCTGGTCTTCGCGATCGCCGCCAACCTGCTGGTGCTGGGCATCTTCAAGTACGCGAACTTCTTCGCCGACAACCTCAACGAGCTGTTGCGCGCGCTGGGGACGGATCCCCTGGCCCTGCCCCGGGTGCTGCTGCCGATCGGCATCTCGTTCTACACGTTCCACGCCATTTCGTACGTGGTCGACGTCTACCGCCGCGATGCCGTGGCCCAGAAGAGCCCGGTGCACGCCGCGCTCTACTTGCTGTTGTTCCCGCAGCTCATCGCGGGCCCGATCATTCGCTACCGCGATCTCGCCGATCAGCTTGCGAGCCGCGTGGTGGGCCTCTCCGACTTCGCTTCGGGCGTGCGCCGCTTCGTGCTCGGGCTGGCCAAGAAGATGCTGATCGCCAATCTGGTGGCGGGCCCGGCCGACCAGATCTTCGCCCTGCCCACCGCGCAATGGAGCGCAGGCCACGCCTGGCTCGCGATCGTCTGCTACACGCTGCAGATCTACTTCGACTTCTCGGGCTACTCCGACATGGCGATCGGCCTCGGGCGGATGTTCGGCTTCCGCTTCCCCGAGAACTTCCGCCATCCCTACGTGGCCGACAGCGTGCAGGAGTTCTGGCGGCGCTGGCACATCTCGCTGTCGTCCTGGTTCCGCGACTACCTCTACGTCCCGCTGGGCGGCAACCGGGTCACTCCGGCGCGGCTCTATGGAAACCTCGTGCTTGTGTTCTTCCTGTGTGGCCTGTGGCACGGCGCAAGTTGGAACTTCGTGATCTGGGGCCTGTTCCACGGCGCGTTCCTGGTGTTCGAGCGGCTGGGCCTCCTGACGCTGCTCGGGCGCTTGTGGGCGCCGCTGCGCCACGTCTATTTGTTGCTGGCGGTGATGGTGGGCTGGGTGTTCTTCCGGGCTGAGGACTTGCAGGATGCGGTCGCCTTTCTCGCGGCCATGGCCGGTCTGGGCGCGGCCCAACCCACGCCCTACGCCGTGGGCTTCTACTTGACCCCCGAGCTGCTGCTGGCGCTGCTGGCCGGCACGATCGGGGCGCTGCCGATCGTCCCGGCTCTCGCTCGCTGGCGTGAGCGCCAGGAGCAGGCGGCACGGAACGCGCCGCTCACCTGGGCCACCGACATCGCCGGCGTCGGCGCGCTCCTGGTGCTCTTGCTCGCCTCGATCGTGCAGATGGCGGCGCGCACCTACAACCCGTTCATCTACTTCCGCTTCTGATGCGCGGCGAGAAGACGCTCGTGGCGCTGTTCCTGGCCCTGATCGGGTTGCCGCTGGCGGCCAACCTGGCAGGTCTCGACGGGGCCAACCCGCTGGGCGAGAAGCGCCCCATGGCTCCTTTTCCGAAGCTCGCGCCCGGCTGGGAGGCGCTGGCTGCCTTTCCCGAGGCCCTTGCGAGCTGGTTCGAGGACCACTTCGGCTTTCGCACCACGCTCGTGCGCTGGTACGGGGAGAGCCGCTACTTCGGCCTGGGCATCTCTCCGTCGTCGGGCGTGGTCCGCGGCCGTGACGGATGGCTCTTCTACGCCGACGACCACGGCATGGAGGACTACACGCGGGAGAGCCCGTTCCCCGCGAACCAGGTCGAGGAATGGCGCGAGATGCTGGTCCGCTCACGGGCCTGGCTCGACGCGCGGGGCATCGCCTTCGTCTTCGCGATCGCTCCCGACAAGCACGTGCTCTACCCGGAGGAACTGCCGGCCACCATCCAGCCCGTGGGCCGCGCCTATCGCATGGACCAGGTGTTCGAGGCGCTGGTTGGCACCGGTGTCTCCGCGGTGGATTTCCGGGCCGCGATGCGCGCGGCGAAACCGCAGGAGCGCCTCTACGAGCAGACCGACACCCATTGGAACGAGCGCGGTGCTTTCGTCGGCTACCGCGAACTGGTGGCGGCCATTCGAGAGCAGGTACCCGCCGTGCCGCCCGCCTGGGGGCGAGACGAGTTCGAGGCGACGGCCGTCGACGTGGAGGGCATGGACCTGGCCGCCGCAATCTCACTCGAGCACGTGCTACGCGAGCACCAGCTCCAACTGCGGCCTCGGCGGCCCCGCCAGGCGCAAACCGTGGAACCGCTCGGCGCCAAGTCGTCGGACGCCGTCGGCCGAATCGTCACCGAGATCCCGGGCTCGACGCTACCTCGGGCCCTGGTCCTGCGCGACTCGTGCTTCTCGCAGCTCGCGCCCTTCCTGTCCGAGCACTTCAGCCGCGTCGTCTACTTGTGGCAGGGCGAGTTCGAGGTGGAGGACGTGGACCGCGAGCGGCCCGACGTCGTGATCCTGGAACTCGTCGGCCGCCACCTGTACGCGGTCTCGCCCAAGTCCGACGCGCCGCCGATCAGCCCTCGCTGACCGCGTCGTGCCGCGGGTCCCGAGCCGGTTGACAGCGCCCCTGGCAAGGGCCAACGTTCGACCTTTCCGGTTGGAAGCGCGCAGCCCTTGCCGCGGGAGCTTCATGGGTCATCGATCCGTTTCGGTCTGGCCAGGTCCTGTCGTGAGGATCTCGGTCCTGGCCCTGGGGTTCGCCATCGGCCACCAGACGACCTCGGGGCAGGAGCAAGGATCGCCCTCGGTACCGACCGGCTCGCAGGCGCCCCGCTACCTGCCGGCCACGCGTGCGGCCTACCTGCAGCTCGCCAACGAGGTCGAGCAGGGCCTGAACACCGATCTGGTCGACGCGTGGTTTCCGCGCTCGATCGACCGGCAGCATGGCGGCTTCTACTCGAGCTTCTCTCGCACGTGGGAGCCGGGCCAAAGCCCCGGCAAGTTCGCGGTGTTCCAGGCCCGCATGACCTGGATCGCCGCGCAGCTCGCCCTGCGGCGTCCCGAGCTGAAGAGCCGCATGCTTCCGATCGTTCGGCACGGCACGGCGTTCTTGAGCAACGTGCTCTGGGACCGGGAGCAGGGCGGCTTCTTCGTCGGCACCGATGACCAGGGGCAGGTCACTCCGGCCTTCGGCGAGGAGAAACATCTCTACGGGATGAGCTTCTGCGTGTTCGCTCTCGCGGCGGCGCACGAGGCCACCTTCGACCCGCGGCCGCTCGAACTGGCGCAGCAGGCGTTCGCCTGGATCGACGGGCACGCCCACGACCCGAAGAACCGCGGCTATTTCGAGCAGCTCACCCGCGCCGGCCAGCCCCTGGGGACGCCACGCCCGGGAGAGCAGCGGCGTCCGTCGGTCTTCGGCTTTCCGCCGGGCCTGAAGTCGATGAACACCCACATCCACCTGCTCGAAGCCTTCGCTCAGCTCTACCGTGTGTGGCCCGATCCCAAGCTGAAGGCACGGCTCGCGGAGTTGCTGGCCGTCGTGCGCGACGAGATCTGCGTGGAGCCCGGCGTGATGAACCTGTACTTCACGCCCGCGTGGAAAGCGATTCCGGACCACGACTCGTACGGCCACGACGTCGAGACCGCCTACCTGATGTTGGAGGCCGAGGAACTGCTCCGGCGCGGGCAGCAGCCGTTGCACGATCCCCGCACCGAAGCGATGGCGCGCCGGCTGGTGGACCACGCCCTGGCCTACGGCTTTGACGGTTCGCTCGGGGGCTTCTTCAGCGACGGCACCACCTTCGGCCGAGCCGAGAACCGGAACAAGGAATGGTGGATGCAGTTCGAGGGCCTGAACGCGCTGCTGTTGATGCACGAGCGTCACGGTGCCGAGGGTCCGCGCTACTTCGAGGCCTTCCAGTGGCAGTGGCAGTTCATCCAGAAGTACCAGCGCGACGCCGAGCACCACGGCTTCTATCAGCTGGTGGGCCCCGAGGGCGTGCCGATCGCGACTACGAAGGCCAGCATCTGGAAAGCCGCGTACCACGACGGGCGCACGCTGCTGAATGTCTCGGAGAAGCTGCTGTCGCTGGCGGCTGCGGCGAAGTAGCTCAGCGCTTGAAGCGCGTCCCGAAAAAGTCCCCCGGCAGGAAGCTCGGCGGCTGCGCCGTGTCGGCCACGTCGTAGGCCAGCAGGAAGTAGAGCCGCGCGATCTTGGCCGCGGAGGCCAGATCGAAGGCCTGGCTGAGGTCGTCCTTGGGCGAGTGGTAGAGCTGGCCGAGATAGGTCCGGAAGCGCCCGACGGAATCGACGCTGGCGTCGGAGCTGCGCAGGCCGCACGAAAGCATCAGCGCCGGGACGCCCTTGCGGACGAAGGCGAAGTGGTCCGCGCGGATGAAGACCACCTCTTCGGCGAACGGATCCGGGCTGACCTCCA
>Ga0315912_10006355_pt1 | contig 10594 bp, 10 predicted proteins | sample VfabasoilMG_FD_204469 | JGI IMG/M metagenome (GOLD analysis project Ga0315912, IMG submission 204469) | Garden soil microbial communities collected in Santa Monica, California, United States - V. faba soil | ecosystem: Environmental > Terrestrial > Soil > Garden | place: USA: California... | reverse complement strand
GATGATACCACCATACTTTTCTTTCCATTCCCAGGCATACTTGAGGAACTCGTCGCGCGTGAGATCGGATTTCTTAATCCCTTTCTCACGCAACATGGCCACTACCCTGGCCTCGGTTGCGATGGACGCGTGATCGGTGCCAGGTACCCAGCAAGCTTCCTTGCCCTCCATTCTTGCCTTTCGCGTCAGGATATCCTGGATCGTGTTGTTGAGCATGTGGCCCATGTGCAACACTCCCGTGACATTGGGAGGCGGGATTACGATGCAGAATGACTGCTTCGATTTGTCAGGCTGTGAATGGAAATATCCCTTGTCCTGCCACAGCCGGTACCATTTGTCCTCGACGGCAGAGGGGTCGTATTTGGTTGAAAGCGACATAAAGCTGTTCCTCTTTGCTCCAGGTTGCGCGCACAATGACAACCTCGGGTTCGAACGGACGCCAAAAATACGCGAATTTGAGAGTTTGGATAGCCTTCCAGCCCGAATTGATTCTTTCTCAATGAGGCGCTCATGAGGTAAATTGACCGGCAAGAGATCCGATTCCCCTGCAGTAATCGTATCTGACTTTACACCACCAGTATGGAAAAGACCCTCTCCCTCGAAGACAATCGCGCAGACAGCATTCAATGGAAACAGCTTTGGAGCCTGGCTGCCATGTATGCGTCCATTATTATCGGATGGATTGCCTATCACAACTATCAGCCGAAGCTCCTGGTGAAATTCAACTTCACTGAATACACATTCCTTCTGACATTGGCTCAATCTGTCATACTTGTTGTCACTCCACCCATTGCAGGCCGGCTCGGTGACAAGTTCCGGTTCAGCAAGGGGCACCGCTTGCCTATCATCTCAACCGGCATCAGCTTCGCCGCGATGGTCTTCATGGCAGTGGCATTCACGCTGCTGAGCAACCCGGGTGAATTTTTCAAGTGGGTATTGCCAATCCTGATTGTCTTTTGGTTGGTGGCCATGAGCATCTTTACAAGCCCGGCGCTCTCAACCCTGGAACTGTTTACCCCGGTCGATAAACTACCAAGCGCAATGGCGATCATCACGATTGTAGGTAATCTTATTTATTCGCTGGAGCCGGTAATCGTTGATATTATTGACTACATAGGTGCTCCGCTGACCTTTGTTGCAGGAGGCATCGTGGTTTTCCTGTCGGGATACTCGCTGAAGCAAAATTCAATGGGCCTGTTTCAACAGAATGCAGGAAGGCCACGAGCCGTATTTACATTTGACACTAAGAAGTCCCCATACGGTTACATTTTCTTTCTGGGGTCATCCCTTGGACTGGCTACCACCGCTTTGTTCAAACTGTTCCCGGGCGTCCTGCAGGCAAACATGAGCAGTTGGTTTGCGCTGGAGGGAAAGTGGATGATTGTCATTATTCTCCTGATCTCCGCCGTTTGCTCCCTGCCCGCCAGCAGGGTCATCATGAGATATGGCACCAAAAGGGTTTTTCGCTACAGCCTTGTTGCCCTGGTGGTTAGCATTTCAGGCGTTTTGCTGGCAGGTTCACCGATTCTTGTTATTGTATTTGCATTGATATTCGCTCTTAGTTTTACGACCCTTTCCGTGAGCGCCCTTCCCCTGGCCATCGATGAAGCAAACTATTACGAAAAAGTTTTTTGTGTCGGCATTTTCTTCAGCGGTGTGGAATTGTTCGATGGAATTGCGGATATCCTGATGAGCTTTGTATAGAATCCAGCGCTAGGCCGGTGTTTATAGGTTCTTGATTCGCCAGGCGGAGGGATACATGTTGTTGATTCGCCTGTCGAGCACATTCACCCACCCGATCGGGTTGCCCTCAAATTGCAGAATGCTGAAGCCTTTCGAATGGGTATCCAGATTCAGGGTTCCCTTTCTCAGGTATTGAAGCGCCTGCTCCTTGTCAACATCTATTGTCTGGAATTCTGACTTGTTCAAATCCGTCGAAAGGGAAAGAGCGTGCTCAGGGATAAACTTCCCGTGTTTAATCGTTCCCATTGCTACACCCATCGTCACCACGTTTAGCCTCTGCGAAAGCAGATCAGCGATTGAATGGCATGATGACGGAACTCCTCTCAGCAGTTCCCCGTGCTGACTTATCACAAAGTCGCCTGTAAGCCACGGTGCCGCCGTTTTTGTGGCCCTTTCGGACTTTCGTTTTCTATCGGAATGATCCGATGATTGAGCACCCAGCTTCCTCATCGCAGAAAGAAAAAATCCCTCTCCTTTCACACGGTGTGGAAAGAACCGGTGTCCTTTCAATTTTCCGACAGTAACCTGCTCGATGCCTGCAGCTATGGATGGAACCGTGATAAAGTCGACATCGTGCTGTTCGCTGAGCCAGTGGAGGTTTTGCTCGTTTTCTGATTCGTTGTAGGTACAAGTGCAATAGATGAGGACACCGTTTTGCCTGAGAGCGGGCCAAACATCCTGTATGATCCGTCGCTGTCGCGCCGCGCAGAGTGCAACCGAGTCCTTCGACCATTGAGTTACGGCATCGGGATCTTTTCTGAAAAGACCTTCGCCGGAGCATGGCGCATCGACTACAATCAGATCAAATAATCCTGGCAATTCGCTGAATGCCGACGGGTCATTGTTGGTCACCGCGACATTCGCATACCCCCATTTCTGGATGTTCTCTGAGAGGATGGACGCCCGGCTCCTGATAACCTCGTTGCTCACCAACAGGCTGTCGCGGTTGAGGAGGCTCAGCAAGTGTGTGGATTTCCCGCCGGGCGCAGCACAAAGGTCGAGCACGCGCAAAGGTTGGTTGAGCTCGGCTGAGCAGCGAACGGCAGACTCCAGGAACATCGAACTGGCTTCCTGCACGTAGTAAGCGCCGGCGTGAAAGTGAGGATCAAGAGTAAAGACAGGACGTTGGTCAAGATATCTGCCGGCTTCACACCATTGCACATTGCCGGACGTCGTGATGGGCGCCTTCTTGAGTGGATTTAGCCTGATGGAAACAGGAGGCGGCGAGTCCAGCGCGCGTCTGAAAGGATCATACTCACCTCCGAGCCGTAGCCTCAGATTCTGTTCGAAGTCTGTCGGGAGTTTGAGGATACTGTAATCCATGTCTCACTGTACTGCCTGTCTCAAGTTAGCAACAAATTGGCCGTTGTAGCCGGATGCAGCAGATACACTTAGACCATGGTCTCATATTCTTTTTCTATTTTTAGTCATGCTCAAAAGCAATGACCCCAGTCTTCGTTCATGGGTGGAAGTTGCGAAGGATTCTGATTTTCCTGTTCAAAATCTTCCATTTGGAATCTTCAGGACCACCCACCGTTCTCCGGTTGCAGGTGTCGCAATCGGGACGCATGTACTTGACCTGGCGTTTCTTCACCAACATGGTTTTCTCAAGGGTTTCGATTTGCCATCAGGAGTTTTCAATCAACAGTACTTGAATGACTTTCTGGCTTTGGGCAGGAAACATTGCGGAGATGTCCGCACACGGATATCCGACCTGCTTCAGTCCGGCAATCCAGAGTTACAGTCCAATAAGCAGGTTCGCGAGAGCGCGTTGATTCCGATGAATGAGGTGCAAATGCTGATGCCCGTCAGGATCCCGAACTACACCGACTTCTACAGCAGCGAGGAGCACGCTACCAATGTGGGCACAATGTTCAGAGATCCGGCAAATGCATTGCTGCCGAACTGGAAGCACCTGCCCGTGGCATATCACGGCAGAGCGTCGTCCATCGTAGTTTCGGGAACGCCTATTCGAAGGCCAAAGGGCCAGGTGAAGGAGGCCGCAAGTGAACTGCCGGCTTACTGCCCGACGAACAAGCTAGATCTCGAATTGGAGGTGGCATTCATCACGTGCGCAAACAGCAAACTGGGAGAACCTGTGCCGGCTAGTAAGGCGGAAGACTGCATATTTGGATTCGTGCTGTTTAACGACTGGTCGGCGCGCGATATCCAACAATGGGAATACGTGCCACTCGGTCCGTTTCTTGGAAAGAACTTTGCTTCCACTGTGTCGCCCTGGATCGTATCACTTGATGCGCTTGAGCCATTTCGAGTGACTGGGCCGGAGCAGGTGCCGCACGTACTGCCTTACCTCGCAACCACGGGACCGGGCAACTTTGATATTGTACTTGATGTCCTGCTGAAACCCGATGGCGGCGACGCCACAACCATCTCACGGACTAATTTCAAGTACATGTACTGGAACATCAGGCAGCAGCTAGCCCACCACACGGTCAACGGCTGCAATATCCAGGTTGGGGATTTGTATGCGTCCGGGACGATCAGCGGGCCGTCGCCGGGTTCGTATGGTTCGTTGCTGGAGCTTGCGTGGAATGGACAGCGACCACTTCATGTCGGGAGTCAACAAAGGACATTCTTGCACGACGGCGACGAGGTAATCATCAGGGGTCGAGCAGAAAAGAATGGGGTGAGGATTGGCTTTGGTGATTGTACAGGTAAGATTCTGCCGTCGCAGTAAATAAACTTTGAGATTAAGTGATAGTTGACCCAAAAGAGATACCGACACAGAAACTTCACGCTTACCTTCTGGGAGCCGTCATTCCGCGACCGATTGCGTTTGTGAGCACGGTTGATGCGCAGGGTAACGTCAACCTGAGTCCATTCAGTTTCTTCAACGTATTTAGTTCTAATCCGCCGGTCATGATCTTTTCACCTTCCCGGCGCGGACGGGACAACACTACCAAACACACATACGACAATGTGAAGAAAGTGCCCGAGGCAGTTGTTAACATTGTCAACTATGCAATGGTTGAGCAAGCGTCGCTGGCCAGCACTGAGTTCCCGAAGAATGTGAATGAGTTTGTTAAAGCTGGATTCACACCCGTCGTTTCCCGGCATGTAAGGCCGCCGCGCGTTCTGGAATCGCCGGTGTCGTTCGAATGCAAAGTAAACCAGGTGATTGAACTTGGCGGCAAGGGATCAGCCGGAAATCTGGTGATTTGCGAGGTGCTCCTTATGCACATTGATGATGGCGTACTGGATGGCAACGGAAGAATCGATCCATTTAAACTTGACGCGGTTGCACGGCTTGGGCAGGAATTTTATAGTCGCGTGACCCCGCAGAGCATCTTCAGTGTTCCAAGACCCGGCGATATTGCCGGAATCGGATTTGACAGTCTTCCTGATGAGATCAGGAACAGTTCCATATTCACAGGGAATGATCTGGCAAGGCTGGCCAGTGTCGTTTCAATTCCTACCAGGGACGAGGTCAGGGCGTATACCGGCAATCCGGATTTGGCAGACGCGCGGCGCAAAGGAACGGCAGCCCTTCACAGGCTTGCGCTAAAATCCCTGAGGGAAGGACAGGTGAGCGATGCCTGGAAAATTTTGTTGTCCGCGTAGGGGCGGCTAATTCCTGTACATCACTGCCTTTACCGCCTTGACAGTTTTTGCAACGTTTGGCAGGATTGCTTCAATGAGGGTGGGGGCGTAGGGCAGAGGGGCGTCGAAGTTGTTGATCCGGTGAACAGGTGCGTCGAGATAGTCGAACGCATGTTTTTGAACGTGATAAGTTACCTCAGTGGCAATGGAGGACAGCGGCCAGGCTTCTTCAACAATCACCAGCCTGTTTGTTTTCTTTACCGACTCAACGACAGTTGCATAGTCGATGGGTCGCACAGTGCGCAGGTCCACGATCTCTGCGGAGATGCCGTCCTTCTCAAGTTCGGCGGCAGCGGCAAGCACCACTTTCATGATCTTGCCGAATGAAACGATCGTAACGTCAGTTCCCTGCCGTTTCACATCCGCCTGGCCGAGGGGAATAAGGTATTCTTCTGAAGGCACTTCGCCTTTGTCGCCATACATCACTTCCGATTCCATAAATATCACGGGATCTTCGTCACGGATGGCGGACTTTAGAAGTCCCTTTGCGTCTTTGGGAGTAAATGGCACCACGACTTTCAAGCCCGGCGTGTTGGCATACCAGTTCTCGAAGTTCTGGGAATGCTGGGCCGCGAGCTGTCCGGCGTTGCCCGTAGGTCCCCTGAAAACAATCGGCACACTGAACTGACCACCGGACATATTCCGAAGCTTGGCAGCGCTGTTGATGATCTGGTCGATGGCCACCAGCGAAAAGTTGAATGTCATGAACTCGACGATCGGACGGATACCGTTCATGGCTGCCCCCACGCCGATGCCGGCAAAGCCAAGCTCCGAGATGGGTGTGTCTATGACCCGCGCGGGCCCGAACTCATCCAGCATCCCCTGGCTCACCTTGTAGGCGCCGTTGTATTCTGCTACTTCTTCGCCCATAAGAAATACTTTGGGATCGCGCCTCATTTCTTCGACCATGGCCTCGCGGAGTGCCTCTCTGAACTGGATTTCTCGCATAAGTTTGACTTGGACGCCACGACGTAGCCGTGGTGGGCGTAAAAATATGACGGGGGACCACAGCATGAAAGCATAATACCTGATTTCTCAGGGGCCCAAAACAAAAAACCCCGGCTTTACCGGGGTTTTCCATGTGTTGCTCAGAAGTTATTTCAATGCGTTCCTGAAGGCCTCGTTGGTTGTGAATTTGCTGAACTCCAGGTCCGTGAGTGCTTTTTCTTTTAAGCTTGGATCAGCCTTTACTGCACTTGTGAGGTTGCTGGCGACACCGTCAGCGTTGTTGCCCCTGGCAGCTGCAATTGCAGCGCCGTAGAAGCCCAATGCATAGTTGGGATCTGCCTTTGTTGCCTCATTGAACGAGGCAGTCGCGTTTGCATAATCCTTGTTCAGGACTTGTGCCAGACCCTTGTTGAAGCTGTTCACGGCGCTGGTGCTTGCCGAGGACTCAGAGCGCACTGCTTCGTTGTACTTTGCCTGATAGATTTCAGCAGCGCCCTTCACGCCGTTGACGCCGCGTGCTACATCGCTGCTGGCTCCATTCAAAGCCTTGGTGGCGAGAGCGGACGCTTTGTATGGATTACCCTTCCACAAAGCGATCGTTGCCAGGTTTGCATTCACTTCAGGTGTTTCCTGAATCTTTACTGCAATATCGAGTTGAGCTGCTGCCTTGTCGACCAGCGCGGCTGCCTGGGAAGGATTTTCTATCGCTTGTTGCAGATAGGTTGCGCCGAGGTTGTTGTGCGCTTTCCAGTTGGTTCCTTTTTTGGTTGCGGCCTCGTAGATACTTGCCTTCTCTTCAAGTGAAGGAGTAAGTGTGCCTGCATACATCAACTCTTCGAAGCTGAGTCCGTCAAGGCTGCCTTCATTCTTGCTGATCTGCTTGGCAAGAACGGAGATCTCTGCATCGCTCTTCTTATCCTTTGCCGTAAGTATCTCGGTCTTTGCGGTACGCAGGTAGGTGTAAACGTCCTTGAATACCTTCTTGTAAGTCGACAGCTTGCTAAGCGCTTTTTCCTGTGCTTCAAAGTCGCTGCCGTTGTTGACAATGTTCAGGTATTTTGATTTTTCGTCGGCGCTGATTCCTTCATACTTGGCCAAAGCATTCTTGAATCCCGTCCAGTCGTCCACGACCGGCTTTTGAATGAACTTGATGGAATCAGCCTTGCCTTTGTAATCGTATTTCTTCATTTGTGCACGATAGAATTTCTCTATCGCAGCGGCGCGCTCATTGGCGAGTTTGGTGTTGATTCGCTCAGCACCTTCGGGTGAGTGGGTACCAGTGATGGTCACAGTGCGTGTAACGTTCTTCGCCGCAATGAAGGCGTCAAGTTGCTTGCCCTTGTCGCTCTTGATTTCTGACGTGCGCAGCACTGATTTACCCTGTTCAAAGATGAAGTCGGGGATTACAACAGGAACGATCTCTTCCGCGTTGTTGTAGCCATGGTCGGCAAAGGCGGCGTAGTATGAGTTCTGGACAAGCTTGGAGGTCGTGATCAGGCCCGTAGCGACGTCCATGCGCGGTGTAGTTTCCGACTTGGTGCCCTTGGCGGCAACGCCTTCAACCTGGAGTACACCCGTTTTGTATTCCGGCTTGTAAGGGAAAGAGAAAGTCTTGCTTCCATGGGGCTGCTCGGTTGCGGAGGCCGGGAAATCTTCAGCTTTGAAGGGCACCGGCTCCATGGCAACTTCCTTACCATCACCATACTTGTAATAAGAGTTAACTGTGTACGTGTAGCCCTTCTTGAGCATCTTCACCGGCAGGTTGGCGGACATCGTGTAACTCACAGAGTCTTTATGCACTTCCAGCGGATTCGGGTCAACAACAAGGTTTTGGTCCTTTGCCATCTTTACCATCTTGGGTAATGTGCACCCGGTAAAAGCGAACATACCGATGACTAAAAGGGCGTACAGTAGTTTTCTCATGGACGTTGATTTAAATGGAGCTTTGATTAATGGGGTTCAAGGGGGTTGGAGGCCTAAAACTAAGTTCCTGAAAATTTTTTTGCAATAATAGTCAAAAATATGGGAATTGGGCCGTTTTAAAGCTTTCAAGGGTGTCCTTATATTTGCGGACGGGTATTTTATCGACAAACTGCCGTTTACTCAGGTAAATGGGGAATTACAGCATTGATATGGAAGCTTTGGTGAGGAAGATTCAGTTGTTTTTTGAGGAGCATGCGTTCGGAGTTTGCGCCAGACTGGGGGAAAAGTTGGGTATCGCCTCATCCTCGATCAGGTTGTTCTTTATATATGCATCGTTTCTGACGTTCGGGTCACCGGTCATCGTCTACCTGGCGCTTGCGTTCGTCATGAACATGAGACGGCACCTCCGTCGCAGAAGGACATTGTGGGATTATTAGTCCAACTCCCTGAACGTCCTCTTTCGCAGCACAAAAAACTTCCAGACTACCGGAGTCTGGTATATCCCTTCGATATGTCGCGATCCGAGCGATGTCCTCAAAGCCCGCCGCTTCACAACAATACGGCCAAGCGACGACAACACGGAAACATGTGCCTGCAGTACAGCCAAAAATGCTGACGGGAAGCCGAATAGAAACACAACCGCAGCGAGCCAATCCATCAAAACCCTGACAGGGAGTTTCCACATCAACTCTCCTTTTCGCAGGTGTTTCAGCAAAAGGAACATGCCATTTCTGAAATTGTAGTAGACCTTCCGTGAGCGAGTGTTGCGCCTCCGACATGGAATACCGTGCTCTCGCCCACATAGTAGATTTTAAGGCCCAACCGCTTTAACTGCCAGCAGAGGTCGATCTCTTCCATATGTGCGAAGAAGTCTTCGTCAAACCCCCCGAGCCTGGCAAAAAGTTCAGTACGAATGAACATACAGGCGCCTGTAGCCCAGAAGATTTCGCGAGAGTCGTTGTACTGACCCGTGTTGTTCTCAATGAAATCGAAAACCCTGCCGCGACAAAAGGGATAACCCAACGCGTCGATAAATCCGCCGCCGGCGCCGGCATATTCGAATCGATCGCGGTTGTGATACGAGAGGATCTTGGGTTGAACAGCAGCCACATCACTGCGTTCGTCAAGCAGCTTGAGAATTGGATCGGCCCAGCCCGGCGTCACCTCCACATCGCTGTTTAACAACACCGTGTACTCCGACGCAATCTGCCGCATGGCAAAGTTGTATCCACCGCAAAAACCGAGATTGGCCGGGATGCGAATAATGTCAACGGATGGGAACGCGGTACGGATCAGGTTGACGGAGTCGTCGGTGGATCCGTTATCTGCAACAATGATCTGAGCCTTTGGGGTGAACTTGACTACTGAAGGAAGAAACTTTTCAAGCAGGTGCCTCCCGTTGTAGTTGAGGACCACCACGGAGACGCGGGTCATCTCATCAGGCTGCTAAGGTCCAGGCCGGGTATATTGGGGAGGATGCCTTCGGTGCTCTTCTTCAATTCTTCCTTTGCAAGATTTTCCGCTTCGTCCAGCGCTTTGTTGACGGCTGCCACTACAAGGTCCTGAACCATCGCGCGATCCTCTGCTTTCATGATGGTGGGATCAATCTCAAGAAGCACCAGTTGTTTTTTTCCGTTTACCGTAGCCTTCACCATTCCGCCCCCGGATTCTCCCGAAGCCTTGACATGGACCAGATTGTCCTGGGCCTGACGAAGACGCGTTTGCACCTCCTTCACCTTCCCCATCATGTTCATCATATCCAGCATGATGCAATGTTCCGAATTTAAGCCTTAAGTGCCAAACGAACTTCTGAACCTTGAACTCTGAACCCGAACTCTGAACTTTGAACTCTGAACAACTCTGAACTTTGAACTACTCCGAACTCCGAACTTATTTCCTCAACAACACCACCGTTCCCTCTCGCGTAAACGATCGCCCAGCCTGGTCCACGATGTCAGCTTTCCACATGTAAGAGGACTCCGGCATCGCCATTCCTTCGCGGGATCCGTTCCAGGCATCATTGCGTTCGCTGACGAATACGAGTCCGCCCCAGCGATCAAAGATGGTTATGTACATCCTCTTGACATATGACCCCGAAATAGCGAATACATCGTTGAGGCCATCGCCATTTGGGGTGAACGCCGTAGGAAAGGTAAGATTGATATCCTTTATGAAGGTCACCAGGTTCGAGTGAGCCACCGTAGTTCCAGTCACAGGTAGAACCTTAACCCGATACGAAACGATCTGGTTATTAAAGTCTGGGGTGTCGTCAATCAGGAAAGTATCCGATGCAACTGGAAATGTAGCAGCGATTGTGCCGTTCTCCCTGAGTTTCTCCACGGTGTATGAACCCACGCCG
>Ga0315912_10006354_pt1 | contig 10594 bp, 9 predicted proteins | sample VfabasoilMG_FD_204469 | JGI IMG/M metagenome (GOLD analysis project Ga0315912, IMG submission 204469) | Garden soil microbial communities collected in Santa Monica, California, United States - V. faba soil | ecosystem: Environmental > Terrestrial > Soil > Garden | place: USA: California... | reverse complement strand
TCTCGCCATTGCGAAGCTGATCGAATCGGGCTCGCGCTTCACGGACTTCCGGCTGCGCTCGGGCGACATCGAGGTCGAGGTGCATCGCGGCAACGGCGCTGCGGCCGAGCCAGTCGCGGCGACGGTAGAGAGCCCGAAGCCCGCGGACGTGCCGGCCAAGCCGAAGATTGCCGCGCCGATCGACATCCCCAAGGGACATCAGGTCGTTCGAGCGCCCATGGTCGGTACCTTCTACCGCTCCCCCGAGCCCAACGCACCGCCCTTCGTCGACGTCGGCACGCGCGTCAGGCCCGATACGGTCGTCTGCATCATCGAGGTGATGAAGCTCATGAACTCGGTCAGCGCCGGGGTTTCCGGGGTGGTCACCCATGTCCTCGCGGAGAACGCGCAGATGGTGGAGTCCGCGCAGCCGCTCATCGCGATCAAGCCGGCATGAAAAGCGGAAAACCGGTTTTCCGCTTCGTCGACGTGACGCTTCGCGACGCGCACCAGTGCCTCTGGTCGACGCGGATGACGACCGCGATGATGTCGCCGATCCTCTCGACCCTCGACCGCGTCGGGTACGACGTCATCAACGTCCTGGGCGGCGCGGTTTTCGACGTGTGCGTCCGGTATCTGCATGAGAACCCGTGGCGGCGGGTGCAGATGCTGTGCGAGCGCCTCGAGACGCCGGTGGATGCGCTCACGCGCGCGCAGAGCCTCTATACGTTCGAGCTGTTCCCCGACGACATCGTCGAGCTCAATTCGCACGTGCTCGCGCGCCTGGGCGTGAAGGTGCTCACCGCTTATGACGCGCTGAACGACAACCGCAACGTCGAGTCGTCGGTGCGCTCCGGGAAAGCGGCCGGGATGAAGGTCAACGGCTGGATGACCTACACGCTGAGCCCCGTGCACACCGACGCGTACTACGTCGAGCGGGCGAAGGAGCTGCGCAGGCTCGGCGTCGACTACATGTGCGTGAAGGACCCCACGGGCCTTCTCACGCCCGAACGCGGCCGCACGCTTTTCCCGGCGCTCGTGGCGGCGGCGAAGGGCATCCCGATGCAGCTCCACTCGCATTGCCAGTCGGCGCTCGCGCCCGAGGTCTATTCCGTCGCGATGCGATCCGGTTTCGAGTACGGGTATACGGCGCTCGAGCCGCTCGGCAACGGCGCCTCGCTGCCGACGACGCAGGAGATCGACGCCCGGGCGAAGGCGCTCGGCCTGCGCACGTGCCTCGACGGGGAGGCGATGGCCGAAGCGTCCCGTTACTTCGAATGGATCACCCTGCGCGAAGGCAAGCCCCGCGGGCAGGTCGCGCGCTACGATCCGGCGCTCTACGAGCACCAGGTTCCCGGCGGCATGATCTCGAACCTCCGCTACCAGCTCCAGGCCATGGGCATCGAGGATCGGCTCCCGGAAATCATGGAGGAGGCGGCGCGCGTGCGGCGCGATCTCGGCTACCCGATCGTGGTGAGTCCCTTCGCGCAGTTCATCATCACGCAATCGGTATTGAATGTCGTGCAGGGCGAGCGCTACCGCACGATCCCGGATGAAGTGCGCAAGTACGCGTGCGGCTACTACGGCCGGCTCGCCGCCGAGCCCTCGGCGGAGTTCATGGAGCGCGCGAACATCCGCCCCGGGGAGCGCGTCACCGAGGCGCCGGCCGCGCACATCGAGCCGTGGATCCCGAGGCTCCGCCAGCGTCTCGGCGAGGGGGTCTCCGACGAGGGCCTGCTGCTGCACGCGTTCTATGACGAGAAGCTCCTCGCGCCGCTCCGCGATCCGGTTCCCGAGTGCCGCGCGAGCACGACTCCGCTCTACGAGCTGGTGAAGTGGCTGCACGACCGGCGCGACATTCGCCGTGCGCGCATCCGCTTCGCGGGCACCGAGATCAACTTCGCCTCATGAAGGGCGCCGCGAAGAACGATGCCGCCGGCGCCGTCCCGAAGGCGCTCCGGGTGCTCGAAGTCATCTCGGCCCGCAGCCATCCCATGTCGATCGCGGAGATCGCTTCCGCGCTCGAGATGCCGCAGCCGACGATCCATCGCATCGTGGGCACGCTCGAGAAGCTCGGCTTCGTCGGCCGCGAGCCCGGCCGGCGGCGCGTGGTCGAGGGCGTTCGGCTCGTTTCGCTGGGGTTGAACGTGCTGCAGGCGGCGGCCGCGGGCGGCTCCCGCCACGCCGTGCTCGCCGCGCTCGCGAAGAAGACGGGGGAATCCTGCAACCTCGGGGTGATGGCGAACGGCCACGTCGTGTACATCGATCGCGTGGAATCCCATTGGCCGCTCGGGCTGCGCTTCGAGACGGGAAGCCGCGTGCCGCTCCACTGCACGGCGATCGGAAAGCTGCTTCTCTCGCGCCTGCCGCCCGCTGCCGTCGACGCCCACCTCGCGAGCGGCCCGCTCACGCGCTACACGGCGACCACGATCACCGACGCGCGGCGGCTGAAGGCGGAGCTCGAGCGAATCCGGCGCCAGGAATACTCGATCGACGACCAGGAGTTCATGTCGGGCGTGGTGTGCATCGCCGTGCCCGTGAACGACCCGAGAAGCGGAAGCGTTTGCGCCGGCCTCGCGATCTCCGCGGCCGAAGCGCGGCTCACCCTTGCGGGCATCAAGCGCTTGCTGCCGGACCTGCGCACGGCGGCGTCCAGAGTTTCGCGCAGCCTCGTCGAACCCACCAAGGAGGGAAAACGATGAAGACCCTGCTTCGCATCGCGATCGCGATGCTCGCGCTCGCGGCGTTCCCCGTCGCGGCGCAGAAGAACCCCGTGCCGCTGCTGCTCTGCCCCGCGGGCTGCGGCCCGACGGAGAGCGACACCATCCTGATGGTGCAGATGATCAAGGAGGGCCTGCCGGTCACGCTCCTGCCGCAGGAATCCCCGGGCTACATGTACAACATCCGGGAGATGAAGGAAGAGCGCAACTGGAAGCGCATGCTCTTCAGCACCGAGGACGTGCTGATCCAGCTGGCGATGAAGTGGGGCGGGACGCCCGAGATCAAGGAGTTCCTTCCCGAGGCCGTGCCGATCAAGTTCAAGCTCCTCTACGGGGAAACTTGGTGGGCGCAGGGCAAGTTCTTCGTCACGTTCGACCCGAAGATCCGCACGGTCTCCGACCTCAAGGGCAAGCGCATCTCGCTGGGACTCCGCAGCCAGAGCGACTGGGGCGTGTTCTCGCGCCTGGTGCTCGAGGCTTACGGGATCACGCCGGCGAACAGCGACATCCGCCACCTCACGCCCGCGCAGCTCACCCAGCAGCTGATCGACGGCACGACCGATGGCGCGACCACGGTCTTCGGGATGGAGCCCAACCAGAAGGAATGGATGATCGGGGGGCCGCTCCGGCAGCTCGAAGCCTCCGGGAAGCCGCTCCGCTACCTCGGGGTCGACAAGGCGACGATCGACCAGCTGAACCAGCGCTGGGGCACGACGTTCATCCACGCGGAGCTCAAGCCCGGGACCCTGCCGAAGCAGACCGAGCCGCTCGGCGTGGGCCTGGTGCGCGGCTACAAGGCGGCGCACGAGCAGTTCCCCGAGGAGACCGCGTACCAGATCGTGATGGCGGTGGCGAAGCTCGCGCCGAAGCTGCGCGACCAGCACATCCTCTGGAAGATCTGGTCGCCCGAGCTCATGGTGGCGGGGCTGTCCGAAGAGAACGTCCATCCCGGCGCCAAGCGCGCGTTCGTCGAGCTCGGCTGGTGGGACAAGGCGAAGAGCTATCCCGCGATGACCTATCCGCGGTGAGGCTCGACGCCTGGAGGAGGGCCGACCGCGCGATCGAAGCGGCGACCCTCTTCGTCGGCCTGCTGATGGTGGCGTATGTCGCCTCGGCGGTGTTCGGCTTCGTGAGCAGCTCCGCCAGCCACTACGCGGCCTTCGTCCTCTTCGTGATGATCATGAGCTGCATCGCCTCGATCCGTCTCTGCGTCGGCGAGCGCCTCGGCAAGAAGCACGGCGAGGAAGGATACGAGGAGGACGGCGCGGCGCCCGAGCGCCTGCCGGGAGCCACGGTGGTGAAGGCCGCGCTCGCCGCCCTCGGCTCGGCGCTCGCGATCGCGGGAGCGGCCTACATCTTCGCCAACGCCGATCGCCTGGAAAAGACGGCTCCGTTCTTCGCCGGCCTCGACATGACTTTCGGCGGGATCTTCACCGTCGGCGTGCTGCTGCTGACGCTCGTCCACTGGGGGCCCACGCTCACGAGCTTCGTGGTCCTCGCCATCGCCTACTTCTTTTTCGGCCAGCACATCGACCATCCGCTGCTCGCGCACTCGGGCTACCAGCCCGCGTTCGTGATGAGCTACCTCGGCCTCGGCGTCACGCAGGGCTTCTTCATGTTCGCGCAGACCGCGGCCGACGACATCTTCTTCCTCGTGATCTACGCGACCACGCTCTTCGGCATGGGGATGATGCCGATGATCGTGGAAGCGGGAAAGCTCGCCGGCGGCCGCATGAAGGGCGGGGCGGCGGCGCCCGCGATCGTCGGCAGCGGCGCGGTCGCGGCGGTGATGGGCACGGCGGTCTCGAACGTCGTGCTCTGCGGCCGCTTCACGATCCCGCTCATGGTGCGGGGCGGTTACTCGCGGCCGATGGCGGGCGCGATCGAGGCGACGGCTTCGACGGCGGGACAGATCATGCCGCCGGTGCTGGGCCTCTCCGCATTCCTCATCGCGTCGTTCCTGGGGATCGCGTACGTCCAGGTCGTGAAGGCCGCGGTGCTTCCCGGCCTCCTCTACATGACCGGCGTCACGATCGGCGTCGTCGTGTACGCGAAACGCCACGACCTGCCGCGGCTCGAGGGCCGCGCCGACATGGCGATCATCTGGCGGCTGCTTCCCGCCTTCCTCGCCTCGTTCATCGTCGTCATCGTGATGCTCGTGAACTACTACTCGCCGTCGATGGCCGGCCTCGCGGGCATCGCCACCGCGCTCGTGCTCGCCGCATTCCAGGGACCGTATCGTCCGACGCTGAAGGGCATGAAGTCGGCGATGATCGAGGGCCTCACGCTGGTCTCGCTGCTGGCGCTGCTGCTGATCGCCATCGGGCCGCTGGGCCAGGCGTTCCAGACCACCAACCTGTCCGGGAAGCTCGGCATCTGGCTCATCGGCGTGCTCCCCGACAGCAGGATCGTGCTGCTCATGGGGGCGGCCGTGTTGTCGATCATCCTCGGCATCGGGCTGCCCACGCCGGTCGCCTACCTCATCGCCGCGCTCGCGGTGGTGCCGTTCATGATCCAGATCGGCATCCCGGCGCTGCAGGCGCACTACTTCGCCTTCTACTTCGCGATCTACGCCACGCTCTCGCCGCCGGTGGCCGAATCGGTGCTCGCGGCCGCGAAGCTCGCGGGCTCGGGGTTCTGGGAAACGGGGGTGCATGCCATGCGGCTCGCGGCGACGACGTTCATCATTCCGTTCGCGTTCGTCTTCAATCCCGAGCTCATGGCGTTTCCGGACCTGTCGCTCAAGATGGCCTGGGCGGTGGTCGAGGTCCTCATCGTGCAGTGGACGAGCTCCATCTTCCTCTACGGTTTCTTCATGCGGCCGCTCAACGCCCTCGAGAACACCGGCTTCCTCGTCGCGGTCCTGCTGGGCTATGCGGCGATCATGCGGCCGGAGGCGATCTACACGTACCTCGCCCTCGGCCTCACGGCGGCGCTCATGGCCTGGGTGGCGCTGCCGTCCTTCCGCGCGAGGGCGCCATGAGCGGGAACCTTGCCGGAAAGGTCGCGCTGGTCACCGGCGCCGGGCGCGGCATCGGCGCGGCGATTGCCGATCATCTCGAAAGCGCGGGCGCCACGGTCCATCGCGGCGACCTGCGCGGAACGCCGCTCGCGCTCGACGTGACCGATCGCGCTTCCGTTCGCGCGGCGTTCGAGGGCATTGGCGCGCTCGATGTCCTCGTGAACAACGCCGGCCTGCTCTGCACCGGGCCGATCGACGCGACGACGGGCGAAGAGTGGGACCGCCTGCTCGCCGTGAACGTGACCGGCGTCTTCAACTGCGTGCAGGCGGGGATTGCGCGGATGCGCGATCGCGGCGGCTCGATCATCAACATCGCCTCGGTCTCGGCGGAGAAGGGCGGCGGGGCGATCGGCAACGTCTGGTATGGAACGACGAAGGCGGGCGTCGTCGCGATGACCCGCGGCCTCGGGCGCGAGCTCGGGCCGCACGGCATCCGCGTGAACGCGATCGCGCCGGCCGTCCTCGACACGGAGATGGTCCACGATCTCCTCACGCCGGAGCGGCGCGAGAAAGTGCTCGCGCGCATTCCGCTCGGGCGGCTTGCGAGCGCGGACGACATCGCGCGGCTCGCGCTTTTCCTCGCCTCGGATGCGGCAGCCTTCATCACGGGAGAAACGATCGCGGTGGACGGTGGATTCCTTCGCACCTGAGCGGCTCGCCCTCGCGATCGCGATCGCCGCGGCCGCGGGCGTGATCCGCGGCATCACCGGCTTCGGCGGCGCGATGGTGATGTCCCCGCCGCTCGCGCTCCTCCTGGGGCCGCTGCTCGCGGTGCCGGTCGTCCTGCTGCTCGAGTCCGTGGCCGCGGCGCCGATGCTCGTGGAGACGCGCCGCCTCGTGCGATTCGAGGTGATCGGTCCGATCCTCGCCATGGCCATCCTCACCGTGCCGCTCGGGACGTACCTGCTGGTGAGCGTCGAGCCGCAGACGATGCGGCGCGTGATCGCCGCGGTCGTGATTCTCTTTTCGCTGCTGCTCCTCCGCGGCTGGCGGTACGCCGGGCGCCAGCGTCTCCCCGCGAGCATGGGCCTGGGCGCCCTCTCCGGGGGCATGGTGGGCGCGACGAGCATGGGCGGGCCGCCGGTGATCCTCTACCTGCTCGCGGGCCCCGATCCCATCGAGGTGACGCGCGCGAACCTCACATACTTCGTCGCGGGCATCTCGCTCGCCGGGGTTGCCGCGCTCTGGGCGGGCGGCGTGCTCGGAAGGGAAGGGCTGCTCCTGGCCCTCGCGCTCGCGCCCGGCTACTACCTGGGGATGCTGGCCGGCACGCGCCTCTTCAAGCGCTTCGACGACAAGCGCTTCCGCCAATTCACGCTCTTGCTGATGTTGGTCGTGTCGACCGGAATTCTCGTCGCATAATTGAAGGACAACACGGAGGAGGAAGCCACAATGGAACATCGCAACTCGAGCCGCTTCACGCGGCGATCGCTGCTCATGGCCGGCTCGGCGCTCGCGCTCGCGCCGCGCCTCGCGCTCGCGCAGGACAAGTATCCTTCGCGCCCCGTCGAGTTCATCGTGCCCTGGGGCGCGGGTGGAGGAGCCGACCAGCTCGCCCGCCGCCTCGGCAAGCTGCTCGAAGGGGACCTGAAGGTTTCGGTGCCCGTCGTGAACGTTCCCGGCGCCACCGGCAACACCGGGATGGCGAAGCTGCTCTCCGCGCAGCCCGACGGCTATTCGATGGCGGTCTTCATCGCCGACACGCTCGCCACGCTCGCGGGCGGGAAGGGGCGCTACAAGCTCTCGGACATCGTGCCGGTCGGCGTCATGATCCGCCAGCCTTCGGGCCTCTTCGTGAAGCAGGACTCGAAGTGGAAGGGCTTCGACGACCTCCTCGCGGACGCGAAGAAGTCGGACATCAAGGTGGGCGTCACCGGCATCGGCAGCGCCGACGAGATGCACGTGGTCTCGTTCAACGAGAAGCACGGCACGAAGTTCCGCGCCGTGCCGTTCGCCGCGCCCGGAGAGCGCTATTCGTCGATCCTCGGCGGCCACGCGGATGTGCTGATCGAGCAGGCGGGCGACGTGAAGTCGTTCCTCGACTCGAAGCAGATGCGCCCGGTGCTGTTCTTCGCCGAGAAGCCCCAGGTCGGCCACGAGTCGGTCGCGCTCGCGAACAAGTACGGCGTGACGATCGCCATCAGCCAGTTCCGGTCGATCGTCGTTCGCGCCGGCACGGACCCGAAGCAGGTCGCCGCGCTCTCCGACGCGCTCGAGCGCTGTGCGAAAAGCGAGGACTTCCGCAAGTTCCTCGCCGACGAGCTCGCGTTCGCGGACAGCTTCATTCCCGGACGCGACGCGGCGAAGTTCATCGCCGGCGAGCTCGCGACCATCGAGGCGAACGCGCCGAAGAAGGCCTGAGGGTGGAAGCGGCGGCTCGCGTCCGGCTGAGGCAGCTCCTCCCGTATGTCGTGATGCTTGCCGCCGCGGGATTCTTCTACTGGGCGGCCGGGCGCATCGACGTCGACACGGGGGGGCGCATCGGCCCGGCCGTCTGGCCGAAGGCGATCATCGCGATGCTCGCGCTGCTGTGCGTCTACGAGATCGTGAAGCGCCTTGCTTCACCCTCGGGATTCTCGGCGACGGGCATCGTGTCGACCGCCGGTCCCGGCAGCGCCGCGGAAGGATCGGCGGAGAGCGAGCCCGGGCATCCGAAGAAGCTCGCGGGCGGAATCGCCCTCGTCGCCGCCTACGTCTTTTCGGCGCCGAGCCTCGGGTTCTTCGTCTCGACGGCGCTCTTCCTCGCGATCTTCCCGTGGGTGGGCGGGCTGCGGCGGCCATGGCTTTGCGCCGCGCTCGGGGTCGCCGGCAGCCTGGCGCTCGTCGTGGTCTTCATGCGCATCGCCTACATCTCCCTCCCGCTCGGGGAGGGACCCTTCCGCGCGTTTTCCATCGCGCTGCTGCGCCTCCTCGGCGTGAGCTGATGGAATCGCTCACCCAGCTCGCCGCGGGATTCGCCGGGCTCTTCACGCCGGTGAACTTCGCCGTGCTCGTGATCGGGCTGGTGATCGGCATGCTGGTCGCGGTGCTGCCGGGCCTCACGCTCGTGATGGGCGTGGTGCTGGCGCTCCCGTTCACCTACAAGATGGGTGTCACGCCCGCGCTCATTCTTCTCACCGCGATGTACACGTCGGGCACGTACGGCGGGGCGATCACGGCGATCCTCTTCCGGATTCCCGGCGAGCCCATGGACGTCCCGCTCATCTGGGACGGCTATCCGATGGCGCGGCGCGGGGAGGCGGCGCTCGCGCTGGGCTGGTCCCTCGTCGCCGCGCTTTTCGGAGGTCTCGTCGCGGCGGTCGTCATGGTGCTCCTCGCGAAGCCCGTGGCGAGCATCGCCCTGAGCTTCTCCTCGCCGGAGTTCTTCGCCATCGTCTTCTTCGGCCTCGCGAGCGTGGTGACGCTCTCCGGCGCGTCGCTCGTGAATTCGCTCATCAGCCTGTGCCTGGGCCTGCTCATCGCGACCGTCGGCGTCGACGCGATCTACGGCGCCGAGCGCTTCGCCTTCGGGCTGCCGTTCCTGCAGGACGGCGTGGAGTTCCTCCTCGTGATGGTCGGCGCGTACGGCATCGGCGAGGTGCTCGCGCGGCTCAACACGGGATTCGCCGCGAGCCCGCGCGCGGAGGGCGCGCAGGCGCGCTTTCGAACTTCGTTCCCGCGCCTGAAGGAGATGCTCGCCATGAAGGCGACGTTCGCGCGCGGCACGGCCACCGGAATCCTCGTGGGAATCGTCCCCGGCGCGGGCGCGACCGTTTCCGCCTTCGTCGCCTACGGCATGGAATCGCAGTACGGAAGGAACGGAAGCGCTCTCGGCACGGGCGCCGCCGAGGGCATCGTCGCGGCGAAGTCCGCGGCCACCGCCTCGGTCGGCGGCGCGTTCGTGCCGCTTCTCACGATGGGCATTCCAGGCAGCGGCGCGACGGCGATCATCCTCGCCGCATTCCTCCTGCACGGCGTCCAGCCCGGCCCGCAGGTCTTCGCCTCGAGCCCGGAGCTCGTGAACACGGTGTTCGCCTCCGTCTTCGCGTCCGTGATCGGCATGTGCATCCTCGGCTACTTCGCGATCAAGCCGCTCTGCAAGGTGCTCGACGCGCCCGAGGCGATCGTGTCCGCCTTCGTCGTCGTGTTCTGCTTCGTCGGCGCCTTCGCCCAGCGCAACAACGTCTCCGACCTGTACGTGATCGCGATCTTCGGCGTGATCGGCTTCCTCTTCGAGCGCTACCGCTTCCCGCTGGCTCCGCTCGTGCTGGGCACGATCCTGGGTCCCCTCGCCGAGAGCAACTTCATGACGACGATGGTGAGCTTCAACAACGACTGGACCGTCTTCTTCACGCGCCCGATCAGCGGCGGGATCCTCGCGCTCTCGGCCGCGGGGCTCGCCTGGCCGGTGGCGCGCGCGTGGCTCGCGCGGCGGCGCAAACGCAAGGAAGCCCCGAATGGACAGACCCAACCCTCCTGAGACGGTGGCTTCGCTGGTCGCGCGCGCACGCGCCGCGCAGGCGATCGCCGACGGTTACGACCAGGCGCGCGTGGACGAGCTCGTCGCCGCGGCCGCCTGGGCGATCCTCGAGCCCACCCGCAATCGCGAGCTTGCGGAGCTCGCCGTGCGCGACACCGGCATCGGCGACGTCGAGGACAAGGTCCTCAAGAACCACCGCAAGACGCTGGGATTGCTGCGCGACCTCGACGGCATGAAGACGGTCGGCGTGATGTCGGTGGACAAGGCGACGGGCATCACCGAGATCGGCCGGCCCGTGGGCGTGGTGTGCGCAGTGACGCCGTCGACGAATCCCGCGGCGACGCCCGCGAACAAGATCATCAACAGCCTGAAGGCGCGCAACGCCGTGATCGTCGCGCCTTCGCCCAGGGGCGC
>Ga0315912_10006353_pt1 | contig 10595 bp, 7 predicted proteins | sample VfabasoilMG_FD_204469 | JGI IMG/M metagenome (GOLD analysis project Ga0315912, IMG submission 204469) | Garden soil microbial communities collected in Santa Monica, California, United States - V. faba soil | ecosystem: Environmental > Terrestrial > Soil > Garden | place: USA: California... | reverse complement strand
AATGGCGATGGCGTCAGCTTTGACGTTATCACTTTTGGCGATGGGGTGCGATAAAACGGTTTCCAAGACCGAGACTGAAAAGGTCAGGAGCGATGGCTCGGTCGAAACGAAAGAAAAATCGGTAACCGTGTCGCCCGACGGCACGACCAACAGAACTGAAATTGAGAAGAAGACGGAGCCACCCCGATAATTCCCGGTATTGGATTCCCGCGACTTGGCAACGTGAGCCACACGTTTCGTGCGGGATTTGGTTTCCAATAGGGCGACGGTGCTCCGTTCCCCTAACTTTCCCTCGGTGCGGCGTCCGCCTGCCAGCCGTACCGCGGTTCTTACGGCCGGTTCTTTGCCTTCTCGTATTCCGAAACGGCCATCGGTAACAGGTTTCTTAGGTCCTCGATGCGGCGTTCGTGCGACGGGTGGGTGGACGCGAACTGGGGCGGTTGCGATTCGCCTGCTTTGCTCATCCGTTCCCAAAACGTGATCGCCTCGCGCGGGTCATAGCCGGCCCGCGCCATGTAAATCAAACCCATCTGGTCCGCCTCGGTTTCATGCTCGCGACTGAAGGGAAGCAGCACCCCATATTGCGCCCCGGCACCGAGCGCGGCCATGATCGTTTGCCGGTCGCCATAATCCATGTTGCCCATGGAAAAATTGGCGCCGGCGAGAGCGGTTTGCGCGAGGCTGGTTCGCAGCAGTCGTTGCGAACCGTGCCGCGCGATCGCGTGGGCCATCTCGTGGCCCATCACTGCAGCGAGACCATCCTCCGTTTTCGCGTATGGAAGAATGCCCGTGTAAACGACGATTTTCCCGCCGGGTAAACAAAACGCGTTCGCCTGTGGGCTTTTGACCACGCTCACTTGCCATTTGAAATCCCTGGCATCATCGCCCGTCGCCCGCGCCAGTCGTTCCGCGACCCGAACCACCAGATCATGCTCCGGCCCGCGCTCGACCACTTCCGATTGTGACAGCACTTCCCGGAAACTCTGCAATCCCAGCGTCTCTTCCTGCTCAGACGATAGCGCCACGCGCGCGCGGCGGCCCGTGATTGGATTGGTGACCTTTTCCGAACCGAAATATTGAAAAAGCATCACCACGCCCGCGATGAGGATGGGAAATATGAGAAACTTACGTCGGCGCATAAATTCGGTTCTTTCGAACGGACATTAGTGCAGTCGAACCAATATTCAATTGGGGGATGGACCCCACGGTTGGGGTCAGGGGTAGCGGATCGGATTTCCGGTACGGCGACGGCGCCCGTAGGCCAAATCCAAGGCGGAGCAGCAGCTCCACCCTACCAAGTCGATGAAATCTGTGGGGACCGTTTCCCAGGGGAGCCCCGAATGTTTTTGGGGGCAATCGCCGGGTTAACTGCGGCTTCGGAATTTTTTGAAAGCCGACGCGCGGAATCCTGGTGACAAGGTAATAAATGCCGGCTGCGCGCCCGACCGATGTTGCGTTACAAAGGCCTGCCGTAACAGCGCGGAAATACGACCCGGAACGTCGTGCCCGCTTCGGCGGAACTGGCGATTTCCAGGCTCGCATCCAGCAACTCACACAAGCGCTTCACAATTGAAAGTCCGATCCCTTCGCCGGGCTGATGCTGCGAAGGCTGGGTTGGGGTGGCGGTGTCCTTGGGCGGCAGTACATGCGAGGCTTCACCTTTGATGGCGGCGGACTTTTCATCGGACTCCTTGGCGCTCGCGGTGGCTTCCTGCAAACCGTCCGCCAGGGACGTGCCCGCTTCGGTCAACATTCCCGGTCCGGTGTCTTTGACCATCAGCCACCAATTCTCCTTCTCTTCGCCCCAACTTACGAGGACGCCGCCAGATTCGGTGTACTTGAGGGCGTTCACCAACAGGTTTTTCCCCACGCGCCGCACTTTTTCGGCATCGCCCTCGACGGGAAGCAGCGCCGGTCCCTTTGCTTTCAAGAACAGGTTGCGTTCCAGGGCGAAGGGCTGGTAGCTGTCGCACAGATCCGTGATTAAACAGCTGGCGTCGAATCCGGCGATTTCCCGATGTTCCTGGCCCGCTTCCAACCGCGCCAGGTCCATCAATTCACCCAGCATCAAGTTGAGCCCCTGCACCGCCCGCTGGAGGAACGCCGCCGTTTCCACCCGGTCGGTTTCCGCCATGTCGGCCCGGCTGATCTGCGTCGCCGCCATGCTGACGCCGAGCACGTCGCTGTTGAGATCGTGAACCGCCTGGTGAATCAGCGTGGCCCGCCGTCGTTCAATCTCTTTGACGTCCGCCAGCGCGCTCATCAGGTCGCGCAACCGGCCGCCGGCTTCGGCCTGCTGCATGCGCTCGTATTGGGCGGCGCTCCCGCTGATGATGTCATTGGTCAGGTAGAGCAACTCGCGATGCGCTTCCAGCAGCGTCTCGTGCTCCAGTTTCGGATGCCCGGCGACAATGTTGCTCAGCTCTTCAAACACGCAACGCTGGAGATGCCCGCACTCGCTGATCAGTTCTTTCAACCGGTAGCCTTGCTGCCAGCGATGCAAGCCGTGTTTCACTCCTTCTTCCTCTTTATCAACATCGGCCGCCCGGGCAGATACCCCACCCGGACGGGAGCGCAGCTTTAGTTCATAGGTGTCGAGGATGGCAGGAATGTGATCCAGGAATTGCCCCAGTGTGAGTGCGCGCCCGGTCTTCTGTTCGGGATCGGCGCGATCCAGCTTGCGCCAGGCCGCGAGGATGGGTTCCCGGCGCGCGGCGAGGAGATCGCTCAAGGCGACCAACTGCTCGCTTGGCGTCAGCGACATAAAGGGCTAAAGCGGGCGATCAAGGGGTGGGCACATTTCCGTGGCTTGCGTCATTATACCGCTGCGACTCGGTCGAGTCAAATGCGCGCGGTTGGAGCGAAGCCGTTGGCAACGTTGATGAATCTGTGGAGAAGATTTCCCAGGGTAGCCTCCAACCGCAACGTGCAGCACTCAGCCCAGTGTTGCCGACGCAGCTAGGCTGCGCTGGGTGAAGGGGCAAAAGAAGGCACGATTCTACTGACAAATCAAGATGGCGGCTCGGTGGCGAGAAGCCGCTGCGCCCGTTTTGCAGCGTCAATGAATTTGTGGGGACGGTTTCCCAAAGGCAGGAGTAACACATCACCATCAAGGATTGGTCAGCGGCCACACGCGGGGAACCAGCCACATAGCGAGCGCGAACAACAGGATGACCAATGGTCCTCCAACCCGCAGGAAATCGGAAAAACGATAACGGCCCGGGCCATAAACCATCACGCACGCCGGTTCGAGCGGTGTGAGATAGGAACAACTCGCCGCCACGGCGATCATCATTGCGAACGTTCGGGGGTTCAAATTCAAGTGCTGGGCGGTTTGCACCGCGATGGGAAGTATGACCGCTGCCGCCGCCTGGTTGGACATCGGTTGCGTGAGCAAAACCGTCAGGAGAAATACCCCGCCTAACAGCCAACGCGGATCCAAACCCGCCGTACCGCTGGCGACAAGTTCCGCCAGATACCTGGCCGTGCCGGTTGCGGTCATGGCTTCACCCAGCGCTAGCATGGACGCGATGAGGATGACCACGCGCCATTCCACTTCCCGATACGCATCGGTCGGCGTTACACAACGCGCGGCAAACGTACAGAACGCTCCCAGCAACATCGCCACCGGCAACGACACCACGTGGAACGTGGCCAGCGCCAGCGCTCCGCAGAATATGATCCCCGTGCGCACCGCCCGTATCCGGTTTGGCCGCTTTTCTTCGATTTCTCCCAAGATGCTGAACATCCCCTCATCGTTGAGCGCCGGAATGTTTGATTTCCGACCTTGAATCAACAGCACATCGCCCACCCGCAAATTGATTTGACTGAGCTTGCTCAACAAATTTTTGCCGTGGCGATTCAGCCCCAGTACCTGCACGCCGTACCGTTCCCGGAACCGCAAGCCCCGCAACGTTCGTCCAATGAGCGGCGAATTGGGCACCACCAGTGCCTCGACCAGGGCGGTGTCTTCACTGCGCAAGTTCGGGTCCGAAAGCTTGAAGTCTGCCTTGATCTCAATGCCGGATGTGTCCTTCACCTTGAGAATTTCTTCGCGCGGCCCTTCCACCAGCAACACATCACCGGCTTGCACGATCATGTTCGACCGGGGCAACAGGTATTCGTCTTTGTTGCGCACGATCCGCAATACGTTCAGATCAAGGTCTGCACCCAGGCCCGTCTCGGCGAGCGCTTTTCCTGCCAGCGGCGAATTGGTCAAAACCAGAACTTCCGTCAGATAGGATCGGATGCCGAACCCTTCAAGCAAGTCGCCCGGTGCCGTTCGATTCGGAATCCAGAAGCGCCCGACGAAGAACATGTACGCCAGCCCCACGATGGCAATGGGAATGCCCACCGGCGCCAACTCGAACATCCCCATCGGTTTCAAGCCCGCGTTCGTCATCAGCCCGCTCACCACCATGTTCGTCGAAGTGCTGATCAACGACACCGAACTGGTTAAAATCGCGGCAAAGGCTACGGGCATCAACAACCGCGAGGGCGACACTCCCGCCTTGGTTGCGATCCCTATGGCGACTGGAACGAAAAACGCCGCCGCCGCCGTATTGCTGATGAACGCGCTCAGCGTGGCCACAGCTATCATGAGCGCCAGCAGCAGCAGATTCACTCCTTTGCCCACCCGCCGCAGAATGAGCCGGCCCACGATGTCCACCACGCCCGCCTTCAGCAATGCCGCCGTCATAATCAGCAGTCCGATGATCATGATGACCGTTTCACTGCCAAATCCGGCAAACGCCTGCTTCGGCGGCAACAATCCGGTCAGCACCAATGCGAGCAGCAACCCCAGCGCCACGACATCCGCGGAGACCCACTCGAACCAAAAAAACACCACCGCCACAAGGATCAGCCCGAGCAGCAGTGCGATTTCATAAGTCACGGGCAGACTCTAACGCACCGTCATCCATTTGCCAGCTTGAGGCGTGGAAATGGTCGAGGGTGTTGATTACGAAGGCGCGCGACTGGGTCCGCTGGGTCAGTCGCAGCGCGTGAGTGGCGGTGAAGTGTTGGACGTGCGGCTGATCCCGCATTGCGGGACACAGCCGCGCTCCTGCCGCAACGTGGTTGCTTTCAGCCCAAGGTTGGCCGACGTAATCGGGCTACACGGAATACGTCACCGCGCATCACTGACGCTCGGCAGCGAGCGATACGCAAACGATCTCCTTGTCGTTCCGCGCATAGACTGACTTGTTTGCAAATGCTGGATGCGACCAAACTACCAGCCGACGAGGATCGCGAGTGGTTGGATCAAGCAGACGCGCACGGCTGATTTCCTGATATTTCTCCGGTGTCAGCTTCGCAATGATGAGGTCGCCGGTTTCGCTGAACAGGAAGCAGTTCCCCGTTGCGGGATTCTTTACGATGAATGCGTTACCCCAGCGCGTGGATTTACTGGTCGTCGGCTCAAACGTCTCCCAGATGCGTTCTCCAGTGTCGGACTTGAGACAGCGAAACTGGCCATAGCTGCACGGACTGTAGATGTAACCGTTCTCCAGCAGCGGCGTGGCCATGACGCTGTGCAAGCCGTCCGTGTCCATTTCGCTCACCTTTTTGCTTTGCCAAATCAACGACGGTTTGTCGGAGTCAACCCGCAGCATCAACGATCCATTGTAAAAGGAAGTCAGGAAGAGCCGGTCGCCGGATTGGCGCGGACTTGGAATAGTCATGCCAGCCTTGACCGATGGCGCGAGCGGATATGACCAAAAAACTTTACCCGTCTCGGGGTCGAGGGAATTCACCGCCTCCGGATGCCAGATGATGAGCTGCCGTTTGGCCGCAAACTCGTAAATCATCGGCGGTGCGTAACCCGGCTCCTTCGCGCTGAGCGCACGCCAGAGTTCTTTGCCCGTGTCCTTGTCGAAGGCCACAGCTACGCTGCCCTCGCCGCCGACCAGACAGATCAGCTTCTTCCCGTCAATGAGCGGATGACCGGCGAAGCCCCACAGCGGCGTCTTGAGGTTGAAATCCTTTTTGAAATCGCGCGACCAAAGCACCGTGCCTTTTTCCGCGTCCAGACAAACCAGATTTCCCTCGGCCCCGAGCGTGTAAACCTTGCCATCGCCGACCGTCGGTGTCACGCGCGGCCCCGACGCATAGCTCACCGTGTACGGGCAATCGTATTCGTGCTGCCAGAGAATTTTGCCGTCGGCTTCGTTGAGGCACAGCACGCGTTCGCTGCCGGGGATTTCGCCGCGCGCGAAGGCATTCGCCGGATTGGTCGCACCCGCGGCAAGCTGTCGGTCCATGACATAAACCCGTCCCTTGGCCACCGCCGGTCCGGTGTATCCACCGCCAATCGGCACGCGCCAGCGATACTTCAGTCCGTCAGCCGGGAATTTTTCGACAATGCCCGTCTCGCGCCAGATCGCATCCCGTTGTGGACCGAGCCATTGAGGCCAGTCGTCGGCTTGGACGGCGGCAAGCGAGAGTGAGAAAAATCCCAAGCCCAGCGCAAGCCGCCCGTTGAGACATCGTAGAAAGGGATGGATGATTTCGGGAGGCAGCATTAACGACAGCTAAACAGGCGGCGAGGACACAGTCAAACGGTTCGATTTCGAAGACATTCGGAATTGGGATGGTTGAGCCGAGGCGCAAGTGTGTCATTCAGCCAGCGTTGGCGCGCCGGTGGCCGTGCACAAGCACCTACGCTGGGTGACTGACGAAACTGAAAACAACGCCTGTTTTGAAACAGTGGTAGCAATCCTCGCGCTGCGAGGATTGGCTGGTCGCAGCGCGACCAGCCCCACCAAAAGTCAGCCGATGGTAGGGCGCGTCACTCCGTGCGCGCCGTGGTGGTGAGTCTGAACGCGCCGGTTGGCAACCGCGGCGGGCAGAGGACTGCCCGCCCTACCAACCGCAACGCGGTCGCATCATTCAGCCCAGCGTTGCCTAACACATGGTGGCTGCCCTTCTAACGCACCACAAATAACTTGAATTTCGATGGACCGCAGTCTAACAACACGCGTGAATTTCACGGCTAGATTCGGACAGGCGTCGATTGCCAGTTATCTCCTGTGTCTGATGACACTTCTCGCACTGCTCCCAATCCATGCGGTCGCAAATCAAGTCGTGGCTTGGGGCAATCCGACCAATGTTCCCGTTGAAGTGAATCAAGCGGTGGCTATCAGCGCGGGCTGGGGTTATTCACTTGGAATCGCGCCCGACGGCAACTTGCTCGTTTGGGGAAACGCGCCGGGCACTCCGCCAGCGGGATTGAGCAACCTGGTGGCCGTGGCCGCCAGCCGGGGACATAGCCTTGCTTTGCGAGCCGACGGCACCGTCTTCGCATGGGGGCCAGGAGCGGGAATATTGCCCAATGGCTTGACCAACGTCATGGCCATCTCCGCGAACGGCGATATCGATGGCAGACAAAGCCTCGCGCTCAACCGTGATGGTACCGTCGTCGCCTGGGGCAACGTCAACACCGTGCCAAATGGCTTAAGCAATGTCGTCGCCATCGCCGCAGGAGGCTGGCATGAACTGGCGCTTAAGAACGACGGCACAATCGTCGCGTGGGGCAGTGATGACTACGGGCAGACGGATATCCCTCCCGACGTGACCAACAACGTGATCGCCATTGCGGCGGGAGACTTTCACAGCATGGCGCTCAAAAACGACGGCACGGTGGCGGTGTGGGGATGGGGCGGCGAAGGCCAGGTGGATCAACCTGCGGGCTTGAGCAACGTCATCGCGATTGCTGCCGGAACTTACCACAGCCTGACGCTGAAAAGCGACGGCACGGTCGTGGCGTGGGGTGCGACTTATCCGCCAGTTGATTCCGGGCAAGTCGCTATTCCCGGCGCGCTGACGAACGTTGTGTCCATTTCCGCCGGTGCAGGCCACAGCCTCGCGATGAGCATTCCCCTGCAAATGACTTCCGTCACTCTCACCAACCAAAGTGCGCGGTTGCGCTTCCACACTTTCTCCGGACAGCAATACACTGTTGAAAGCTCACCCGACTTGAGTCCGGGAAGTTGGTCCGCCCTGCCGGGAGGAAGTGTTTCTGGTAACGGACAGGACGCGTGGGTGACGGATACCAATGCCGTAACTTTCGCCACCAACCGGTTTTATCGCCTGAAGCAATAACCGCAGCTGTCCCACGAACCATTTCCAGCGTTGATGAATTTGTGGGACGGTAGGGCGACGGAACACCGTCGCCAAAACCCAAGGCGGAGCAGCAGCTCCGCCCTACCAAACAACCGCAACGCGGTTGCAGCATTAAGCCCAGCGTTGGAGCGATGGTGGCCGTGTGCAAACACCTACGCTGTGTGAACGGGCAAAATGAAAACAACTCTGACTTGAGCGGTTTGGGATTTGAGCCACTTGGGAAGTGGCGAAAAGGATTTGCCAAAGGCAAAGGCCGCCAGGCCGATTGAGCGGGAGCAAAAGAGCCACACCTGCGAAAGGAATTTGTCGAAGCCAAAGGCCTGTCAGGGCCGAACGAGCGGGAGCGAGTGAGTCCATCCCGTTGGGATTCGCGGACGAAAGGTCGCCCGGCGCGGCGAACATCTGCTCACCACGCGCGGGCGTATTGGTTCGGCGGAGTCAATTTGTATCCGAGCGTCCGCGCGGCTTGCACCGGCCAGTAGGCATCGCGCAAAAATGCCCGTTCGAGCAAAACGATGTCCGCGCGGCCCTCGCGCACGATGTCGTCCGCCTGTTTCGGTTCAGTGATGAAGCCGACCGCCGCCGTCGCGATGCTCGCGCCGTGCCGGACTTTTTCCGCGAACGGCACTTGATAACCGGGCACAACCATGATCTTCGCGTCCGGCACGAGACCGCCCGAGCTGCAATCCACCAGGTCCACGCCCTCGGCCTTGAGCAACTTCGCCAGCGCGATGCTGTCCTCGATCTGCCAGCCGCCGGGCATCCAATCAATCGCCGAGATGCGCACCGCCAGCGGCAGGTTGTCCGGCCACACTTTGCGCACGGCGCGCGTCGTGTCCAAGAGCAGGCGGGTGCGATTCTCAAAACTGCCGCCGTATTTGTCCGTGCGGTGATTGGAAAGCGGCGAGAGAAATTCATTGAACAGATAACCGTGCGCGGAATGCAGTTCCAAAAAGTTGAAGCCCGCCGTCAACGCCCGCTTCGCCGTCGCCACAAAATCATTTTGCACGCGCAGGATGTCCGCCTCGGTCATCGCGCGCGGCACTTTGTTCAAATCGCCGCCAAACGCGATGGCACTGGGCGCAATCGTCTCCCAGCCGCCTTGCGACTCGGACAGATGCGCGCCGTCGTTCCACGGCAACGCCGCCGATGCCTTGCGGCCGGCGTGCGCTATCTGGATGCCTGCCACCGCGCCGTGTTCCTTCACGAACTTCGCGATGCGCGCGAGCGGCTCGATGTGCGCGTCACTCCACAGTCCCATGCAACCCGGCGTGATGCGGCCTTCCGGCGCGACCGCCGTGGCCTCCACGATGACAATGCCCGCGCCGCCGACCGCGCGCGAACCGAGATGGACAAAATGCCAGTCGTTCGCGAAACCATCCGTCGCCGAATATTGGCACATCGGCGAGACACCGATACGGTTGCGCAATGTGACGGAGCGGAGGGATAGCGGTTGGAACAGGTGCGGGACGGAAATTGTTTTCTCCATTGGGCTGACAAAATAGGTGGGAACGGAAAAAGCGCAAGCGGCGAGCGGTGCGCCAAACCAACCGCAACGCAGTTGCAGCCAACTCCTACGGAGTTGAATCATTCAGCCCGGCGTTGGCCGATGCAATCGGGCTACGCCGGGTAAACGGGCAAAATGAAAACAACTCTGACTTGAGCGGATTGGGAAACCGCGAAAGGAATTCGGCAAAGCCGAAGGCCCGCACGGGCCGAGCGAGCAGGCGCGAGCGAGTCCACGAGTTGTGGCGACGTGGCGGCGGAGGTGATGCAACGCCTTCAGCGTTGAAAACATTTTGGGGAACGTAACCCAGGGTAGCTCGTTCCTCGCAACCCTGGGCTGATGGATTTGAATCCCGTTGGGATTCGGAACTTTAAGCGTTGGTAAAAAGCGGTGACTGCTGCGGCGTCTGAAGAACCTCTTCAACTTCTGCATCAATTTTCATAGCTAACCCAAGCTTCTCCAATTGACGCTGCAAGTTGAATGTTCGGGCCTGGGCGTTATCCAAAAGAGTCCGATACAACATGGGGACGACCGTGACCACTTTGTTGTAAACAGCCTCGCCCAATCCTTGATCAGCTTTTGCGCCCAAAACGTAAACAATCGTCTCGGTCGTTGGGAGCACATCGACACCCTTGTATAATTCACGCGCGTAATCGCGCGCTTGGTCAAGCTCACCTTGTGTTAAGCTGAATCCGCCTTTCTTCAGCTCAACAACTAAAATTTTTCGCAGGCCAACAATGTCGCCTCTTACCCCATACGCTGCCGCCCCGTAAATCCCGATTGACCTATCAGGCAAAGCGACAAAATCAGGACGCTTGTGCAGGACATCGTCATTTGTTCCACCCAAAGATTCTCGAATGATGGTCGCAAGGTAACGGTTGGAGTGAAAATCAACCGCGTCGTATTCTGGTCCGAACATCCACAGGCCGCGTTCAAACAGCGGTTGCAGGTCGTGCAATTCGTCTGC
>Ga0315912_10006352_pt1 | contig 10596 bp, 10 predicted proteins | sample VfabasoilMG_FD_204469 | JGI IMG/M metagenome (GOLD analysis project Ga0315912, IMG submission 204469) | Garden soil microbial communities collected in Santa Monica, California, United States - V. faba soil | ecosystem: Environmental > Terrestrial > Soil > Garden | place: USA: California... | reverse complement strand
CACTACCACCACGCGCTCGATGCCCAGGCGCTTCTGCAGCGCGCGGTACATCGGCACGTCGAAATGCCCGGGCATCGGCGTGCCCGGCGCCGGCGGCACATCGCGGTCGTAGAAATGCATGTGGGTGTCGCACGCGCCCGGCGGGACCTTGATGCTCATTTCTTTTTCCCCTTCGCCTTCTTCACCGGCGCCGCGGGATTGGGAATGTCTTCGGCGACGCAAAAAATGCCGCCCTGGTGCATCTCCGCGATCGGGTCGCCGGCGGGCTTCTCTTTCTTCAGCACCTCGTCTACGTAGGTTTCGGCGTCGTCCTGCGGCTGATAGCCGAGCCGATAGGCGTTCGAATTGTCGTACCAGGCGCGCTTGTTGCGCGAGATGCCGTAGACGATCTCGAACTTGATGCCGGGCTTGTCGATGCCGATCGCGACGAGCTGCGCAATGTCGCGCGGGCTGATCCAGATCGACAGGCGGCGCTTGTCGAGCGGGAAAGGATGTACGTTGCCGATCCGCACCATCAGGAATTCCATGCCGTACTTGTCGGCGTACAGCCGGCCCAGCGCCTCGCCGAACACTTTGGAGACGCCGTAGCGGCTGTCGGGCCGCGGATAGACCTTGTGATCGATGGTCTCGTCGCGCCGGTAGAAGCCGGTCGCGTGGTTGCTGGTCGGGAAGACGATGCGCTTCACGCCGTTCCTGCGCGCCGCCTCGAAGACGTTGTAGCAGCCGATGATGTTGGCCTGCAGGATCCCTTCCCAAGGGCCTTCCACCGAATAGCCGCCGAGATGCACGATCGCGTCGACGCCCTTGGTGACGCGCAGCGCGTCCGCCATTTTCGAGATGTCGGCCCGGACGAAGTTCTTCGCCTTCAGCGGCCGCTTGTCCGAAAGGCGCAGCCTGTACTTGCCCGCGAACTCGCGCGCGAGATGCGTGCCGACGTCGCCTGTGGCGCCGGTGATCAGAACGGTCTTCATGCTCATTTTCCCTACCTTCTTTTCCAGTGTTCGGCGTTGACGGCACCCCTGGGCGCCCTGCCCTTCACGATCTCGCCCGCCTGCGCCACGGTCTCGAGCGACTGGTGCTCGATCGCCGGCACGGTCAGCCCGGCGACATGCGGGGTGGCGATGACATCGGGCCGCGCCGCGAGCGGCAGCATCGGCATCTGGTCCGGCGCGCGGCCGACGTCCATCGCGCAGCCGCCGAGATGCCCGGACTTGAGCGCCGCCTCCAGCGCCTGCTCGTCGACGAGATTGCCGCGCGAGACGTTGATGAGGAACGCGCCGCGTTTCATGGTTTTTATTGTTTTTTCATTGATCAAGTTTTCCGTCTCCTCCGTCGCCGTGGCGAGAGGCACGACGAAATCGGCCTGAGAGAGAAGCTCGTCGAGCGAAACCTGCTCGATGTCTTTCACGTAGGGGTCGTTGACCAGCACGCGCATGCCGAAGGCCTTCGCGAGCCGCACCACTTCCCTGCCGATCGCGCCATAGCCGATCACGCCGAGCGTGCTGCCCTTCAGCTCGCGGCCCATGCGCGCCGGGGGAACGCGGTTGTGGTGATAGAGGTGCGTCGCCGGATTTACGCCGCGCGCAAGGTCGATCATGAAGCCGAATACCAGTTCGCTCACGGAGGTGACGAAGCCGGCGCTCGCCTGGGTGACGAGCACGCCCGCCTTGCTCGCCGCGGCGACGTCGACGTTGCGAATGTCGATCGCGCAGCGCAGGAAGGCCTTCAGCTTCGGCAGGCTCTCGAACAGCTTCGCCGGCCCCGGGGACTGGCGGTAGGAAACGATGAGCTCGCAGTCGCGCGCTGCCTCGATGAGCGCATCGCCCTCCAGGGGAGCCGATTTCTGGTGCAGGGTCACATCCCCGACCTGGCGCAGCCCGGCGAGCGCGCGCTCGCCGTAATAGAGCTTCATCGCCTCCGGCGAATGGGTCAGCAGGATCTTCAAGCTGCGGCTTGCTGCTCTGCGATCAGCTTGCGGTAGCGCTCGAGCGAGCGGCCGAGGTGGCGACGCATCGCGTCGCGCGCCGCCTTCGGGTCGTGCTCACGGATGGCCTCGACGATGCGGCGATGCTCGGCCTGCAGGAGGTCCAGGTAGGCCCGCTGCCCGCCCATGGTCTGCGGCATGCCGCTGACGATGTGGCGCGGGATCAGGTGACGCCCGATGAACTGCAGGAAGCGCGGGAACTGGGGATTTCCCGTGCCCTCCGCGATGGTGCGGTGCAACTCCAGGTCTTCGTCGATCGCGGCCTTGCCCTGTGCGGTGGCGCGGTCCATGGCCTCGAGCGCGGCGCCGATGGCGCGCAGCTGCGGCCGCGACGCACGTTCGGCCGCCAGACCCGCCGATTCGATTTCGACGCAAACGCGGAGCTCCATGACGTGCAGGATCTCCTCGAGATTGTTGTGCAGGCGGTCGGCGTCGATGCGAAACGGCGCCTGCTGCGGTGCCGCCGAGACGAACGCGCCGACCCCCTGGCGCGTGACCACCAGCCCATCGGCGCGCAGCGCCGCCACCGCTTCGCGCACGACCGTCCGGCTCACCTTCGCCGCCCGCGACAGCTCTTCTTCAGTGGGCAGGCGGGCGCCCGCGGCCAGGCGGCCGCTCTTGATCTGCTCGGAGAGCTGCTCGAACAGCCCGCGCGACAGCTTGCGCTCGGGCGACAGCGGACGGATCTTGACGGCAGAAGGAGGCATCGTGGGGGTGCGGGGGAGGCTTGTCTCCCCTGCACCATGTTGTATGATGACTGAGGAATCTTATCCAGAGGAGGAGTCCATGTCACGCGTATTTCTCGCGGCGCTCGCCGCCGGTTGCCTTTTCGGCGGCACTCCCGCGTTCGCACAGCAGATCATCAAGGCCACCGACGTGCACCCGCTCGGCTATCCGACCGTCGAGGCGATCGTGCGCCTGGGCAACAAGCTCGAGAAGGCGACGAACGGCAAGTACAAGATCCAGATGTACCCGTCGATGCAGCTCGGCGGCGAGAAGGAAATGACCGAGCAGGCGCAGGTCGGCGCGCTGCAGATCGCGCGCATCTCGGTCGGCCCGCTGGGCACGATCGTCGACGACCTGAACGTGTTCAACATGCCGTTCGTGTTCAAGAACGAAGCGCAGATGCGCAAGGTGATCGACGGCCCGATCGGCAACGAGTTGCTCGGCAAGATCAGCGGCAGCTCGGCGCGCCTCGTGGCGCTCGGCTGGATGGACGCCGGCACCCGCAATGTCTACGCGGAGAAGGCGGTCACCAAGCCCGCCGACCTGAAGGGCATGAAGATCCGCATGATGGGCAACCCGGTGTTCGTCGAAACCATGAACGCCATGGGCGGCAACGGCGTGGCGATGGGATTCAACGAGCTCTATCAGGCCCTGCAGACGGGCGTGGTCGACGGCGCGGAGAACAACGAGCCGACGCTGTTCGCCCAGAACCACTACCAGACGCCGCGCGGCAAGGTGTACAGCCTGACGGGCCACCTGATCATCCCCGAGATCTTCGTCTACTCCAAGCTGAGCTGGGAGAAGCTGCCGAAGGCCGACCAGGACCTGATCAAGAAGCTGTCGCGCGAGGCGCAGCTCGAGCAGCGCAAGCTGTGGGATGCCTACGTCGGCGAGGCCACCGGCAAGCTCAAGGCGGCCGGGGTCAAGTTCGTGCCGGCGGACAAGGAAGCCTTCTTCAAGGCGACCCAGCCGGTGCGCGACAAGTATGGCGCGAAATACGCGAGCCTGATCCAGCGCATCCGGGACACCAAGTAGTCCGTCGGGGAAAAAACGGGGCCGCCGCATAGCGGCCCTTTTTTTATGCGCAACCACTATCGCAAGGCGATGCAGGGGCTGTACCTCGCGTGCATCGTCCTCTCGGGCAGCGCGATGGTGATCATCACGCTGATCATCCCGTTCGGCGTGTTCATGCGCTACGCGATGAACGATCCGCAGGGCTGGCCCGAGCCCGCGGCCGTCGTGATGATGGTCATGTTCTCCTTCATCGGCGGCGCGGCGGTGTACCGCGCCAACGGCCAGATCGCCGTGGAGGCTCTGACCAAGGCGGTGCCGCCGCCGGCACGGGCCGCGATGGGCTGGATCGTGCGCGGCTGCATGCTGGTGATCGCTCTCTTCATGGTCGGCTACGGCGCGCACCTGTGCCAGGTGACGTGGGAGAACAGGATCGCCGAATTCCCCGACCACCTCACGGCAGGCCTCGTCTACCTGCCGATCCCGATCGGCGGCGTGCTGACGCTGCTCTTCCTCATCGAGAAAGTCTGGCTTGGCGATCCGCCCGAGGGCGACATCATGTACAGCGACCAGGCGGCGGACCTGGAGTGAGGAGCGCGAACAAGCCGCGCTGACATCGTATGGACACCCTGATCCTTCTCGGCGGTTTCGCGGTGCTGTGCGCGCTCGGCGTCCCGGTCGCCTACTCGCTGGGGCTCTCCGCGCTGTTCGCCGCGCTCTGGGTCGACATCCCGCTCGAGGCGGTGATGCTGAAGATCTCCGACGGCACCGACGATTTCGCCTTGCTCGCGATTCCGTTTTTCGTCCTCGCCGGCGCGATCATGGCAGAGGGCGGCATGGCGATGCGGCTGGTGAACCTCGCCAAGGTGTTCTTCGGCGTGATCCGCGGCGGCCTGGCGCTGGTCAACATTCTGGCGAGCACGTTCTTCGGCTGCATCTCGGGCTCATCGGTCGCCGACACCGCGTCGATCGGCTCGGTGATGATCCCGCAGATGGTGAAGCAGGGCTACTCGCGCGTCTTCGCCACCAACGTCACCATCTGCGGCTCGGTGCAGGCGCTGATGATTCCGCCGTCGCACAACGCGGTCATCTATTCGCTTGCCGCCGGCGGCACGATCTCGGTGGCGCACCTGTTCCTCGCCGGCGTGTTTCCCGGGCTGCTGCTCGGCCTGTCGCTGATCGCGCTGATCCTCTGGACGGCGCACAAGCGGGGCATGCCCAAGTCCGAGCCGGTGCCGCTCAAGGACATTCCCAAGATCGTGCTCGACGCGGCCTGGGGGCTGATCACGATGGCGATCATCATGGGCGGGATCCTGTCCGGCGTGTTCACGCCGACCGAATCCGCCGCCGTGGCCTGCGTCTACGCCTTTCTCGTCACGTTGTTCGTCTACCGCGATTACAAGTGGCGCGACCTGCCGCACCTCGTGCACCGCGTGGTGAAGACCGTGGCGATGGTGATGATGCTGATCGGCTTCTCGGTCGGCTTCGGCTACATGATGGCCATCATGCAGATCCCGGCGAAGGTGACGGCGTTCTTCCTCAGCCTGTCGCAGGACAAGTACGTGTTCCTGTTCCTGGTCAACATCCTGCTGCTGCTGCTCGGCACCTTCATGGACCTCGCGCCGATGCTGCTCATCTGCACGCCGATCTTCCTACCGGTGATCAAGACGCTCGGCATCGACCCGGTGCACTTCGGCATGATCATGATCCTCAACCTGGGGATCGGTCTGGTGACGCCGCCGGTCGGACCGCCGCTGTTCGTCGGCTGCGCCATCGGCAAGGTGACCATGGAAGAGGTCACCAAGGAGCTTTGGCCGTTCTATTTCGTGATGTGCGTCGCGCTGCTGCTCGTGACCTACGTACCCGCCATTTCTCTCTGGCTTCCCGGTCTCATGAAGTAGTACAGTGGCGCTGCAAACCCTCTAGGAGGAGGAAAGATGAAAAGACGTGATCTGTTGAAAGCCGGAATTGCGGGGATCCTGGTTGCGCGCCAGGCTCCGGTATTCGCGCAAGCCAACACCGTGCACATCCTGCGCTGGAACGACTTCGTTCCCGCCGCGGACAAGGTGCTGCGCGAGGTGTATGCCCCCGAGGTGCAGAAGGCGCTCGGTCTCAAGCTCAATGTCGAGACGATCAACGCCAACGACCTGCCGGCGCGCGCGACCGCGGCGATCCAGTCGGGCAGCGGCCCCGACATCATCCTGCTGCTCAACAACTACCCGCACCTCTACGCATCGGCTGGCGTCGATGTCAGCGCGCTCGCCGAGGAAGTGAGCAAGTCGCAGGGCGGCATCTACGCCCCCGCGGTACGGCTGAACAAGGTCGGGGGCAAGTGGGTGTCGATGCCCTGGTCGCTGGTGCCGGCGCTCATCGCCTACCGCAAGTCATGGTTCGACGAAGTCGGCGCCAAGAGCTTCCCGAAAACATGGCAGGAATACCACACCATCGGCAAGAAGCTGAAAGCGGCGAAGCGTCCCATCGGCCAGACGCTGGGCAATACCTTCGGCGACGCGCCGACCTTCACCTATCCGCTGCTCTGGTCGTTCGGCGGGCAGGAGGTCAATGCCAAGGGCAAGGTGGCGCTGAACTCGAAGGAGACCCTCGAGTCGGTGAAGTTCATGGTGCAGTTCTGGAAGGACGCGTGCGACGAAGGCGGCCTCGCCTGGGACGACTCGAACAACAACCGCTCCTTCCTCTCCGGCGACATCAGCGCGACGCTGAACGGCGCGTCGATCTACGTCGCGGCCCTCAACGGCGCCGACAAGTTCAAGACCGAGAAAGGCGCGCCGCTGCATACCGACATCCTGCATGCGCCGCTGCCCGCCGGGAAGAACGGCTCGCACAACTACCACACCGCGCATAACCACATGGTGATGAAGTACTCGAAGAACCAGAAGGGCGCGATCGAGTTCCTGCGCTGGGCGCACAAGCCGGTGAACCTGGAGAAGTGGCTGGTGGTGCAGAAGGGCTACGCCGTCGGCACGGCGAAGAGCTGGGAGAAGCACAAGATGTGGGCGGAGAGCGGCCCGGTGATGGCGCCCTTCAAGGTCGCCGCCGCCGGCCAGTCGCGCCTGATGGGCCATGCCGGCGAGCCGAACGCCAAGGCCGCGGAGGCCTGGAACAAGTTCATCGTCACCGTGATGTACGCGCAGGCCTGCAGCGGCAAGATGACGCCCGAGGAATCGGTGAAGTGGGCGGCAGGCGAGCTGGGCAAGATCTACACCTGAGCGCAGAGCAAGCCCGCGTCTCGCGACTGACGCGGCTGCTGGAGAGCGAGAAGGCTCTGGCGGCCGCGTTGCTCGCGCCGGGAGTGGCGATCCTGGTGCTGTTCATCGCCTACCCGTTCGTCATGGCGCTGTGGTATTCGCTCACCAGCATCCGGGTCGGCGAGCCCGGCGAGTTCGTCGGCCTCGCCAACTTCACCAAGGCGCTGAACGACCTGATCTTCCAGCAGGCGTTCAAGAACACGGTGTTCTATACCTTCTGGGCGACGGTCTTCAAGCTCGCGCTCGGCATGTGGCTGGCGCTGCTCCTCAACCGGCACTTCCGCTTCAAGCGCATCGTGCGCGCCTCGATGCTGCTGCCGTTCATCATCCCGACCGTGCTCTCGGCGTTCGCCTGGCGCTGGATGTTCGACCCGACCTTCAGCGTCATGAACTGGGCCCTCTACCACGGCGGCGTGATCACCGACCGTCTGCCGTTTCTCTCCAGCGGCGACTGGGCGATGTGGTGCGCGGTGCTGGTCAACACCTGGCGCGGCATGCCGTTCTTCGCCATCACGCTGCTCGCCGGGCTGCAGACCATCAGCCCCGACCTGCATGAGGCGGCGGCGCTCGACGGCGCGAACGCCTGGCACCGCTTCTGGCACGTCACCTGGCCGCTGCTCCTGCCGGTAACGCTGGTGGTGGTGGTGTTCTCGGTGATCCAGACCTTCTCCGACTTCCAGCTGATCTACGTCCTGACCGGCGGCGGACCCGCGAACTCCACCCACCTCATCGCCACCTACGCATACCAGATCGGCGTCGGGTCGGGCCTGCTCGGTGAAGGCGCGGCGCTGTCGCTGTTCATGTTCCCTGTGCTGTTCGCCGTGGTGTGGGTGCAGCTGCGCTATCTCAAGCGCATGGAGAATGGGTGAAATGAGCGCTTCGTGCTGATCGAGCGCAAGTGGAAGAAGTGGCTGTACTTCTATTTGCCGATGGCGGCGTTCATCGTCTTCACGCTGTTCCCGTTCTACTGGATGGCGATCACCGCCTTCCGCCCCGACAACGAGCTCTACGCCACCTGGCGCCAACCCAACGCCGCGCCGCTCTGGACGCTGCACCCGACGCTCGAGCACTTCGTCGGGCTGATGAAGACCACCGCGTTCCCGACCTGGCTGTGGAACACGATGGCGATCGCCATGGTCGCGACCGGCATCTCGCTCGTGTGCGGGATGTTCGCCGGCTACGCGCTGGCGCGCCTCAAGTTCCGCGGCTCGGAGTTCCTCGGCACGGCGATCTTCATCACCTACCTCGTGCCGCAGACCCTGCTCTTCATCCCGCTCGCCGATATCGTCCGCGATCTGCAGCTCGGCAATACCCCTTGGGCGCTGATGCTGACCTACCCGACCTTCCTCATCCCGTTCTGCACCTGGCTCCTGATGGGCTACTTCAAGACCATCCCCAAGGAGCTCGAGGAATGCGCGCGCATCGACGGCGCGACGCGCTTCGGCGCGATGGTGCGCATCATCTTCCCGGTGGCGATCCCGGGCATCCTCTCGGCCGGCATCTTCGCCTTCACGCTGTCGTGGAACGAGTTCATCTACGCGCTGATCTTCATGTCCTCGGCAGATCAGAAGACCGTGCCCGTCGGCGTGGTCTCCGAGCTGATCCGCGGCGACATCTTCTTCTGGGGCCAGCTGATGATGGGCGCGCTGCTCGGCTCGGTGCCGGTGGCGATCGTCTACTCGTTCTTCGTCGAGTACTACGTGACCGGGCTGACAGGCTCGGTGAAGGGGTAAAAGCGAAGAGCTGGATCTCATGGCGACCGTCACCATCCGCGACCTGAACAAGAAGTACGAGAACGGCTTTCACGCCGTGAAGGACGTCAACCTCGAGATCCGCGACAAGGAATTCGTCGTCCTGGTCGGGCCGTCGGGGTGCGGCAAGACGACGACGCTGCGCATGGTGGCGGGCCTCGAGGAAATCACCTCGGGAGAGATCCGCATCGGCGAGCAGGTGGTGAACGAACTGCCGCCCATGGACCGCAACATCGCCATGGTGTTCCAGAACTACGCGCTGTACCCGCACAAGACCGTGTTCGACAACATGGCCTTCGGCCTGCAGATGCGCGGCTACGCCAAGGCGGACATCGACAAGCGGGTGCGCGAGGCGGCGGACATGCTCGGCATCCAGGTTCTGCTCGAGAGGAAGCCGCGCCAGCTCTCCGGCGGCCAGCGCCAGCGCGTCGCCGTCGGGCGGGCGATCGTGCGCCACCCGCAGGTGTTCCTGTTCGACGAGCCGCTCTCGAATCTGGATGCGCAGCTGCGCGTGCAGATGCGGGTAGAGCTGAAGCGCCTGCACAAGCGCCTCGAGACCACGGCGATCTACGTGACGCACGACCAGGTCGAGGCGATGACGCTCGGCGACCGGGTGGTGGTGATGAAGGACGGCCGCGTGCAGCAGGTGGGCGAGCCGCTCGAGCTCTACGGCAGGCCTGCCAACAAGTTCGTCGCCAGCTTCATCGGCTCGCCGGCGATGAACTTCGTCGAGGTCTCGATCGGCGGCGACGGCGTCGCGCAGACCGAAGGCCTGCGCCTGCGTGTCCCGGAACGGATTCGCTCCCGCAGCGGGCAGCGCGTCACGCTCGGCGTGCGGCCCGAAGCGCTGCGCATCGCCAACGGATCAGACCAGGACAGCTTCACCACCACGGTCGACGTGGTCGAGCCCCTCGGCAACGAGATCCTGCTCAACTTCCGCGCCGGCGGCGTGCCGATGGTGGCGCGCGTCGATCCGGGCGTGCGCGTGAAGATGAACGACAGCATCCAGCTCGCCTTCGATCCGCAGCGCCTGCACTTCTTCGACGCTCAGAGCGAAGCCGCGCTCTAGAAGGTAATCACGCCCTTGCCGGTCGACTGGGTATCGAACACCCGGTAGGCCTCGCCCGCCTGATCGAGTTTCCAGCGATGGGAGAAGATCTTTTCCAATTCGATCTTGTTGTCGACCACGAAGCGCGCGCACTCGGCCTGCCCCATCGCGCTGAAGGTCCACGAGCCGATGATCGTCAGCTGCTTGCGCAGCATGTCGGGGCTGACGTTGATGGTGACGTCGCCGCCCTCGCCGACGAAGCACACCGTTCCCCAGGTCTTCGCGCAGCGGATCGCGGCAATGCGCGCCTCGGCGATGCCCGTGGTATCGAGGGCGAGATCGACTCCCTCTCCTTTGGTGAGGTCTTTCAAGGAATCAGGTGAATCAAGTGCGATGTCGGCCCCGAACTGCCTGGCGAGCACTCGTCGTTCCGCGTTCTTCTCGATGGCGATGACGCGCATCCCCATCTTCGCGCCAAGGAGGGTCGCGCTGATGCCGACCGGACCCTGGCCGAAGACGGCCAGCGTGGATCCGCCCACGGCGTTCATGCGACGCAGCGCGCCATAAGCCGTGCCTGTTCCGCACGAGACGGCCGCGCCTTCGATGAAGGAAAGCTCATCGGGTAGCGGCACGAGCGTGCGCGCCGGCACCTTGAGGTATTGCGCGTGCCCGCCGTGCGCGGTGACGCCGTAGACGGTGATCCCGGCCTTGCAAAGCTGCGACCAGCCGACGCGGCAATGCTTGCAGATACCGCAGCCGGCGTAGTGGTGATCCATGACGCGCTGGCCGATCGGCGCTTCCTTCTCCGAG
>Ga0315912_10006351_pt1 | contig 10597 bp, 7 predicted proteins | sample VfabasoilMG_FD_204469 | JGI IMG/M metagenome (GOLD analysis project Ga0315912, IMG submission 204469) | Garden soil microbial communities collected in Santa Monica, California, United States - V. faba soil | ecosystem: Environmental > Terrestrial > Soil > Garden | place: USA: California... | reverse complement strand
GTCGCGAGCTGGCGGCTGATGGCGAGGCCCAGTCCCGTACCGCCGAAGCGGCGCGTGGTCGAGCCGTCTTCCTGCACGAAAGCGTCGAAGATGGCGGCCTGGTTCTCGGGCAGGATGCCGGTGCCGGTGTCCACCACGTCGATGACCAGGTTCACGTGAGTCTCGGACGGGCTCACGCTGCGCGCGCGCAACAGCACGTGGCCGCTGGCGGTGAACTTGAGCGCGTTCGACACCAGGTTCATGAGGATCTGGCGGATGCGCAGCTCGTCGCCCTTCGCCCAGCGATGCAGGTAGGGATCGACGTCGAGCAGCAGCTCGATGCCCTTCTGGTGCGCGCGCTGCGCGAAGAGGTCGATGACTTCCTCGACCACCTGGCGGATGTCGAGGTCCTGCGACTCCAGGCGCAGCTTGCCGGCCTCGATCTTCGAGAAGTCGAGAATGTCGTTGATGATGGCGAGCAGCGCGTCGGCCGAACTCTGGATCGTGGCCGCGAAGCGGCGCTGGCGCGGATCGAGCTTCGAATCGAGCAGCAGCTCGGTCATGCCCAGCACGCCGTTCATCGGCGTGCGGATCTCGTGGGACATGCGCGCGAGGAACTCGCTCTTCGCCTTGCTCGCGGCCTCGGCGGTGCGGCAGGCCTCGACGCTGTCGTTCATCGCCTGGCGCAGCGTGCGGTTGGCTTCGGCGAGGCTGCGGGTACGTTCCTCGACCTGTGCCTCGAGCAGCTCCTGCTGGCGCGCGAGCTCCTGCTCGCGTTGATGGATCGTGCCGACCATGACGTTGAAGCCACGCATCAGCGATCCGATTTCGTCTTCCGAGGTGACCTCGGCGCGATGTGAGTAGTCGCCACGCTCCGCCGCCTGCATGGACTCGACCAGCCGCATCAACGGCGTGCCGATCTGGCGCTGCACGCGCCGCGCCATCAGGTAGGCGATGGCCAGCGCGACCACCGAGCTGCCGAGCAGCACGGCGAGCTGCATGAAGAGTTTTTCCTGCAGCTCGGTGAGGTTGGCGCGAACGTAGAGGTGACCGAGCACCTGGTCGTTCTCGATGATCGGGTACACGAGGTGCAGGGCCGACAGGCCGTCGAAACGATGCTGGTGCTCGTTGCTCGCAATCGCATCGGCCTGCCACTTCTGCAGCGGCGAGAGCGAATCGCGCGCGGTCGAGATCAGCATGGTCTTGCTGCCGGCGTAATGCATGAGCACGCGCTTGGTGGAGTCGATGAGCATGGCCTCTTCGACGTTCGGCTCGACGCGCAGGGCACTGACCAGCGCTTCGGCCTGGTTGAACTCCTGGCTCTGGATGGCCGCGGCGCTGCGGCCCGCCACCACGCGCGCCACCGAGGCGAGGTGGTCATAGGCCTCGGTGTGACTGTAGATGTACGAGGAAACGCCCTGCGTGAGCGCGGCAATGAAAAGCGCGATGGAAGCCGTCAACGCACTCGCGGCGACGAGCTTGGTACGTAACGGCAGATGTGCGAACTGCAGCCGATTCATGGACGGTACTTGTTCCTGGCGCTGAAACCCGGGTGCGCCCAGAGAGCCGTATCGGCTTGATTCCGTTCACACTTGACCCGGCCGACCCGAATTGAGAGATCGGTCCCAGCGTTGCGGATTGAGAAGAAATCCGATTGACAGAGAAGCCCTGAGTCGCCTGATTCGCGGCGCGCTAAGTGATTGTTTTGGCGGGGTTTGCCTTGACAGGCAGGGTCGCGGCCTAGAGAATCGCGGCCCCTCGTTCGAGGGCCTTCGATAGAAGGATTCCGGCGTGGAAAGGTAGCTCAGCCGGTTAGAGCACGGCACTCATAATGCCGGGGTCGAGGGTTCGATTCCCTCCCTTTCCACCATTCTCTTCAATTGGATACGTCGACCCCGGCTGAAAGCCGTTCCACGGTAAGCGCAGGGTAAGCGCAAGAATCGGCTTTTCGTTGAGTTTGGCGACGGCTTCGCGGCGTTGATCTGGCGCCAAGTGTGCGTAACGCAGGGACATCTGCACTGTGCTGTGGCCTAACAAGTCGCGCACGGTGTTCAGCGGTACGCCGCGCTGAACCAGGCGCGAAGCGAAATGATGGCGCATGTCATGCCAGCGGAATTGGGTGATCCCGGCGCGTTTGAGCAGCTTCTGCCACGCGGTTCGAAACCCCGTGGTCATCTCAAACACCCGCGCTCGATTCCCCGATTGGTCCTGCCAATCGTGCAACGCACTCATCGCTTCGTCATTCAAAGGGACGTGCCGAGTCTGTCGGCTCTTCGCATCCAGTCCTTCGACAGTCAGCAGCCGCCGGTTGAAGTCGACTGACCGCCATCGCAACTTGAGTACCTCGCCGCGCCGGAGCCCGGTGTTGATGGACAGCAGAACTGCAGGCGTCAGGTGATCGCCGAAGCGTGTCAGTGGAGGTAGCAGCGACTCGCCGCGTTGCTGTCGCCGTTCGTTGGCCGCTGCGCGCTGGTTCCTCATGATTTCGTCGCGTTCCAGAAGCGCGATCCGAAGGCGCGATTCTTCGTCATCATCTAGAAAACGTACTTTGCCGCGGCGATCGATACGCGGTCTATCCACGCGTCTCACCGGGTTTTCGGTCAGTTCGCCCGCTTTCACTGCACGACGCAGCACGCTCGAGAGTGTGAAGAGATCACGTAAGACGGTGGATGGACTCCGCCCCTCCCTCAGGCGTCTTGCCTTCCACGACTCGATGCGCTCAACGGTGATGGTCGTGAGTGGCTCCGGATACCAGGTTCTGAAATGCCGCTGCAGTTTCTCGAGAGTGTTCGCCGCTGTTCGCGGGCGGCTCGCGTTGACCCACTTGGTGTACGCGTCGGCGATGAACTTCCCGAGCGTCATTCCGTCATCGCCGCAGATCCCATGCAGGGGATGGCAGCCATGCGCCACGTTGCCCAAGACCTTCTGGCATCGCTCTCGTGCTTCTTCTGGGGTGAGCGAATCCACCTTGCCCACGACCACGCGGCGATTGCGGCCGAAGCGCGCGTAGTAGGTTCGACTGCCGCTGGGTTGTACTCTCAAGATGAAGCCGGATAGTCGGCTGTCGGAAATCTCGAACGGTTTGTCTTGGGGCTGAGCCACTTTGCTGGTGAGCAAAGTCTGTCCAATGAAAGCTCTCATTGTGTTCGTCCTCCGATGTGTACCCGAAACGCTGACAACTGGGAGGGTGCGCTTATAAGCGCGACGTGAAGCTCGGCGGGTAGAGACCCGTCTCGGAGACCTCCGGCCCGGACACAACGCGCTTGTTGTGCGAATTTCGCGCTATCGGCGCCACCAGAGAAAAACTCACGCCGTCTTAACACGCCGACAGGTAGTGTGCCGAGGGCCTCTATGCGCACCTCAGGCGCCTTGAAGGGTGATCATGCTTGGCACTCTGAACGCATTCGGATCATTGCTCGCGCTGTTTTCCACCTTTTATGTATTGCCGCTCGCCTCGGCACTCTGGTTTCGCGACGCTACGCTGAAGAGCTTCGCGATTGCCGCCGCCGGAACGCTTGTTGCCGGTCTCCTCATTCGAACAGTGACGCATCGTTACGCGCGCGAGCTCAAGGCCCGAGACGGGTACCTGCTGGTCGTTCTGGCCTGGACCGGCATGGCGCTGGCTGCGACCGTGCCGTTGCTCATCCACGATCCTGCGCTGTCGTTTACCAATGCGTATTTCGAGGTGATGTCGGGGCTCACCACGACCGGTGCCACGGTCTTCGTCGGACTGGATTCTCTGCCGCCAACCATCAACCTCTGGCGTCACGCGCGGAGGCATGGGCATCATCGTACTGGCGGTCGCCGTGCTGCCGATGTTGGGCGTCGGCGGTCGTCAGCTCTATCGCGCCGAAACGCCGGGTCCCGTGAAGGATGCGACGCTCGCGCCGCGTGTCGCGCAGACGGCGAAGTATCTCTGGTTGGTCTATGCCGGCATCACGTTTGCCTGTGTCGTCGCGCTCATCATCGCCGGCATGCCGGTCTTCGATGCTATCTGCCACGCGTTCGCCGCACTCTCGCTAGGCGGATTCTCGACCCATGACGCGAGCGTCGGCTTCTACAACTCAACCGCCATAGAAGCCGTATTGATCGTGTTCATGGTCATTGCCGCGCTCAATTTCGCGACGCACTTTCGCGCGGCACGACGTTTGAGCTTCGAACCCTATGCATCAGATCCGGAGGCGCGCTGGGTCATTCGGCTTATCGCGGTGAGCTGCGTCGGCGTCGCCCTGTTTCTTTGGCACGCAGGCACCTACGACACGTATCTCACGGCATTGCGCCATGTGAGTTTCAAGCTTGTTTCACTCGCGACCGACTGTGGATTCGCCAGTGTCGACTACAACCAGTGGCCAGCATTCGCGCCGGTCTGGATGCTGTTCTTGAGCTGCGTCACCGTGAGCAGTGGGTCCACCGGCGGTGGCCTCAAGATGTTTCGTTCGTTGATCTTCGCGAGACAGTCGCAGCGCGAGATGATGGTGCTCGTGCATCCGACCGCAGTGGTGCCGCTACGGATCGGTGGCCACGCACTGCCGGATTCCATTGTCGAGTCGGTGCTGGCGTTCATCTTTCTGTACTTCATGACGGTTGCGATCCTGACGTTCGCGCTGCTCGCATCGGGCCTGGATTTCGTATCCGCCTTCTCTGCGATCATCGCGTGCATCAATAACGCGGGTCCCGGTCTCAATGAGGTTGGCCCCGCGGGCAACTACGCCGGACTCACTGACGTCCAGAAGTGGACCTGTACGCTGGCGACGCTAGCGGTCCGAATCGAAATCCTCACACTCGCGGTCCTGTTTACCGGGACGTTCTGGCGCAAGTAGTCGTGTCATTTCCTGCAGTTCCCGGGGAACTGCGCTGATCCTTCAGCAGTCTGTCACGTTGTGTTCCGCCAAACGACGCCGGCGATGACGGACCTCCCATGAGACAGATCGTTCGCAGCAAAAAGCGGCTCGGTTGGCCGGCTAGAGAAGTACTGACGGCAGTTCTGCCGATCGTCCTGCTGTCAGGATGCGATATCGGCCTCATTGGGACAGGAATCAGCGCGACCGACATGCGAGTACTCGAAGCGATCGTGAAGCCCGCTTGTGATTTCGAGTGGAATGAAATCATTTCAGATCTTCCTGCCAGGCCGTATCGCGCAGCATCGCTCGGAGAAAAACAGCTGAATCTCCAGTTCGGCCTGGACATTTCGAGCCGCAGCCAGCCGAAGTCGCGATGGCCGCGCCGCAACTTGTGCGCGTCCGCGCGGGTTGTAAGCAACGGCGCGATCGAAACCGCACTGAAACGCGAGACCAGGATTCCGCCGACATGGGACCAATTTCGCAAAGAGTTTCCGGGCACCAGGACCTTGGTGCGAGTCTCGCTTCCGGTGTATTCGAAAGATGAGCGGCGCGCGGTCGTGTATACGGAATCAACCTGTCCATTTCGATGCGGAAACGGCTTCTTTCACGAGCTCGTAAAAGACGGCTCGCGTTGGAGAATCGTTCAGAGTGTCAGTGCCTGGGCGCTCTAGCGAGATCACGCCAGCATGAGGGAAGCCGCGGTTAAGCGCAGCACATCGACGGGCCACTGGCGAAAGCAGGCGGGATGCGATAGTTAGCGCTCCAGCACGATCAGCCTCTTAAAGCCGATCTTCTCGTCGTTCACGACGAAAGCTCGCAGGGTCGTGCTGCGGCCTTTCAATCTGGTCAGCAACCACCGCGTACGCACCAACCCCTCCGGCCCCGACACGGACTGCTGCGGATCGAAGCTCGCCGATCCGGAATCCGTGCGCCAGCGAACCTTCACATTCGGTACGGGATTGCCGAAGGCGTCGCGCACCCGAAGCACTAGCTCGAAATCTGCGAAAAGCGCGACTGGACCGGAGGCTGGCACCTCCACCGCTTCGAGCGCGACCGCTGCGGCTGCGGTCACTTGAATGGCGAGTGCCAGGGATACCTGCGTAACACCTGATGTATGCGCATTGAGAATGAGCGGGCCCGCGTGGGTGATGGCAGGAAGATTGGCGGTTGCGATCCCGTTCGCGTCGGTGGCGGTAGATATGGAAACCGGCGGATTCATTGCCGCCACGAACCGCACAGGCGAGTTCGCGACTGGATTGCCGAAAGCGTCAAGCAGCCGCACGCCCACGGGATCGTTGGGAGGCTTACCCGCGATCATGACGCGCGGTTCCGCTCCGACTGCCTCGAACCGATGCGCAGGTCCTGCCACGACATCGACCGGCACCGTCAAGGTATGCGATCCGCTCGTTATCGAAACGGAGGTGGCACCTGCAGGTCCGAGTGACGTGACCTCACCCAGCGCCGTGACGCGCAGCAATCGCGGATCGGCGGCCGTGAAGCTAATGCTGGCCCTCTCGATCCGCTGCCCGGCGGCATCGTTTGCCCGTATCGCGAGTTTGCCGCTAGCGCCGGCGCTCAACGACAATCTTGCAGGATCACAGATCAGCTGAGCTATTTCGGTGACCTTGGCCTCGCCGGAAATGCGCTCGCAGCTGGCAAGGGCCACGGCAAGGACCAAGAGTGCGCCGCCAATAGCCCGGCCGCGAGCCCTCAATGGCATGGAAATACCTTCATCGATACCGGTCACCTATCAGCGCGTTCATCTCGCCTCATAGCTCGAGAACGGACTTGGTCAAGGACTGGCGCTGGCGCATCTGCGCCGCATCCATGAGCATCCGGCCGGCCCACCGATAGACGTTGTTCTCCTTCACGGTCCGACGCATCAGCTTCATGCGCTCGCGCCGTTCGTCGCGGCTCATTTGCATGGCATTGCGCATCGCCGCGGCGGTTTCAGAGACATCGAATGGGTTGACGAGCAGCGCTTCCGGCAACTCCCGTGAGGCGCCCGCGAACGTGCTCAGGATCAACACTCCATCCTGGTCGTCGCGCGACGCGACAAACTCCTTCGCCACGAGGTTCATGCCGTCGTGCAAACTGTTGACGATGCAAAAATCGGCCGCGCGGAACAGCTCGAACACGTCGCGTGGTTCCTGGTGATGATCGATGAGAACGATGGGCTTCCAGCTGTCCGAGCCGAACTTCTCATTGATTCGCGCCGCCTCGCTCAATGTCTGCGCCTGCAAGGCTTGGTAGGCGGGCAGCTTGCTGCGTGTCGGGGCCGCAACCTGCAGAAGGGTGATCCGACCGCGCGTGCCGCGGTCCTTCTCGAGCAAGGTTTCGAGTGCCAGAAAGCGCTCGACGATGCCTTTGGTGAAATCCCAGCGCTCGACGCCAAGGCCGAGGCATACGTCGCCGCCGATGCCGTGTCGCGCGCGCACCGATTCGCGCGAGATTTTGACGTCGGGCAGCGTGGCAAGCCAGCGCGGCGGCCATTCGATGGAGATCGGGTAGGGCACGACGCGGCACACGCGGCCGCCAAGTGTCACGGTCATATGCTCGTGATCAATTTGGCATTCGAGAAACCGGTCGACCGTCGCGAGGAAGTTTTGGCAGTGATACCGCGTGTGAAAGCCCAGGATATCGGCGGCCAGCATGTGCGTGAGTATCTGCTGCTTCCAGGGACAGACGCCGAAGGTCTCGGCGTTCGGCCAGGGAATGTGCCAGAACAACGCAATGGTGGCAGAGGGTTTGCGCTCTCGAAGCAAACGCGGCAACAGCGCGAAGTGATAGTCCTGCACGAGGATAAGGGGATCTTTGGATCGCGATTCAGAGGCCACGACTTCAGCGAATTTTCGATTGACGACCTGATACTGCTGCCAGTCCGCTTCGCGAAACGCCGGGCGCACGTAGGCCAGATGGCACAACGGCCAGACGCCCTCATTTGCAAAGCCGTAATAGAAGCCTTGCTCCTCTTCGGCACTGAGCCAGACGCGGCGCAATGTGTAGCTGGGATCTTCGGGCGGAACGCGCACCCGGTCGTGAGAATCGACCACCTGCCGATCAGCCGTTCCACTGCCATGCGCAATCCACGTGCCCGAGCAGGCGCGCATGATGGGTTCCAGCGCCGTCACCATGCCGCTCGCGGGAACCTGCACAACCGGCCCCGACGGCGTCGCGTTGTGAATGTAAGGCTCGCGGTTCGACACGATGAAAACCTCGGGCGCGCCAAGGTGGTCGCGCACGACCTGCTGCAACGCCTGTGGCGTCCAGTTCTCGTGGAAATCGATTTCGAGTCGCTGCGTAGTCTCCACTTCGCGAAGCACGCGGCGGATCTGCGTGAGAAGCGGTCGCGATCCAGGCTCTGATCGAGCGTCATCGAGAAACCGCCGGCCGCGGATGTCGCCCACCAACTCGTTCACCCAACGCCGGATCAGAAGCCAGAAAACGAAGCCAAGAAACAGCGCGAGCACCGACGCCGCCACGCCCGCCACTGCCAGCACATAATTCCGCGCGGACGACTGACGACGGTCGATGAAGCTCAAGTCATGCACGATGAGCGCATTGACTGATGTGCTGTTTGCGCCGCCCATCGGGAATGAAGACACCTCGACCGATCCATCGGCCAGCTTCAGGATGCTGCTGCCGCGCTCGCCAGTTTCACGACGCATGGAGCATTCGATCTCGGCGGGAGTGCGGTCGGTCTTGAAAAGCAGCTTCGCATCATCGTCACAGAGCACGATTGCCATGAGGCGCTCGTCCGTCGTAATGGCGGCGAGATAGGTTGCAAGCCCCTTCTTGTCGCCGCGCTCAAGGAATCCGGACAACGAGCCTTCGATGGAGTGAGCCACGAGTTGCGCGCGCAGATCAACGTCGCGACGAAACCATTCCGCGAGAATGCGATCGACGTAGGGCACGCCAAAAAACGCCAGAATGCTCACGGCGATGAGCGTGGGTACGGCAAACCGAATCAGAATCGAGCGCATGAACGACTTGGGACTTGTCTGTTACGCGCGGCTACTGAGCCGCGTGTGCGGCACGTTTCACTTTCCGGCGTGAACTGATGGCTACTGGAGCGAGGGCATGTGACGGCTGTGCATCGGGAAGCCGCACCAGCAGTGCCGCCAGACCGCCCGCCAGTTGCCGCAGCTCCGGCGCACTCAATCCGCGCACCGCCCGCTGCAAGGTTCCGACGGCGCGGCCGGAAGTAACCCGCAGAATCTGCAAGCCTTCAGAAGTCGGATGGATCTGCACGCTCCGCTGATCGCCTTCATGCCGGCGCCGCTCGATCCAACCTCTTGCGACAAGCCCCTTCAGCACGTGGCTGACCGCAGGGCGCTGCATCCCGAGTCGCGTGGCCAGGCGCGAAGCAGGAATTCCGGGCTCTTCCCCTATGCACGTCAGCGCGCGGTGCACCGTAATCGGTGCATCAGTCATGCGCTCAAGCTCGCGATAGAGCGTGCGCATGCGATCGACGAGTGCGCGCGCCGACAACAACGCGTCGCGCTCGAGGGCGGCTCGTCCGGTGAGCCCGTTTGAATTGCGAACCGAACGTTTTCGCGCTGATGACATAAATCCGACTAGAAGACCCGAGAGTTGGTCGCAGCCTATCACCAGCGGGCGATGAAGACACTAGCAAAGTGCCAAAGTGGTTGTTGGCAGGCAATAGTTGCGTACAATAAACCAATCGATGATTGCTACACCTAACACACCAATTGAAACCGGCACGTCGCCTCGCCCGGCGCCGCCTCAGGCGCCCTGGTGCCTGTTCCTCGATGTCGATGGGACATTGTTAGACATCGCGCCCACGCCCGATGCCGTAGAGGTGGACGCATCTCTGTTGAATCTCTTGCGACGTCTCGAGCGTGCCTGCGACGGAGCCATCGCGCTGATAACCGGGAGGCCGATTGCGGCTGTTGATACGCTCTTCTATCCGCTGCAGCTACCGGTCGCCGGAGTGCACGGTTTCGAGCGTCGCAATGCACAGGGCCACTATTTCCGGCCGGCCTTCGTCGGTTCAGGCCTGAACTTTCTGAGGTCCGAAGTGACGGCGCTCACGCACTCATTGCATGGCGTACTGCTCGAAGACAAGGGTTGCGCGTTTGCGCTGCACTACCGTCAAGCGCCGAATCTCGAAGAGGCCATTCGCCTGCGCCTGGCTCGTCTCGTGTCCGCCGCTTTGCCGGCTTTCGAATTGCTCGATGGCGATCACGTTGTCGAGATCAAGCCGGTCGAGCACGACAAGGCGACAGCCATCGAAGCCTTCATGCAGGAGGAGCCATTCAACGGACGCACGCCGGTGTTCATCGGCGACGACACCACCGATCTCGATGGCTTTGCTGCGATGAAGCGGTTCAACGGCCTCGCGATCGCCGTCGGATCGCGCATTCCGGGTGAGAAGCGATTGGCGGGTCCTCGCGACGTACGTGCGTGGCTTGAAAGCCTGCTGACGGCATGACGAGTTCGACAACGGAAATTCCGGTTCACGTGCGACGTTTCCTGGAAGAAAACATCGACACGGTGCCTCAGCTCGAGACCCTGCTCATGATGGCCGAGAAGCCCGATCGTGGCTGGCTCAACGCCGATGTGGCCTCGCGCAACTACATGACTGAAGCGCGGGCGACGGACACGCTGAATGCGCTCCAGCGGCGCGGTCTTGTGATCGCGGAAGGAACGCCGCCGCGTTTTCGCTTCAGCCCGGCGAATGACGAAGTTCGCCTGCTCGTGAAAGAGCTGGCTATGTGTTACCAGCGTAAGTTGTCGGCCATCACCGAGCTCAT
>Ga0315912_10006350_pt1 | contig 10599 bp, 12 predicted proteins | sample VfabasoilMG_FD_204469 | JGI IMG/M metagenome (GOLD analysis project Ga0315912, IMG submission 204469) | Garden soil microbial communities collected in Santa Monica, California, United States - V. faba soil | ecosystem: Environmental > Terrestrial > Soil > Garden | place: USA: California... | reverse complement strand
GGCCTCGCCAAGGTCGAGGGTCTCCGCGGCGAACGGCACCTCGTCCACCGCGTCGGGGTCCTCGTCCTCGCTTTCGTCGCCCTCCGGCACGAAGCGAAGGCGGAATTCCTCCCGAACCTCGGATTCGAAGGCGTCCAGGGAAACGACGCAGAGCTGCGTGATGCGCGCGTGCAACGTGCCGGCGGCTTCATAGGTTCCGCCCATGGCAGGGCGCAGAACAAAGCGACAGGACAGCGCGGCAATTCCCGGCAACTTGAACCGGGACGCGAGCGCGGCACATTCCTCCGGCGTGGCGGTGACCTGCATCGCCAGGCCAGCGGCGGAGATGCGGGCGACAGAGAGCGGGCGGGTGAATTCCGGGGTCATGCCGCGCCTCGGGTTGGAAGCGAGAAAGGCAGGAAGCTGATTTGACCACGTGACAGGATGGCCATGTCCTGCACGGCCAGATGAGCTTCCTGTTCCAGTACGTAGGCGGCAAGAAGTTCCGCCGCCCCCTCCGGAGCGGTGCCACGCCAGACATTGCGCGCCAGGGCCGCCGCCAACTGCGTCGAATCGCCAGCCGTCAGCGCGGCCTCATACGCGCCGGCGCGGCCATGGAACGCATCCCACATCGCCTTCACCCGCTTGCCGACGGACAGATCGCTGACCCCGAGTTCCCGCAGGCATACGTCCATGTCCCGGAACATGGCGTCGAAAACCGCCTGCGCCAGGGCGGGGCCGGGCTCCGGTTCACGGCGCAGACGGCGGATGACCAGGGCGACATGAACGCCGATGAGGTCGAATCGGCCGTCCAGCGTGTCCGGCACCCCCAGGCTCTCGTAGAACACAGGTATCCGCGCCGCGCGCACGGCTGCCGAATATAGGTCGGTGCCCTGGCGTTCAAATCGCCGGCGCCGCAGGAAAGCCGCAAGTCCCATTCGCTAGCCTGCCCCGATTAAACCGCATTCGCGTGTCATTGACACGATCATCACCCCGTGACACCCCCTTCCCATAACGTGGCGCCGCCCGATATCCAACTGGCTATCTCTTCACCACCGGCCGCGCTGCCCCGACCGGATCAGCCTCCGAGGTTCCTGCGTGACCGAACTTGCCTCTCGCCCATTCCGCCTTCCGTCATCCCGGCGCCTGCGACCCGCGGCATTGCTGCTGCTGGGTCTCCTGGGTGCATGCTCCGTCGTGGAGATGCCCACCCGGCAGCGCGGCCATCGCGTGGAGGCCGATGTACTGAAGGAACTGGTGCCCGGAACCTCTACCAAGGCGGACGTTGTGGCGCTGCTCGGTTCGCCGTCCAAGCGTGCGACCTTCGACGACGATACCTGGCTCTATATTTCCAGTGTCACGCGCTTGCAGATCGCGCGGAAGCCGGGGCTGGAGGACCAGGAAGTGACTGTGCTGAATTTCACCCCGCAGGGTACGCTGAAGGAAATCACCCGCCTGAACCAGGATGATGCACTGCCGGTGCAGGTGGTTGACCGTGAAACCCCGTCCCCGGGCAATGAGCGGACCTTCCTGCAGCAGCTGTTTGGCAACGTCGCCCGCCTGAACGCCGGGATTCCGCTTGGCGGTGGTGGCGGCGGGCGGTCGACCGCCGGCAGCGCTCCGACGATCGGCAGCCAGTCCCAGTAACACGCTCAGAAATGCGTCCAGCCGGTGGCCGCAAAGGTCATCGGCGCACCGGCCGCATCCAGCACTCGCACGTCCGCCGGACCGGTCGCCATGCGGCCGATCCGCGTCAGCGAAATTCCGCGCTCGGCCGCTGCCGCGATGCAGGCGTCCACCCGGGCCGTCGGCACGGTCATCAGCACCTCATAGTCATCCCCGCCGGTCAGGATGGTTTCCATCCAGGCCGGCCCCGCGGAGCGGGCCGGCGCGGAAAGGGGCACGAGAGCTGCCTCCAAAACCGCGCCGAGGCCGGAGGCGCGGCAGATATGCGACAGGTCCTGCACCAACCCGTCCGAGATATCCATGCTTGCGGTGGCGAACTCCCCGACCGGCATTCCCATGCGCGGGCGGGGCAGGCGATAGCGATCCAGCAAATGGCCGGTGGAGTCCGTGAGCTTGCCGAGCGCCACCGCGAGGCCGAGGGCGCCATCCCCGATGGTGCCGGTGACCAGGATGGCATCATCCGCCCTGGCGCCACCCCGGCGCGGCGTGATGCCAGGAGCGGTGTGGCCGACAATGGTGAGCGACAGGCTAATCGGGCCGGGGGTGGAAGTAGTATCGCCGCCGAGCAGCGATACGCCGAACTCCGCCTGGTCCCGCGCCAGGCCGGCGGCGAAGGCGGCGAACCAGGCATCCGGCGTGCCGCGCGGGACAGAGACGGTGAGCAGATAGCCGATCGGGGTGGCGCCCTTGCCGGCGAGGTCGGACAGGTTCACGCGCAGGAGTTTGCGGGCGACGAGATCGGCGGGGTCGTCGTTCAGGAAATGTACGCCGCCGACCAGGGCGTCGGCCTTCAGTACCAGTTCCCGGCCCGGGGGCGGGGTGAGGAGGGCAACATCATCCGTCAGACTGTCGGTGCCGGCGCCGGCGAGGGGGGCGAAGTGCCGGGCTATGAGGGCGAATTCAGGAGGGAGGGGCGCCCCCGTCATTCCGTCCCGAAATCCTGCGGCCGCAGCAGCCGCGCCATGCGATCCAGGATGGCATTCGCCATGCGGGGTTCGTCGCCAGTGAAGAAGCCGGCGGCGATGTCCATGTATTCGTTGATCACCACGCGGGACGGCGGGCCTTCGGCCATGCCGAGTTCGGCGGCACCGGCGCGGAGCAGGGCGCGCAGCACGGGGTCCAGGCGGGAGAGCGGCCATTCCAGGGGCAGGGCGTTGACCAGCATGCGGTCCGTCACCTCCTGGCTGGTGGCGGCGGCGCGGACGATGCGGGCGAAAAGCGGGACTTCGGCTTCCGGAATGCGACCGTCCTCGAACCCGTCATCGCCGGGCACGGCGCCGAGGCGGTGGCGGACGAACTGGTCGATAACGGTTTCCGGGTTCTCCGGGCCCTGTTCGGCCTGGAACAGGGCCTGCACCGCGGCGACGCGGGAGCCGGTGCGCGGCCGGGTGCCAGGTTTCGGCTTGGGCGTGGTCGTGGCCATCAGGCGAACCGGCGGGCGGCGTTGACCTGCAGCAGCGCCGCGGCGGCGGCCTCCGCGCCCTTGTTGTGGCCGTCCTGGCCGGAACGGGCTTCCGCCTGCTGGATGTTGTCGCAGGTGAGCAGGCCGACGCCCATGCAGAGCGCGTGCTGCAGGGCGACGTCCATCAGGCCGTTCATGGAGGCGGCGCAGATGAAGTCGTAGTGGTCCGTCTCCCCGCGCACGATGCAGCCCAGCGCGACATAGGCGTCGATCTTCTTGCTGCCGGCGGCCGCGAGGCGGACGGCCTGGGCGAGTTCATAGGCGCCGGCGATGTCCAGCACCTCGAACGTCGCGCCGGCTTCGCGCAGGATGCGGGCGGCGCCGGTTTCCAGCCCGTCCACCACCGCCTTGTAGTAGGGGGCGCGGACGATCAGCACATGCGGCGGCGGGCCGGTCACTTTCGGCGCGGCGGGGAGTTCGGCGTCAGCGGTACTCACAGAGGGTTTCCTCTAACGTTGGACGGTTTTTTCGATGGGGCGCTGCTCAACGATGTTGAGCCCGTAGCCTTCCAGGCCGATCACCGTGCGGCGGCGGTTGGAAAGCAACACCATGTCCTGCACGCCGAGATCCAGCAGGATCTGGGCGCCGATACCGTAGTCGCGCAGTTCCTGCGTCGGGCGCCGCGAGCCGGCGGAGGCGAGCTTGCGCACGCGTTCGGAGAGCGATTGCGGCCGGTGGTCGCGGATTAGCACAATGGCGCCACGGCCGGCGCGGGCGATCTGGTTCATCGCGTCGTGCACGGCCACCCAGTGCGGGCCGCCGGTCATGTCGTCCAGGATGTCCACGGCATGCATGCGCACCAGCACGGGGTCCGGACCGGACAGGTCGCCCTTCACGAGGGCAAGGTGCTCGCCGCGGTCGATGGTGTTGGCGTAGACGATGAGGCGCCATTCGCCGCCGGCGGCGTGGTCGAAATCGGCTTCCTCCACGCGGCGCACCAGGCGTTCGGTGCGGCGGCGGTAGCTGATCAGGTCCGCGATGGTGCCGAGCTTGAGGTTGTGGCGCTGGGCGAAGGCGACCAGATCCGGCATGCGGGCCATGGTGCCGTCGTCGTTCATGATCTCGCAGATGACGCCGGACGGATTCAGTCCTGCGCGGCGGGAGATGTCCACCGCCGCTTCCGTATGCCCGGCGCGCACCAGCGTGCCGCCCTCGCGCGCCATCAGCGGGAAGATATGGCCGGGGGTGACGATGTCGTCACGGCCGCATTCGGGATTGATCGCCACCGCCACGGTGTGTGCGCGGTCATGCGCGGAGATGCCGGTGGTAACTCCCTCGCGCGCCTCGATGGACACGGTGAAGGCAGTCTGGTGCCGCGTGCCGTTGGCCTGACTCATCAGCGGCAGGCCGAGCTGTTCGACACGCTGACGCGTCATGGCGAGGCAGATCAGGCCGCGCGCGTGGCGGGCCATGAAATTGATCGCGTCCGGCGTCGCGAACTGCGCGGGGATGACGAGGTCGCCCTCGTTCTCGCGGTCTTCGTCATCGATCAGGATGAACATGCGGCCGTTGCGCGCTTCCGTAATGATGTCCTCGGCGGGGGCGAGGTAGTCGGACAGGAGAGCGGTCTTGATGTCTGACATCAGCGTGTCTCCGCCAGCCGCGCAACGTAGCGGGCGAGCATGTCGATCTCGATGTTCACCTTGTCGCCGGGCCTGAGAAAGCCGAATCCGGTGACGGAGGCGGTGTGGGGGATGATGTTGACGCCGAACGTGTCATCGGTGACGTCATTGACTGTTAGCGACACGCCATCGATGGCGACGCTACCTTTTTCCGCGATGAAGCGGGCGAGATCGCGCGGGACGCGGAAGCGCCAGCGGATGGAGCCGTTTTCCGCCGTGGCGGACATTGCCTCGCCGAGGCCGTCGACATGGCCGGATACGATGTGGCCGCCGAGTTCGTCGCCCACCTTCAGCGAGCGTTCCAGGTTGACGCGAGTGCCGACTTTCCAGGTGCCGAGCGTGGTGCGCGACAGGGTTTCGGCGGAGGCGTCCACGGCAAAGCAGTCCTGGCCGAGTTCCACTGCCGTCAGGCAGCATCCGGAGCAGGCGATGGAGGCGCCGAGGGCGACGTCCGCGATGTCCGGCCAGGGGGTGGCGATGACGAGGCGCATGTCCGCGCCGTTGCCCAGTGGGATGATGGCGCGGACTGTGCCGAGCGCGGTGATGATACCGGTGAACATGGCTTACGCTGCCCTGCGGAATTCGGTGAGCATATCGGCCCCGATCGGCTGCGCGAAGCTGCGCACGAAACGGGGCATAGCGGCGAGTACCTGCACGCCGAAGGCCTGCGTCGCCGGCCAGCCGTCGGCACCCATCACGGACGGGGCATGGAACCAGCAGACGCGGTCCACCAGGTCCGCGCGCAGCAGGGCGGCGGCGAGCTGGGCACCGCCTTCCACCAGCAGGCGGGTGATGCCCTCGCGGGCCAGGGCGGCCAGGCCGGCCGCAAGGTCGATACCAGGTTCGGCGGTTGGAAGGGAAAACACGCGGGCGCCGGCGGCCATGAAGGCTTCGCGGCGTTCCGGCGCGATGTCCGACCGGGCGAGGAACCAGCTCGGTGACTCGGTCGCGGTGCTGACGAGACGGGAGGTGAGATGGGTGCGCAGCCGGCTGTCCGCCACCACGCGCACCATTGGGCTGGGGCGGAAGCCGGGCAGGCGGCAGGTCAGGTCCGGGTCGTCCGCCAGCACGGTGCCAATGCCCACCATCACCGCGTCGTGCCGGCCGCGCATGGCATGCACGGCGCGCCGGGCTGCGTCCCCTGTGATCCAGCGGCTTTCCCCGTCCCGCGTGGCGATGCGCCCATCCAGCGTGGAGGCAAGCTTCAGCGTGACCAGCGGGCGGTTGTTCAGCACACGGCTGGCGAAGCCGGCGATGGCCTCGGCGGCCTCGAAGTTCAGCAGGCCCTCGTCCACCTGGATGCCGGCGGCGCGCAGGCGCTCCACGCCCTGGCCGTTCACGCGCGGGTCCGGATCACGGTGTGCGATCACCACTCGGGCAACGCCGGCCGCGACCAGCGCATCCGTACAGGGCGGCGTGCGGCCGTGGTGGCAGCATGGTTCCAGCGTCACGTAAGCCGTGGCACCGCGCGCTTCCACGCCCGCCATCTGCAGGGCTACCGGTTCCGCATGCGGGCGCCCGCCAGGCGATGTCACGGCACGGCCAAGAACCCTGCCATCCTTCACCACCACGCAGCCAACGGACGGGTTGGGCCACGTGTTGCCCAGCCCACGCCGCGCCAGCGCCAGGGCGGCGCGCATATGGGCAGTGTCTTCTGCTGTGAACGGGGGGCTACTCATGGGTATTTATTAGGTGCTCTCGCCCATCGTGCCAAGGAAGGCCTGAAAATCCTTGGCCTCCCGGAAGTCGCGATAGACCGACGCGAACCGCACATACGCGACCGGATCGACCTCCTTCAGCGTTTCCATCACCAGTTCGCCGATCTGCTGGCTGGTGATGTCGTTTTCGCCGGAGGCTTCCAGCTGGCGGACGATGCCGTTCAGCACGCGCTCGATCCGCTCCTCCTGGATCGGCCGCTTGCGCAGAGCGATGCGGATGGAGCGGGCGAGCTTGTCGCGGTCGAACGGCACGCGGCGGCCGTCGGTTTTCACCACGGTGAGTTCGCGAAGCTGGGTGCGTTCGATGGTGGTGAAACGCTGCCCGCAGGAACTGCAAAACCGGCGCCGGCGGATCGCCTGGTTCTCCTCCGCCGGCCGGCTGTCCTTTACCTGCGTGTCCTCATGGCCGCAGAACGGGCATTTCATGGTCGCTTACATCCCGGGATAGATCGGGAAGCGGGCGCACAGCGCCTTGACCCGGGCGCGCACGGCCGCTTCCACAGCCTCATTCACGCCGTCATTGGATCCCGAAATCCCGTCCAGGACTTCGGCGATCATCTCGCCGATCTGGCGGAATTCCGCCGTACCGAAGCCGCGCGTGGTAGCGGCGGGGGAGCCGAGGCGAATGCCGGAGGTGATGGTGGGCTTTTCCGGGTCGAACGGGATGGCGTTCTTGTTCGCCGTCATGTGGGCGCGTTCCAGCGCCGCTTCCGCGACCTTGCCGGTGACGCGCTTGGGACGCAGGTCCACCAGCATCAGATGCGTATCCGTGCCGCCGGTGACGATGGCGAGGCCGTGTTCGACGAGGGTGGCGGCGAGCACCTTGGCGTTTTCCGCGACCGCCTGCTGGTAGGCGCGGAATTCCGGGCGCAGGGCTTCTCCGAAGGCGACGGCCTTGGCGGCGATGACGTGCATCAGCGGGCCGCCCTGCAGGCCGGGGAAGACGGCGGAGTTGATCTTCTTGCCGAGGTCGGCGTCCGTGCTGAGGATCATGCCGCCACGGGGACCGCGCAGGGTTTTGTGCGTGGTGGTGGTGACGACGTGGGCGTGCGGCAGCGGGGAGGGGACGACGCCGGCGGCGACCAAGCCGGCGAAATGGGCCATGTCCACCATGAAATAGGCGCCGACTTCGTCCGCCACCTTGCGGATGCGCGGGAAGTCGATCTTGCGCGGATAGGCGGAGCCGCCGGCGATGATCAGCTTCGGCTTTTCGGCGCGGGCGAGGCGTTCGAGTTCCTCGTAGTCGATGATGCCGTCTTCCTTGCGCACGCCGTACTGCACGGCGTGGAACCACTTGCCGGAGAGGTTCGGCGCAGCGCCATGCGTCAGGTGGCCGCCGGCGGCGAGGCTCATGCCGAGCACGCAGTCGCCGGGGTTAAGCAGGGCGAGGAACACCGCCTGGTTGGCCTGGGCGCCGGAATGCGGCTGGACGTTGGCGAAGGCGCAGTCGAACAGCTTGCAGGCGCGTTCAATGGCGATGCGCTCCGCGACGTCCACTTCCACGCAACCGCCGTAGTAGCGGCGGCCGGGATAGCCTTCAGCATATTTGTTGGTGAGTACCGAACCCTGGGATTCCAGGACAGCCCGCGAAACGATGTTCTCGCTGGCGATCAGCTCGATACCGTCCTGCTGGCGCGTCAGCTCGCGGCCGATGGCGGCGGCGAGGTCCGGGTCGGCCTCGGCCAAGGAGGCGCCGAAGAAGCCGGCGGGGGAGGGACGGGGGGAAAGATCGTTCATCCGATGGGCTCCAATTGTTCCCCCAGGGGCAGTCCGAGCTTGGCGACGCGCTTGGCGTGGCGGCCGCCTTCATATTTTGCGGCGAGGAAGGCGCGGAGCGAGTCCAGGGCCACGTCCTCACTGATGATGCGACCACCGAAGGCGATCATGTTGGCGTCGTTGTGTTCGCGGGCCAGGTGGGCGGTAGTGGTGTCGTGCACCAGGGCGCAGCGGATGCGCGGGTCGCGGTTGGCGGCGATGGAAATGCCTATGCCGGTGCCGCAGACCAGCACGCCGAAGCGGGCTTCGCCGGAGACCACCTTGGCCGCGGCGGCGCGCGCGAAATCCGGGTAGTCCACGGAGGTGGTAGCGTTGTCGGTCCCGACATCGGTCACGCGGTAGCCGTCCGCCACCAGGGCGGATTTCAGGCGCGATTTCAGGACGAAACCGGCGTGGTCGGAGCCGACCACCAGGGTTGGCTTCTGGGACGGGCGGGAGGATTCCTGCATGCGGGGACGCATAGCACGCGATTCCAGCCTGACAAACGCTACATATAGTATGGGAATGCAAGGCAGACCGGCGCGGGGGTTCGGCCGCGTGACAGAAGGCGGACGGGGTCGCTATGAGTCCTCCGCCCACCCAGGAGTGCGCCCGATGACCTCCCCGCTATTTCCCGCCATGCGTCCCCGCCGCCTGCGCCGCACCGCCGCCCTGCGCGGCATGATGCGGGAGAACACGGTGACGATGAACGACCTGATCTACCCGATCTTCGTCGAGGAGGGGTTGGACGCGCCCGCGCCGGTGGACTCGATGCCGGGGGTGGTGCGCATCCCTGAGATGCAGTTGGACCGGCACGTGAAGGCGATCGCGGACGTGGGGGTGAAGTCCATCATGATGTTCGGCGTCTCCCGCAAGAAGGACGCGACGGGCAGCGATTCCTGGGCGCCGGAAGGCTTGCAGGCGCGCATGATCAAGCGGGCGAAGGACGCGGCGCCGGAGCTGATCGTTATGTCCGACAACTGCTTCTGCGAATACACGGACCACGGGCATTGCGGCGTGATTCATGACGGGCATGTCGATAACGACCAGACCATCGCCAATATCGCGTTGCAGGCGGTTGCGTCCGCCCGGGCGGGGGCGGACGTCATTGCGCCGTCCGGCATGATGGACGGGCAGGTGGCGGCGATCCGCGTGGCGCTGGACGAGGCCGGGTTCGAGGAGACGCCGATCATGGCGTATTCGTCGAAGTTCGCCTCCAGCTTCTACGGCCCGTTCCGGGAAGCGGCGGGATCGTCCCTGAAGGGGGACCGCAAGGCCTACCAGATGGACCCGTTCAACGGCCGCGAGGCGCTGCGGGAATCGCTACTGGACGAGGCCGAGGGCGCAGATTTCCTGATGGTGAAGCCGGGGATGCCCTACCTGGACGTGCTGGCGCGGCTGCGCGAGCGGACCCTGTTGCCACTGGCCGTGTACCAGGTGAGCGGCGAGTATGCGATGATCAAGTTCGCCGCCCAGGCCGGGGCGATTGACGAGAAGCTGGTGGTGCGGGAGAGCCTGGGCGCGTTCAAGCGCGCCGGGGCGGATCTGATCCTGACCTATTTCGCGGTGGACATCGCGCGCGAAGGGTTCTGAGGGCCAGCTTTCCGCTCAGGCGGAGAATTCGATCGCGACGTTGACAGCGTCCGCCGGGCTGACGACCAGGCGGGATGCGTCCGCGTGCGTGATCCGCACCCCGTTGGCGCGCAGCAGGGCGGCCGTGTCAGGCAAGGAGCGGACGCGCAGGCCGAACAGGGCGATGTGATCGCCACGCCCCGCCGCGTCCGGCATCGCCGGGCCGAGGGTGTGGTCCAGGGCGGCGCGGGGCCAGATTTCCACCGCCACCTTGCCGGCGGTGAGGACGCGTGGCGCGTCCGGCGCCGCGGCGCGGGAGACGGCGCCTTCATCGAACATGCGCTCGAACATCGCGGCAAGCGTGTCGGGATTCTCGGCGGCGATGGCGACGCGGGTGATGTGCAGTGCGCCGTTGGGATGCACCAGCCATTCGGGGCGCCAGACATATTCCGGCGTCAGGTGCTCGCAGAAATAGACCCTTCCATCGAATACCGCGCGGGGTGGCAGGCGGACGGTGTGGAAGCGGGCGGTGGCGACGGTGCCATCCGGCAGGTCCGCGTTACGGGTGAAGTACTGCACGGGCTGGACGGGGACGCCGCGCGCGATCTGCGCGGCATGCAGGGCGTTGGCGTTCCGCATGTCGAACACCAGGCCGTTCATGCCATTGGCGAAGCCGACGAGGTCCGGCCGCGCGCCGTTGCCGGGGCAGAGCAGTTCCAGGTAGTCGGGGTCGAACATCGCCAGGTGGTTGGACGAGCCGAGGCTGTGATGCGCCCGCTTGGTGAGTTGGAAGCCGAGCGCGGTA
>Ga0315912_10006349_pt1 | contig 10599 bp, 9 predicted proteins | sample VfabasoilMG_FD_204469 | JGI IMG/M metagenome (GOLD analysis project Ga0315912, IMG submission 204469) | Garden soil microbial communities collected in Santa Monica, California, United States - V. faba soil | ecosystem: Environmental > Terrestrial > Soil > Garden | place: USA: California... | reverse complement strand
ATCGTCTACCACGGCTATTTCGACATTGGCGTCGCGGTCGGCAGTCCGCGCGGCCTGGTGGTGCCGATCCTGCGTGACGCGGACCAGCTCTCCTTCGCCGGCGTCGAGAAGAAGATCGCCGAGTTCGGCAAGAAGGCGCAGGACGGCAAGCTGTCGCTGGAAGACCTGTCGGGCGGGACCTTCTCGATCTCCAACGGCGGCATCTTCGGTTCCATGCTGTCGACGCCGATCATCAACCCGCCGCAGTCGGCGATCCTCGGCGTGCACGCCACCAAGGAGCGCGCGGTGGTGGAGAACGGGCAGGTGGTGGTGCGGCCGATGAACTACCTGGCGCTGTCCTACGACCACCGGATCATCGACGGCCGGGAAGCGGTCCTCGCCCTGGTCGCCATGAAGGAAGCGCTCGAGGATCCGGCCCGCCTGGCCCTCGAAATATGAAATCCTTCGACGTCGTGGTGATCGGCGGCGGGCCGGGCGGCTACGTCGCCGCGATCCGCGCCGCGCAACTGGGCCTTGCCACCGCCTGCATCGACGAGGCGAAGAACGCCGAGGGCAAGCCCGCGCTGGGCGGCACCTGCACCAACGTCGGCTGCATCCCTTCCAAGGCCCTGCTGCAATCGTCGGAAAATTTCGAGCTGGCGGGCCATCATTTCGCCGACCACGGCGTGAAGGTGAAGGGCCTGGAGCTCGACCTGAAGACGATGCTCGGGCGCAAGGACAAGGTCGTCAAGCAGAACAACGACGGCATCACCTACCTGTTCAAGAAGAACAAGGTCACGTTCTTCCATGGCCGGGGGAGTTTTGGAAGTTCATCGTCTGAGATTCTGGTTTCAGGACAGGACGAGAAAATAACGGCCAAACAAGTCATCATCGCCACTGGCTCCAATCCGCGCGCTCTGCCAGGCGCCGAATTCGACGAGAAGCTGATCCTCAGCAACACCGGCGCGCTGGCGCTGCCGGAAGTGCCGAAGAAGCTGGGCGTCATCGGCGCCGGCATCATCGGCCTGGAAATGGGCAGCGTCTGGCGCCGTCTGGGTGCCGACGTCACCATCCTTGAAGCGCTGCCGGCCTTCCTCGGTGTGGCCGACGAGACGATCGCCAAGGAAGCGGCCAAGATCTTCGCCAGGCAGGGCCTGAAGATCGAGACCGGAGTGGCGATTTCGAAAGTTTCGACGGGGAAGAACGCCGTCAGGATCGAATACAAGGCTGCGGACGGAACGGCAAAGGCGCTCGACGTGGATCGCCTCATCGTTTCCATCGGCCGCGTCGCGAATACCATCGGCCTGAATGCCGAGGCTGCCGGCGTGAAGATGGAGCGGGGCATGGTCGTGGTGGACGGCGATTGCCGCACCAGCGTGCCGAACGTCTGGGCCGTCGGCGACGCGGTGCGCGGGCCGATGCTGGCGCACAAGGCCGAGGAAGAGGGCGTGGCGGTGGCCGAGCGCATCGCCGGCCAGAAACCGCATGTCAATTTCAACACCATCCCGTCGGTGATCTACACCGCGCCGGAAATCGCCTGGGTCGGCCAGACCGAGCAGCAGCTGAAGGCCGCCGGCGTGGCCTACAAGACGGGCTCGTTCCCGTTTTCGGCCAACGCGCGGGCGCGGGCGCTCGGCGATACCAGCGGCCTGGTCAAGTTCATCGCCGACGCGGCGACTGACGCCATTCTCGGCGTGCATATCATCGGCCCCATGGCGGGTGAGTTGATCGCCGAGGCGGTGGCGGCGATGGAGTTCGGCGGCTCGGCCGAGGACATCGGAATGATCTGCCACGCCCACCCGTCGCTGTCCGAGGCGATGAAGGAAGCCGCGCTGGCGGTCGACAAACGCGCGCTCAATATCTGAGCGCCCGTCCCTCGATCGCTCTTAACATTTGACCGCGGGCGCCGGGCGCCTCGATGCGCGCGCCATCACCCTTGCGATATTGGCGATGGCGGTCCTCGGCGGCTCGTACACCGCCGGCAAGTTCGCGCTGCAGGACCTGCCGATGTTCGGGATGCTCGCGGTGCGCATGGCGCTGGCGACGCTGGCCCTTGCGCTCTACGCCGCCGCGTTCGGCCTGCAGGTGCGGCCGCGCGCCTCGTCGCTGGCTTACCTGGCGGCGCAGACCGGCCTGTTCGTGATGACCCAGACGCTGCTGTTCATCGCGCTGCAGAAAATCGGCGCCGGGCGGGCGGCGATCCTGTTCAATATGCAGCCCTTCTTCACCCTCCTGCTGCTGCCGGTGCTGCTGCCCTCGGAGCGCCTGACGCCGCGGCGCTGGCTCGGGACGGCGATCGCTTTCGGCGGGGTCGCGCTGGTGCTCGCGGAGCGGGGCACGCAGGGCGCTTCCCTGGCCGCCGACCTGCTGGTGCTGGTGGCGGCGCTCGGCTGGACCGGTGCCATCGTTCTGAACAAGCGCATGCCGCCCGACATCAACCCGGTCTCGGTGATCCTCTGGACTTCAGCCGGCTCGATCCCGCCGTACGCGCTGCTATCGCTGCTGTTCGAGTCCGGCGCGACCTGGACGCCGACCTGTTCCGCCGTGGCCAGCGTCCTTTACCTCGGCGTGGCCGCCGGCGGCCTCGGCTTCGTGCTGATGGTCTGGCTGATCCGCAGCTATTCGGCGAGCCGCGTCAACGTGTTCGTGTTCCTGTCGCCGGTTTTCGGCGTCCTCATCGGCTGGGCGGCGCTGGGCGAGACCATGGGCGCGCTGCAGGCGCTCGGGGCGCTCGCGGTCGCCGCCGGAATCTTCGTGGTGAGCGCCGAGCGATGACGGGACCGCTGACGCCGACGCTGCGCGGCATGCTGTGGATGGTCGGGACCGGCATCCTGTTCACGCTGCTGAATTCGAGCATGAAGAAGCTTTCCCACGAGCTTGACCCCTGGCTGGTGGGATTCCTGCGCTATGCGCTGGGCGCGCTGGTGATCCTCGTCCCGGCGCTGCACCTGGGTGCGCGGGATCTCTGGCCGAAGGCGCCGAAACTGCAGTTCGTGCGCGGTTCCCTCCACGCGGGCGGCATGCTGCTGTGGTTTGCGGCGTTGCCGACCGTTGCGATATCGGAAATCACCGCGATCGGCTTCGCTGGCCCGATTTTCATCTGCCTTGGGGCGGTGCTGTTCCTCAACGAACGGATGACCGGCGCGCGCTGGGCGGCGGTGCTGGTGGGGTTCGGCGGCGTGCTGCTGGTGCTCAATCCCTTCGGCGCCGGCGGTTTCTCCGGCATCTCGACCGGGATGCTGTTGATGCTCGCCTCCGGGCCGGTGTTCGCAGCCTCCTTCCTGGTCGCCAAGGTGCTGACGCGCCACGACCGGCCGGAAGTGATGGTTCTCTGGCAGCATCTGGTCGTGTCGATGCTGCTCCTGCCTTTCGCCGCATTCCTGTGGGCGATGCCTACGCCCGCACAATGGACCCTGCTGCTGGTGTGCGGGTTTCTCGGCGCCGGCGGGCACTACTGCATGACGCGCGCATTCCGCGTCGCGGACATTTCGGCGGTGCAGTCGGTCAAGTTCCTCGAACTGCTGTGGGCGGCGCTGCTCGGCTACCTGATGTTCGGCACCACGCCCGCGGGCTGGACGCTGGTGGGCGGCACGGTGATTCTCGCCAGCACGCTGTGGCTGGCGCGGCAGGAATCGAGATAGAAAGTGCGGCCGGCATGAGCGACGTCGCCACGCTGTACGAGCAAAGCCTTGCCAAGCGCGGATTCGTCTCTGATGCCTCGCAGCGGCGCGCGGTCGAGCGCCTGCAGCGCCTGTACGAGGAGTGGAGCAGCTACAAGGCGCGGCGCGGCACGGCGCTGCGGCGCATGCTGGTCAAGCCGCCGCTGCCCAGGGGCGTCTACCTCTGGGGCGCGGTCGGGCGCGGCAAGAGCTTCCTGATGGACGCCTTCTACCTGTGCGTGCCGCTGGTGCGCAAGCGCCGCGTGCACTTCCACCACTTCATGCGCGAGATCCACCGGGAGATGAACGATCTGCAGTCGACCGGGGACGCGCTGGGCGCGGTCGCCGCGCGCACCGCGCGCCGCTACCGCCTGATCTGCTTCGACGAATTCCACGTCTCGGACATCGCCGACGCGATGATCCTCGGCCGCTACCTGGAAAAGGCGATGGAGCTCGGCGTGCAGTTCGTGATGACCAGCAACTACCACCCGGACAGGCTGTATCCGAACGGCCTGCAGCGCGAGCGCTTCCTTCCCGCGATCGAACTGCTGAAATCGCGCCTGGACGTGGTGGAAGTGGACGGCGGTACCGACTACCGGCGCCTGAAGATGGAAAAACTGCGCATCTACCACGCGGGTACCGATGCCGAGGCGCAGGTGGCGCGGATTTTCGAGGAACTCAAGGACACGGAAGAGGAAAAGCAGCCGCTGGATGTCGAAGGGCGGCGCATCGCGTACCGCAAGCGGGCGGGTGGACTGGTATGGTTTGATTTCGCGGCGCTGTGCGGCGGACCGCGCTCCTACGCGGACTATGTGGACCTGGCGCGGCGTTTCCATACCGTGCTCCTGACCGGCGTGCCGCGCATGTCGCCGAAGAACGCCGATTCGGCGCGCCGCTTCACATGGCTGGTGGATGTGTTCTACGATGACCGGGTAAAACTGATCGTCGGCGCGGAGACGCTGCCCGACGAGCTGTTCGTGGACGGCGGTGACGCGAAGACCGCGGGTGCAGAGTTCGCGCGCACCGCGAGCCGGCTCACCGAGATGCAGTCGGCCCAGTATCTGCAGGCGGAACGCGTCAACGTTCGCAGGTAACTCCGGGGGAGGCGGAAATGGCGGACTCGCTGCAGGATGCGACGGTCGCGGCGCTGAGGGCCTATCCGCCCTTCGACCAGATGGGCGGCAAGTCCCTGCGGTTCCTTGCCGCAAGACTCCAGCTTGCCTACTACGCGAAGGGCGCCGTGATCGTCGCGCCGGAAGGCGGGCCGGCGCGTCACCTGCATATCCTCAAACAGGGACGCGTGCGCGGTGGCGCGGCGGGCGCGCCGCCGGGCGCCAGCGACCTGGTGATGGGCGCAGGCGAATGTTTCCCGCTCGGCGCGCTGGTGATGCAGCGCGCGACTGCCTACGCCTACAGCGCCGAGGATGACTGCTTCTGCTGGGAGCTGCCGGCGGAGGATTTCGGCAAGCTGATGGCGCGCAGCGCGCGCTTTCGCGCCTTCTGCACGCGAACCCTGTCGACGCTGGTCGAGCAGTCGCACCGCGCGCTGAGCGCCGAGGCGGGCGAAGGCGTGGCCGGCGGCATGCTGCGGCCGCTGCGCGACATCCTGGCGCGCGCGCCGGTATCCTGCGCGCCGGACACGCCGGTGCGCGAAGTGCTCGCGCGCATGCACGAGATGCGCATCGGCTCGATGATCGTCGCCGCGGCCGACGGCGTGCCGCTGGGGATCTTCACCACGCTGGATGTGCTTGGGCGCGTGGCGCTGCCCCAGCCGGACATGGACACGCCGATCGCCGCTCTGATGTCGTCCGGCGTGGTTGCGCTCGAGGAGGAGGCGCCCGTGGTGGATGCCGCGCTCGCGATGGTGCGCAATGGCATCCGGCATGTCGTGGTGACGCGCGACGGACGCCTGCGCGGCGTCGTTTCCGAGCGCGACCTGTTCGGACTGCAACGCAGCAGCCTGCGCCGTATCGTCGAGCGCATGCAGAGCGCCGCGACGGTGGCGGAACTGGCCGGGGCTGCGGCGGACGTGCGCGGCCTGGCGCGCTCCCTGCTCGCCCAGGGGGTGGGCGCAGAGCAGCTGACACAGATGACCTGTGCGCTGAACGACGGCATCGCGCAACGCGCGATCGGGATGCTGGCGCCCGCGCAGGTGCTGCCTGGCGAATGGTGCTGGCTCGCCCTGGGCAGCGAAGGGCGCCTGGAGCAGACGCTGGCGACCGACCAGGACAATGCCCTGGTGTTCGTGGCAGGCGGCGACGCTGGCGCGGCGCGCGCGCGCTTCCTGCCCTTTGCGCGGGAGGTCAACGCGGCGCTGGCCGCCTGCGGCTTCCCGCTCTGCAAGGGCGAGATCATGGCGCGCAACCCGCGCTGGTGCCTCAGCGTGGAAGAGTGGCGCACCCTGTTTGACGGCTGGATCCGCAACGCGCAGCCCGAAGCCCTGCTGAACGCCTCGATCTTCTTCGATTTTCGCCCGCTCGCGGGCGAGGCGAAGCTGGCCGGCGCCCTGCGCGAGACCGTGCTGCGCGCGGCGGGCGGCAACGCGGCCTTCCGGCGCGCCATGGCGGAGAACGCGCTGCGCGCGGCGCCCCCGTTGGGCCTGCTGCGTGATTTCACGCCGGATGAGGCCGGCGCGTTTCCGGGTACGCTCGACTTGAAGGGGACAGGCGCGCGCCTGTTCGTGGATGCCGCGCGCCTGCTCGCGCTTGCGCACGGGTTGCCGGCGACTTCCACGGCCGCCCGGCTGCGGGGGGCGGCCGCGGCGGGAGCCTTGCCAGCGTCGGAGACCGACGCCGCGCTCGAAGCCTTCCACTATGTCCAGATGCTGCGCCTGCGCCGGCAATACCTGGCGCAGGACCTTGCGCCCGGCGCGGAGAACCGCATCGATCCGGAGCAGTTGAACGCCATCGACCGCCGCATCCTCAAGGAATCGCTGCGCCAGGCCGGCGTCCTGCAGGAGCGCATCAGGATGGACTACGCGCTGTAGCGCCGCAACCCCGTGCTCGGTTCCCTCGCATGCCTGCTCGGCCGGCGCGATCCCCAGGACGCGTTGCCGCTGCGCGCGCTGCGCTGGGTGGTGCTGGACTGTGAATCGAGCGGACTCGATCCGCAGCGCGACCGGCTGCTGTCGATCGGCGCTGTTGGCGTGCATGAGGGACGCATCGCACATGCCGACGCCTTCGGCGCCGTGCTGCGGCAGGCGCAGGCGAGCGCGTCACCGAACATCCTGGTCCACGGCATAGGCGCGCAAGCCCAACTGGGCGGGCGCGATCCGGCCGCGGCGCTCGAAGAGTTCGCGCGCTTCGTCGCCGGTGCGCCGCTGGTCGCCTTCCACGCCGCGTTCGACAAGGCGCTGCTCGGGCGCGCGATGGCGGCACGCGGCGCAGGATGGAAACCCCGCTGGCTGGACCTGGCGCAACTCGCCCCGGCGCTTTACCCGCAACGGGCGATGTCCTGCAAATCTCTCGACGACTGGCTGGCTGCGTTCGCGATCGGGCATCCGGCGCGGCATGACGCGATGGCCGATGCCTACGCCAGCGCGCAACTGCTGCTGATCCTGCTGGCGGAGGCGCAGCGGCAGGGCCTCTCGGCGGCGGGCGAGCTGTTCGCGGCCGCGCGCGAGCGCCGCTGGCTTGGCTAGAATGAACGCCCGATTCCAGGAAGCACCCATGGATAAATTCAAGGCCTACCGGCTCAGCGAGATCGACAAGAAGATCAGGGCGGAGTTTGTCGAGTGCACGCTCGACGACCTGGACCCGGGCGAAATCGTGGTGCGGGTGGCGTATTCCGACGTCAATTACAAGGACGCGCTCGCGGCCACCGGAAAGGGGCGCATCCTGCTGCGGCCGGTATGCATCGGCGGCATCGATCTCGCGGGCACGGTGGTGTCCTCCAGCGACCCGGCTTTCGCCAAGGGCGATGCGGTGCTGGGCGTCGGCCACGAGATCGGCGTCAAGCACCACGGCGGCTACGCCGAGTACGCGCGCATCCCGGCGAAATGGGCGGTGAAGCTGCCCAAGGGACTCACGCTGTGGGAATCCATGGCCTTCGGCACTGCCGGCTATACCGCAGGCCTCGCCGTCGTGAAAATGGAGCACAACGGCTTGCATCCCGCCGGCGGCCCAGTCATTGTGGACGGCGCGACCGGAGGTGTCGGCTCGATCGCCATCGCGGTGCTGGCGAAGCTGGGTTACGAAGTCGTTGCCCTGACCGGAAAGGAAAATGAAGTTGAATGGCTGAAGAAGCTGGGCGCCCGGGATGTGAAGTTCAGGAAAGACATTGATCTGACGAAAATCAGGCCGCTCGACAAAGCCACCTGGCAGGGCGCGGTGGACAATCTTGGCGGAGAGGTCCTTGCCTGGATGGCAAGCACCATGAAATTCAACGGCGTGATCGCCTCGATCGGCCTGGCGGCCGGGTTCGGCCTGAACACCACCGTGATGCCGTTCATTTTGCGCGGCGTTTCGCTGCTCGGGATCAATTCCACCGACGCGCCCAGCGCTGAACTCGAGCGCAAGGTCTGGAGCCGCCTCGCCACCGACATGAAGCCGGCCGGGCTGAAGGACATGGCGAGGACCATCCCGTTCGGCGATTTGCCCAAGGTGTTCGACGATTTCATCCAGGCCAAGGTGACCGGCCGCATCGTCGTGGACCTGAACGCATGAAGTCCTACAAGGAACTGCACCGGCTCTCGATCCTCGACCGCGAGGGATTCTGGTCGAAAGAGGCGAAGCGCATCCACTGGCACAAGCCCTTCGGCAAGGTGCTCGACTACTCGACGCCGCCGTTCGCGAAGTGGTTCGTCGGCGGCGAGACCAACCTGTGCTTCAACGCGGTCGACCGGCACCTCAAGGACCGCGGCGAGCAAAAGGCGTTGGTTTGGATTTCTACTGAAGTCGGGAAAACTGAAACCTATACCTACAAACAACTGCATGACGAAGTGAATCGCGCTGCCGCCATGATGCAGTCGCTGGGCCTCAGGCGTGGCGACCGGGTGATCATCTACATGCCCAACATGCCGGAGGCGGTGTTCGCGATCCTCGCCTGCGCGCGCCTGGGCGCGGTGCATTCGGTGGTCTTCGGCGGCTTCGCGGCGGCGAGTCTCGCCGCGCGCATCGACGATGCGCGGCCGGCGCTGATGATCACCGCCGACGGCGGCAGCCGGGCGGGCAAGGTGATCCCCTACAAGCCGCTGGTGGACGAGTCGATCCGGCTGTCGACGTTTCCTCCGTCCAAGGTCCTGATCTTCAACCGCGGCCTGGATCCAAGCATGCCGCTCATTTCAGGGCGCGATGTGGATTGGGTTTCCCTAAGGAATAAATTCAAAGACGCGAAAACAGATTGCGTCTGGCTGGAATCCTCCGAACCTTCTTACATCCTCTATACCTCCGGCACCACCGGAAAACCGAAGGGCGTGCAGCGCGATGTCGGTGGCCACGCGGTGGCGATGGCGGCGTCGATGGAATACATCTACTGCGGCGCCGCCGGCGAAACCATCTTCACGACTTCCGACATCGGCTGGGCAGTCGGCCACTCCTACATCATCTACGCGCCGCTGATCGCCGGCCTCACGTCGATCCTCTACGAAGGCGTGCCGATCCGCCCCGACGCCGGGGTGTGGTGGAAGATCGTGCAGGACTGGAAGGTCAATGTGATGTTCTCGGCGCCGACCGCGATCCGCGTGCTGAAGAAGCACGACCCGGCGCTGCTGAAGAAATACGACCTGTCTTCGCTCAAGCACCTGTTCCTCGCCGGCGAGCCGCTGGATGAGCCGACGCACGCGTGGATCTCCGAAGGCCTGGGCAAGCCGGTGATCGACCATTACTGGCAGACCGAGACCGGCTGGCCGGTGCTGACCGCGATGCACGGCGTGGAGAAGACGCCGATCAGGTACGGCAGCCCGTCGTTTCCGGCCTATGGCTACGACCTGAAGCTGCTGCGCGAGTCCGATGCCAGCGAGGCAGGCGCGGACGAAAAGGCGGTGGTGGCGATCGAGCCGCCGCTGCCGCCCGGCTGCATGACGACCATCTGGGGCGATGACGAGCGCTTCGTGAAGACCTATTTCTCGACCTTTTCGAAGAAGCTCGTCTACTCGACCTTCGACTGGGGCATCCGCGACAAGGACGGCTATTACTTCATTCTCGGGCGCACCGACGACGTCATCAACGTCGCCGGCCACCGCCTGGGCACGCGCGAGATCGAGGAGGCGATCAACATGCATGCCGGGATTGCCGAGTGCGCCGTGGTGGGCGTGGCAGACTCGCTCAAGGGCCAGATGCCGTTGGCATTTGCAGTTTCAAAGACTTCGCTTGAAACAAAAGAAGCAAAAACAAAACTCGAAAAGGAAGTGATGGAAACCGTCGACAGGCAGCTGGGCGCGATCGGGCGGCCGAAGGCGGTGCATTTCGTGACGCTGCTGCCGAAGACGCGCTCGGGCAAGACCCTGCGGCGCTCGATCGCCGCGCTGGCGGAGGGCCGCGACCCGGGAGACCTCACCACCATCGAGGATCCGGGCGCGCTGCAACAGATCAAGGACTGCCTGGGAATCCAATGAAGACGCGACCGGTACTGACGCAGGAAGACTGCCTGAAGATATCTGCGGCGGCCGAGGCCGAGGCAAGGAAGAACAACTGGAACGTGGCCATCGCCATCCTCGACGACGGCGGCCACCTGCTGCATTTCACGCGTATGGATGGCGCGACACCCGCCAATGCCGGCATCGCAGTGGAAAAGGCGAAGACCGCGGCGATCTCCCGCCGCTCCACCGGCGTGTGGGAGGACTTCGTGAAGGGCGGCCGCACCGCGATGATCAAGATGCCGGGCATCCTGCCCGTGCAGGGCGGCATGCCGATAATGGCCGACGGCACCTGCATCGGCGGCGTCGGCGTGTCGGGGGTCCAGTCCCAGCAGGACGAGCAGATCGCCAACGCGGGAATCGCGGCGCTGCTGAAATGAAAACGGG
>Ga0315912_10006348_pt1 | contig 10601 bp, 5 predicted proteins | sample VfabasoilMG_FD_204469 | JGI IMG/M metagenome (GOLD analysis project Ga0315912, IMG submission 204469) | Garden soil microbial communities collected in Santa Monica, California, United States - V. faba soil | ecosystem: Environmental > Terrestrial > Soil > Garden | place: USA: California... | reverse complement strand
CGGGTCCGTTCATCCTGGCCACGGGCGACGTGCTCGGCTGCTATCCAGGCCACTGCGCAGCAGCGCAACCGTTGCTCATCTATGGACTTCAAGTGACGCCGCCGGGTGCCACGAGCCTCGAGAGCTATCTCGTGGACTTCAACGGCAGGACATGCGCGGACGATGTCCTGGACAAGAGCACGATCGGCGACGTGGACTTCCTGCGCGACTGGACCGCCTGCGCAGGGCCCTGCGACGCCGTGGACTGCTGCACGCTGAACCCCGATCCCCCCACGTTCACGGACGCGCCCGCCGACGTCGTCGCCGAGTGCGCGGCTCCGCCGCCACCCGCCGTCGTCCACGCCCGCTCCGAATGCTCGCCGGCCATCGAGGCGACCTACGTCGGCCAAGATCCCGTCATCCCGCCCGACGCGTGCCCCTACACGCTCACGCGCACCTGGTCCGCGACGGATGACTGCGGACGCGAGGCGCGCTGGACGCAGGTCATCAGCGTCGACGACACGGAGCCGCCAAGGCTCGAGTCCGCTTCCGGGCGCGCGTGCCTCTGGCCGCCGAACCACCGGTACGCGTGCTTCGGGCGCGAGGACTTCGCGCCCATGATCCTGGACGACTGCGACGAGGCGCCGACGTGGCGCTTCGCGGGATGCGCCTCCGATCAGTGCGACGACGCGCCGTGCGCGGGTCATCCCGGCGAGAACGGCGACGGCGCGACGGTCGAGGACTGCCTCGCCACCGACGACTCGATCTGCGTACGCTCCGAGCGCGCCGGCACCGAGCCCGAGGGCCGCACTTACTCCGTGACCATCGTGATGACCGATCGCTGCGGCAACGAGGCGCTGGCCGAGATCGGCTCCGTCCACGTGCCCCACGATCAGTCGCCGCGCGCAGACTGCGTGCGCCCTGAGCGCCGCCAGCGCGGTCGCGGTCGGCGCTGATCCTCAGCCGCCCCGCACGCAGTCGAGGAAGGCCTCGTGGACGAGGCCGTTGCTCGCGAGCGCGTGGCCGGTCGCGAGATGCGTCGCGCCTCCCTCGAGATCGGTGACGACGCCGCCGGCCTCCTCGACAATCACGACGCCCGCTTAGAGATCCCGAGGCCAAGGGCCGCGCTCCCCAACGTGGCACGGTGCCCGCCCAGGCATTATCATGTGCCTTCCTGCCGCCACGCCGCGCACCGAAGGACTCCAGTGGCTGAACCGTCGATCCGTCGAGAGTCGTCGCGCGCCGTCGCTCGCAGGCTCACCGCCTTCGCCATCGTGCTCGCCTGCATGCAAGGACCATCCGCGCGGGCCCAGCTCTCGTGCGATGAGGGACCATGCGACGACGGCATCGACAATGACGGAGACGCACTGGTCGACTGCGACGATCCCGGCTGCTGCGACATCTTCGTGCCTCTCATCTGCGGCTTCTACTGCCAGGAAGTCGGCTGCGACGACGGCGTCGACAACGACCGCGACGGTCTCGTCGATCTCGACGACGTCGACTGTTGCGAGTTTCCTGGCAGTGCTCTCGAATGCCAGGAGATCACCTGCGGTGACGGCATCGACAACGACGTCGATGGCCTCGTCGACTGCGCGGATGAGTGCTGCCGCGATGCCATCGAATGCGGCGTCGTCGGCCAGGAGACGAGTTGCACGGATGGTGTCGACAACGACCTCGACGGACTGATCGATTGCGCGGACGCACCCGAGTGCTGCTTCGGGCCGGGCTGCGCCGATCGCGTCCTGCATCTCGCGCGTCTGCTGCCCACGCGCCCCGGTCTGGCCGTGATGACGCTGGCGCTCGAGACGGCGCGTACCCCGGCAGTCCTGCTGCTCGACGTGAGCTGCCCGGAGGCCAACGCCCCTGGAGTGGGACGCGGGTGGCCCGTGCGCCGCGACTACAACCAGGACGACCCGTCGGAGGCCTGGACGCTCGAGAACCTGGGAACGCCCGTGTTCGGCATCGCGGTGGATCACGCGCGCGCTCCGAACATCTACGTGACCTCCTCGTCGCTCTACATTCCGCAGCCGGGATACCCCGCCGATGGCAGCGTCTTCCGGCTGTGCGGCGCGACGGGCGCAATCTGCCGCGTCGCGGACCTGCCGAACGCACAGGTCGCGCCGCTGGACTTCGGAGGACCAGGACTCGGCAATGTCGCGTACGACGACTCGCACCACCAGCTCTTCGTCACCAACTTCGAGGATGGGCGCATCTACCGCCTCCCGCTGCCCGAAGAGGAGAGCTGCGACTGCGCAGGCTTCGCATGCGAGACGCCGAACGAGGGACCATTCGACGCCTTCGATCCTTTCGGCGCCGATGACGGCATGCCGGGGTTCGCGCCGCTCGGTGAACGCCTCTGGGGAGTCGGCGTCCAGCCAGGACGGGTCTACTTCGGCCGCTGGAACGAGAACGGGCACCTGGCCGGCGTCTCCAGCGGAGTGCTCAACGAGATCTGGTCCGTGGGTCTCACCCCGAACGGCGAGTTCGATCGCGCGCTGGGAGAGCGGCTCGAGGTGAGCATTCCGCTCGGCCCGTACTGTGGGCACGGCCCGACGGGACCGCCCTCGGACATCGAGTTCGCCGAGGACGGCAGGATGCTCGTCGCCGAGCGCACGCTGCGCCGGGACATGGGCTTCTTCGGCGCCCACGACTCCCGCGTCCTCGAGTTCGAGCTCAGGGGCCCCGCGCCTCAGTCCTGGGACCTCGCGCAGGTCGTCGAGGTGGGCAACTTCTTCGGCTGGAGGGCAAACGCCGCCGGCGGCGCCGACTATGCGCAACCCGTGCCTCCTGGCGACTGCCCTCCGGACGGCCATCTCCTCGCAACGGGGGATTCCCTTCGTTGGCCCGTCGCGGCACCCTGCCCGGCGGACATCTTCATCTACGGCGTCCAGGTCTCGCCGCTCGTCGGCGGCACTCGTGACAACAGCTACCTGATCGACGCGGATGGTCATCCATGCGGGAACCACGAGAAGGCGAAGCTCGGTGACGTCGACTACCTGCGGCAAGGGGATGTTCGCCCCGGACCCTGCGACGCGGTGGACTGCTGCGTGCTGAACGAGGCGCCGCCGGCCTTCCTCGACGGCCCAGCCGACGTCGTCGTCGAGTGCGGTTCGCCGCTGCCGGCGCTGCCCGCCGTGCACGCGGAGTCGGCCTGCTCGCCGCTCCTCGACGCCACCTACCTCGGCCAGGATCCTCCCGTTCCGCCGCAGGACTGCCCGTACGCGCTCACGCGCACGTGGTCGGCGATGGACTCCTGCGCTCGCGAAGCGCGCTGGACACAGGTGATCACCGTCGACGACACGCTGCCGCCGAGGCTCGTGTCGTCAGCCACGAGGACCTGCCTCTGGCCCCCCAACCACCGGTACGCGTGCTTCGGGCGAGAGGTCTTCGCGCCGGTGATCCGCGACGACTGCGATGAGGCGCCGACCTGGCGCTTCGCCGGCTGCGCCTCCGATCAATGCGACGACGCGCCGTGCGCAGGTCATCCCGGCGAGAACGGCGACGGCGCGACGGTCGAGGACTGCATCGGCACCGACGACGGGATCTGCGTGCGCTCCGAGCGCGCGGGCACCGAGCCCGAGGGCCGCACCTACGCCGTCACGGTCGTCATGACCGATCGCTGCGGCAACGAGGCACTCGCAGAGATCGGATCCGTCTACGTGCCCCACGACCAGTCACCGCACGAGGACTGCGCGCGCCCGGAGCGCCGCCAGCGCGGTCGCGGCCGGCGCTGATCCTCATCCGCCGCGCACGCAGTCGAGGAAGGCCTGGTGAACGAGGCCATTGCTCGCGAGCGCGTGCCCCGTGCCGAGATGCGTGGCGCCTCCCTCGAGATCCGTGACGACGCCGCCGGCCTCCTCGACGATCACGACGCCCGCTGAGAGATCCCAGCGCGAGAGGCCGTACTCCCAGAACACCTCGGCGCGGCCGTCGGCAATCGCCACGAGATCGAGCGCGGCGGAGCCCATGCGGCGGATGCCCGCGCACTCGCGCGCGACGCGCTCCATCCCCGCGAGGTACTGGCGCAGCCACTTCAGCTCGCGGAACGGTATGCCCGTCAGCGCGAGCACCCCCGAGAGCGACTCGGCCCGGCTCACCCGCGCGCGCGAGCCGTTCTTGAAGGCGCCACCTCCGCGCGTCGCCTGCCACGTGTCGCCGCGCACGGGATCGACGATCACGCCGACGATGGGCTCGCCGCGCCGCTCGAGCCCGACGGCCACCGCGAAGAGCTCGATGCCGCGCACGAAGTTGGTCGTGCCGTCGAGGGGATCGATCACCCATCGATGCTCGGCGCTCTCGGGCGCGTCCTCGCCCGAGCCCTCCTCCGCTAGGATCACGTGGTCCGGATGGCGCGCGCGGATGACCTCGATGACGGCGGCCTGCGCCGCGACGTCCACGTTCGTGACGTAGTCGGCCCGCGCCTTTTCCGTGACCGTGAAGTCCCGGCGCCGATGCGCCTCGGCGATCACGGCCGCGCCCGCGCTTGCCGCGCGCAGCGCCGTCTGAAGCAGCTCGTTCACTCGATGTGCTCCGCGAGCGTGATGCGGCGCCGGTACATGTCGACCTCCGTGATGGCGACGTCCAGCGGATCGCCGAGCCGCAGCACGCGCCGCGTGCGCTCGCCCACGACGCGCAGGCCCCCCTGATCGCGCTCGTACCAGTCCTCCTCGAGGCCCTGCCACGTCACGAAGCCCTCGACGTGGTGCGGCATCAGCATGACGAAGAGGCCCTTCTCGGTGATTCCCGTGATGCGTCCCGCGAAGACCTCGCCCACGCGCGAGCTCATGAACGCGCACTTCTTCCACTGGAGCAGCGCGCGCTCCGCCGCCTCGGCGTTGCGCTCGGCCTTCGAGCACTGCTCCGCGACCTCGCCGAGATCGGCGCGCAGCTCGGCCGCGTCGTCCTCCGAGAGGCGCGCGCCGCGCAGGCGACGCCGCACGGCGCGGTGCACCGCGAGGTCCGGATAGCGGCGAATGGGCGACGTGAAGTGCGCGTAGTGCGTGAGCGCCAGGCCATAGTGCCCTCGGCGCTCGGACTCGTAGCGCGCGAGCGACATCGAGCGCAGCGTGAGCGTCGTGAGCAGCTCCTCCTCGGGCCTGTCCTCGACGGCCGTGAGGATCGCCTGGAAGTCGAGCGGCGAGGGCGCGTCTCCACCCTTCAGCTTCAGCCCGAACACGGCGGCCGCCTCGCGGAAGGCGTCGATCTTGTCGGGCGACGGCGGCTCGTGGTTCCTGAAGATGCCCGGCTCGCCCTCGCGCTCGAGGAAGCGCGCGACCGCCTGGTTCGCCGCGATCATGAACTCCTCGATGACGCGATGCGCGACGTTCCGCTCGGACGCGACGATGTCCTTCACGAGCCCGTCGGGGCCGAGCTGCACGAAGGGCTCGGGCAGGTCGAAGTCGAGGCCGCCGCGCGCCTCGCGCAGCTTGATGAGCCGCTCCGCCAGCTCGCCCATGAGCTCGAAGCGCTCCAGCAGATCGGCGTGCTCGCGCCGAAGCGCCTCGTCGCGATCGACGAGGATGCGCTTGATGGTCGTGTAGGTCATGCGGCGATCGGAGCGGATGACGGACTCGACGAGCTCCTCCGAGACGACGTGCGCCTCCGCGTCGAAGTCGAGAATCGCCGTCAGCGTGAGCTTGTCCTCGCCCGGCCGCAGCGAGCACGCGCCCGCGGCGAGCGCGTCGGGCAGCATGTGCACCGCCCGATCGGGGAAGTAGACGGACGTGCCGCGCTCGAGCGCCTCGGCATCGAGGCGCGTGCCCTCGAGCACGTGGGCCGCGACGTCCGCGATGTGGACCCAGAGCCGGTAGCCGTCGCCGCGGCGCTCGATGGACACCGCGTCGTCGAAGTCGCGCGCGGTCTCGCCGTCGATCGTGACCGTCGGGAGCGAGCGCAGGTCGCTGCGGCGGGCGATCTCGTCGGGCAACAGCGTCGTCGCGGCGCGCTGCTCGGCCTCGGCCAGCGCCTCGGGCGAGTGCGCGTCCGCGAGCCTGAACGCGTGCAGCACGACGCGCACGTCCGTCCCCGGCTCCTCCGGTCGGCCGAGGATCGCGACGACGCGCGCCTGGAGCGGCTCGCCCTCTCGAGCTCCCTCGCGCGCGTCGCGCAGCAGCAGCGCGTCCACGTACTGGCCATCCTCCGCGTCCTTCGCGAAGCGATGAGGGATCTCGATCGGCACCGAGAGCCGCGCGTCGAACGGCAGGAGGCGATGCGGATCGCCGCGGCGCCCGGCGCGGAAGAGGCCGACGATGCGCGCGTCGCCGCGCTCGAGGATCGTCACGACCTCGCCGGCGGGCCGATCCGGCTCGGCATCGGCGCGCAGCGCCACCTCTACGCGATCGCCGTGCATCGCGCCGTGGAGATCGCGCTCCCTGATGAAGACGTCGGGCAACGCCGGGTCGTCCGGCGAGACGAACGCGAAGCCCTGCGTCGTGCCCGCGACGAGTCCCTCGACGAGGGAACGGCGCCGCGGGAGCCCGTAGCGCTGGCCGCCGCGCAGCAGCTCGAGGCGGCCCTCCGCGACGAGGCGGTTCACCATCCTGCGCAGGGCGACGCGCTCCGCCGACTTCAGGCCATAGAGCGAGTGCAGCGACTTCAGCGACTTCACGCCCCCGCGAGCATGGGCGACGTCGTCGAGGAGCTGCTTCTCGTCAGGCAGGGGCACGCGGGCGCATCCTACGCTCCGCTCACCGGATGATCACCTGCCTCGGGGCCGAGCTCACCAGGAAAGGCAGGCGCCGGCGGCGCAGGGCGCAACCTGCAGCAGCGCCGAAGGATCCTCGACCGACCAGAACAGCAGCGGCTCGATGGCGGCGTCGTCGTAGGTCCTGCCGGGCACCGTCGCGCAGGGCGCGAGCCCGTCCGCGCGGACGCCCCGCAGGATGGCCGTTCCGGCCGGCGCGGGCATCGGCCAGGCCTCGGCCGCGGCATGACCGCAAGCCTTGTAGCCTCCCTGGGCGACGACCCACGCGCCGAAGGGCGCATCCCCGTCGAGATCGTGGACCGCGCCGATCGACGGCGCGGGCGGCGGCAGCGCGACGCTCGCCCACGCGAGATCGGACGATGCGACGGGAGTGAACCCGGCCACCTCGACGCCATCGAGGCTCACGCTCGAGCCCTGCGTCGTGACGACGATCAACGCGACGCTCTCGGCGTAGCCGTCGGGGATGAACACGCGATCACGCCGCGTGAAGCGCGAGACGGGGACGAGCGGCACGGCCGCCGGATCGCCCATCCCGCGGAAGGCGCGGCTTTTCGGCACGTGCCATGCGGCGAGCGCGCCGTCCGCATCGACCAGCAGCGTGCGATCGACGCCGGCGCCCGCCGTGTCGAGATCGCGAGTAGCGCCTGCCGCGAGCGCGAAAACCTCGTCGCCGCCCTGATCGTCGCGCACGCGCACCGAGACGTCCGCGAGCGCGAGCAGTCTCACGACGTCGCCGCGTCCCGCCTGAGCCGCCGCGCGCGGGAGCGGCGGCGCGACGATGGTCGTGGCCGCCGTGCTCCACGCGATGTCGGGCGCGACATCGAGGACGAGATCGCCGCTGAGGCCCTGCCCCGGCAGCAGCGGCGCGATCGCGACGGCGTTGCCGCTGATGCCGAGCACCGGCGCATCCGCCTCGAACGCGAGCCCACTGAGATCCGCGCCCTCGCCGTCACACGACAGCGTGAACGCCTCGCCGGAAGTGAGGACGACATCCACCTCGGCGCTGCACGCTGTCGCGGGCGCGATCACGTGCGCCGGCCCATCGACCGGAACGATCGTCACGACGCTCGCGGACGACGGCATCTCCGCCGCGCTGCTCGCCGGCACCGACAGCACTCGCGGCGCGCGCCCGCATCGTTCCGCCGGCGGGATGCGCACGGTGTCGTGGGCGGTCAACAGGAGGGTGTCGGGAACGCCCGCCGTGTCGGGCGACTGGAGCAGCGCGCTGAATCCCGCGGTTCCAGCGACGCGCTCGCACGTGATCGCGCACGCGTCCACGCCGACGTCGCAACGCGCCTCCCGCGGCAGCGGGATGCGCGCGGACTCGTGCTCGGGGAGAGCAACGACGAGGTCGAGGCCGCGCGCCACGACGTGGACGTCGAGCGGATCCGTCGAGGCCACGTCGCGCCACAGCACGACTTCGGCCGACGCGTAGCGCGTCGGAGGCCACGCGAGGACCGCACGGGAGCCGCCATCGGCGACCGCGCGCGACGCCAGGAGCGCGCACGCGATGGCCAGGGCGGCGCCACGGCAGGCTCTCACCGCAGCCGATCCACGGGAACGACCAGCGTGCAGCCGCCGGCCTCCACGACGAGCGGATCCGCGAGCGCCGCGCGCGGCACGTCGCAAAGCCATGCGCCGTCTCCCGCGGTGCGGCAGTCGAGCGCCAGATCGAGCGCCGCGCCGCCAGCCGACTCGAGCACGACCTCGGGAGCTTCGCCGCCTGCCGGCAGCTCGACGCGAAGATGCGCCGCCCCGCGAGCGCGCGAGTTGACGGCGCGCGGCAGCAGCCTCGCCGTCGCCTCGGCGAGCGGCTCGACGGAGGCGCGCTGGAACAGCACGTGACCCGTCAGCGACGGCGTCGACGGATCGAAGTCGGCGAAGTCCTTCCAGGCATGGAGCGCGAAGGCATCCACCTCGAAGGTGCCCGTCGCGTTCAGGAAGGACAGGTCGATGGGCTGGATGCCGGTGAGCAGTTCGACAGGAGCGCGGCCCGACAGATCGTAGAGGCGCGTCGCGAGCTGCTGCCGGCACGCGTCGTGGATCATGCGCACGCGCAGCGGGATGCCCGTCGGAATCTCGCGGATCTCGCCGGGCCCGTTGTCGCCGAGATCCGCCGACGGGCCGAAGTTCGCGGCGAAGTTCCCGAAGGCGCTCGCGCCGACCTGCTCGCCGAAGATCGTCGGTTGGAGGAAGGGGCCCCCGAAGAAGGTGACGTTCGGATAATACGAAAACTCGACGGAGTCGAAGCAGTCCGCATCATCCACGAAGAACGGCGGCACGGGCAGCGACGTGCCCGTCCGGTTGAGCCCCGTCGTGCCGCTGTTCATGAGGCCGAAGGCGACCTGAAAGAAGTCCTCTGGCGAGGCCTGGAGATCCTCCACCACGAGATCGACGTCCACCTCGAACGACGTCGTGCCGTCGAAGGTCGCGCCCAGCGGGATCACCGCGCGCGAAGTGGGCGCGTTCGAGTCGAGCTCCAGGAGCAGGCCCTCCCGCCCAAAGGTGAAGCGGCCGTCATCGGCGCCGTCGATGGTGACGGCGCGGCGCGCGGCCGGGGATCGGAAGTCGACCGTCATCCCGGCGGGTGGCGCCGCGGCAGCAGTGGAGGCGACGAGCAGGGCGAGAACGTGAGCGCGCATGGTGAGTCCTTTCAAGGATGGCGGAACGAGAGGGTGAGCGTGACGGCGCGAGGCGGCGCCGGCGTGTAGTAGGGCTGATCGAAGTGCTCGACGCCGCGCACGGGCGTGTCGTCGTCGAGGAAGTTGTCGCAGGCGAGACGGAGCGCGAGCCCGCGCGGATGCGGGAGCACGGCGCGCAGCACGACGTGCACGACGTCGCGTCCCGGAAGCGGTGGCGAGGAGCCGTCGAGATCGGCGGACAGCGCCATCGATCCCGAGCGCGTGAGGCCGAGCGTCGCGGAGACGCCGCGCCAGGGGCCGAGATCGACGGCGAGCGACGAGCGCCAGTCCGGAACGAGGGGGATGCGCGCGCCGGCCGCCACGTGCGTGCCCGCCGGGAAGTCCGACAGGAAGCGCGCATCGACGGCGGCGTGGGCCGCGCTCACGACGATTCCCGCGTGCGCGCGCCACGTGACGCGCACCTCGACGCCCCGCCGACGGGAAGCGCCCGCATTGATGTTGCGCGAGAGGTAGAGCGGCGCGGAACCCTCCTCGAAGGCGATCTCGTCTTCGACGCGGACCTCGTAGGCGTCGAGAGCCACATCGACGCGCTCGCTCGCGAACGAGAGTCCGGCGGATGGGCCGCTCCCACGCTGCGGCTCGAGGTCCGGATTGCTCAGGAAGCCGGGATAGGCGAAGAGCTGGGTCGCGGAGGGCGCGAGGAACGACTCGTCCCACGCGGCGCGCCACGCGACGACGCCTCGACGCAGCTCGTGGCGCTGCCCGATCCCCACGCGCGCGGTCGTGTCGCCGAACGACGCGGCGTCATCGACCAATGCAATGAGGCCGTTTCCGCCCAGCTCCTCGCCCCTCCGCGAGACGTGCGAGACGTCATGCCGAAGTCCTCCTTCCAGCTCGAACGCGTGGGGGAGCGCCCATGAGAGATGGGCGAAGGCGCCCGCTCGATCCCAGTCCACGTCAACGGCGGAGGACGGGTAGAGCGAGGAGATCTCGCCGTCCCTGACGTCGTCGGTCGCGAACCCCTCGGGATGCAGGCGATCGCGCGACGCCTCCGCGCCCCATCGCACGGCGAGGCTCCACTTCTCCCGATCGAGGAGGTGCGTGCGCGCCTCGAAGACGGCGCCGAGCGTCTGGACGCTGTCTTCCGTCTGGAAGCCGTATCCGGTGATGCCGGTCGTCAGGATCGTGCCGCTGCGCTGGCGGAAGGAGCCGACGGCCGACCAGTCCGTGCGTCCTCCAGATTCATGCTCGGCGCGCGCGATCAGGAGATCCTGCAC
>Ga0315912_10006347_pt1 | contig 10602 bp, 9 predicted proteins | sample VfabasoilMG_FD_204469 | JGI IMG/M metagenome (GOLD analysis project Ga0315912, IMG submission 204469) | Garden soil microbial communities collected in Santa Monica, California, United States - V. faba soil | ecosystem: Environmental > Terrestrial > Soil > Garden | place: USA: California... | reverse complement strand
GATCTGGTCGTACGCCATGAACGAACCACCGTTCGTCTCCGCCATCACCTTGGTCAACGCCGCCGTCAGCGTCGTCTTGCCATGGTCGACGTGGCCGATCGTGCCGACGTTTACGTGCGGTTTGTTACGTTCAAATTTTTCCTTCGACATGACAGCAAGCTCCTGGCAGCGTCTAACTAATTAGATTACTTGTTTATGATTCCGTCAGCGATGTGCGACGGGACTTCCATGTACTTCGAGAATTCCATCGTGAAGGTCGCGCGACCCTGGCTCATCGAGCGCACGGTGGTCGCGTAACCAAACATCTCGGAAAGCGGGACTTCCGCGGCGACCGTCTTGCCGGCCGGCGTGTCTTCCATGCCCTGGATCTGGCCGCGGCGGCGATTCAGGTCGCCGATCACGTCGCCCATGTAATCCTCGGGAGTCACGACCTCGACCTTCATGATGGGCTCGAGGATCACGGGCTTCGCTTTGCGGAAGCCGTCCTTGAAGCCGAAGATCGCGGCCATGCGGAAGGAAATTTCGTCAGAGTCGACGTCGTGGTACGAGCCGTCGAACAACGTGACCTTGCAATCGACGACGGGATAACCCGCCATCACGCCGGTCTCGAGGGCTTCCTTGATGCCCTTCTCGACCGCCGGAATGAATTCTTTCGGCACCGAGCCACCGACGATGCCGTTGATGAACTGGTTGCCCTTGCCCTGGGGCTGCGGCTCGATCTTCAGCCACACGTGACCGAACTGGCCGCGGCCGCCGGACTGCTTGACGTGTTTGCCTTCGCTCTCGACCGTGCCGCGGATGGTCTCGCGGTACGCGACCTGCGGCTTGCCGACGTTGGCTTCCACCTTGAACTCGCGCCGCATGCGGTCGACGATGATTTCGAGGTGCAACTCGCCCATGCCGCTGATGATGGTCTGCGCGGATTCTTCGTCCGTCGACACGCGGAAGGACGGGTCTTCCTTTGCGAGACGCTGCAGCGCCAGGCTCATTTTTTCCTGGTCGGCCTGGGTCTTCGGCTCCACCGCCACCGAGATGACGGGGATCGGGATGTTCATCTTCTCGAGCGTGATCACCTTCTCGAGATCGCAGATGGTGTCGCCGGTGTAAACGTCCTTGAGTCCCACCGCCGAGGCGATGTCGCCGGCGCGCACTTCCTTGATCTCGCTGCGCTCGTTGGCGTGCATCTGCAGCAGGCGGCCGATGCGTTCTTTCTTCGCCTTGGTCGGCACGTAAACCGTGTCGCCCGAATTCAGCGTGCCCGAGTAGACGCGGAAGAACGTGAGATTGCCGACGAAGGGATCGTTGAGGATCTTGAACGCCAGCGCGGAGAACGGCTGTTCGTCGCTGGCCGTGCGCGTGATGGCTTCACCCTTCTCCGAGAGGCCCTTGGTGGGTGGCATCTCGATGGGCGACGGCATGAATTCGATGACGGCGTCGAGCAGCGCCTGCACGCCCTTGTTCTTGAACGCCGTGCCGCACATGCACAGCACGATGTCGTTCTTGAGCGCGCGCGCCTTGAGGCCGCGCTTGATCTCGTCGTCGCTGAGCGAGGACGCGTCGTTGAGGTATTTGTTGGTGAGGTCTTCGTCGCCTTCGGCGGCGGCCTCGATCATCCTGGCGCGGTATTCCTCGGCCTGGGCGCGCAGCTCGGCCGGGATCTCCCGGTATTCGAACTTCATGCCCTGGGTTTCCATGTCCCAGTAGATGGCCTTCATCTTGATGAGGTCGATGACGCCTTCGAAGGCATCCTCGGCACCGATGGGCAACTGGATGGGCACGGGGTTGGCGCGCAGGCGCGCGCGGATCATGTCGCAGACGCGCAGGAAGTTGGCGCCGGCGCGATCCATCTTGTTGACGAAGGCGATGCGCGGCACGTTGTAGCGGTTCATCTGCCGCCACACCGTTTCGGACTGCGGCTGCACGCCGGCCACGGAATCGAACAGCGCTACCGCCGAGTCGAGCACGCGCAAGGACCGTTCGACTTCGATGGTGAAGTCGACGTGCCCGGGGGTGTCGATGATGTTGATGCGGTGTTCGGGGAAGGTCTTGTCCATCCCCTTCCAGAAGCAGGTGGTCGCCGCGGACGTGATCGTGATGCCGCGTTCCTGTTCCTGTTCCATGTAGTCCATGACGGCCGCGCCGTCATGGACTTCACCGATCTTGTGCGATACGCCCGTGTAAAAAAGAATGCGCTCGGTGGTCGTCGTCTTCCCGGCGTCGATATGGGCCGAGATTCCGATGTTCCTGTAGCGTTCTATGGGCGTAATGCGTGGCATTGTGGACTAGTGACACTGGATTACCAGCGGTAGTGCGCGAATGCCTTGTTGGCCTCTGCCATGCGGTGGGTGTCTTCACGCTTGCGGACGGCGGCGCCGCGATTCTCGGCGGCATCCATCAGCTCGTGCGCCAGGCGGAACGCCATGGACTTCTCGCTGCGCTCGCGCGCGGCTTCGATGAGCCAGCGCATGGCCAGCGTCTGGCGACGCTGCGCACGCACTTCGACGGGCACCTGGTAGGTGGCGCCACCAACGCGGCGCGACTTCAATTCGACCACGGGCTTCACGTTGTCGAGCGCGGTGGTCAGCATGGCCACGGCATCCGGGCCCGGCTTGCCGGTCTTCTCGACGATGCGCTCGATGGCGCCGTAGATGATGCGTTCGGCGGCCGACTTCTTGCCGCTCTGCATGACCACGTTCATGAACTTGGCCAGCATGTCGTTGTTGAACTTCGGGTCCGGCAGGATGTGACGGACGGGAGCTTGTGCGCGACGTGACATTAGTTAGTCCTCTTACTTCTTCGCGCGCTTGGCGCCGTACTTGGAACGGCCCTGCTTGCGATTGCCGACGCCCGCGCAGTCCAGCGTTCCGCGGACCGTGTGATAACGGACACCCGGGAGGTCCTTGACGCGGCCGCCGCGGATCAGCACCACCGAGTGCTCCTGCAGGTTGTGGCCTTCGCCGCCGATGTACGAAGTGACTTCGTAACCGTTGACGAGGCGCACACGCGCCACTTTGCGCATGGCCGAGTTCGGCTTCTTCGGGGTCGTCGCGTACACGCGGGTGCAGACACCACGCTTTTGCGGCGACGCTCCCAGTGCGGGAACCTTGGTCTTCTCTTTGTTGATGCGACGCGGGTTCGCGATCAACTGGCTCGTCGTGGCCATGCTTACTCCAGATTGATAACCGTGCGGACGAAGAAACACCGGGCCGACCCCCTTTTCAGGGGTGGCCCGGTGGTTTTGTCCGCTGTTTTACGCCCCTCCCGGTTTGGGGGTGGGGCGACAAAGGCCGGCGATTCTAGGTATGTGACCGGGGGGTGTCAACGCATTGCTGCGCTGCGTCATCACTTAGTTACCCGGCTTGCCGGATAACCGGAAACATCGGGATTCAGACACGGGGCCGAGGGGTGGGAAAAGCGCCGAATCCGGTGTTTACGGGCCCTTTTTTCGGCCTCGCTCCCGGGCCGACCCCGCCGGCGCTCCGGCGGGGCCCCTGCCCAATCAGGCATTGAGCGTCTTGCGGGCCGCATCGCGCCGGCCGAGCGGCAGGATCATGGGCACACGCTCGCGATAGCGCCGGTAGTCATCCCCCAGCGTATCGACCAGGTCTTTCTCCTCGAACTGGATCGCGACCAGGATGTACGCCGTGGTCATGAAGGCGAACAGCAGGTGCGTGCCCGTCATCGTGGGCGTGGCCCAGAACGCGAACAGCCAGCCCAGGTACAGCGGATGACGCACCAGCTTGTAGGGCCCGGGCGTACCGAACTTCAGGTGCGTGTACGGCCTGCCCACGAGCTGCAGCCAGATCTGGCGGAGGCCGAACAGATCAAAGTGGTTGATGAGGAAGGTGGCCACCAGCACCAGCAGCCAGCCGAAACCGAACAGCGCGTACAGCACGGCCCGGGCGATCGGGTCCTGCACGTCCCACACCACGCCACCCAGCGGCTGCCAGAAGGCGAACAACGCGATCAGCGCGAGGCTGGAGAACAGCACATAGGTGCTGCGCTCGGCGGATTCCGGGATGAAGCGCGTGAGCCAGCGTTTGAAGAAGGGCCGCGCCATGAGGCTGTGCTGGATGGCGAACGCGCCGAGCAGCAGCAGGTCGATGGCCAGTGCCTGGCCCGTGGGCAGGAGGGGTGGGCCATCGAGGGTGCGCGGCACCACGAGGTTGCCCACGAAACCGAGGGCATAGAGGAAAGTGCCGAAGAAGATGGCGTAGCTGACCACGCCGTACAGAAACACCGAAATTCGCTTGAACATGTCGTACTCCCGATTCAGGTGCCGACATTCTGCGAAAGGCCCTCCCTCCCCCGCCTGAGGCAGGGAACTCAATTTTTCGGGCGGGAGTCCGGGACAAAAGTCCCGGTCAGTGCGGACGTCCGGCCAGGCCCCGGTCGCGGGCGAACACGATGGCCTGCGAGCGCGAGCTCACGCCGATCTTGTCGAAGATGGCCGTGAGGTGATTGCGCACGGTCTTCTCGCTGATGAACAGCTTGCCGGCGATCTCCAGGTTGTTAGCCCCGCCGGCCACCAGGTCGAGGATCTCGCGTTCGCGGCCAGTGAGCGTTTCGAGTTCTCCGCTGGTGGCCGGTGCATCGGCCGCGCGGCGCCGCGGCGCGGTGCGGGGCCAGCCGAGGAACTCACCCACCACTTCCTGGAATTTCTGCCAGGCCGGTTCTTCTTCGAGCAGGATGTGATTGCCGCTCGCGAATTCCACGAAGCGCGAACCCGCGATGCCGGCGGCGATGTACCGTCCCTGGTCGAAGGGCACGATGACGTCGTGGCGCGGATGCATGATGAGCGTCGGCGCCTTCACGTCGGGAAGCCGGTGCATCACGTCGATGACACTCGAAGCTTCCATGATGCGCGCCGCGATCTCAGGCGTGGTGGTGCGCTTCTGCATCTCGGCGAACCAGGAAACCTGCTCCTCGCTGGCATTCGGAATGAACAGCTCCGCGAACATGCGTCGGTACGCCGGCGCCTCCGTGCCCCATCCGACGCGCACCAGTTCCACCCAGGCGCGGCCGGCGCGCTCGGTCTCGGCACTGCGCAGCGCCCAGCCGCGCGCGAACCCGCCATGGATCACCAGGTGCGAAATCCGTTCGGGATGGCGCGCGGCGTATTCGATGGCCACGGAAGCGCCCTGCGAAATGCCCAGCAGCGCGAATTTTTCCAGGCCCGCGCTATCGGCCACGTACTCGAGATCGGCCACCTGCATGTCGAACGACAACTTGTTTTCGGACCAGTCGGAAAGGCCGGTGCCCCGGATGTCGTAGCGATACAGCGTGTTGTGCGCGGAGAACAGGCTGAACCAGTGGTTCCACACCGGGCTCTTCCAGTCGAACTCCAGGTGGTTGAGCCAGTTCGCGGTCTTGAGCAGCGGCGGTCCGGAACCCGACTTCGCGTACGCCAGCTTGACGCCGTCATCGGTGGTCACGAACTGGATGGTCTGGTCCATGCCGGGCAGCCTCAAGCCGGCCGGGGTGAAAATCAAGCGCCCGCAGTCCGCGACGGACTGCAGACCGGCTCAGAAAGGCATCCGGTCGGTGGACGGCTTCATGGCCTGCTGGTTGATGGCCATGGTGAATTTTTTCATCGTGGCGATCTTCTCTTCTGCCGACAGCTGTTCGAAGTACGACGTGAAAGCGTCGGCATCCGCGTCGGTCCAGGTGCGGCGGGATATCGCCGCGTCGAGCACGGCGTGGGCCTGCATCGAGGCCGCCGCCTGTTCCCGCGTGGGCAGGCTCGGGCCCGTTGCCGTGGCTTCGGCCGCTGCGGCCTGAGGCGGATATTGCGGGCAATCCTGGGAGTCGTTCACCACCGAGACGATGGGTGAGCTGGTCGCCGACCCGTCGACCTTGCTGGCGGTCGCGGACTCCGTGACTTCGCGTTTTCCGTATCCGCCCACGTACCAGCCCACGGCCAGGCAGGTCGTGCCAATGACGATCGGAATGAGGAAGTCGCGAAGTTTCATGCGGTCAGCGTTTGTCCTGGAACCCGGAAGACTGGACGACCGTGATGCTGGTGCATTCGCCGGCCGCGTTTGATCCCGGCCAGCACACGAGTGCCGACGAGGGTACTGATTTGTTTGACGTAGCTCACGCGCCTTTCCTCCACAGGTTCGATGTCTCGACGCTGCGCTGGCAGCGACCGTCGGGGTCGACACTGCAGCGCGGACAGTGACCTGCCGTTTTTCTTCTTTGGCTTTAGAAGGGCGGCCCTTCGGAATCCGGAACCAGCCGGCCCTGGTTGATGGCCTGCGCGTATTGCTGCATCCATTCGTCGCGTTGCGCGGCAGACATGTCCGCGAACTGCTGCGCGAGCGCCTCGCGGTCGGTGTCCGTCCAGCTGCGTCGCGACAGCGCGGCATCCAGCACGGCCCTGGCCTGGCTTGCAGCCTGGTTCTGCTGCGCAACCGAGACCCCGGAAGCGGCGTCGTTGGCACCGGCACGCTCGATGGTGCCGGCGGGAAGTGCGGCCAGTTCTTCGCGAACCACGCGGCGCAGGTCGTCCAGCGTCACCGGCTCGGCTGATGGCAGTTGCGTGGCCGAGTCGGCGCCTGGCAGCACGACCAGGTGCGGGCTCGCGTCCGCAGTCGCTGGCGGTTCGCTGGCGCGGCCGCCAATGAGGAAGCCCGCGACGAGGCCGGCAACACCGGTCGCCGCGGGCACTATCCAGCCAGGCAGAGCCATGGTCCGAAGCTCAGCCTTGCTTGTCCTGGTACTCGGACGAGTGCACGACCGAGATCCCGGTGCACTGACCCGAGGCGTTCCACTTGAAGGTCAGTTTTGCATCCGCCGAGAGCGAGCCCACGCCGTTGGCGAGGTACGCCGAACTGCTGCTGCAGGTGACGTGCACGTTGGCCTCGTTCTTGGCCTGGCAATACAACCCGAAGTTGCTCTTCTGGCAGGCCAGGAACTCGTTCTTGGTCGGTGCGTTGTAGATGTGGCCGAGATAGCCGGTCGCGCTTCCCGAACCGTCCGCATTCTGGGTGATCACCACGCTGCCGTTGCCGGTGAACTTGGATCCCGCGAATGCGGTGCCCACGATCAGCGCGGCGCCCAGGGCCAACGCGGCCATTGAATTCTTGATTTTCATGTTCTTGGTTCCTCAGCGGCTCAGCGCTTTCTTTCCAGGGACGAGGACTCGTACACCGCGATCGAGGTGCACTGGGTGCCGGCGAACCTGAAATCGATCAGGCCGTCGTTGGAAAGCCCGTTGAGCGCGTCCGCGAACTCTTCCTTGGTCGACAGGCAGGCCGCCGTCACACCGTTCCGGTCGATGGCGCTGCAGACTACCGTCGTCACCTTCACCTCGCCGCCGGCCGAGTTCAGCGTCAGTGCCCGGCTGACCGTGCAGCTCAGCTTCTCGCCCGGGAAAGCGGAATTGCGCGTGCCGCCCAACGTGCCGTAGGCGTAGCCGCTGCCGTCCGCCGCCTTGAAGATCGTGACGCTCGGCTGCCCGTATCGTGAACCGGCCAGCACTCCTGTTGCGCACAACGCCGCGGCCACGGCCGCGAGCCCCATGCGTTTTGCATTCATCGAGATTTTCATCCCTGCTCCGTTTGAATTTGTGGAATGGACTGGTGGGAACGGCGGAGGATACTGGATGAACGATGACACCGGTATTCCCGCCAGTGCCTTTCAGCGCCGAACTACTCAACCCGCAACGCAATGGATGCGGATCGTCGCCAATCGGCAACAGGTATTTTTACATAGAGGGTCCGGAAGGTAGTTAGACGAGACAGACACCGGACAATCCGCCGTCATTTGTCCGAGGAACCGGCAAAGAAAAAGGCCGGTGTTTCCACCGGCCCTTCTCAAGTCGACGACTTATCGACGATCAACTCTTCAGCTAGCCCTCGGAGGCAGCCGGTTCGCCTACGCCGCCGCCGTCATCGATGTCGGCGACGCCGCCGCCCACATCCATGAAGCTGCCACGATCGTTGGCGTCCGCCTTGGCGCGACGATGCTCATGGGCAGCAAAGCCGGTACCCGCCGGGATGAGCCGGCCGACGATGACGTTCTCCTTGAGGCCGCGCAGGTCGTCCTTGAGGCCACGCACCGCGGCTTCGGTGAGCACGCGCGTGGTTTCCTGGAACGACGCCGCCGAGATGAACGACTCGGTGGCCAGCGACGCCTTGGTGATGCCGAGCAGCACGGGCTGCAGCTTGGCCGGGGCCTTGCCGTCCTTCTCGAGGCGGTCGTTCAACGCCATGGCGCGCGCGCGATCGAGCTGTTCGCCCTTGAGCAGCGGCGTTTCGCCGGACTCGAGGACCTCGGTCTTGCGCAGCATCTGGCGAATGATCACCTCGATGTGCTTGTCGTTGATCTTCACGCCCTGCAGGCGGTACACGTCCTGGATCTCGCGAACCAGGTAGTTGGCCAGCGCCTCGACGCCCTGCAGTCGCAGGATGTCGTGCGGGTTGAGCTCGCCGTCGGCGATGACTTCGCCGCGCGTCACGCCTTCGCCTTCGAAGACGTTCAGCTGGCGCCACTTCGGGATCAGCTCTTCGTACTTCTCCTGGTCGTCGCCGGTGATGACGAGACGGCGCTTGCCCTTGGTCTCCTTGCCGAAGCTCACGACACCGCTCTTCTCGGCGAGGATCGCGGGATCCTTGGGCTTGCGGGCTTCGAAGAGATCCGCCACGCGCGGCAGACCGCCGGTGATGTCGCGGGTCTTCGAGGATTCCTGCGGGATGCGGGCGATGACGTCACCGACCGAGACCCGGGCACCGTCCGCGAGCGCGATGAGCGCGCCCGGGGGCAGCGTGTACACGGCCGGGATCTCGGTGTTCGCGAAGGTCGCTTCCTTGCCCTTGGCATTCAACAGCTTGACGGTCGGACGCAGGTCCTTGCCGCCGCGCTGCTTGGAATCGAGCACCACGGTCGAGGAGAGGCCGGTGACATCGTCCACCTGCGTGGTGACCGTGAGGCCGTCCACGAAGTCCTGGAACTTGATGTGACCGCCCACTTCCGTGATCACGGGGTGGGTATGCGGATCCCAGGTGGCCACGACCTGGCCGCCCGCGACCTTGTCGCCTTCCTTCGCATTGATGACGGCGCCGTATGGCAGCTTGTAACGCTCCTTCTCGCGGCCGAACTCGTCGACCACGCCGAGCTCACCGGAGCGCGAGACCGCCACCAGGTGGCCCTTCTCGTGCTGCACGGTCTTGACGTTGTGGAAGCGCAGCGTGCCCTTGTTGCGCACTTCGACGCTCGAAGCGGCAGCGGCTCGCGACGCGGCACCACCGATGTGGAAGGTACGCATCGTCAGCTGCGTGCCAGGCTCACCGATCGACTGCGCGGCCATGACGCCGACCGCTTCGCCGATGTTGATCTGGCGGCCGCGAGCCAGGTCGCGTCCGTAGCAGGTGGCGCACACGCCATAACGCGTCTTGCAGGTGATGGGCGAACGCACCTTCACCACGTCGACGCCTTCCTGCTCGATCTGGCGCACCATCTTTTCGTCGATGAGCGTGCCCTTCGGCAGCAGCACTTCTTCGGTGCCAGGCTTGAGGATGTCTTCGACCACGGTGCGGCCGAGGACGCGCTCGCCGAGGCCTTCCACCACGTCACCGCCTTCGACGAGGGGCATCATGGTCAGGCCATTTTCGGTGCCGCAATCCGGCTGCGTGACCACCAGGTCCTGCGCCACGTCGACGAGACGGCGCGTCAGGTAACCCGAGTTCGCGGTCTTCAACGCCGTGTCGGCCAGACCCTTGCGGGCGCCGTGCGTCGAGATGAAGTACTGCTGGGCGTTGAGGCCTTCGCGGAAGTTCGCCGTGATGGGCGTCTCGATGATCGAGCCGTCAGGCTTGGCCATGAGGCCGCGCATGCCGGCGAGCTGGCGGATCTGCGCCGCGCTACCGCGGGCGCCGGAATCGGCCATCATGAAGATCGAGTTGAACGACTTCTGCTTCTGCGGCTTGCCGCGCGAATCGATCGCGTCTTCGACGCCGAGCTTTTCCATCATCGCTTTCGCGACCTGGTCATTGGCGCGCGACCAGATGTCGACCACCTTGTTGTAGCGCTCGCCGTTGGTGACGAGACCGGACGAATACTGGTCCTGGATCTCCTTCACGTCCTTGTCGGCGGCCGCGACGATCTTGGTCTTCTGTTCCGGGATCACGATGTCGTCGATGCCGAAGGACACCGCCGAACGCGTGGCGTACTGGAAGCCCGTGTACATGAGCTGGTCGGCGAAGATCACGGTCTCCTTGAGGCCCAGTGCTCGGTAACAAGCATTGATAGTCGCGGAGATGATCTTCTTGGTCATGTCCTGGTTGACGAGGTCGTAGGACAGGCCCTTCGGCAGGATCTCGCTGAGCAGCGAGCGGCCCACCGTGGTGTCGACCACGCGGCGACGCTCCAGGTAGTCACCGGTCTCGGTGTTCTTGATCCACTCGCGCACGCGCACCTTGACCTTGGCCTGCAGTTCGATCTGCCGGCCTTCGTAGGCGCGATGCACTTCCTGGGTGTCCGAGAACATCATGCCCTCGCCCTTCGCGCCCACCTTCTCGCGGGTCATGAAGTAGAGGCCGAGCACCACGTCCTGCGACGGAACGATGATCGGGTCGCCGTTGGCGGGCGACAGGATGTTGT
>Ga0315912_10006346_pt1 | contig 10603 bp, 9 predicted proteins | sample VfabasoilMG_FD_204469 | JGI IMG/M metagenome (GOLD analysis project Ga0315912, IMG submission 204469) | Garden soil microbial communities collected in Santa Monica, California, United States - V. faba soil | ecosystem: Environmental > Terrestrial > Soil > Garden | place: USA: California... | reverse complement strand
CCGACCTTGGCGATACCTACAGCGGCCTCAATGCCAGCGCCTTTGGCAGCTTCTGGATGCCGTTGAGCGCCAGGGTGTTCGTCGGCCTTGGCGGCGGCGTTTCGTGGGCAAGTGCCAGCTACAACCCGGCGTTCTACGGCGTGACCGATGCAGGCTCGGCGGCAAGCGGCCTTCCCGCATTCACGCCGGACCAGGGACTGCGCCAGTGGTACGCCTGGCCCGCCGTCATCTTCCAGTTGAACGGGCCCTGGTATGCCGGGGCGGCCCTGTTCTATCAGCGCATCGCGGGCGATCCCGCCGACAGCCCGATCGTGCGCGAGCGCGGCGACCGCAACCAGCTGACGGGCGGCATCGGCATCGGCTACGTCTGGCGGTGAAGCGAATCGCCCCGACGAACGGCGCGCGCCGCCCCTAGAAGCGGTAGAAGCCCGCGACGATGAGGTCTTCGCGCGAGCCGCCGAAACCCACCTCGCCCAGGATGCTCCAGGACCTGTTGATCATCCAGTGCGCGCCCGCGAGGTAATTCCACGCATCCTTGGGCTCGACCTTGATGGAAAAATCCATGCTGGTGTCCTGGCCGATCGCGGTCCCGGCCGTGGGAAAGACGAATGAGCCGGTGATGCTGACCTTGGAAATCATGTAGGTTCCGCCGGTGTACCAGGTGACCATGCCGCCGTCGAGATGCTGGTTCCAGCCCACGCGCGGCGCGATGTTCCATGTTTTCGCGGGCGTCGTGGACATTGACACGTCCGACTCCACGTACGTGACCGGCAGGGAGAAAAACAGTTCCTTCCAGGCGCCCGCGAGCGTCAGGCCAAGGCCGTAACTGATGCCGTCGTAGTCTGCATGGGCCGTGCCTTGCAGGTCGCGGTCGCACAGCTCGGGCCGCAGGCCCGGCCCGAGGTTGCAGCCCGGCACGCCCAGGAACTGCATCAGCTCGCGCCCGGGAATCTCGATTTCGATCTCGCCCTTGCCCTTCGTGTATCCCAGGATGCCGTAGACGTTCAGGAAGGGGAAAAGCCATGCCCCGGCCTGGAATTGCAGCGACTGCGGGTCGATGTGGGTATTGTTGAAATGCACGAAGCTCGCATTGAGCTTCTGGCCGCCGTTGAATCCCACTTCGAGGTCGCTCAGGATGCGATCCTCGCTGCCATAGTAGTAGGAGAGGCCCACGTTATAGGGATTGGGCAGGTCGATGCCGCGATCGACCACGCGTTGCGCAAAAAAAGGCAGCGCATGCGGCCATACGCGGTGCTCGGGCTCCTTGCCCGGCGCGGGCAGGCGCGAGCTTTCCATCGGCGGCACCACGCGCCCGCCGTAGGCGAGCAGGATGCTGTCGGGACGATCGTCCGGCCGCTCTTCGACGGCAACCGGAAAGGAGTTCTCTGCCGCATCCGGCACGGCGGTGACTCCTGGTATCGATTCCGCAGCGGCAGCCGCAGGGCCCGAAACGGTGAGCACGCAAGTGAACGTGATAATCCGGACCAGGGACGAGAGCGAAAGCGGCGCGACACCGTGCAGCATGGCAACGATCCTGATTCTGGGCACGAAGGAAGTTTGCATGAAGCCTCCATGGATGCCAAGCTGCAGGCAAAGCCACACCGGATCCCGATCGGATGCAACGTCTCTCGATGCCACGTTTCGCGCGCTGGTCCGCATGCGCGATGCTCGCCATTGCCATCGCCGCCGGCGGCTGCGCCGTGCGCCAGGAAACCCGCAGCGAAGCGCTCGCCGATGCGGCGCAGGAGATGACTGCCACGGCCGAGCGCGTCGTCTTCGACCAGGAACGCTTGCCGCTCCTGCGCGCGGCCATCGACGGATTGAAGGCGGACCTCTCGGCTTTCGACGACGTCATGGCGCAGGCAACCGACGAGATCCATGTCCTCAACGCGCGCGCGGACGTCACTCGCGAGGAGATGGAGGCCGTGCTTGACCGCTTCGAGGCGCGGCGCGAGCAGGCGCGGCTGCAGGCGATCCGGCGGCATTTCGAGCTCATCGCGCTCACCGATGCCGACGAATGGTCGGCGCTTGCCCCCTACGAACGCAGGCTGGTCCTCGCCGCGGGACGCAAGCCATGACGCGAAGAACGCCGCGCCGCCGGCAACGGGGGCAGGTCCTGATCCTGCTCTTCCTCGGCACCTTGCTTGTGGGCGGATCCGCCGCGAGCCTGGGCACTGTCTTCAGCGATGCGAGGATCAAGCAGATCCGCGCCAGCCTGAAGGCCCTGGTTTCCGAGGAGCCACGTCGCAAATCCCTGGACGGCACGCTCGATCGCCTGCATGCCGAAAGCCGGCAAGCCGCGAGCATCCATGGGGACCAAAGCAAGAAGCTGCTCGAGCTCATGCAAAGGCATGACGCGGAGCCTGCAGATTTCGACGCCTTGCTGGCGAAAGCGGACGCGCTGACCCTGGAAAGCCGTCGCCGCCTGCTGGACTTGCGCTTCGAATTGCGGCAGCAACTATCGAGCGGGGAGTGGCAGGCCCTGTTCCGCCAGCCCGGCGCCGGCAATTGAATGTTGCCAATCGATGACACCTGCAGGCCCACCCGCGAATTGCCTTTTTCCCCGCGCGGACGAATAATGTTTCCGCAAGGTTGACGCTTCATGGATGTATCCGGGCGCGGGAGCCATGAACGGGGGGGAGAGATCGCCGCCGCTCCCGCACCGATTGCCTGGAAAACTGGATCAGGGGGATGAGCAGCAATTTTCCGGCACCGTCGGCTCCGTTGCCGCGCAGGATCGGCTCGTTCCTGGCCGGCCTGAACGGTGAGCGTCTTGGCCTCACCCTGCACGCTGCCCTGGCGGCCGTGCTCGTGGCGCTTGTCTATGGCGCCAGCGCAAAGGTGGGCTTTGCCTTCACCTTCCAGCCCCGGCCGATCTCCGTCGTCTGGCTTCCCAATGCCATCCTGCTTGCCGGCCTGCTCCTGACGCCGGCGCGCGCCTGGTGGTTCGTGATGCTGGCCGTGCTTCCGGTGCATCTGGCCGTCGAGCTGCAGAGCGGCGTCCCCAGCGTCATGGTGCTGGCCTGGTACGTCAGCAATTGCAGCGAAGCGCTCATCGGCGCAGCGCTGCTGCGGTGGCTGGTGCGCGCGCCGCTGAACTTCAATTCCCTCGCGCATGCCGGTGCTTTCCTGGTCTGCGGCGTCGGCATCGCCCCCTTGCTGTCGACCTTTCTCGACGTGGGCCTGGTCAAATTCATCGGTTGGGGCCAGGGGGATTTTTCCGACCTGGTGCGGATGCGCTTCCTCTCCAATGCCCTTGCCGCGCTCATCGTGGTACCGGTGATCATCACCTGGTCCACGGGCGCGTTGCGCGCCCTGCGCGACCCGACGCTGCCGCAACGCCTCGAAATCTTCATTCTCTTCATCGGCCTCCTCCTTACGGGGACCTTCGTGTTCGAATCCTCCGGCGAACGCCTCGCCACGGGGCCCGCCCTCCTCTATGCGCCCATTCCCTTCCTGCTCTGGGCGGCCGTGCGGCTGGGACAGAAATCGGTCACCCTCTGCCTGCTGCTCACATTCGTGCTCGCCACCTGGGGCGCCGTGCACGGGCACGGGCCCTTCGTCGACGGCTCGGCGGAGGAGAACGCGCTCTCCGTGCAGTTGTTCCTCATCGCCGTTGCAGCGCCCTTCCTGCTCTTTTCCGCCGTCATTGCGGAGCATCGGCGCGACCGCCGCGCGGTCGCGGCTTCCGAGCAGCGCGCGCTGACGGTGTTCCGCGCCGGCCCGGACGCCATGGCGATCGTGCGCCTGTCGGATGGCGCGTTCATCGACGTCAATGATCGCTGGGTCGAAATCTTCGGGTTCGCGCGCGAGGAAGCCCTTGGCCGCAATCCGCTCGCGCTCGGCATGTATGTCAATCCCGAGGCCCGGGAGGCGTTCATCTCGCAGACGATGCGCGGCGGCGCGAGGAATTTCGAAGCTGAGTTGCTCGACAAGGGCGGCAACCGGCATGACACGCTGCTGACCAGCGATCGCGTGGATATCGGGGGCACCGATTGCCTGGTCAACGTGATCCGCGACATCACCGGCCAGAAGGAGGCGGAGCGCGAAGCACGCCAGCAGCGCCTCGAGGTAACGCACCTCAGCCGGGTCGCGGTGCTGGGCGAGCTGTCGGGCGCGCTGGCCCACGAGCTCAACCAGCCGCTGACCGCCATCCTGAGCAACGCGCAGACCGCGCAACGCCTGATCGCAAGGGACAAGCTGGAAGTTCCGGAACTGAAGGAAATCCTGGAGGACATCACCCGGGAGAACAAGCGCGCCGGGGAGGTCATCCGTCGCTTGCGCGCCATGTTCAAGAAGGGCGAGCCGCAGTTCATCGTCCTGGACCTCAACGACCTGATGAGGGACACCCTGATCCTGGCCGGCGGCAGCCTGGCGACGCGGCATGTCGAGGTCGCCACCACGTTATGCAATCACGCCCTGTCCGTTCGCGGCGACAGAGTGCAGCTCCAGCAGGTGCTGCTCAACCTGATCGTGAATGCCTGCGAGGCGATGGAGGCGCCGGGCTCGGCGCGCACGCTGAGTCTCGAAACGACGCCCCTGGCCGACGGCAGGGTCCAGGTCCTCGTCAGGGACGGCGGCACCGGCGTGCCGGAGCCGGTCATGGCGCGCCTGTTCGATCCGTTCTTCACCACCAAAGCGCAGGGCCTCGGCCTCGGCCTGTCGATTTCCCGGTCCATCGTAGCCGCCCACGGCGGCGAGTTGCTGGCTCGCAACAACCCGGATCGCGGCGCAACGTTCCGCATCCTCCTTCCCGCCCATGCCTGAGCAGGCCGCCATGAACGAGCGCATTTACGTGGTCGACGACGAACCGGCCGTGCTGCGCGCCGTGGGCCGCCTGCTGGCGTCGGCCGGACACGCGGTGGCCGCATTCCCTTCTCCGCTCGAATTCCTGGACTGCTATGACGCAACGGTTCCGGGCTGCCTCGTGCTCGACGTCGCCATGCCCGAACTGGACGGCCTCGAACTGCAACGGCGCCTGAAGCAGAACGGCACGACACTGGCGATCGTGTTCATGAGCGGCCATGGCGACGTGCCCAGCAGCGTCCGCGCCATGAAAGCCGGCGCCGTGGATTTTCTCACCAAGCCGTTCGACGACTTCGAGCTGCTTGGCGCGGTCGCGACAGGACTCGAACGCAGCCGCCAGGCATTCCGCACCCGTGCCGAGGTCGACGTTCTGAACCAGCGTCTCGCGCTGCTGACAGGCCGCGAGCGCGAGGTCTTCGAGCATGTCGTGGCCGGACAGCTCAACAAGCTCATTGCGCGCGATCTCGGGGCCGCGGAAAAGACGGTCAAGGTGCATCGCGCCCGCGTCATGTACAAGATGGGGGCGGCGTCCCTCGCCGACCTGGTGCGCATGGCCGAGCGCATGGGCATCGGCCCGGTGTCCTAGAAGAGCGTCGGTTTATGTCCTACAACTTCATGGGACGATGGTCCCATACCGATACCTGATGCTTCGCAGCTAGACTCATCCTGACTTGCAGGGAAGCCGGGCTGGCGCAGTTGCCATCCGATCCTGAGAGACGTCATATCCGCCGCCCCATGAGCCGTCGCAACAGGAAAAGCAGGCAATCGACCGCCCAGACGCTGGCAGCTCCGGCACCCGCCTCCCATGCCAGACCGGCATGGCGCCCCTACGCGCTCGCGACAATGCTTGTCGCCGGATGCGCGCTCATCGGCTATTTCTCGGCCGGCTATTTCAAAGGCAACGCTGCAGCCAACAGGGACAAGCCCCAGGTGGTGGAAGGCGACGGCGTGAAGGGACCGCGCGGCATGGTCTGGGTGCCGGGAAGCGATTTCCTGATGGGTTCGGACCACAAGCTCGCGCAGCGCAACGAACGCCCTGCGCACAAGGTGCGCGTGCACGGCTTCTGGATGGACCGCACCCACGTCACCAACGCGCAGTTCGCGGCCTTCGTGAAGGCCACCGGCTACGTCACGACCGCCGAACGCAAGCCGGACTGGGAAACCATCAAGGCGCAGGTCGCCCCCGGCACGCCCCGGCCACCGGACAGCGCGCTGGTGCCGGGCGCGATGGTATTCGTCGGCACTGACCGCCCCGTGCCGCTCGACGACTACGGCCAGTGGTGGGCTTACATGCCCGGCGCCGACTGGCGCCACCCCCAGGGACCGAGGAGCAGCATCGAGGGCAAGGACGATCACCCGGTCGTGCAGGTCTCTTACGAAGATGCGACCGCTTACGCGAAATGGGCGGGCAAGCGCCTGCCGACCGAGGCGGAGTGGGAGTTCGCGGCACGCGGCGGGCTCGAGCAGGCGACCTACGCATGGGGCGATGACTTCGCGCCCCAGGGACAGAAGATGGCCAACGTCTGGGAAGGCAGGCAGGAGCGCTTTCCCGTGGTGAGCCCGAAAGCCGGCGGCGCCGAGGGCACCTCGCCCGCGAAAACTTTTCCGCCCAACGGCTACGGCCTGTACGACATGACGGGCAACGCCTGGCAATGGGTCGCCGACTGGTACGACGCCGACTTCTTCCTGCGCCAGGCGAAAGCCGCCGGTCCCACCGAAGACCCGAAGGGCCCGGATGCGAGCTACGACCCCGCCGATCGCGGCGTACCGGCCCATGCACCCAAGCGCGTGACGCGCGGCGGCTCCTTCCTGTGCAACGTCGACTATTGCCTGAGCTACCGCCCGAGTGCACGGCGCGGCACCGATCCCTACAACCCGATGTCGCACCTCGGCTTCCGGCTGGTGATGAACGACAGCGACTGGAAAAGAACCCAATGAGAGCCCTTCTTGCAATCCTGCTCCTCGTTTCCACGTCCGCCTGGTCCCAGGCGCTGCCCTCGTGGAACGACGGCACGGCGAGGCAGAACATCGTCGAATTCGTGGAAGCGGTCACCACCGAGGGCGGCAAGGATTTCGTCGCCCCCGCCGACCGCATCGCGGTGTTCGACAACGACGGCACGCTCTGGAGCGAGCAGCCGCTCTACTTCCAGTTCCTGTTCATGCTCGAGCAGGTCAAGGCGGCAGCGCCGAAGCATCCGGAGTGGAAGGACAACGCGGCGTTCAAGGCGCTGGTCGCGAAGGACCGCAAGGCGCTCGCGAAGCTGGGCATGAAACCGGTGCTGGAGCTGCTCGGAGTGGCGAACAGCGGCATGACGGTCGGCGAGTACGACCGCACCATCCGCGACTGGCTTGCGACTGCACGCCATCCGAAGTTCGATCGCCCTTATACCGATCTCACTTTCCAGCCCATGAGGGAGCTGCTGGACTACCTGCGCGAGAACGGGTTCAAGACCTTCATCGTCTCGGGCGGGTCCGTGGAGTTCATGCGGCCCTGGGCCGAGAAAGCCTACGGCATCCCGCCCGAGCAGGTGATCGGCAGCCAGCAGGAAGTGAAGTTCGAGATGAAGGCCGGCAAGCCGGTGCTGCGGCGCGGCCCGAAGTTCGCCTTCATCGATGACGGGCCGGGCAAGCCGGTGGGCATCTACCGCCACATCGGCAAGCGCCCGATCGCCGCCTTCGGCAATTCGGACGGCGACCTGCAGATGCTGCAGTTCACGGCCGCCGGCGAAGGCCCGCGCCTTGCGCTGCTGGTCCACCACGACGACGCGGAGCGGGAGTTCGCCTACGACCGCGCGTCGCACATCGGCAAGCTCGACAAGGCCTGGGACGAGGCCGTCGCGAAGGGCTGGACCGTCGTCAGCATGAAATCCGACTGGAAGAAGATCTACGCGTTCGACCAATAGAGGAGGTACGACCATGAAAAGCAAGCTGATCCTGTTCTTCGCGGCACTCTGCCTCGCGGGTTCGGGTCCCGTGCTGGCGCAACAAGGCGGCAAGAAGCCCAACATCCTGATCATCTGGGGCGACGACGTCGGCATCGCCAACGTCAGCGCCTACAGCGGCGGGCTGATGGGCTATGAGACGCCCCATATCGACCGCATCGCAAAGGAGGGCATCCGCCTGCAGCACTATTACGGCGAGCAGAGCTGCACCGCTGGACGGGCGGCATTCCTCACGGGCCAGCATGGCATTCGGACCGGGCTCACGAAGGTGGGCTTTCCGAGCGCGCCGATGGGCATGAGCCAGCTCGACCCCTCCATCGGCGGGGTAATGAAGAGCCTCGGCTACGCCACCGGGCAATTCGGCAAGAACCACGTCGGCGATCGCAATGAATCCCTGCCGACAGTCAATGGTTTCGACGAATTCTTCGGCAACCTCTATCACCTCAACGCCGAGGAGGAACCCGAGCTCCCCGATTATCCGAAGGATCCCGCCTACCGCGCCAAGTTCGGCCCGCGCGGCGTGCTGCATACCAAGGCCACGGATACGGACGATACGACCGTCGACCCGCGCTTCGGCAAGGTCGGCAAGCAGACCATCAAGGACACGGGGGCGCTCACGAAGAAGCGCATGGAGACGATCGACGACGAGACCTCCGACGCCGCCATCGAGTACATGAAGCGGCAGCAGGCCGCGGGCAAGCCGTTCTTCACCTGGTTCAATGCGACGCGCATGCACCTGCGCACGCATGTACGCGCCGAGCATCGCGGCCGCTTCCAATACGGCGACAGCGAGTACATCGACGGCATGATCGAGCACGACGAGACGGTCGGGAAACTGCTGAAGGCGCTGGACGACATGGGAATCGCCGAAAACACGATCGTCCTCTACAGCAGCGACAACGGGCCGCACATGAACACATGGCCGGACGGTGCCATGACGCCATTCCGCTCGGAAAAGAACACCAACTGGGAGGGCGCCTTCCGCGTCCCGGCCCTGGTGCGCTGGCCCGGCGTAATCAAGGCGGGCACGGTCAGCAACGAGCTGATGAGCCACAACGACTGGATACCGACCCTGGCCTCGATTGCCGGGGAACCGCAGATCGTCGAAAAGCTGAAAAAAGGCGCCACGCTGAACGGCAAGCCCTACAAGGTGCACCTCGACGGCTACGACCAGTCCGCCTTCCTGCGCAACGTGAGCGGAAGCGCCGCGAACAACAACGGGACGAAGAGCGCGCGCGACACGTTCTTTTACGCCGACGACGACGGCCTGCTGGTGGCCATGCGGCAAGGACCCTACAAGTACGTCTTCTCCGAGCAGCGCTCGCCCGGCACGATGCAGGTGTGGGCCGAGCCTTTCACGACGCTGCGGCTGCAGAAGATCTTCAACCTTATGATGGATCCGTTCGAGCGGGCCGACATCACCTCGAACACCTTCTGGGACTGGCAGCTCAACCACGTGCAGAACATGTACGGGCTGATGGACGAGGTGTTCAAGTTTTCGGCGACTTTTTACGATTACCCGCCGCGCTCATTCCCCCCGAGCTTCAATCCGGCGAACATCATGGAAGAGACGCTGCACGACATCAAAGCCGGCAGGAAGCTCAAGAAGGCTTTCCCGGGACTCCCCGCGCCCGTAAAGCCACAGAACTAGTCAACAAGGAAGGGAGCCTGCCCTCCCATCAATCGCGAGCACGCGGATGCAGGACCAGGCCGATGAGATGTACGCGCATCGGCCTGGTTCGGGCTCGCGCGCTGTGGCGGGCCGGGTGATTCGCATGGATCAACAAGGAGCAAGCATGCAACGCCTGCATCTGGCGGCGCTGACGGCATTCGTACTCTCCGCACCGTCGAACGCAAAGGAATTTTTCCCGGATGAACTTTTCCGCTGCTCCGTCGAGCGGCGCGCGGTCGAGGCGGTCATCTGGGGCATGCCTGCGGTCAATTACGAGCGGATGCTTCAGGCGACGGTCGCTAGCGGCGCAAAGCCGAATGAGGTCGTCTAACTGACTGCCCGCGCCGAAAGGTGATTTCTCGCTCTACATACGCTCCTGTTGGCCGCAAGGGGCAATCACCAGCGGCAAGTGGACGCCGCCGGCCGTCGCCCGGGTTCAATAGAGGGCGAGCCGGCCGTCGAATCGATGGCCTGATGGGACCAAGGTCCAATACTGCCTGATCGCGACCGAGGCTAGATTCAACACGAACCGGATGTGACCGAAACGCGCCACATGCACAGCAGCAAGATTCGAAGGCTGACGGGCTGCGCCCTCCTGCTGGCGTGCGGCGCGCTGGTAGTGCAGGGCGCGCTCGCCGAAAGCTGGAAGGACACTTTCACCGATCCCGAGGACGGCCAGGTCGACGCCTCGGAATGGCTGCTCGAGAAAAAAGGCTTCCTGCCGGTTCCGATCATCATCACCGAGCCCGCCCTGGGCTACGGGGGCGGCGTCGGCCTGATGTTCTTCCGCCAGTCCATCGGGGAAGCCGCCGCGCGTGCGAAGGAAACCGGGCACGTTACGCCGCCCGACATCTTCGGCCTTGCCGTCATGGGGACGGAGAACGGCACCAAGGCACTGGCCGGGGGCGGAATGTTCAGCTTTGCCGACGACCGCTGGCGCTATCGCGGCGGCCTCGCCCGCATGCACATGAACCTGGACTTCTACGGCGTGAACGGCGGGCCATTCAGCGACTCCGAGGAGAAGATCGGCTATACCCTCGACGGCTGGGCCTCTTCGCAGCAGGTCATGCACAGGCTCGGTGGCGAGCGCAGCAACAACTGGGTCACGGGCCGCTGGGTCTATATGGACCTCGACAGCAGCTTCGACCTCGGCGACAACCGGCCCCAGCTTTCGGACTTCAAC
>Ga0315912_10006345_pt1 | contig 10604 bp, 5 predicted proteins | sample VfabasoilMG_FD_204469 | JGI IMG/M metagenome (GOLD analysis project Ga0315912, IMG submission 204469) | Garden soil microbial communities collected in Santa Monica, California, United States - V. faba soil | ecosystem: Environmental > Terrestrial > Soil > Garden | place: USA: California... | reverse complement strand
CCCGGTGACGTGGATGATTGGGTCGTAGCTCCAGTTCGGAACCACGCCGCGCCCGCCCCACGTCGGGGCGAGCCAAGCGGGTCCCGAATGCGCGACGCCCCAGATGCGCAGCTTGCCCTTGTCGGCGCGCACTCCGATGAGGGCCGTTTCGAACGGCACCGCTGGCGCCAGGCGGCGCAATTCGTCACTGGTGAAGGCGCGTTCGGTTTCGAAGTGAAGGCGCAGGACGCCTTGTCGCGGAGCGCCCGCCTCCGGCAGGGTCTCGGGGTGGGCGAGCAGCAATCGAAAGCGCGTGGGGCGCGCTTCTTCGGTGGTGAACGAGGCTTGGAAGGCGATCGAGAGCGCTTCTTCCAGGAGCTCCGGAGGCACCAGGAGCTCGACTTCGTCCGGCCAATTCGACTCGACGTAGCGAGCCAGATCGGGTGGGTAGGCGTGCGAGCGCGGCATGGCACGCCAGTATGCCACCAACGCGTGCGCGTTCTCGCGCGGCCTTTTTCGGCTGTCGCCACCTACAAAAGGACGAGAGCTGGCCGGCTGGGAACGGTTCCGTTAGGATCGCAGTGCTTTGTCCCTTAGTCGTTTCAGCTTGCGGGTGTTCTTGTCGGTTTTCGTGGTGGCGATCGCGGCGCTGTGCGTCGAGTCGTGCTCGCTGCCGGACTATACGTTCGTGGACACCGTTGGCACTTGTGACGACCACCTGTTCAACGGGAGCGAGACCGACATCGACTGCGGCGGGAATTGCCCGCAGTGCGCGACGGGGCAGCACTGCGAGCAGGCGACGGATTGCGTGCTGGGGTCGTGCTGGAAAATGACCTGCCAGGCGACCACCTGCGACGACATGATGTTGACGCCGGGCGAGAGCGACGTGGATTGCGGCGGAACGCAGTGCCGAAAATGCGGTGTGAGCCAGAAGTGCAAGACCAACAGCGACTGCACGAGCAACACGTGCAACGCGGATCACTATTGTATTTCTGCCACGTGCTACGACCAGCTGCTGAACGGGAGCGAGACCGCGATCGACTGCGGTGGCGGCACGTGCCCGAAGTGTGGGCTGGGTATGGACTGCTTGACGTCCGACGACTGCGCGAGCGGTGTTTGCGCGGACGGGAAGTGCACGAGCGCTTCTTGCTCCGATGGCGTGAAGAACGCGACGGAAGCGGGGGTCGATTGCGGCGGCAGCTGCCCCGCCAAGTGCGGCTATCTCGAGAGTTGCGCGGCGGACTCGGATTGCGCGAGCGGCACCTGCTTGCGCGAGCTGTGCCAGGATTTGAGCTGCGGCGACGGCTTGAAGGGCGCCGGTGAGTCGGACGTCGACTGTGGCGGCGGACACTGTGCGCCTTGCAATCCCGGGCTCACCTGCGGCGTGTACGCGGACTGCCTGAGCCTGGTTTGCGCGGATGGACGCTGTCAGACGCCAACCTGCACCGACTCCGTGGGCAACGGCCAAGAGACGGCACCCGATTGCGGCGGCGCCGTTTGCGACGATTGTCCCGACGGCCTGACGTGTCAGTTTCAGAACGACTGCGTGAGTCGGGTGTGCACCGCTGGGCTGTGCGAAGCCCCCGCTTGCACTGACAACGTGCTGAACGGACTGGAGACGAGCGTCGACTGCGGCGGAGGCACCTGCCCGGCGTGCGCGATCGGTGTCGCCTGCGCGCTGGCTTCTGATTGCGCGAGCGAAATTTGCGTCGCCGACGTGTGCACCACGCTGCGCTGCACCGACCAAATGCAAAACGGCATGGAGTCGGACGTCGACTGCGGCGGCAACGAGTGCCCCAAATGCGGCGCCTCGCAGGTTTGCACCGCAGACGGCGATTGTTTGAGCGGGCGCTGTCTGAACACCAAGAAGTGCGCGAGCGCCTCCTGCAGCGACCACATCGTCAACGGCAACGAGACGGGCGAGGATTGCGGCGGGTCGTGCCCAGCCAAGTGCGAAGTGGGCGTACGTTGCGGTCAGGGGACGGACTGCACGACCGGTTCGTGTCGAGACAGCGCCTGCGCGCCGGCGCGCTGCGACGACCGCGTGCTGAACAGCACGGAAACGGACGTCGACTGCGGCGGCTCGGTTTGCAAGCCGTGCGGACCGGACGCCAAATGTGCCGAAGGACGCGATTGCCAGAGCGGGATCTGCAAGCTCTCACGCTGCCAGGCGGGTGACTGCAAGGACACGATCCAGAACGGTCACGAGACCGACGTGGATTGCGGTGGCGCCGATTGCAGCAAGTGCGCGGATGGTTCGACGTGCAAGCTCGCGAGCGATTGCGTGAGCGCCTATTGCTCGGCGGCGGGGCTTTGCACCAGCCCCGGCTGTGGCGATGGATTGCTGGGCGGAAACGAATCCGACATCGACTGTGGTGGTAGCTGCGGCTCGACGTGCCCGACGGCGGCAATCTGCATCGGCAACGCCGACTGTGCCAGCCGACATTGCGTCGACGGTGCGTGCGCCGCGGCGAACTGCAAAGACGGCGTCTTGAATCAGAGCGAGACCGACGTCGACTGTGGTGGCGGCACCTGCAGCGCCTGCGCATCCAACCAGGCTTGTATGGCTGGCTCGGATTGCCTGAGCCTGGTGTGCGGCAACAAGGTGTGTCTCGCGCCGACCTGCAGTGACGGCGCGCAGAATGGCAACGAAACCGCGCAAGACTGCGGCGGCTCGTGCGGTGCGACCTGTGTGGCCGGTCAGCACTGCAACGCTGCTCTGGATTGCCAGAGCGGGCGTTGCATCGGCTCGCTTTGCCAGCCCGCGGACTGCGGCGATCAGGTCAAGAACGGCAGTGAGACGGACGTCGACTGCGGCGGCTCGTGCACCACGAAGTGCGGCGCAAACCAGGGGTGCGGAAGTGGCACCGACTGCACCAGCAAGGTCTGCACCGCGGGGAAGTGCCAGACGCCGAGCTGCACTGACCAAACGGCGAACGGCGGCGAATCGGGCGTCGACTGCGGCGGAAGCAGCAGCTGCGCGCGCTGCCCGAACGGCCAAGCCTGCGCCGTCAACACGGACTGCGCTCAAAACTTCTGCCACCCCACCAACCACGTGTGCGCTGCACCGGGTTGCGGCGACGGCATTCTGAATGGAAATGAGACGGACATCGACTGCGGTGGCGCCTGCTCCACCAAGTGCGGAACCAACGCCAAGTGCGCCGCCGCCGCCGATTGCGTCAGCCTCAACTGCACCGCGGCGCGCGTCTGCGCTGCGCCGACCTGTACGGATAAGATCAGAAACCAGGGTGAAACGGACGTCGATTGTGGCGGCGCCGCGTGCGGCGACTGCGGGCCTGGCTTGAAGTGCGGCGCAGGGTCGGATTGTACCAGCCTGGTGTGTGCGACGGGCGTGTGTCAGGCGCCGACTTGCGGCGATGCGGCGAAGAACCAGGACGAAACCGACGTCGACTGCGGCGGCGCCACCTGCCGATTCTGCGCCGACGCCCGGGCCTGTCTGTTGCCGCGAGACTGCGACAGCACCGTGTGCAGCGCAAGCTGCCAGCCGAACCTCTTCGCCGCCCTCTACAAGCAGAACGGCACTTCGGCGACGGACACCGAAATCAAGGCAGCGGTCGGCATCGCGAACTACTCCGGTGCCGCCGTGGACTCGGGCACCATCAAACTTCGTTATTTCTATTCGAGCGAGGCTGGCTCCACCGACATTTGCGAATGCTATCCGCCGATTGCTGCCCCAGCGAACGCAGATTGCTCGGATCGGATCGTGACGTTCGGCACGCAAGCCGGCATGAGCTACGTGGAGCTCGCGTTCAGGGACTCGGCGTTCAGCGTGCCCAACAACGGCACGACCGGTGCATTCCAGCTGCACATTCATCGCGCAGACTACGGCGGCTCTTACAACGAGACCAACGACTGGTCTTACGACGCCTCGCATACCACCGTGAGCGAGACGCGCATGGTGGCGGTGTATCAGAAGAGCGGTAGCACCTGGACGCGCGTCTTCGGGCTCGAGCCGTAGGTGTAGGCCCGGCTACGTTGCCGCCTTCGGCCGAGCGTCGTATTCTAGGCTCGATGCTGAACCGGTGGAGCGTGGGGCTTTTGTGTGGACTCGTTTTGCTGTCGAGCTGTGACAAGCGCACGGCCGAAGAGAAGGGCAAGCAATACGCGGACGAGAAGCTCGGCTTCGTGCAGGGCGCCGCGGAGGTGCTGGAGAAGAACGGAAAGAAGCTCGGCCAGACGGTGGGGAAGGGCGTCGGCGAGGTCGTCAAGGGCACGGGCTCGGGCGTCAAAGACGTGGTGCATGCTCCGGTGAGCGTGAGCGTTGCGGGCGAGCTCGCGGGCGCTGGACTGAAAGTGCTTCAAGCTCATGAGGGCGAGGACAGCGCGGCTGGCCGCGGCGTGGTCGTCCTGCTGGACTTCGCCAAACATTTCGAAGGCAAGCTCAGGCTGCAGGCTCTCGCCGCAGGCGGCGTGGAGGTCGGGCGGGCGGAGCCGCCCGAAAGCCTGAACGAACCCGCTGGAGCGCAGAAGAGCTTGGTGTTTGCGTTCGCGAGCGACGTGCGCTTGAGCAAGGTCGAAAGTTACGTCCTGAGAGCGGGCGTGAGCAAATTGCTCGCGGTGGATGCCAGCGTCGAAAAGTCCGGCGTCATCCTCAGTCAACTGAAAGAGAACGGCTCGGAGGTGAGCGTCTACGTCCAGATCGAGAAGGCCTTCGAGGGCGGCTTGCAGCTGCGCGCCCGCACGGCCGAGGGTGCAGAAGTCGGGCGCAGCGAGCCCAGCGAAAGGATCGAGCGCGAAGCGCAGTCTGGCGGCTACATCACCTTCAAGTTCGACGCGCGCACACCGCTCTCGAGCGTGAATCAGTACACGCTGTACGCCGTGACGCCGGCCAAGCCCAAGCAGCCTTAGGTTCTACTTGGTGTACTGCAGCCGGTAGTTGGGGGGACCGCCGAACGAACCCGCGCCGATGTCTTCGTAGCCGTAGTCGGTTACGTTGGCGAGCGCCTCGCGCGCGCCGCTGGTCAGCAGAATCTCGTAGGGCTGCGCGGTGTCCTCACCGAGCTTGCTGGCTCCGTTGACTTCGCGGCCCCACACGTCACTGTCACCGATCCGCAGGATGCGGCCGTAGCCGATGCCCAGGCACAAAAGTATTTGCTCTTCGGGCTTACGGCGCTCGTTCACGTTGCGACACGCCTGCTGCATGGCGACTCCGCACGCCACCGCCCGCGGCGCGCTGCGGAACATGATCATGAAGCTGTCGCCCTCTTCTTTGAGCAGCAAGCCGTCGAACGACTCGACGATGGGGAGAAGCAACTTCCGCTGCTCGTGGATGACCTGCAAAAAATGCACGATGCCAAACTCCGAGACGCGCCGCGAAAACCCGGAGAGGTCCGTGAACATGATGGCCCAGTCTTCGCCGAACAGGTCCCAGACGCGCTTGTCGATCGCGGCCACGTCGGCGCCGGGTCGGCAGCGCTCCTCGATCAGCTTCCACAGCCGCTCATGGCTGGACTTGAGTCCCTCGGATGGTCCGCTCATGACCCATGAGCATAGCGCAGGGCGCGCTCGGGCCGGAAGCTGCAAGATCTTACAAACAAATCAGGCAGATCGGTGCTTGCGTGCGTCGAGCGCGCGCCGCACCTCGACGAGCAGCACGTCGCGCGTAATGGGCTTCGTCAAAATGGCCGCGACGTCCGGGTTGTCGAGCTCGATATCGTGGTGACCGCTGAGCAACAAGATCGGCAAGCGGAGCCCGAGGTCTCGCAGTCGCTCGATCACCTGCTCTCCCGACAAGCCGGGCATCGAGCGATCCAGCAGCAGCGCGTCCACGTGCGTTTCACCCCGTTCGAGCAGGGCGAGCGCTTGCGGTCCGTCCTCGCAATCGACCACCTGAAACCCGCTGCGCTCGAGCAAGCGCCGTAAGACGCGGCGCACGGCGGATTCGTCATCCACGAGCAGGATCGTTTCATTGCCAGCTGGCAGTGCGGAAGGCACCGGTTCGCGGGAAGCGACGGGCTGAGTCGCAACGGGCAGCTCGACATCGAACTGGGTGCCGGCGCCCAGTCGACTGTTGCAACGAATGTGGCCGCCGTGATCGGTGACGATGGCGTACGCGCTCGCTAGTCCGAGGCCCGTTCCGCGGCCGACCTCCTTGGTCGTGAAGAAGGGTTCGAAGATGCGCGCCCGCACCGCTTCGGTCATGCCGGAGCCGTTGTCGGCTACCCGGACGCGTAGCTTTCCCGGGCGCGGGGAGTCGACACCGACGCAGATGTGGGGGTCGGCTCGCCCGCTGTCCAGCACCGCGTCGCGCGCGTTCAGGCAGACGTTCAGCAGCACCTGCTCGATCTGTCCGGGGTTTCCTTGCGCTGCGGGCATCTCGCCAGGAAAGAACTCGAGCTCGATTTTGCGATCGAAGGTCGAGCGGCACATCTCCACGATGCGCTGCACGGTGGCGACCAGGTCGAAAGCGTGGCGCGCCGCGTTGTCGGCGGGGCGCGCGAACAGCATCAGCTGTCGCACCATTTCGGTGGCGCGGGTGGCAGCGTGCTCTACGTCCGAAAGGCGCGCCGCGACGTCGCCGCTGGTGAGGTCGCGACACTCCACGACGTTGGGCAAGATCACGGTCAGCGCGTTGTTCAGGTTGTGAGCGATGCCCGCCGTGAGCTGCCCCACGGCTTGCATGCGTTGCGCTTGCTCCAGGCTGGCTTCGAGCTCCTTGCGCTCGGTCACGTCCAGCAACCCGCCGCGCAAGGCCTCGAGCTTGCCCTCGTCGTCGAGCACGGCCACGCCTTTGGCGAGCACGTGTCGCACGGCGCCGTCTGGCCGCACGATGCGATAGGCCATGCCGTCGTACACGCCGCTCTTCACGTAGCGCGTGACGAGCTCCGCGACTTCCTGGCGGTCCTCGGGGTGCACCAAGGCGAGGTACTCATCGAGTCCGCGCGGGCGTCTGTCCGGCGCGACCCCGAAAATTTCACACAGCGCGTCGTCCCAAATGAGCTCGTCCGTGCTGGGTGACCAGGTCCAGGTCCCGACTCCGCTTGCGAGCAGCGACAAGCGCGCGCGGCTCTCGCTCTCGCGCAGCGCTTGCTCCTGGGCCTTGCGATGCGAGATGTCGGTGGCAGTCGACAGCATGAACACCACCTCCCCGTCGTCGAGCACGGGCACGAAGCGCGATTCCCACCAGGCGTGTGCGAGCGTACGCAGCTCGACGCTGGTGGGCGCTTGGTTTTGCCAGGCGGACTCGAAGGCAGCGCGATAGCGCTCTTGATCTTCGGGGAGCATCAGCTCGAGCGCAACGCGGCCGATGAACTCCGCCGGCTCGAGTCCAGGCACGCTGCGATTGATGTACGTGATGCGCAGGTTCCGATCGAGCACGCTGATTACGTGCGGCAAGTTATCGAGCACCAGCGGGTCGCCGAGCAGGCGCTGGAGCGTCGCGTCTCCTGTGCGCAGAGGCGGTGCAACGAGTCGCTTGAGCTCGGCTACCTCCCGCTCGAGCTCCCGGATGCGGGCCGTCGCGGCGTCTACTTCCGAGTAGGACAAGGCTGCCGAGCTTATCTCGCCTCTCCACGAATGGAACCGCCCGCTTAGCACTACTGCCAGAGTCTTGAACGGGCTGATCTCGGCTGGCAAAGGAGACGAGATGCCCCGTGAATGCTAGAGGTGGGCGAAGGTGGGCAAACCCTCCGGGCCTGTGGCGTTTCGGCCCGGAGGGTTGCCTCGCGCCCTTGTTTCAGAAGCGTACGGTGACCACGGATGCTTTCGGCACCAAAACGACGGCGCCATCGGCGAGGGTTCGCTTTTCGGAACTGGGACCTTTCGAAGGATAGGTCTTGCCCATCGCATCGGAGCCAACCAGCCCGCCCGAGGTCTCGGCGCTCAGCACCTCGATGGTGGCCTCGCCCTTCAACCCGCCGACTCGCAACGTGGTCTTGTAGTCCGTCTCGAAGCTCTTGTTCACGAACACGAGCGAGATCTTGCCGTCGGCGCGGCGCGACATCCAACCCGACAGGCCTTCCTGGTCGGTCGCGCCCTGAAGCAGGGTCCCCGTCAGGCTGTTCGAGAGCATCTGAAACGCCCAGTACGAGGGCCGCCGGAAATTGTATCCCTGAGGGTCGCCTTCGCGCGCCATGAGACTGTAGTCGCCCAGGCGCTTGTCCCGACCGTTGTAGAGCGCCCACAGGTTGGCGAGCGTGATGGGCGATTGCGCGAGATGGCCGAGATAGTCGGCGATGAACAGCGCGTTCACGTGCTGCAAGATCTGCGGTCCCGGGTTGGCGTCCACCGAGTTCCATTCGCTCAGCCAGATCTCGTAGGACTTGCCCTTGACGCCCAGTTCGTCGACTTGCTTTCGCACCGACTTCATCAGAGAGTCGACCTCCGACGAGACAGCGAGCAATCCGGGGGCGCTTTCAGAACCGGCGTTCTGTGCGTAGTGATGCACGCTCACGGCATCGACCACGTCGGCGACCTCCTTGAACACGGCCTGGTTCCAGGGCCCTCCGAGCATCCAGACGGCGCTGATCTGGATCGATGGATCGGCCGCCTTCATCGCCTTCACGTAGGCGCGCACGGCCTGGCCGTAGCTCTTGCCGCCGTCCTTGCCCCACTTCTCGTAGTACTTGTGCCAGCTGCCGTAGATTTCGTTGCCGATCTCCCAATGTCGAACCTTGGGTCCCTTGCGCGTCTGGTTCACGTACTTGACCCAAGCAGCGGCGCGCTCGGGAGAGCCGTCTCCAACGTTGGCCGTGAACAGCGGCGTGCAGTTCACCTTCTCACACCAGCTCAAGAATTCGTCGGTGTCGACGTTGAAGTCCTTGTTCTTCAGCGTCTTTTGCCAGTCTTCTTCGTCCGCCATGAGCCCGCCGGGGTAACGCACCACGCCGAGGTTCAACGGCTGCGCCACGCGGAGAGACGCCGCGTCCAGGAGCTCTGGAGCCCACGCGCCGACGTTGATGCCATAGATGGCGGGGATCCGTTGCGTAACGGCGTTGGTGTCGCCTTTGAACGTCGCGCTCAGCAGAGGAGGCTCTTTGGCTTTGACTAGCTCGCGCGCGTTGGTCACGGAAAGCTTGGCTAGGTACAGGGTTCCCGGCACGTCTCCGCCGGGCTTGATGCCGAGCTGGAAGACGCCGTCGAGGTCGAGCTTGTTGTTCTGCTTGGCCTCGGGCGGCTGATAGTAGGCAAATTTGGTGAAGTTTCTGAACGGAATCAGGATCTGATGCCAGCCGCGGCTGGCGCCGACCTTGGTCAAGAACATCTCGTGACCTTTGTCTTGAATCACGAAGTCGAACGACTGATAGGCCTTCTCGGTGTAGAGCCACACGCTGAGGCCGTAGTGCTTGCTGAAGTCCGTGAGCATGCCGGGCGCGTTCGGTGTTTGCAGGTAGGCGTCGAACCAATCGCCGGGCTTGAAATCGACTTTCAGCGCCTGGCCCGTGACGGCCTTGGGGGCGTTCTTGGGCGCGGCTGTCACCGCTACCTGAATCTCGGCCGAGGTGCCTTGCTGGCCCTTCCACGCGTCCGCCCAGCGCGTGAAGTCCGTCACTAGCTGGTCGGGTGTATCGGACTTGAAAGCGTCCCAGTAGGCGTCTGGATCTTCGATGCCCTTCGCGGTCTTGGTGAGCTCGATTTGATCGAGGTAGAAGACGACGGGCTTGCCCTTTTCTACCTTGTTTTCATCGCGGTTGATCGAAATCCGAAAGTCCTGGATCTTCTTCCAGTCCATCTTGGCCGAGATTTCACGGTGCTGTTTGGCATCCCACCACACTCCGTCGTCGATGAATGCTTTCAGCGGAATTCGACATTGTGTCCACTCGCCCTCCTTCAAGATGACGTACGAGTCTCCGCCCACCTTGGTTTGCACTTTGAGCTGCCCGCCCTGGTTGTCCATGAGCCCCACCATGAACTTTTGAGCGGATGGACCGCCCTTGATCCAAAAGGTGATGCTGCCGGTCTTTCGATAGGGCGTGAGGTCGACGAACGTGTCATTGCCCAGCGAGATGTTCACGCCGGAGTAGTCATTATCCATGTACACGGCGAACACCGCGCCGTTGCTGGGTGTGCTGCTCGGCAAGACTCGATTCACGGTCTTTCCGCCGTACGAATAGGTGTAGCCGCCGCTCGGCCTCGGAATGTCGTCACCGAAGAAGGTGGCGACGACGGCGTCGTCGAGCTTCAGCTGCGCGGGGGCGGGCGCGTCGGAGTGCGCGTCGAGCCCGAGCCAGCCTTCGAGCGGCGCTCCACTCTGCGCGCCGGGAGCAGACGCTTGCGGAGGCTTGCTGGATTCGAGCGGCATGCAGCTGCAAGCGCCCAACAGGACGAGACGGGAGACACGCGAACGTAGCTTCGATTGCATCGTGACCAGCCAATGGCGCAAGCCGTCGATTCGGATCACGAAACCGGCAGCGCTGGACGCATTCGAGACGCATGCGTGGCGATCTCCTGCGTCGCGCGAAGCGCCCCCCCTCTTCATGTCCGGCGCTCGCGCTTTCGATCGCTCAAAGAAATCTCGATCGGCGACGGCGTTCGATCCCATTGGACGGCCATGATTCGATTCGTTCAAAAGTGTGCACGCGCCAGCTGGTGGCTACCCGTTCTGGCCCTTGCCGGATGCGCCAGCCAGCCCGCAGCAGAAGCTCCGGCCGGGACGCCCACGAGCT
>Ga0315912_10006344_pt1 | contig 10606 bp, 7 predicted proteins | sample VfabasoilMG_FD_204469 | JGI IMG/M metagenome (GOLD analysis project Ga0315912, IMG submission 204469) | Garden soil microbial communities collected in Santa Monica, California, United States - V. faba soil | ecosystem: Environmental > Terrestrial > Soil > Garden | place: USA: California... | reverse complement strand
GAGCATCTCGTCGGTCATGTCGAGCCCGTACACCTTGCCGGTGGGGCCGACGCGGCGCGCCGACAGGAGCACGTCGATGCCGCCGCCCGATCCGAGGTCGAGCACCGTCTGCCCGGGTTCGAGCGCCGCCAGCGCCGTCGGGTTGCCGCAGCCAAGCGACACCGCCACCGCCGCGTCCGGCAGCGATCCCGTTTCCTCGTCCGAGTAGAGGTTGGTGGTGATCGGGTCGCCACAGCCGCACGGCGCGGGACCACAACACCCCACCGCCCCACGGGCCTTGGCAATCGCCCCGTACTTCTCCTGCACCGCGTCCTGAATCTGCTGCCGTTCGCTCATGACTCCTCCTACCTCCTTATATGCGTGTAAGCGTATACAGATTACGGCGGCCGTGTTATATTCGTCAAGGCAAATATATATGGACGCCAGGCTCGAGACGATGGAGCGCCTGTTCCAGGCACTTGGCGACACCACCCGGCTGCGGATTCTGGGGCTGCTGCTCACCGGCGAGGTATGCGTGTGTCACATCCACGAAAGCCTGCAGGTGTCGCAGCCAAAAGCGTCGCGACATCTGGCCTACCTGCGCCGCGCCGGCCTGGTGGACACGCGGAAGGAAGGGCTGTGGGTGTACTACCGGCTCGCGGACGCCGCCGATCCGGTGGAGGCAGCGGTGAAGCAGGCGGTCACTCACGCGCTCGGCCACGTGCCCGGCGTGAAGCGTGACGCGCAGCGGCTGCAGAAGAAGAACGGCTGCTGTCTGCCGGTCGCCGCCGTCACCTCCACGTATGCGTGCTGCAGCGAGACAAAGGAAGCCCGATGACGGACATTCGCATCGAACGGGCGACGTACGCCGACGCGGACGCGCTCCTGGCGTTGATGCAGCGCGCGCACCTGCCGACGGATGGTTTGCGCGACCATCTCGACGCGGCCCTGGTCGCGCGCGACGGCGACCGCATCGTCGGCTCGGCGGCCATCGAGGTCTACGCGGATGGCGGCCTCCTGCGCTCCGTGGCGGTGGACGCCGATCACCGCGGTGCCGGACTGGGCGAGCGCCTCACCGCCGCCGCGATCGAGGACGCCGAACGCCGGGCCCTGCCGGCGCTCTATCTCCTGACTACCACCGCCGAGCGCTTCTTCCCTCGATTTGGCTTCGAACGCATCGCGCGCGAGGACGTGCCCGCGTCGGTGCAGCACTCGATCGAGTTCCGTGGCGCCTGCCCGGCCAGCGCGGTCGTCATGCTCAAGCGTCTCGACAGCGGCCGATGATCCGATCCGCGGAGCCGGGCGATGCCCCTCGCCTGTGCGACATCTACAACCACTACGTGCTCCACGCCGATGCCACGTTCGAGGAAGAGCCGGTCCCGGTGGAGGAGATGCGGCAGCGTGTCGAGGAGGTGCAGAAGCATTTCTTCTGGCTGGTGTACGAAGATGGCGGCGACGTGGTCGCCTATGCCTACGCCGGGAAGTGGAAGGCGCGAGCCGCCTACCGGCACTCGGTCGAACTGAGCGTCTACGTGAGCCCGGGGCAGCATGGCCGCGGGATCGGCAAAGAGCTGTACGCCGAGCTGCTCCGACGGCTGCGTGAACGGGACGTGCACAGCGTCATCGGCGGCGTGGCCGGAAACAATGCCGCCAGCTTCGCGTTGCACCTGTCGTTCGGATTCGAGCAGGTGGCGCACTTCCGGGAAGTCGGCTACAAGTTCGGCCAGTGGATTGACGTCACCTATTTCCAGCTGATTCTGTGACGTCCGATCAGAACCCCACCACGAAGCTGACGCGCAGTGTGCGCGGCACCGCCGGGTGGACGTGGATGTCATCGACCCCGCCGATCGGTTCGCCCTGCAGCCTCGAGGCGAAGTAGTAGTCGATGTCGCTCACCTGTGCGTCGAGGAGGTTGTAGATCTGCAGGTTGGCGCGCAGCGCCCTCGCGAACTGGTAGCCACCTTCGAAGTTGACGAGCGTCGTGGCCTTCGAGCGCACCGAGTCGTCCTCGACGAGCGCGCGCGGGCCGAAGTAGCGCAGCCGCACGCTGCCGAACGTCTTGTGGAAGTTGTCCACGCTCGCGCCCCCCGACACCACGGTGTTCACTGCTTCAGGCACGAACTGTCCGGCGGGATTGAACTCCGCGAACCGGGCACGCGACAGTGACAGGTCGCCGTCGAAGATGAGCCACGGCTTCGGGCTGTAGTAGTTCGCAAACTCGATTCCGTACCGCTTGCTCGCGGGGCCGGGCTCGGTGGCGCCGATGTCGCCGTTGTAGACGAGCTCGGATCCGAGACGCAGCGTCCACAGGGAGACAGTGCTCTGCAGATGCGGTACCGCGACCGTGCGTACGCCGACCTCGGCGCCCTTGGCGCGGACGAGCGGCGTCACAGCCTCGGCGGGATCGCCGTTGACGTCGAACCGTAGCGTCGTGCCGAGCGCGCTGTTGCTGTGGAAACCGGTGCCAGCGTTGACGTAGAGCTCGGTTGAGTGCCACGGGCCGAAAATCGCGCCGCCCTTGGGGCTCACGATGCCGGCCGTCGCCACGCCGCTGTTCCGGCCGTCGAGGCGATTCGTTACGTCGTAGCGGGATCCGTCCACGCGCAGCCCACCCGTGGTGCGCAGCCACGGTGCCCACTGCACCTCGTTCTCGGCGTAGCCCCCGACACTCGTCACCAGCGCGGACGCATCGTTCTTCGCCGCAAGCCGCACCCGCGATTCAGTGTGATACAACGCAATCTGTCCGATGTCGTCGTTGCGGAACTGCACGCCGAACGTGTTCTGCACCGCACGGCCGCCCCAGCGGGTCTGCCGCTTCTGGAACGCCCGCACACCGGTGACGAAACGGCGATCGACCTGCTCCACCTGGTCGCCGTGCACGGGGTCGTCGAGGAAGAACGTGAAGTTGGAGATCAGGTTCAGCCCGTAGCCGAGGCCGTACGCCTGCACCTTGTTCAGCACGTTTCCGCTGCTGTGCTGCCACTCGCCGCCCACGCTGTACCGGTAGGTCTGTCCGCCGTCGGTGGCGTCGATCGAGCCGAAACGATCGATCAACCCTGAGTCGATGGCGCGCTCCGGCGACGCCTCTGTCGCGTTCCACTGCCCGCGGTACCCCATCGCCGTGAACGAAAGGCCGTTGATGTTGTCGCCCTGGCTGTAGCGCAGCACGCCGTTGTACTTCCGGTAGGAATCGGGAACCGTCCACGGCCCCGAGTTCGTGGACGTCTCGCCGGCCATCAACAGGCGGCCCCTGCCGACCTTGGGCGACGCCGCGAACAGGCCGCGCCTGAAATCGTAGGTGCCGGTCTCGAGCGACAGCAGCGGGCGATCGAGCGCCGTCGCGTAATTGATGTTGCCGGCGCCGGCGGTGGCGAAGTCGCTCTGGTCGGCGAAGTAGGGCCCCTTCGAGTACTGCACGCCGGCGACGAGCTCGGGGATCAGGAAGTTGATGTCGGAATAGCCCTGGCTATGCGCGTGCGTCGGCATGTTGACCGGCGTGCCGGCCACGGTCATGGCGAAGTCGCTGCCGTGATCGAGGTTGAACCCGCGAAGGAAGTACTGGTTCGCCTTCCCCTCTCCGCTGTGCTGCGTGATGATCACGCCCGGCACCGTTTCGAGCACCTCGCCCTGCCGCATGAACGGCCGCACGTCGAGCTGCTTGGCCGTGATCGCGCCCTGGCTGGCCGAGGAGGCGATGCCAACCAGGTCTTCGGCCGGGTTCTCCGCGTCCGCCAGGTTGGCAAACGTCCGCTTGCCCACCACGACAACCTCGGCGTTGAGCACCAGATGCATGACCTCGTCATTGGTCGCCGTCGCGCCGGCTTTGACCACGAGGTCGCGGTGCGTGACCGACCCGAAATTGATCATGGTGTAAGCAAGCTGGTAGGTGCCGGGTGTCACCCCTTCGAAGCGGTAGTCGCCCGCGCCGTCGGTCACGGTGACGAGCGGGTCGCCCGAGGCGCCGCGCAATTCCACTGTCACGCCCGGCAGGGCGCCGCCGGTTTCGTCGGTGATGCGTCCACTCACGTGCCCCGTGGACTGCGCCAAGGCGGAGGCGGACACGGCCACGCACAGTGCGAGGACTGCTCCGGCCGTGGTCAGCGTGCGGCGAATCTGGCCCATACCCTGATGCTAGGCACTGCGCGTACCAGCGGACCTGAAGAGTGGATGAAAGTTGCGTCAGGGGCCGTTCAGGATCGCCACCAGCACTTGGATTCCCAATGAAACACGCGATCGCGCCGCGGGGATTCCCTACGAACAATTCAGGAACTCTTCAGGATTGCCGCCGTCGGTCCCGGGGTAATTTCAAGCGGCTCGGCGGGATTTCACCCTCCTCGTGATGCCGGCGCAGCAGCTGCGGCGTCCAACACAGGGCGAAAGGATCAAGAAGATGGACATGACGTGGTCGGGGCGCGCAGGGCGCCTCGGGATGGCCGTAGGGCTGATGGTGGTGTGGGCCGCGGGGGCCAGCGCCGGACAGGCCCAGGGCCAGCAGCAGAACATGCCGGGCATGCGGATGCCGGCGGCGGATCTCGGCATCGTGTCGGGCACAGTCACCAAGGCCGCCGACAAGGCGCCGGTCGCGGGCGCGACCGTCCTCGCCACGAACTCCACCAACGGCATTCAGCTCAGTGCCACGACCCAGGACGACGGCTCGTTCGTCCTGCCCAGCCTTCCGGCCGGCACCTATACCGTGAGCGTGCAGCTGGGCGGGTTCAAGCGGTTCCTCCGCGAGAACGTGGCCGTGACCGCCAACGGCACGCTGCAGTTGAACGCGGCGCTCGAGGCTGGCGACGCCGACACCGAGCGCATCGCCCTGCTGGATCGCATCGAGCTGCTCGAGAAGCGACTCGGCGACCTCGAGTCCAGCGCCGTGCTGTCCGACCCTGAAACGCGCGTCCGGCGCGTCGAGGTGTTCGTGGACAAGAACGGCAACCAGTCCGACAGCCCGTCGCCGGGTGCCAAGCGGGAGGTCACCTACCAGCGCGAGCGCGTCTATCGCCGCCAGACGATCAACGAGAAGATCGAAGAGGCGATGGCGTCGGAGAAGGAGCAGGCCGTGGCGATCGGCGTGGACGCCACAACGGTGGTACAGGGCGCCGCCCGCACCGAAGGCGAAACCGAGCCCGAGAGCGGCGCCTTCGCGCTGGCATCCGCCGACCTCCTGTTCACGGCGAAGCTGGCCCAGTACACGACCTTCTTCGCGGACGTCGTGGCGCTCACCGGGGCACCGCCCGATCGCAAGATCCCGACGTTGACACTTCTCAACGGCTATACCGCGCGCCTCCAGCAGCAGAACCAGCTCAATCTCCGCGAGGCGTGGCTGCGGACCGCGTTCTTCCGCGAGCGGCTCGCGCTGACGGCGGGCTACCTCGACCTGACCAACTACTTCGACCGCAACGCGGTGGCAAACGACGAGACCACGCAGTTCATCAGCGACGCGCTCGTGAACAACCAGATGCTGGGTTTGTCGTCCAACGGTGTCGGCTTCGCGCTGGAGTACGATCCGAAGAAGATCTTCACGTTCCGGTTCGGCCTGCAGCAGAGCAACCCCGATGCGGAAAGCCTGTCGGATTCGATCTATACGCTGGCCGAGGTGGGGGCGACGGTGACGCCGTTAGGGCTGCCCGAAGGGCACTATCGCTTGTGGTACCGCGCCAACAACGGCGAGGTGGATTCGAAGCACGCGACGGGCTTCAGCATCGATCAGAAGTTGACGCCGGTTGTCTCCGTGTTCGGTCGCTACGGCACGCAGGACCTGTCGATCGACCGCGATCACTTCTTCAGCATCGGCGTCGGCTTTACCAAGGGCATGGTGTTCAACCCGGAAGACACCTGGGGCATCGGCTACGCCAACATGGACCTCGCGGCGGGCGACAAGGAGCACATCGCCGAGGGGTACTACAACTTCGAGCTCACGCAGCGGCTGCGCCTGTCGTTGTCGCTGCAGCACGTGATCAACACGCCCAGCACCGAGAGCAAGTTCGGCTACCTGCTCCCCGGTGTGCGTCTGCAGGCTACGTTCTAGTCAGGTTCGAGGAGCAAAAGACCATGGTCAAGTTCATTCGGCGAATCGTGGTTGGCACCGCAGCGGCGGCCGTGGCCGCGTCCGCGGCGCTCGCCACTGTGCAGGCGCAAGCGCCCACCGTCAAGGTGACTGATCCCACGTCGGTCGTGATGATCGTCAATCGCGACTCGAACGACATCGGCTTCATGGACATCAAGACGAAGAAGATGATCGCCAACGTCTTCCTCGGCAACAACGTCAACCCGCACATGGTGATGATGTCGCCCGACGGGCGCTACGTCGTCACCGGCGGCACGCGCGCCAACAAGGCCTACATCATCGACGCGCGCACGCTGCAGCTGGTCAAGACGATCAACGTGGACATCGCGCCGGAGCACCTGTCGTTCTCGCCCGACAGCCGCTGGTACTACCAGGGCAATCCCGACGGCGATTCGATCTCGGTGATCGACATGGTGTCGCTGACGAAGATCAAGACCATTCCTGGCTTCGCCGAGCCGCTCAACGTCACGTTCCTGTCCGATGGCTCGAAGGCGTACGTGGGCAACTACGGCGCGCACTGGGTGGGCGTGGTGGACGTGCGCCGGCACGAGCTGCTGAAGAAGATCCAGATCGCGGCGATGCCCGGCAACGCCAAGCTGGATCCGGACAAGTATCTGGGCGAGATCAAGGGGATCAACATCGCGGCGCTCTCCAATGACGGCAAGTTCCTGTATGCCGCCGATGGTGACCTCGGCCTGGTCGGCGTGATCGACCCGGTGGAGGACAAGGTCGTGAAGACGATCCGCGTCGGCAAGGATCCGTGGCGCATCTACCTGAGCCACGACGGCAAGTACGGCATCACGCCGAACAACGGCGACGAGACGATCTCGATCATCGACCTCAAGGCGCAAAAGGTGGCGGCCACGCTCGAGGCGGGTCCGGACATGACCGGCGTCAACTTCGCGGCCGGCAAGGCGTTCGTCATCAGCTCGACGAGCGGCATGGTCTACGTGTACGACATGAACACGCTGCGTCCGGCTGGCCGGATGAAGATCGGCACCAACATCCAGCTCGAAACGGCGACTACCGACACCAAGGACGAGACGCTGTATCTGGCGGACTCGACCGAGAACGCCGTCGTCATCATCAACGCCAGGAACCAGACGTTCGAGAAGGTGACGAAGGTCGGCCTCTATCCGTGGGGCACCCACGTGATGGATAGCAAGGATAATTACTGCCACTAATGTCCAAGATCCCCCTGCTCCTGCTGCTTCTGGCCGCCGCCACGGCGTCCGTGCAGGGGCAGGGGATCCGCGACCGAATTCGTAGCGCGCCCCGCGCCACGACCATCACGGAGTCCCAGGCGTCGGACCTGACGCTGACCCTCACATCGGTGGCGGTGCGCCCGGTGCAGACGTGGGTGCGCACGGCCGGGGTCCTCGACAAGGCCGGCAAGGTGGTGACGGTGCACCTTACCGGCACCGACGCGTCGCTCGTGAAGGTCGGCCAGCGCGCCCGGACCTTTCCTGTGGAATCCCGCTCGTCGATGTTTCAGGCGCGCGTCGTGCGCACCGCGCCCGAGGGGCGAGGCGTGCGCGCCGACGTAGAGCTGGCCTCGGTGGGGCGGCTCACCGACAAGGGCTACGTCGTGGAGATCGTGACGGACCACGGCGAGCTGCTGTCGGTCCCCAATGAAGCCATCATCGAAGAGGGCGAGACGCGCGTCGTCTACAAGCAGACCGCCAGCGGCCAGTACGAGCCGACGCCGGTTGAAACGGGCGTCCAGGGCGAGCTCTATACCCAGGTGACCGGTGGCGTGAAGAACGGCGACCAGGTCGTGACCTTCGGCAGCTTCTTCATCGATTCCGAGTACAAGCTGAAGGGCGCCGCGCAGGGCCCGAAATGATCCCGCGGCTGCTGGCGCTCGTGCTCCGGTTCCGGCTGCTCGTGTGGCTGCTGATCGCCGCCGCCGCCACGGCCAGCGTGGTGGCGATGGGGCGCGCGCCGCTCGACGCCATCCCCGACATCTCCGATCCGCAGGTCGTCGTGTACGTGAAGTGGCCGCGCAGCCCGCAGCTGCTCGAGACCAACGTCACCGAGCCGCTCATTCGTGCGCTCACCGGGTCGCCCGACATCCAGGCGATTCGTGGCACGTCGCACATGGGCTACTCGTTCATCTACGTGATCCTGGCCGACGGCGCGTCGCGGCCGCGCGTCCAGCAGCTCGTCACCGATCGCATCAACGCGATTCGGCCGCAGCTGCCGCCCGACGCGGTGATCTCGCTCGGCCCGAACGCCAGCGGCATGGGCTGGATCTATCAGTACGCGCTCGTCGATAAAGAGCGACTGCACGATCTGCGCGAGCTGCGCCTGATGAACGAGGGGCAGATCAAGCCGGCGCTGCAGACGGTGGCCGGCGTGGCCGAAGTGGCGTCGGTCGGCGGCCTCGAAAAGCAGTATCAGGTGAAGGTCTTTCCGCCGATGCTGGCGCGGACGGGCCTGTCGCTCGAACATGTGATCGACACGCTGCGCGGCGCCTTCGACGAAGTGGGCGGCCGCACCATCGAGGTGACCAACCGCGAGTATCAGCTGCGCGGTGTCATCGGCACCGACAGCGTGTCGCAGCTCGAACATCTCGTGCTCGGGCGCGATCGCGCCGGCGCCCCGGTACAGCTGAAGGACATCGGCTACCTGCAGGTGGGGTACGACCTGCGGCGCGGCACTGCCGACCTCGACGGCGACGGCGAGGTGGTGGGCGGCATCGTGGTGATGGAGCAGGAGCAGAACGTCCTGGCTGTCACGCGCGCCGTGGAGCAGAAGCTGCAGACGATCCGGGCATCGCTGCCGCAGGGCGTCGGCATCGTGACGACCTACGATCGCTCAGCCTGGATCTGGGCCACGCTGAAGCAGTTCTTCGCCACGCTCCTGTCCGAGCTGATCGTCCTGATCCTGGTGACGGTGCTGTTCCTCGGGAGCTTCCGCTCGTCGATCGGGCCCATTGCCATCCTGCTACTCAGCACGCTCTTCACCGTGCTGCCGCTGTCGGCGTTCGGCCAGACGATCAACCTGTTTTCACTCGCGGGGCTCTGCATCGCGATCGGTGCCATCGAGGACGCCACGATCGTGATCGTGGAGAACTGCGCCGCCGAGCTCGCGGCCGCCGGTGCAATCAGCGCGGCTCGCCGCCGCGAGGTGATCCTGCACTCGATCTCGCGCGTGGCGAGGCCTCTGCTCTACTCGCTGCTCATCATCGTGGCGTCGTTCCTGCCGGTGTTCTTCCTCGAGGCGCGCGAGGCGCGGCTGTTCGATCCGCTGGCCTACAGCAAGACGTTCGCGGTGGCGGTGTCCACGCTGCTCACGATTCTGCTGCTGCCGATCGTGATGATGTGGGTGTTCGATCGCGAGCCGTCCGCGGCGCGCGCGGCGAACGGGTGGCTTGGCCGCGTGCGGTCGCAGCGGCCGCTGCTCGGCGCCGTCATCGTGGCTGGCGTGGTGGTCGCGGGCGCCGCGGCGCTGCAGGTAGCTGGGCCGGAGTTCCGGCCGGAGATCTACCAGCTCGGCGCGTTCATCGTGGCCATCGTGCTGGTGTGGGTGCTGATGCGCCGCTCGTCAGCCGCGGGACACGGCTATCAGCACAGTCGTCCCGTGCAGCTCTATGCCGCGTCGCTGCGGTGGACCATCCGGCATCGCTACGCGTTCACCGGCGCGGGCCTGCTCGTGGTGGTCGCGGCCGTCGTGCTGCTGCGCGGCTTCGAGCGCGACTTCCTGCCGGACGTGGATGAAGGCTCCATCCTCTACATGCCGACCACGTTGCCGGGACTCCCGACGCGCGAGGCCGGCTGGATTATCCAGCGGATGGACAAGCGGCTGAAGGCGTTCCCCGAAGTGGAACGCGTGTTCGCCAAGCTCGGACGCGCCGACACCTCCACCGACCCGGCACCGGTGTCGATGATCGAGACCACCATCCTGCTCAAGCCGAAGGCCCAGTGGCGTCCGGGAATGACCAAGGCGAAGCTGGTGGCCGAGATGGATGCCGCGATGCAGATCGTCGGCTACGTCAACACCTGGGTGCAGCCGATCCGCACGCGCGTGATGATGGTGACGAGCGGCATCCAGACGCCGGTTGGCATCAAGGTGAAGGGGCCCGACGTGGCCGAGGTCGAGCGCGTGTCGCAGGACGTCGAGGCCGTGCTGCGAGAGGTGCCAGGGACCCGGTACGTGCTGGCCGAGCGCATCTCCGAGGGCTACTACACCGACGTGCGCTACGACCTCGAGCGGCTGGCCGAGCACGGCGTGACCGCCGAGGAAGCCATGCTCACCGTCCGCTACGGCATCGGCGGCGACAACGTGGTCGGCATCAAGCAGGCCGACAACACGCTCGTGCCGCTGGCAGTGCAGTACGCGCCCGAGTATCTCGACACCATCGAGAAGGTCCGCACGTCGCCGGTGATGACCGGTGACGGGACGGCGGTGCCGCTCGGCGAGGTGGCCGACGTGTCCGTGCGCAAGCTGCCGGAAATGATCCGCAACGACAACGGTACGCTGGCCGGGTTCATCTACGTGGACATCGGCGGCGTGACGGCCACCGACTACGTGGAACGCGCGCAGCAGGTGCTGGCG
>Ga0315912_10006343_pt1 | contig 10607 bp, 6 predicted proteins | sample VfabasoilMG_FD_204469 | JGI IMG/M metagenome (GOLD analysis project Ga0315912, IMG submission 204469) | Garden soil microbial communities collected in Santa Monica, California, United States - V. faba soil | ecosystem: Environmental > Terrestrial > Soil > Garden | place: USA: California... | reverse complement strand
CGGATTCCGCCGCACGGCAGTGGCGGGCCACGACGGTCATCGGTCTGCCGAGGGCAAAGCGCTCCCCGAACCGCTGGAGGGTGCGTTCGAGCACGGCGGCCTTGCGCACTTCGTCGAGCAGGCGCGAGGTGATCAGCGTGTCGGTCGGCGCATAGACGACGCGGATCTCCGCGCCGGGGGAATCGCCCTCGCGGCGGCCGTACTGCTCGAGCAGCCACCGCGTGCTCCGCGCGGCGCGGGCGAACTCGGCGCTGCAGTCCAGCTTGCGCACGTTCGGCATGCCGACCCGGCCCGGCAGGTCGTTGAAGATTTCCGGATTGCTGCCGTAGAGCAGGCAGATGATCTGGTGATAGCGCTGGATACTGAGCGCGTGCGCGCCCCAGTATTTCACCTGCATGCCCAGTTCCGATCCCATCTGCCACGACAGCGAGAACGCTTCCGCCGCCGCGAGCACCGACTGGACGGCGCGCTCCCTGGCGGCGTCGTCGAGGCGGTCGCCGAGGATCAGCACGGTCGCCGCGATGTAATCCGCCGCGGTCTCTTCCGGGCCGATGATCGGCACGTCCTTTTCGTGGATGACGAGATGCGCGAGTTCGTGCAACAGCACGAACTGTACGTTGCCGAGGACGAAACTGATGGTGGCCGGGTCGAGTTGTTCCAGGCGATCGGCGCCGCGCGGCGCCTCCGCGGGGGCGGCCTGCGCGGGCGCGCCGACGAACAGCGCGGAAACCAGGAGCGCGATGGACAGGCGGGCGCTCGGGAAACAGGCGATTGGCATCCAGGGGTTCAGTGCGTTCTGCCGCCGCGCGGACAGCGGAGCAAAGTCTAACATCGCCGTGCCGCCTCGTCCGTGCGCCTCCGGCGACAGACCCCCGCTGCTCCGGTACAATGCACTGCAACATTTCCACTTGTCCGAGGCAGCAGCGGGCGCGTCCATCGTGACGGCCCGATCCCGGCGCGCGAAGCCCTGCGGGGTTCGCGGCCCGATCCGCGGTCCGGTCTCCGGCAGCGCCCGCGCTCAGAGTCGCCAGCATGTTGAACCAGCATCACTCGCTTGGCCCCTTCCGGTACGCCGCCTGCGTGCTGTTGCTCGTGGCCGGCTGTTCGGGCGAGTCGCAGACCGCCGCGCCGCCGCCGCCGGAGGTGACCGTCGCCGAAGTGCCAGGGAAAAGCATCACCGACTGGGATCGGTACATGGGACGGCTGCGCGCGGTGCAGGACGTCGAAGTGCGGGCCCGCGTCAGCGGCTATCTCGAGTCCGTGAACTTCCGGGAGGGCGCCATCGTGGCGGCGGGCGACTCGCTGTTCGTCATCGATCCGCGCCCGAATCAGGCCGCGCTTAAGGCGGCCGAGGCGGCGGTCACCATGGCCGAGTCGAGGCTGCGGCTGGCGGAAACACAGCGCAAGCGCGCGGAGCGCCTGTTCCAGCAGAAATCCATTCCGGCCGAGGAATTCGACATCCGCACCGAGGAACGGCGCGAGGCGGAAGCGGCGCTGGACGCCGCTCGCGCCGCGCTGGAATCCGCGCGCCTCAACCTTGAGTTCACGACCATCAAGGCACCGGTCGCCGGGCGCATCGGCCGCGCGCTGGTCACGCCCGGCAACCTCGTCAGCGGCGGCACCGAGAACTCGACGCTGCTGACCACGATCGTGTCGCTGGATCCGATCCATGTGTACGTGACGGCCGACGAACAGGCCTACCTGCATTACCGGCGCATGGACCAGGCGGGAACACGGCCGAGCTCGCACAACGCGGCGAACCCGGTGCGCCTGCGCCTGGCGGATGAAGACACGTTCTCGCACGAGGGCGTCATGGACTTCGTGGACAACCAGGTGGACGAGGGCACCGGCACGATGATGGGACGCGCGGTGTTCGCCAATCCTGATTTCCTGCTGACGCCGGGCATGTTCGCCGAGATCGAACTGCTGGGCGAAGGACCGTACGACGCGGTGCTGGTCCCCGATGCCGCCATCGGCAACGACCAGGCCCGCCGTTTCGTGTACGTCGTCGGCGCGGACAACGTCCCCGAGCGCCGGTACGTGGTGCCCGGCCGCCTCCACGGCGAACTGCGCGTGATCCGCGAAGGTCTCAAGGGCGGCGAGCGCGTCGTCATCAACGGCATGCAGCGCGTGCGCCCGGGCGCGCCGGTCACGCCGCTGCCCGGTACCATCGAGCTCCCGCCCGGATGAACATCGGCCGGTTCTTCATCGACCGGCCGCGCTTCGCCGCGGTCATCTCCATCCTGATCGTCATCGCGGGCGCGCTGTCGTTCTTCCGCCTGCCCGTGTCGCTGTACCCGGAAATTGCGCCGCCGACGATCGCGGTGCGCGCCAGCTATCCCGGCGCCTCGCCCGAAGTCATCGCCGACACGGTCTCCACCGTCATCGAGCAGGAAATCAACGGCGTCGAGAACATGCTGTACATGAGCTCGCAGGCGACCAGCGACGGCGTGCTGCAGCTCACGATCACCTTCAAGCTCGGCACCGATCTCGATACCGCGCAGGTACAGGTGCAGAACCGGATCGCGGTCGCGGAGCCGCGGCTGCCCGAGGAAGTGCGGCGTCTCGGCGTCACGGCCACGAAGAGTTCTCCCGACCTGATGATGGTGATCAATCTCCGGTCGCCGGAGAAGACCTACGACCCGCTCTACATCAGCAACTTCGCGCAGATCCGCATTCGCGACGTGCTGTCGCGCATCAACGGCGTCGGCAGTCTCACCATCTTCGGCGTCCGCGACTACAGCATGCGCATCTGGCTGGATCCGGAGCGGCTGGCGACGCTCGACATTTCCGCCGACGACGTCGTCCGCGCGCTGCAGGCGCAGAACGTACAGGTCGCGAGCGGCACGCTCGGGCAGCCGCCGATGCCGCTGCCGAACGCCTTCCAGTTCATGGTCAAGACGCAGGGCCGCTTCATCGAGGCGGACCAGTTCCGCAGCGTAATCATCAAGGCGGGCGAAGATGGGCGCCTCACGCGGCTCGGCGATGTCGCGCGCGTCGAGCTCGCGGCGCTCGATTACGCGACCAGCAATTTCCTGAACGGCGTGCCGGGCGTGGGCATCGCGGTGTTCCAGCGACCGGGCAGCAACGCGCTGGAGACGGCACACGAGGTCAAGCGGACCATGACCGAACTGTCGAAGGGATTCCCGCCGGATCTCGTCCACGAGACGGTCTACGACCTCACGGCCTTCGTCGAGGAGTCCGTGAAGGCCGTGTACACGACCATGTTCGAGGCGATCGTGCTGGTCATCCTCGTGATCATCGTCTTCCTGCAGTCGTGGCGGGCCGCCATCGTGCCGATCGTCGCCATCCCCGTGTCCCTGATCGGAACGTTCGCGGTGATGGAGCTGTTCGGTTTCTCGCTGAACACGCTGTCGCTGTTCGGACTGGTGCTCGCGATCGGCATCGTGGTCGACGACGCTATCGTCGTGGTCGAGAACATCGAGCGGAACCTGGAGGAGGGCAAATCACCGAAGGAGGCCGCGCGGGTGACGATGGACGAGGTCGCGACCGCGCTGATCTCGATCGCGCTCGTGCTGATCGCGGTGTTCGTGCCGACGGCGTTCCTCGGCGGCATCACCGGCCAGTTTTTCCGCCAGTTCGCGCTGACCGTATCGGTGGCGACGATCATCTCGGCGTTCAATTCCCTGACGCTCAGTCCCGCGCTGGGCGCGCTGCTGCTCCGGCCGAAGTCGCACCGCACCGGCGGCCCCCTCGGCATGTTCTTCGATCGCTTCAACCGCGGCTTCGAGGCGAGCCGGGCGCTGTACGGCCGGCTCATCCGGCGCACCGTGAAGCAGCCCGCGATCAACCTGGCGGTCTTCGCCGTGCTGCTCGGTGTCACCGCGTTCATGATCGCGCGCGTGCCGTCCGGATTCATCCCGCACCAGGACCAGGGCGTGCTGATCGGCGCGGCCGAGCTGCCGCAGGGCGCCGCGGTCGAGCGCACCGAGACCGTGGTGCTGGACGCGACGAAGAAAGTGCTGGAAGTGCCCGGCGTCGCCAACGTCATCGCCGTGCCCGGATTCTCCGGCGCCACGTTCGCGACCGCTTCCAACGCGGGCGCGATGTTCATCCTGCTCGATCCGTTCGATGAACGCGGTGACGAACTGGCCTCCCCGATCATGGCGCGGCAGGTCTGGGGCACGCTCTCGAAGATCCAGGAGGCGCAGTTCTTCGTCATCGATCCGCCGCCCGTGCGCGGCCTCGGCCGCGGCGGCGGCTTCAAGATGATTCTCGAGGATCGCGCCGGCCGCGGCATCGAAGTGCTGCAGGATGCCCTGACGGAACTGGTGGCCGCGGCCAACCAGACGCCGGGCCTGGAACGCGTGTTCGGCACGTTCAACCTGACGACGCCGCAGTACTACCTCGACGTGGACCGCACCAAGGCGGAGATGCTCGGCGTCCCGGTCGAAAACGTGTTCCGCACGCTGCAGATATTCCTCGGTTCGGATTACGTCAACGACTTCAACCTGTTCGGACGTACCTACCGCGTCATCGCGCAGTCCGACGCGCCGTACCGGCTCGAGCCGCGCGACGTGGCGCGCCTGCACGCGCGGAACGTGCACGGCCAGATGGTGCCGCTGGGTTCGCTGGTCGAGATGCACCGCACGGCGGGCCCCGATCGGCTCGTGCGCTACAACCTGTACCCGGCCGCCGAAATCCAGGGCAGTTCCGCGCCGGGCGTGAGCACCGGCCAGGCACTCGACCTGATGGAGGACCTGGCGGCGCGCGTCCTGCCGCCGGGCATCGGCTTCGAATGGACCGAGATCGCGCTCCAGGAACGACTGCAGAGTTCGGTCGGCCTGCTGATCTTCCCGCTGAGCGTGCTGTTCGCGTTCCTGTTCCTGACGGCGCAGTACGAGAGCTGGACGCTGCCGATCGCCATCATCCTGATCGTGCCGCTGTGCATCCTGTTCGCGCTCACCGGCGTCAGCATCGGCGGCATGGACAACAACATCCTGACGCAGGTCGGAATGATCGTGCTCATCGGGCTGGCCTGCAAAAACTCGATCCTGATCGTGGAATTCGCGCGCCAGTACGAGGAGAAGGGCAGGGATCACTTCGAGGCGGCGACGGAAGCAGCCTTCGTGCGCCTGCGGCCGATCCTCATGACCTCCGTCGCGTTCATCAGCGGCGTGTTCCCGATGGTCGTCGCCGACGGCGCGGGCGCCGAGATGCGCCGCGTGCTCGGCACGACCGTGTTCAGCGGCATGATCGGCGTGACGCTGGTCGGCCTGTTCCTGACGCCGGTGTTCTACACGGTCATCCGCGGCCTCGTCACGCGCCGCGCGGGGCGCCCGGCGGCTCATCCCGAAACCGCGTGAACGCCCGGCCGGAAAGCGTCCGCGGGCCGACGGACGCCTGGGCGCCGCTGCGTCATCCCGCCTTTCGCGGTCTCTGGATCGCGGTCACGATCTCCAATGTCGGCACCTGGATGCACGACATGGCGGCCGCCTGGCTGATGACGACGCTGACCCGGTCCTCGCTGCTGATCGCGCTGGTGCAGACTGCCGCGTTCCTGCCGTTCTTTCTGCTGGCGCTGCCGGCCGGGACGCTGGCCGACATCGTCGACCGGCGCGTCTACCTGATGGTCACGGTGGGTTGGATGGTGGCGGCGGCCGTGACGCTCGGCGCCATCACCTTCGCGGGCCTGATGACGCCGGCCCTGCTGCTGCTCCTCATCTTCGTGCTCGGCACCGCCGGCGCCATGATGCGGCCGGCGATGGCGGCGATCGTCCCGGAACTCGTGCCGCGCGTCGAACTGCGCCAGGCCATCACGCTGAACACGATGAGCCTCAACATCTCGCGCGCCGTTGGCCCGATCCTCGCCGGCTTCGTGATCCTCTCGGCCGGGCCCGGCGCGGTGTTCCTGATCAACGCCGTGGGCCTCGCCGTGCTGGTCGCCGCGATCCGCCGCCTGCCGGCGGACAGCGGCCGGCGCCACGGCAGCCTGCCGGTCGAACGCTTCATCGAGGGATTCCGCGCCGGCGTGCGCTACACCCGGCACGCGCCTGCCTTGCAGGCCGTTCTGATCAAGGGCGCGACGTTCTTCTTTTTCGCCGGCGCGGTCTGGGCGCTGCTGCCGGTGATCGCGGTGCAGGTGCTGGGCGGCGGCCCGGCTCTCTACGGCTTGCTGGTCGCCCTGATGGGATCCGGGGCGGTGATCGCGGCGCAGTTCATGGGACGGCTGAACGCGAGGTATTCACGGAACGCCGTGATCACGGGCGCGGGGCTCATCTACGCCGCGGCCATGTTCCTGGTCGCGGACACCACGCACGTAGTGGTGATGAGCGGTGCGCTGCTGCTCGCCGGGGCGGCGTGGCTGTCGTATTTCGCGTCGATCTCCGCCGCGGGCCAGATGGCGGTGCCGGACTGGGTCCGCGCGCGCGGCCTGTCCATGGTCATGCTCGTGATCATGGGTTCGGCCGCTTCCGGCGCGCCGCTGTGGGGGCACATCGCCGACACCACGGGACTCAGCACGGCATTGATGGCCGGCGGGGCAGGGCTCGCCATCACGATGCTGTGGGTCTCGCGCTTCCGCATCGAGGAAAACGACCACGTCGATCTCACGCCCTCGCTGCACTGGCCGGTTCCGGAGTACGCGGAGGGCATCAACCCGGACCGCGGCCCGGTGATGGTGACGGTAGAGTACGTCATTAATAAGGAGAACGAGGCCGAGTTCCTTGCCCTGTCGGTGGAACTGCAGCGGCTGCGCCGGCGCGATGGTGCCTTCTTCTGGGAGATGTTCCGCCGCGCCACCGCCGACGACCGTTTCGTGGAGATGTTCATGGTCGATTCCTGGCTGGAACACCTGCGCCAGCATCAGCGCGTGACCGTCGCCGACAAGCAGCTCCAGGACCGCATCCAGGGGCTGCACCGTGGGTCCGGCAGTCCCGAGATCCACCACTTCATCGGCTGAACCTGCCCGGCACAGTCCGAACACGGGCGATAAAGCTCACAATTACAAAGACTTGAGCTCGGCCGGAAATTCACGGCGCACGGGCTTGCATGACCGCGCCGGCCCGCACTATCCTTAAGCACCTGTTTCAAACAAGTGTTCTAAACCAACCCGCATCGCTGAAGACGCCGTGGCCACGCCCCTGACGCACTCCGACCCCACCAAGCAGGCCCTGCTCGAAGCCGCCGCCTCGGTGTTCGCCGAATCAGGGTTCCAGCTCGCCCGGGTGCGGAACATCGCCGCGCGCGCCGGCACCAACGTCGCCGCCGTCAACTATCACTTCGGTTCCAAGGAGGGCCTGTACTTCACGGTCCTGCACCAGCTGATGTCGTCTACCTTCGAGCGGTTTCCGCTGCTGGAGGAGGGGGTGGCCGGCCGGCCCGCGGCGGAACGGTTCACGCACGCGGTCGGCAATCTCCTGCGCCGCTTCGCCTCGCCCGAACATGCCAGCGAACTGAAGGACCTCATCGTGCGCGAGCTTGCCAACCCGACCGCAGCCCTCGATCGCCTGCTGGCGGAAGTCGCGCGGCCGCAGTTCATGACCATGAAGGGACTCGTCGCCGAACTTCTCGGTCCCCGTGCTTCCGAACGCGAGATCGCGGCCGCCACGTTCAGCGTGGCGGGCCAGTGCATCTTCTACCTGCTCGCCCGGCCGATCATCGCGCGCTTTCATCCCGACGCGCAGCCGCAGAGCGAGGCCGACATCCGCCGGCTCGCCACGCACATCGCGCGCTTTTCGCTCGCCGGCCTGCACGCTACCCGAACCGCCATCGAGAACTCCTGACATGCGCCGCCTGATCCCGATCCTTGCGTCCCTGCTGCTGGTTGCCTGCAGCGCCGAACCGCCCGGGTTTCACCAGGGCTACGTCGAGGGCAAGTACGTCCACCCCGCACCGGCCATCGGCGGCCGCCTGCTGGATCTGCCGGTCCGGGAAGGACAGACCGTGGAGGAAGGACAACTGCTGTTCGCGCTGGACACTGAACTCGAACAGGCCGCCCTGCGCGAAGCGGAACTGCGCGCGCAGGCGACCGGCGCGCGCTTCCAGGACATCAACAAGGGCAAGCGCGCCGAGGAGATCGACGTCGCCCGGGCCGCGGTCCGCGAGGCCGAGGCGGCACTGTCGCTCGCCATCGCCGATCTCAAGCGCGCGCGCGAACTGTTCACCGCCCGCATGGTGCCGCAATCCGAACTCGATGCGGCCGAGAGCGCCGAACGGCGGGCCAAGGCGCGCCTCGAGCAACTGCGTTCGGAACTGAAAGTCACGGAACTCGCCGGCCGCAGCGACCAGATCGACGCGGCGCGCGCCGAACTCGAAGCGGCAACCGCGGCCGTGGCGCAGGCGCAATGGGCGCTGGATCAGAAGACCGTGCACGCGCCCGCCGCGGGCGTGGTTGAGGCCATCTATCACCGGCGCGGCGAGTGGGTAGCCGCGGGCAGCCCGGTGCTGAGCCTGCTGCCGACGACCGGCAGAGTGGTGCGCTACTTCGTGCCGGAAGCGGAACTCGCCACTCTCAAGATCGGGCAGACCGAGCAGCTGTCCTGCGACGGCTGTCCCGCCGGTCTGACCGGCACGGTGAGCTACATCTCGCCGGAAGCGGAGTACACGCCGCCGGTGATCTACAGCCGGCATCATCGCGAGAAACTCGTGTTCCTGGTCGAAGCCACAATCGACGACAGTGCGGGCGGCGCGGTCCTGCACCCCGGCCTGCCGGTGGAAGTGCTGGATGGGCGCTGACGCCGTCGTCGACGTCGTCGGGCTGACCAAGCGTTTCGGCGACAAGACCGCGGTCAGCGCGCTGTCGATGCGCATCGCCCCGGGCGAGATATTCGGCTTCCTGGGGCCCAACGGCAGCGGCAAGACCACGAGCATCCGCATGCTGTGCGGCCTGCTGACGCCGGACGCCGGGAGCGGGCACTGCCTCGGTTACGACGTCCGCACCGAGTCCATGCTGATCAAGCGCCACGTCGGCTACATGACGCAGCGCTTCAGCTTCTACGAAGACCTGTCCATCCGCGAGAACCTGGAGTTCGTCGCGGAGGTGTACGGCATGCCGTCGGTGCGGAACACGGTGGACCAGGCGCTGGATCGGCTGGGCCTGCGCGATCGGCAGGCGCAGCTCGCCGGCACGCTGTCCGGCGGCTGGAAGCAGCGGCTGGCGCTGGCCGCGTGCCTGCTGCACGAGCCACGCCTGCTGCTGCTCGATGAACCCACGGCGGGCGTCGATCCGAAAGCGCGCCGGGATTTCTGGGATCAGATCCACCGGCTGGCCGCGAACGGCATCACGGTTCTCATCTCGACGCATTACATGGATGAAGCCGAGCGCTGCACGCGGCTCGCCTACATCGCCTACGGCAACCTGCTGGCGGAAGGCACGCCGGACGAACTGATCCGGTCCAGCGGGCTCGCGACCTGGCGCGTGCGGAACGGCGACTCGAACGGACTCGCGGAACGGTTGCGCGCGGTCGAAGGCGTGACGCAGGTAGTGCCATTCGGCCGGCAGCTGCACGTCAGCGGGCCGGACACGCCGGCACTGACGGCCAGGGTGGAACCGATACTGAAGGCGACCGGGGCGACGTGGGAAAGAGGCCAGCCGCGGCTCGAGGACGTGTTCATCAACCTCATGGCGGGCACGGAGCAATGACCACGTCCTGGCACCGCTTCCGCGCCATCGTCCGCAAGGAATTCATCCAGATGCGCCGCGATCGGCTGACCTTCGCGATGATGGTCGGTATTCCGATCATCCAGCTCATCCTGTTCGGCGCCGCCATCAACCCGGACCCCAAGCGCCTGCCGACGGCAGTCGTCAGCGCCGATCACACCGAACTCACCCGCACGCTGGTGTCCACGTTCCAGACGTCGGGCTATTTCGCGATCGTGGCGCCGAACGCGGGCGACGCCGAGGCCTCGCGCATGCTGAGCCGCGGCGACGTGCAGTTCGTGCTGCGAATCCCCGCGCACTTCACGGAAGAAGTGGTGCGCGGCGAGCGGCCGGCGCTGCTGCTGGAAGCGGACGGCAGCGACCCGGTGACGATCAGCAACGCGCTGGGCGCCGTCAACGAAATCCTCGCGCGGGCACTGAAGCGTGAACTGCTGGGCACGCTCGCCGTGAGCGGCGGCGGCCCGCCGGCCGTCGACCTGCGCATCCACCGGCACTACAACCCGGAGGCCATCGCGCAGTACAACATCGTGCCCGGGCTCATGGGCGTCATCCTGACGATGACCATGATCGTCATGACGGCGCTCGCGGTCACGCGCGAGTCGGAGCGCGGCACGATGGAGAACCTGCTGTCCATGCCGGTGCGGCCGCTGGAAGTGATGGTCGGCAAGATCGTGCCGTACATCATGATCGGCTATATCCAGGTCTCGGTCGTGCTGATCGCGGCACGCTGGATCTTCGCGGTGCCCATCGGCGGCAACATCGCGCTGCTGCTGCTGGTCGTGCTGGTGTTCGTGCTGGCGAACCTGACCGTGGGCATCGTCTTCTCGAGCATCGCGCAGAACCAGATGCAAGCGCTGCAGATGGGATTTTTCTTCTTCCTGCCGTCGCTGCTGCTGTCCGGGTTCATGTTCCCGTTCCGCGGCATGCCCGACTGGGCGCAGTGGCTCGGCAACGTGCTGCCGCTGACGCATTTCCTCCGCATCGT
>Ga0315912_10006342_pt1 | contig 10607 bp, 7 predicted proteins | sample VfabasoilMG_FD_204469 | JGI IMG/M metagenome (GOLD analysis project Ga0315912, IMG submission 204469) | Garden soil microbial communities collected in Santa Monica, California, United States - V. faba soil | ecosystem: Environmental > Terrestrial > Soil > Garden | place: USA: California... | reverse complement strand
GCGATGGCCGTGCCGGTTCGCTCCCGTGACCGCGTGCGGCGGGAAGAGGCGGTCATGGCCGCCTTCCTGGGCGAGGTGGATGCACTGAAGCCCGGCAACGTGCACCGCTTTGCCGGCGGGCACGGGATGCGCTACGAGGATTTCGTCACCAGCGCCGAACTCAGCACGCCGCTGCTGTGCGAGCCCGGCACCGGGGTCGGGCGGCGCGTGCTGAACGCCGTGGTGGCCACGCGGCGGGCCGTGGGGACCAATACCAACCTCGGAATGCTCCTGCTTTTTGCGCCGCTCCTCGCGGCGGAAGAGGGCCGTGCAGGCACGGATTCCCTTCATGAATCCGTCATATCGGTGCTCGCTGCACTGCACAAATCAGATGCCGACGAGGTCTTCGAAGCGATCCGCACGGCGGCGCCCGGCGGTCTTGGACATGCTCCCCGATATGACGTACATTTTCCCCCGGATTGCAGCCTGCAGGCGGCGATGGCCGCGGCGGCGGACCGGGATCTGGTGGCCCGGCAGTACCACGACGGGTTCGCGGAAATATTCGCCGACGGACTCGGGGCGCTTCGGGAATTCGGACGCCGCTGGCATGAGCCGGAGTGGGCCACCGTGGGTTGTTACCTCCGGTTTCTGTCGCGCTTCCCGGACTCCCATGTTCTGCGGAAGCACGGCACGGAGGTGGCGGAGCGGATACGGAAGCGAGCGGAATCCGTTCTCGGGCAATTCGAGAAAAAGAAGAATCCGGGCAGTGCGGTTGGCATGCTGCTCGAGTACGACAGGGAGCTGAAAGACGCGCGCGTCAACCCTGGCACCAGTGCGGACCTGACTGCGGCCAGCCTGCTCGTCTACCAACTCGAAGCTGAAGAGACATGAGTGATTGAAGCCGGATGCGGGCAGGTGGCCCGCCTCCGCATGCGGACGGGCATATGGTCCGTTGCCAGGCACCAGGAACCACAAACAGGAGGAGGCAGAAAAATGGCAGTCATCAATCAAGTTCTCACGGGTGAAGCGCTGACCGGCGATGGCAACGAGGTGGCGCACGTCGACCTGATCATGGGGCCGAGAGGCAGTGCCGCCGAGGCCGCGTTCTGCAACGCGCTGACCAACAACAAGGACGGCTTCACGTCCCTGCTCGCGGTCGTGGCGCCGAATCTGCCCTGCAAGCCGAACACCGTGATGTTCAACAAGGTCACGATGAAGGGCGCCAAGCAGGCCGTACAGATGTTCGGCCCCGCCCAGCGCGCCGTGTCAATGGCGGTGATGGATTGCGTCGAAGACGGCACGATTCCGGCGAACGAAGCCGATGACGTGTTCATCTGCGTCGGCGTGTTCATCCACTGGCTGGCCGAGAACGATGCCAAGATCCAGGACTACAACTACGAGGCGACCAAGCTGTCCATCAAGCGCGCCGTGGCTCGCGCGCCGAAGGCGTCCGAAGTGCTGAGCAAGCGCAAGTCAGCTGATCATCCGTTCCAGGCGCACAAGTAAAAAAGAACAAGCCCGCCCCGCGGGCACACGCTTCAACCAACAACAAGCCCCGGCCCCGGCCGGGGTTTTTTTTTGTCCGCTTCGAGTCCCGTGAGCATGGAGGCCGTGATCGTGCCTTCGTGCAGCGCGGTTGCGGTGAGGACGCCCGCCGCGCCCGCCGCGCCGAGTTGCCGGAGATCCTCCAATCCACGCAGTCCGCCGCCTGCATAAAAGTGCCCGTGCGGTGCCAGTTTCCTGAGTCGCGTAATCTGTTCGAAGTCCGGTCCGCCACGCGAGCCGACGTTCGGCAGGCTCATGACGATGATGTCTGCCGGCCAGTCCTCCGGCCGACCGAGAATGGCCGCGTCGCCCAGGAATCCCCCGGCGCCGAAATCGAGCGAAAGCACGGGCGCTTCCGGCCTGGCCGCCAGCCGGCCGAGATCCCCCGGGGTGATCCCGGTTTCCGTGCCGATCACCGGGCGCAGACGGGACGCCGCGCAAGCCATGGACGCATTCCCCGCATCCAGCCAGAACTCGCAATCGGGGAACCGCTCCCGCAGGGCGCCAATCGCCGCCCGGTTGTCACCAAGATTCTGGATGGCGTTCAGGTCGGCGAGATAGATCGTGGAGAAGGGGTAAAGAGAAAGGTATGCCTTCGCTACGGCCGACGGGTCCGGGTCGCGGCAGAGCGGCGTGGACAGCGGTCGGTAGAGGCGTCGCTCGCCGCCGCGGGCGTGCACGGCGCGGCCGTCCAGCAGATCGATCACGGGTATAATGCGCATCCGGCTGAATTTCACCCCGCCATGAAACTGAATCCCGCAGCCATCGATCATCGTCCCTGCATCGGCTGGGACATCGGTGGCGCGCACCTGAAGGTGGCCCGCATCGATGCGAATGGCCGGCTGCAGCAGGCAGCGCAGTATGCCACACCACTCTGGCAGGGCCTCGACGCACTGCATGAACAGTTCGCGCGCGTCGGCCGGGACCTCGGGGGCGGTCGCGTATACCACGGCCTGACGATGACCGGCGAACTGGTCGACGTGTTCGCCGATCGTGAACAGGGTGTGAACGGGCTGCTCGATCTGTTCGAGTCGGCATTCCCGGGGCAGAGCGCCGCCGTGTATTCGAGCGACGGCTGCTTCCTGCCGCTGCCCGAGGCGCGCCGTCACTGGCATAGCGTGGCTTCCGCGAACTGGCACGCCACGGCGTCGCTGGCCGCGCGGTTCGAAACCCGCGGCATCCTGGTGGACATCGGCAGCACGACGACCGATCTCGTGCCGTTCGCCGCGGGATTGGCCCGTCATCGCGGCAACACGGACCAGGAACGGCTCGCGCAGGACGAACTGGTCTATACCGGCGTCGTGCGGACGCCCGTGATGGCGCTCGCGGAGCGCGTGCCGTTCGCGGGCCGCTGGCAGAACCTGGCCGCGGATTTCTTCGCCACCACCGCCGACGTGTACCGAGTGCTCGATGAGCTTCGCGACGGCGATGACCTGATGGACCCGGCCGATCACGGCGGCAAGCAGCGCGTGGACAGCCTGCGGCGTCTTGCGCGCATGCTGGGGATGGACTGCAATCCGGCGATGGAACCTGACTTGTGCACTTTCGCGACATTCCTTGCCGATCGGCAACTCGAACTGATCGAAGGCTCGCTCGAGCGCCTGCTCGCGGATCTGCCTGCGTTTCGCGGCGCGCCGATCGTGGGGGCGGGTTCCGGCCGGTTTCTGGCGCGGCGGCTGGCCGCGCGCCGTGACTGCCGTTATGTGGATTTCCGGGATCTGATCGGCCGCGACACCGAGGGTGCCGCGACCTGCGCCACGGCGGTGGCGGTGGCGATGCTCGTGCAGGCGGGGCAGGCATGAGAATCTCCGAGCTGCCCTATCACCGGAATTCCGCCGAACTGTTCGAGGCGGTGGCCGCGGAGCCGTGGAGCCTGTTCCTCGACAGCGGCTGGCCGGCCAGCGACCAGGGTCGCTTCGAATTTCTCGCCGCGCGGCCGTCAGCCACGCTGGTGACGACGGGCGGAGAGACGCTGATTACCGCCGGCGGCGTGACTTCGCGATCGAAAGACGATCCGTTCGGGCTGTTGCGCGAAGTGCTGGGACCGCCGGTGCAGAACCTGTCGGGGATCCCGTTCTGCGGCGGCGCCATGGGGTACTTCGCCTACGACCTGGGTCGCCGCCTCGAGTCGCTGCCGGAAACGAGCCGTCGCGACGTCGAACTGCCGGACATGGCCATCGGCATCTATGACTGGGCTGTCGTGGTCGATCACCACAAGCGCCGCAGCTGGCTGGTCGGGCAGGATCGGGATCCCGCCACCACGCACGACTGGCGCGAACTCGAGCGCCTGTTTCGCACGCCGCCGCCGGCACGATTGCCGCGCTTCTCGGTGCTATCCGAAGTCCGTTCCAACATGGACCGCGAAAGCTATGCGCGGAGATTCGATCGCATCCAGCACTACATCCGCGAGGGCGACTGCTACCAGGTCAACCTCGCGCAGCGTTTCGAGGTGGACGTCGAGGGCGATGCCTGGGACATCTACCTGTCGATACGCAAGAACAATCCGGCGCCGTATGCCGCTTTCCTGAGGCTCCCGGAGGGCAGCGTGCTGAGCGCCTCGCCGGAACGGTTTCTGAACGTGGTCGACGGCCATGTGGAGACGAAGCCGATCAAGGGCACCATCCGCCGCTCGGCCTACGCCTACGAGGACAAGGCGCTCGCGGCAACGTTGCTGGAGAGCGAGAAGGACCGGGCCGAGAACCTGATGATCGTCGACCTGCTGCGGAATGACATCGGCAAGAACTGCCGTACCGGCAGCGTGTCCGTGCCGAAACTCTGCGCGCTGGAAAGTTTCGCCACGGTGCATCACCTGGTGAGCACGGTAACCGGCCGGCTGGCCGAGGGCCGCGACGCGCTGGCCCTGTTGCGCGGCTGTTTCCCCGGCGGCTCGATCACGGGGGCACCCAAGCTCCGCGCCATGCAGATCATCGAGGAACTGGAGCCGCACCGGCGGAGTATCTACTGCGGCGCGATCGGCTACGTCGGTTTTGACGGCAACATGGACACCAACATCGCCATCCGCACGGCTTTGCACGTGGACGGGAAGGTCCGCTACTGGGCCGGCGGCGGGATCGTGGCCGACTCGCGCGCGGAGTCGGAATACGAGGAGTGCTTCGCCAAGGCCGCGGCCGCATTGCGGCTGTTCGAGCGCAAGGCCGCGAGCGGTGTGGGTCGTTAAACTCGGCGGCAGCCTGCAGTCCTTCCAGGGGCTGCAGCGCTGGGTCCATTTGATCGCGGAGACCGGCTGCGGGCGGCTCGTACTCGTTCCGGGTGGCGGGCAGTTCGCGGATGCCGTCCGCGAGACACAGCGGACCGCCGGGTTCGATGATCGCATCGCGCATGGCATGGCGCTGCGGGCCATGGAGCAGTACGGACTCCTGCTGTCAGCCATGGCGCCGGGACTCGTTCCGGCGCACTCGGATCTGCAGATGCGGGTGATCCTCGCAGAGGGCAGGGTGCCCGTGTGGATGCCGCATGCCATGGCCTCCACGAGTCCCGATGTCACGCCCGACTGGACCTTCACTTCCGACAGCCTGTCCCTGTGGCTGGCGCGCCGCCTGCGCGCGGAGGCGCTGCTGCTCATCAAGTCCGTGCCGATGCCGCGGGATGATTCGACGGTCGAAGAACTGGCAGGGGCGGGGTTGATCGATGGCGCTTTCGCGCCGCTTGCCCGCGATTACGCCGGCGAAATTGGCTGGTTCGGGCGCGAGGAATCCGGATTGGTGGAAACGGCGTTACGCGGCCTTACGTTGCGCGGTGTAACGCGGCTGAAGCGCGGGGGAAGAGAAACAACGCCCCGGGCCGCAGCCCGGGGCGCGTGAGTCACGCTGACTCGACGAAAAAGTGACGCGGACCCTGCACGCGGGTCCGCACCGGAATAAGAAGGCCCGGCATCCGGAAGAGGCTGGAGATGCCGGGCAATAGCCAAGTTCCTTCTCGGCTCCCCGCTAAGGCGGTTCGTAAATTCATCATCAGTCCCAGGACAGCGCGCCGCCGGTCTGGTACTCGGTCACGCGCGTCTCGAAGAAGTTCTTCTCCTTCTTGAGGTCCATCACTTCGCTCATCCACGGGAACGGGTTTGTCGCCCCGGGATACTGCTCGGACAGGCCGATCTGGGCGCAGCGCCGGTTGGCGATGAACTGGAGATATTCCTCGAACATCTTGGCGTTCAGGCCCAGCACGCCGCGCGGCATGGTGTCCTCGGCGTACTTCGTCTCCAGTTCGACTGCCTCGCGGATCATCCGCACGCATTCGGCCTGGAGGTCGGCGGTCCAGAGGTGCGGGTTCTCGATCTTGATCTGGTTGATCACGTCGATGCCGAAGTTCATGTGCATGGATTCGTCGCGCAGGATGTACTGGAACTGCTCGGCGCAGCCGGTCATCTTGTTGCGGCGGCCCATGGACAGCACCTGCACAAAGCCCACGTAGAAGAAGATGCCTTCGAAGACGATGTAGAAGGCCACCAGGTCGCGCAGCAGCCTCTGGTCGGCCGCCGTCGTGCCGGTGTGGAAGGTCGGGTCCCCGAGGCTCTGGGTGAAGCGCATGGCCCAGGACGCCTTGTCGTGGATGGAGGGCACTTCGCGGTACATGTTGAACACTTCAGCCTCATCGAGCCCCAGGGATTCAATGCAGTACTGGTAGGCGTGCGTGTGCAGCGCCTCCTCGAAGGCCTGCCGCAGCAGGTATTGCCGGCATTCCGGGTTGGTGATGTGCCGGTAGACGGCCAGTACGAGATTGTTCGCGACCAGCGAGTCGGCGGAGGCGAAGAAGCCGAGATTGCGCTTGATGATGGTGCGCTCATCCTCGGACAGGCCGTCCGGGCGCCGCCACAGCGCGATGTCCGCGTTCATGTTGACCTCCTGCGGCATCCAGTGGTTCGCGCAGGCGTCCAGGTACTTCTGCCAGGCCCACTTGTACTTGAAGGGCACGAGCTGGTTGAGATCCGCCCGGCAGTTGATCATCGCCTTGTCGTCGACCGTGATGCGCGCGGCGCCGAACTCGACCTGTTCGAGTCCCGTGACGCCCGCGTCCACTGCCGGTTCATTCGGCACGACGTACAGCGACGGTGGCTCGACGTCCCGGACAACGGCGGTGTGCGCCTTGACGGTGGCGGGCTTCGCGTTCGCAATCGGATCTTCCCAGCTCAGCATTTCTTCTCTTCTCCCTATGTCCACGGTTGCGTTATTGGCAGGCTTCGCAGTTCGGATCGGTGATCAGGCAGGCCTTGGGCTCTGTTTCGGCGGTGTTGTTGACCGCGTTCAGCCGGCTCTGGCGGCTGTCCACCAGCGTGCTCTTTTCCACGTGTGTGGCACCCAGGCTGCGCAGGTAGTAGGTCGTCTTCAGCCCGCGCACCCAGGCCAGCTTGTAGAGGTTGTCCATCTTCTTGCCGTTCGGCTGCGCCATGTAGAGGTTCAGCGACTGCGCCTGGTCGATCCACTTCTGGCGGCGCGATCCGGCCTCGACCAGCCAGCGCGGATCGATCTCGAAGGCCGTCGCGTACAGCGACTTGAGCTCGTCCGGCACGCGATCGATGGGCTGCACGCTGCCGTCGAAATACTTGAGGTCGTTCACCATCACCTCGTCCCACAGGCCGCGCTCCTTGAGATCGCGCACCAGGTACGGGTTGACGACGGTGAACTCGCCCGACAGGTTCGATTTCACGAACAGGTTCTGGTAGGTGGGTTCGATGGACTGGCCCACGCCGCAGATGTTCGAGATCGTCGCCGTGGGGGCGATCGCCATGCAGTTGGAATTCCGCATGCCGACCTTCTTGACCTGCTCGCGCAGGGATTCCCAGTCGAGTACCGCGCCGCGATCCACGTCGAGGAAGCCGCCGCGCTCCTTCTCCAGCAGTTCCAGTGAATCGAGCGGCAGGATGCCCCGGCTCCAGAGCGAGCCGCGGAAGCTGGAATAAGTGCCGCGTTCCTCGGCCAGTACCGTCGAAGCCTTGATCGAGAAGTAGCTCACGGCCTCCATGCTGAGATCGGCGAACTCGACCGCCTCGGGCGAGGAGTAGGGCAGGCGCAGCTTGTAGAGCGCATCCTGGAAACCCATCACGCCGAGGCCCACCGGGCGATGCCGCAGGTTGGAGCGGCGCGCCTGCGGCACGCTGTAGTAGTTGTAGTCGATGACGTTGTCCAGCATGCGCATGGCGGTCCGGATGGTCTTCTCCAGCTTCTCCATCCGGATGCCCTTCTCGTCCACGTGCTGGGCGAGGTTCACCGAACCCAGGTTGCAGACCGCGATCTCCTCATCCGAGGTGTTCAGCGTGATCTCGGTGCAGAGGTTGGACGAATGCACCACGCCCGCGTGCTGCTGCGGCGAGCGCAGGTTGCAGGGATCCTTGAACGTGATCCACGGATGTCCCGTCTCGTAGAGCATGGTCAGCATGCGCCGCCAGAGATCCACGGCCTTCATGACCTTGAAGTTCCGGATCTCGCCGGCGTCCGCCATCGCCTCGTACTCGGCGTAGCGCTTCTCGAAGGCCTGTCCGACCAGGTCGTGCAGGTCGCCGGTCTCGTCCGGGGAGAACAGCGTCCAGCGGCCTTCCTCGCTGACGCGCTTCATGAACAGGTCGGGCACCCAGTTGGCCGTGTTCATGTCGTGCGTGCGGCGGCGGTCGTCGCCGGTGTTCTTGCGGAGATCCAGGAATTCCTCGATGTCGAGGTGCCAGGTCTCGAGGTAGGCGCACATCGCGCCCTTGCGCTTGCCGCCCTGGTTCACGGCGACCGCGGTGTCGTTCGCCACTTTCAGGAACGGCACGATGCCCTGCGAACGGCCGTTGGTGCCCTTAATGTGGGAACCCATCGCCCGTACCCGCGACCAGTCGTTGCCGAGGCCGCCCGCGTACTTGGACAGCAGGGCGTCATCCTTGATGGCGCTGAAGATGCCGTCCAGGTGGTCCGGGACCGTCGTCAGGTAGCAGCTCGACAGCTGCGGCCGGTTGGTGCCGGAGTTGAAGAGGGTCGGCGTCGAGCTCATGAAATCGAAGGAGGAGAGCAGCTCGTAGAACTCGATGGCGCGGCCCTCGCGATCCAGCTCGTGGATGGCGAGACCCATGGCGACCCGCATGAAGAAAGCCTGCGGCAGCTCGAAGCGCACGCCCTTGTCGGTGTGGATGAAATACCGGTCGTAGAGCGTCTGGAAGCCGAGATAGGTGAACAGGTGGTCGCGCTCGGGCTTCAGCGCGCGACCGAGGCGCTCGACGTCGTACTTGGTCAGTTCGTGATCGAGCAGGCCGAGCTCGGCGCCCTTGTGTACGTACTTCGCGAAATAGAGCGGGTAGCGATCCGCCATTTCGGTCTGCGTTGCCTCGGTACGTACACCCTCGATCAGGGACAGCGCTTCGCGGCGGAGGTTGTCCAGCAGCAGGCGCGCGGCGGCGAAGCTGTAGTTCGGTTCCTTCTCGATCAGCGTGCGGGCGCTCATCACCAGCGCCGGGTTGACGTCCGTTTCCTTCACGCCGTCGAACAGGTTTCGCAGCGCGTCGTCGATGATGAGCTGGCCCTGCACGAATTCGAGTCCGGCACAGGCCTCGCCGACGACGGCGACGATGCGCCGCGTGTCCAGTGGGCGCTGCGTGCCGTCGGCCAGCGTGACGTTGACCGTGATCTTCGTCTCGGTGTCGACGCCGAGCTTTGCCTGTTTCTGCTTCGCCTTCTCGGCACGCTCTTTCGAGCGGAACTCGCGGTAGATGACGTAGGCGCGTGCGACCTTCTGCTCGCCGGCGCGCATGAGAGCGAGCTCGACCTGGTCCTGGATGTCCTCGATGTGGACCGTGCCGCCGCCGTTCATGCGGCGCGTCAGGCCGTGCACGACCTGGTCGGTCAGGCTCTTGACCCGCTCGTGCACGCGGGTCGAGGCCGCGGCCGTGCCGCCTTCCACTTCCAGGAAGGCCTTGGTCATGGCGATCTCGATCTTGCTGGGGTCGAAATGCGTGACCTTGCCGTTCCGGCGGATGACCTTGTACTCGCCCGGCTGATGACTCTGGAGGTCGAGCCGGTGCTCGCCCGTGTCGTCCGGGCTCGTGCCGGCCCGCGTGGTTTCGTTGGGAAGAACGGATTCCGCGATGACTGCCTTTTCCACTGAGAAAAACCCCTCTCCGCCGCTGACTGCGCGCGTCTTTTAGTTGTGTGTCAGAACGCCGACTGAACTTGCGAAATCGGATTAAGTTCGTGGCGTAGGCGAATGTATAGCACCCCAACCATATGTGGTCAAGTGTAGTCCTAACCACAAGATAATGTGGATTTTAGTGGGATAGCCGGGGTGGAAAGCTGTGGATAAGGGGGGTGTACTTTTTGGGTGCGGAAAATTGCGCCACAGCAACCCGAAACCGATCAGGAACTTAGAGAATTGTGACAGCGAGGCGGCGCCGAACCGCACCGCCCGCGGGCAAAATTTTCCGGGAAAAATCGGGATCGGCAGCCGGCGATCCACCGCCGATCAAGGCCGGTCGCGGCCTCGCGTGGAGTCAAGAATTTTTTTCCGGGCTTCCATGCCATGATGACGACCGTTGGAACCTCCGAAATTATTTTTTCGACGACCCTGATGCCGCCCTTCGTTCTCGTGCATGGCGCTTTTCACGGCGCCTGGTGCTGGACGCCCATCGCGAGGCGGTTGCGCGCCCGCGGCCACGAGGTCTACGCACCGACGCTGACCGGCCTCGGCGAACGGCGCCATCTGCTGTCGAAGGCGATCACCATCGAGACTTTCGTGCAGGACGTGTTGAACGTGCTGGAATTCGAGCAGCTCGAGGACGTGGTCCTCGTCGGCCACAGCTTCGGCGCCCGGCCGGTCTGCGGAGTGGCGGATCGCGTGCCCGCCCGACTCCGGCGGGTCATCTTCCTGGATGGGGCGCTGTCCCCGGACGGCCTCAGCAAGCTGGACGCCATGTCCCCCGAGGCCCGGCAGGCGCGGATCCAGTCTTCCATCGATTTCGACGGAGGTATCAGTATCCCGCCGCCGCCGCCCGTGTATTTCGGGATCACGGATCCGGTGCTGGCCGCGTCGGTGGGCGGACGACTGACGCCCCAGCCGCTGGGTGCCGAGAACACGGGGCTCAAACTCAGCCACCCGATCGGCAA
>Ga0315912_10006341_pt1 | contig 10609 bp, 4 predicted proteins | sample VfabasoilMG_FD_204469 | JGI IMG/M metagenome (GOLD analysis project Ga0315912, IMG submission 204469) | Garden soil microbial communities collected in Santa Monica, California, United States - V. faba soil | ecosystem: Environmental > Terrestrial > Soil > Garden | place: USA: California... | reverse complement strand
TCGTTTTTGCCACCGACATCATCCACGGCTACTGGACGGTATTCCCCGTGCCTCTCGGGTTGAGCGCGACATTCGATCCGGCGGACGCACGAACCGTGGCGTCGATCTCCGGACTCGAAGGGTATTCACATGGCCAGCGCTGGACGTTCGCGCCCATGGTCGATCACCCTGCCGATCCGCGCTGGGGCCGCGTCGTCGAAACTTTCGGTGAATCCCCGCTGGCGAGCAGTGACTACGCCGTCGAAACCATACACGGCTTCCATGGCTCGCTCGCAAAACTACCCGGCAAGCCCGCGCCCGCGGACTTCGGAATCGCGAGCTGTCTCAAGCACTATCTCGGCTATGGATCAGTCCAGGGTGGGAAGGACTACGCGTACGTCGATCTCACGGAGCGCAGCATCCGCGAGTTTCACCTGCCGCCGTTTGCCGCAGGCGTTGCCGCCGGCGCGCCCTCGGTGATGCCGGCCTTCACGACGGGACCCGGTGGCGTGCCCATGTCCGCCAACAAACGCATGCTCCAGGACGTGCTGCGCGGCGAGCTCGGATTCAACGGCGTGCTGGTGTCCGACTATGCCGGCATCACGGAAATGCGCAATCACGGTACCGCGGCCGACGATCTCGAAGCCGCAGTGCAATCCATGCGCGATGGCACGATGACCATAGACATGGAAGATGGCGTTTACTACGCGCAACTGGCGCGAGCAGTGAGTGCAGGCCGCCTCACCGTCGCCGAGATCGATCGCGAAGTGTTGCGCGCACTCGCGTTCAAGCGGCGCCTCGGGCTGTTCGAGAAACCCTACGTGCCCGAAAACCTCGAGAAGCGTGTTCGCGTGTCGGCCGATCACCGTGCCGCAGCCCGCGATGTCGCGCGCAAGTCCATCGTGCTGCTGAAGAACGACGCAAAACTGTTGCCTCTTAACGCGAAGCGAATCCTGGTAACGGGCCCGCTCGCCGACGCGCAGGAAGATCTGCTCGGTCCGTGGCACTCACGCGGCGAACCGAAGGATGTAATCACGGTGCTCACGGGAATCCGCGAGCGCGCCGCGACCGGCCGCAAGTCCGCGACCATCGCCTACTCGGAAGGCGCGCGCATCGATGGCAAAGGAAACGCCGTAGAGGGCGACACCCAACGCATCGCGGAGGCCGTGGCCGAAGCGCGCAACAGTGAACTCGTGATCGCCGTCGTGGGCGAGCGTCAGTCCATGAGCGGAGAAGCCATGAATCGCGCGCACCTCGATCTGCCCGGCAACCAGCAGGCACTCGTCGACGCGTTGATCGACACGGGCAAACCCGTGGTCGTCGTGCTCATCACGGGCCGCGCACTGGCAGTGCCCGCGCTCGCCGAAAAGCCCGGCGCGCTCGTGCACGCCTTCTTCCCGGGCACTGAAGGCGGTCATGCGCTGGCCGATGTCCTGTTTGGCGATTACAACCCGGGCGGCAAGGAGCCGGTCACCTGGCCTCGCAGCGTGGGCCAACTGCCGATCCACCACTACGATCCGCCGAATGGCCGCCCCAACATTCCGGAGCGTGGTGACTACAAGGCGCATTGGATGGACGAGTCCGACGCGCCGTTGTTCGCTTTCGGTTACGGACTGTCGTACACGCAGTTCTCGCTGAGCGCACTGGAATTGCCGCAGCGCATCGGGCGAAACGACACCCTCACGATTCGCGTGCGCCTCACCAACGACGGCAGCCGCGCGGGCGACGAAGTGCCCCAGCTGTACATCCGTCCGCGGGTCTCTGCCACGGTCGTCGGCAAGAAGCTCCAGGCATACCGTCGCGTGCCGCTCGCCGCGGGCGAATCACGCGTCGTCGAGTTCTCGGTACCTGCGAAGAACCTGGCCGTGCTCGATGCGCAGGATCGATGGGTCGTACAGAACGGCACGTACGAAGTGACGCTTGGCACGAGCGCCCAGGGCGGCCTCACCGGCACGTTCGAGATTGCGAACTGATCCGATGCTGCGTCGCGTCCTTCATTCCGCACTGCGACTTTGGTCCTAACTAGATTGCCCTGTCCGACAACGCCGCACACAGTCGGAGTGCAAGTCCTACACATTCGTCCCTGAACTTTGGAGATTCGCGGCGCGCGGAGGGAGAGAATCCGCGCATGGCCCGCGTGTCGACTTATCACAACGCTGCAACGCGATCGTGATGTTGCCTCCACGCGAACGACGAACTCGAGAGGGACTTCCATGCGTCATTTTTCCCGTCCAATCCTGGCCGCGGCCGTTGCCGCCGCGCTCGCCACGCCCAGCATCGTCTGGGCACAAACCGCTGATGCCACACTGCGTGGCAAGGCGCCTGCCAGCACCGACGTCACGGCGAAGAATGTCGCCACGGGTGCAACGCGTCGAACACAAGCGGACGCCAACGGCATCTACACGCTGGCCGGCCTTCCGCCGGGCACCTATCGTGTCGATGCGGGCCCAGGCACCGAAACCACCGTGACGCTCAGCGTGGCGTCCACTGCCACGCTTGACCTGGTGGCGCGGAGCGGCGCCGTGGAAGCTCCCGACGCACCCATGCAGGAAGTGACCGTGACCGGACGGCGACTACAGGAAGTTCGAACGAGTGAAGTCGGCACGACAGTTTCGCAACAGCAGATCGAAACCGTGCCGCAGATTACGCGCAACTTTCTCGAGTTCGCGGATACCGTGCCAGGCGTCGTATTCGCGGTGGATGGGAAGGGCCGCACTTCGATCAGCAGCGGCGCGCAGAGCAAGAATGGCGTGAACCTCTACATCGACGGCGTTGGCCAGAAGGGCTACGTGCGCTCGGGCGTGAGCGGCCAGGCCGGCGATACCCAGGGCAATCCTTTCCCCCAGCTTGCGATCGGCGAATACAAGGTCATCACGTCCAACTACAAGGCGGAGTACGACCAGATCTCCAGCGCGGCCATCACCGCGCTCAGCCGATCCGGCACGAACGAATTCAAGGGCGAAGCGTTCGGCACCTACACCGCGGACAATTACCGAGCACAGACGCCCGGCGAACTCGCCGCGGGCCAGAAGACCGAATCCGAGAGCAAGGAATATGGCATTGCCTTCGGCGGGCCGATCATCGAGGACAAACTACATTTCTTCCTGACGTACGAGGCCAAGAAGTACCTGACACCCGTCACGGTGGCCATCGACGGCAGCCCTCCTCCGGGCTTCGGGGATGCATTGCCGGCCAACGCGCTCGCGCAGCTGGGACCCGCGACCATCGACTTCAACGAGGATCTCTACTTCGCCAAGCTCGACTGGGCGATGACGGATTTCGATTCCCTCCAGTTCTCCGTGAAGATCCGTGAAGAGACGAGCGCGGGCGACCAGACGGGCACCGGCGTCGCCGCCTCCGCCGCGATCGACACCGATAACTCCGACGATCGTTACGAACTTTCCTGGAAACACAATGGTGACAGGTGGCTCAACGAGGTGCAGCTCACCTACGAGGATGCGTTCTACGTCCCGCACATCAGCAGCGGCGGCGTGAACGGCGCGCAGTACACCTGGCACAACGGTTCGCAGGACCCGCGCATCCTGACCATCGACGGCGCCGATCCACGCGCCGCGCAGAACAAGGGCCAGAAAGGTTGGGCCATCAGCAACGTCATCACGTTCACCGACCTGCCATTTGGCGCAGGCGATCACACGATCAAGGCCGGCATCAAGTACAAAGATGTCGAACTCACCGCTGCGGATTCGATTCCGGGCAACCCCGTTTTCTACTACGACGTCACCGCGGCAGGCACCGCGACCACGCCGTGGAAAGCAGTATTCGCGTTGCCCCTCGCGGGTTACGACTCGCAGGTCGAAACCAATGTCAAACAACTCGGTGTGTTCGCGCAGGACGACTGGACCGTCAACGATCACCTGACCCTCAACCTCGGCATCCGTTGGGACGTCGAGGAGGTTCCGTCGTACCTCGATTTCGTGACGCCGCAGTTCCTCCTCGATTCTTTGAACACGGAGATCTCGCCCGGCCTCACGTACGCCGAATCGCTGGCACTGAGCACGGCCCCGAACACGAGCCTGGACATCAGCCAGTACATCAGCACGGGCAACAACCGGTCCAAGCAGACCGACGCGTTCCAGCCGCGCTTCGGTTTCTCGTATGACATCGGTGGCGACCAGCAGCATGTGATCTTCGGTGGCGCCGGCCGCGCCTACGACCGCACGTTATATGACTACCTCCAGCTCGAGCAGACCAAGTTCACACTGGCCACGACGGAGGTTCTCTTCAACGTTCCCGACCATCCGTGCACCGTCAACGGTACTGCCTGCGTGACCTACGACCCGGTGTACTTCAACGATCCAAACGCGCTGCCGGCGTTGCTCAACGGCCGCGCGGGCGAAGTGAACCTCATCAACAACGATCTCAAGGTGCCGTACTCGGATCAGTACAGCCTGGGAATGCGCAATCGCCTCGGCGACTGGAATACCAGCGCATCGGTCGTCTACATCGAGAGCAAGGACGGCTTCGTGTTCACGATGGGCAATCGTTATCCCGACGGCGACTTCTGGGAGAACCGCGGACAACCGTGGGGCAACTCGCCGCCCGGGCTCGCTGGCGTTCTGCTGGTGGGCGACAACGGGATCGAGACGAAGAGCACGCAGTTGCTGCTGTCCGCGGACAAGCCGTTCACCGAGGAGTCGCGCTGGGGCGCGGGATTCTCGTACACGTTCACGGATGCCGAAGGGAATCGCAAATCCATCGAGCACTACGCGTTCGACCAGGTGAGCATCAAGGAGTATCCGTTCATTCTGTCTGACGCCGTCTCGAAACATCGCATCGTTGCCACCGGCTCGTTCGCGGCGCCCTGGGGATTCATGCTCGCGGGCAAACTCACGTGGTCGACACCGCTCCCGCACGAAGTCAATTCCTGTTACGCGGCTCCCGCCCTATTCCCGAATGGCGCGCCTTGCACGCCATTCGCCTATGAGGTGGACGACGACGGCTACCAGTCACTCGATCTGCAGGTCACGAAGAACTTCGAGATCGGCAGCATCGGGACCATGTACCTGCGGCTCGACGCACTCAACGTGACCAACGAGCACAACCTCGTCGATTTCGTCGATGCGAACGGGCCGAACGGGCTGGTCATCGGCGGTCGTTACAACCCCGACGGCAATATCACCGGCGTGCCCAGGACCATCCGCATGAGCTTCGGCGTGAAGTTCTGACACAATCGGAGCGATGACCGAACGGCTGCGAAGCATCGTCATCGTGGGAGGCGGCACGGCCGGATGGATGGCCGCCGCCGCCCTCGCGCATGCGTTGCAGGGATGCGCGATCAAGCTCATCGAGTCCGATGACATCGGCACCGTGGGCGTCGGTGAAGCAACGGTCCCGCATCTGCGCGCATTCAACCACTCGCTGCAGATCGACGAGGTGGAGTTCGTGCGTGCCGTGCGCGGCACGTTCAAGCTCGGTATCCAGTTCGTCGACTGGGGGCGCATCGGCGATCGCTACGTCCACGGATTCGGCACCATCGGCCACGACTACCGGGCACTGCCGTTTCACCAGTACTGGCTGAAACTGCATCTCGCCGGCAAGGCTCGTGACATCGGCGAATACTCCATCAACACGGCAGCGGCGCCGAAAGGAAAATTCATTTCCGGCGCCACCGATGTTCCCGCGAATTCCCCGCTGTCGCAGGTCGCGTACGCGTATCACTTCGATGCGGGCCTCTACGCTGCGTTCCTGCGACGTTACGCGGAAGCGCGTGGCGTGCGTCGCGTCGAAGGCGAAGTCATACACGTCGCGCGTCGCGTCGACGACGGCTACATCGATGCCGTCTCGTTGAAGGACGGCACTCGCATCGCCGGCGATCTCTTCATCGACTGCTCAGGGTTCCGCGGGCTGTTGATCGAACAATCGTTGAAGACCGGATACGAAGAATGGACGCGCTGGCTGCCCTGCGACCGCGCGGTGGCCGTGCCCTGTGAGAAGACCGCGCCGGCGACGCCTTACACGCGCTCGACCGCGCGTGCCGCCGGATGGCAGTGGCGTATTCCCCTCCAGCACCGCACGGGCAACGGCTACGTGTACTCGAGTGCGCATACCAGCGACGACGAAGCGGCATCCACCCTCCTCGCCAATCTCGACGGCCGCGCGCTCGCTGATCCGCGAGTGCTGAAGTTCATCACGGGTCGCCGCCGCAAGATGTGGTCTCACAACTGCGTCGCCCTCGGCCTCGCCAGCGGCTTCCTCGAACCGCTCGAGTCCACGAGCATCTACCTGATCCAGTCCGGCATCGCCCGCCTGATCCAGATGCTCCCAGACCGCCAGATGAACGCGGCCCTGCGGGATCACTACAACGCCGAAGCCGCGTTCGAGATGGAACGCATCCGGGACTTCCTCATCCTGCACTACCGCGCCACCGAAAGGCGTGACACGGATTTCTGGAACTACTGCGGCACGATGTCGATTCCGGAATCACTCGAACACGTGATCGCGCTGTTTCGCGAGAGCGGCCGCTTCTATCGGAATGCCGACGAGATGTTCGGGCTCACGAGCTGGGTACAGGTGATGCTGGGACAGGGAATCGTCCCCCGCGCCTATCATCCTTTGGTCGACCTCGTCGCCGAACCCGAGCTCGCGCGGCTCATGGAAGGCGTACGCGGCGTGATCGCGAGCTGTGTCGAAGCCATGCCCGCGCATGAACAGTTCATCGAGCGTTGCTGCAAGGCGCCCGCGGCCGCATGATGCGGGTACTCGTGCGTACTCGTCTCACACTGCTCGTCGCTCTGCTTACTGGCGCACTCCTCGTCGCGTGCAACACACCCGTGGCCATGAAGCCGCGCGCCGAGCCGGCTCGCGCCGCAAGCGCCGTCCCGCTGAAGACGCTCGATCCATTCCTGGAAGACGTCGAGAAGCGAACGTTCAATTTCTTCTGGGAAACCACCGAGGGAGCCACGGGCCTCGTGCCCGACCGCTGGCCCGCCGCACCCTTCGCGAGCATCGCCGCCGTGGGTTTTGCGCTGAATGCCTACGCCATCGGCGTCGAACGCGGGTATGTCACACGCGCACAGGCGCGGGCGCGCGTGCTGACCACGCTTCGATTCCTGCACGCGGCTCCGCAGGGTTCCGACCCCGCGAACAGCGCCGGATACCAGGGCTTTTTCTATCACTTCCTGAACTTCGGCAGCGGCAAGCGCTACGGCAACTCCGAACTATCCACCGTGGATACGGCGTTGCTCATGGCCGGCGTGTTGTTCGTCGGGGGCTACTTCGACCAGGACGATGCCGACGAGGCGCAAATCCGCAAGCTGGCCGACGAACTGTATCGTCGCGTCAACTGGCCGTGGTCGATCGAACACGTGCCCGACATCCGCATGGCGTGGAGTCCGGAAGGACAGTTCCAGACCCACGACTGGCGTGGCTACAACGAAGCCATGCTCGTGTACATCCTCGCGCTCGGTTCACCCACCTTTCCGGCCGGGCGGCAGACCTGGGTGGCCTGGACGTCTGACTATTATCGAAGCTGGGGCACGCTCGAAGGCCAGACGCATCTCACGTTCGGGCCGATGTTCGGCCACCAGTACAGCGCCACGTGGATCGACTTCCGCGGCATCAAGGATGAATTCATGTGGCCGCTGGGGCTCGACTACTTCGAGAACAGCCGCCGCGCCGTGCTCGCCCAGCGCGCGTACGCCATCCGCAATCCGCTCGACTGGCGCGGCTACGGTCCTAACATCTGGGGCATCACCGCATCAGATGGACCCGGTGATTTCGAACTGAAGTACCTCGGCCAGACGCGCCGCTTCCGTGGGTACTCGGCGCGTGGCGTGGGCTTGCCGAGCCGGCCGGAGGAAATCTTCGACGACGGTACACTCGCGCCCACGGCTGTCCTGGGCTCCCTGCCATTCGCGCCCGAAGTCGTGGTGCCGGCTGCGCATGAAATGCAGAAGCGTTACGGCCAGTACATCTACGGCAAGTACGGATTCATCGACGCGTTCAATCCCAGCTTCGACTACGACGTTCCGCTGCGGCACGGAAAGCGGGTTCGCGGTGTCGGCTGGATTGCCAGCGATTATCTCGGCATCGACCAGGGCGCCATCATCTCGATGATCGAGAATCACCGCAGCGAGATCATCTGGTCGGTGATGAAGCGCAACCGGTACCTGCGTCGCGGCCTCACGCTGGCCGGCTTCGAAGGCGGCTGGCTCGATAAGCCACTGCCCGAAACGACTGCCCCCGCGAACTGACTCAGCCGGCCTTCAATGCAAGCTCCGGCACGCGCCCGGCGACCGAGTCCAGCGTATCGACGAAGCTCGTATGCCACGCGGTGATTGAATTCTGCCGAAGCACGTCGATCATCGCCTGGTGGCGCTCTCTCCTCTCGGCCAGCGGCATGTTGAACGCCTGCTGGATCGCATGCGCCATGCCGCGCGCATCGTAGGGATTGACCATCAGCGCCGAGGAGAGCTCACGCGCGGCGCCGGCCAGCGTCGACAGGATGAGCACGCCGGGATCGGCCGGATCCTGCGCGGCCACGAACTCCTTCGCGACCAGGTTCATGCCATCGCGCACCGGCGTCACGATTCCGATGAGCGCCGATCGCATGAAGCCCATGAGCACGTCGTGCGGGAAATTGCGGTTGAGATACCGAATCGGTGTCCAGTCCGTATCGGCGAATCGTCCGTTCGTGCGTCCCGTGGTCTGCTCCAGGTCGCGCCGGATTTCCGCGTAAGCGCGCACGTCGCTGCGTGACAGCGGCGCGATCTGCAGGAAGGTCACGCGATTCTGGTTCTCGGGATGTGTCTCGAGGAAACGCTCGTAGGCCTTGAACCGTTCGACCAGCCCCTTGCTGTAGTCGAGCCGGTCGACGCCGATCATGAGCCGCCGCCCCAACAACCCCGCAAGCATTCGCTTGCAGGCCTCGGTCGACAGGGAGTCCACGGCCTCGCGCTGGATCACATCGACGTCGACGCCGATCGGAAACACACCCGTCACGATCTGCCGGCCGCCGACCGTCACGACATCGTTGGAAGTCAGTGTCTGTGGACCCCATACCGAGGCCACTGCGCCGCGGAACGCATCGCGATCCGGCTCCGTCTGAAACCCGAGCACGTCGTAGGCCAGCATCGCCTGGAGTAATTCGCCATACACGGGCAGCACGCGCAGGACTTCGATGTTCGGAAAGGGAATGTGCAGGAACAAACCCATCGGCTGCTTCGCGCCGGCTTCGCGCAACTTTTGCGCGAGCGGAAACAGGTGATAGTCGTGTACCCAGACCAGATCGTCGCGCTCCAGCAAAGGCAGAAGCTGGCGCGCATAACGCTGGTTCATGCGCTGGTAGGCCTCGTACTGCACGTCGTTGTATCGGAAGCCGTCGACGAAATAGTGAAACAACGGCCACAACGTGCCGTTGCAGAAGCCGAGATAGAAGTCCTTGTATTCGGTCTGGTCGAATTCGATCGACGCGAAAGTCACGCCATCCTTGCGCACTATGGCCGGCTCGTCGGGGACGTTCTCGACCGTCTCGCCATCCCACCCGAACCACATCCCACGCCGCGCCTGCATCGCCGCCAGCAATCCCACCGCGAGACCGCCGGGCGCAGCGCCGCGTCGCGGGACGGATATCCGGTTCGAAACAGCGACGAGACGGCTCATACGATTTCCTCCCAGCTGCGTGACAACCTCAGCGCGCTGCCGATGACGCCGACCATGCTGTACGTCTGGGGAAAATTCCCCCACAGCTCGCCGCTCGCGGGCGAGATGTCTTCCGAGAGGAGCCCGAGCGGATTGCGCCGCTCGAGCAGCCGCGAGAATCGTTCGCGCGCCTCGTCGATGCGCCCCGCTGCAGCGAGCGCGTTCACGTACCAGAACGCGCAGATGGTGAAGGCGTTCTCGGGCATGCCGAAATCGTCGGCATGTTTGTAGCGGAACAGGAGATCCCCCGTTCGAAGTTCCTCTTCGATACGCTCGAGCGTCTTGAGGAAACGTGGATCGGTGGCCGGAAGCAATCCGAGCTCGGGCAGCAGCAATGCCGTGGCATCGAGATCCCGATTGCCGAAAGCCGACGTGAAGCATTGCCGCTCCTCGCTCCAGGCGCCGCGCAGGATTTCCTCGCGCATGCGATCGGCCTGCGAACTCCACTCACGTGCCGCGATCATGTCGCCGACCCTTCGCGCGATGCGACCGAGCCGGTCGCAGCCCGCCCACGAGATTGCCGCGGAAAATGTGTGCCGCTGCAGCCGGCCGCGAAATTCCCAGGGACCCGCGTCGGGCTCCTCGAATGTCGCGATGGCGCGTTTGCCCAATCGGTACAGCCGTTCGAGCAGGATCTGGTCGCCTGAACGAACCAGGCGCTCATCGAAGAACAATTGCGTCGCCGCCAGGATCACCGAACCGTACACGTCGTGCTGCACCTGTTCGGCGGCGAGGTTGCCGAATCTCACCGGCCCCATGCCGCGGTAGCCGTCGAGCGTACGCGCAATCTTTTCCTCGGCGCGCGGGTCACCCGTGATGCCATACAGCGGCTGCAGCGTGTCCGCCGTCGACGAGGCGATGATGTGGTCGATGTAATGTAGATAGGCCTCCATGGTGCGCGTGGCGCCAAGCCGGTTCAGCGTCTGCACCACGAAGTAGCTGTCGCGCAGCCAGCAGTAGCGGTAGTCCC
>Ga0315912_10006340_pt1 | contig 10609 bp, 6 predicted proteins | sample VfabasoilMG_FD_204469 | JGI IMG/M metagenome (GOLD analysis project Ga0315912, IMG submission 204469) | Garden soil microbial communities collected in Santa Monica, California, United States - V. faba soil | ecosystem: Environmental > Terrestrial > Soil > Garden | place: USA: California... | reverse complement strand
CTCGCTGCGCCTGTTCGGCGACACCGTGGGCTTCGGCAACGTCATCGACGACACGCAGTTCGGCGACACGCTCGATTGAGCCCCAACCCGGGTCGTCACGGATGTCGGCGCAGGTGCGCTCGCCTCCTTGATCTGCCGTAAGGTTGGCGCCCTCTGGCCCGACCCACTGCAGAGCTTCAGGAAACGACATGTTGCTGCCCAGGAACCGTGGCTTCGTCCACCCGATCGCCTCGGAGATCACGCCGCAGGCCGTGTTCAACGCACGACGCCGTTGGCTCGCCGCCGCGGCTGCGCTGGCCGCGCTGGGCCCGCGCGTGGCATGGCCGCAGGCCGGCACCGTGGCGAAAGGCGCGCCATTGCCCGCCGCGCGCAGCAGCGTGCCGGGTGCATTCACGATGGAGAAGGCCACGGCGTCAGCCGACGCCACCAGCTACAACAACTTCTATGAGTTCGGCACCGACAAGAGCGACCCGGCACGGCATGCGCACACGCTGAAGACGCGGCCGTGGACGGTGAGCATCGAAGGCGAGGTCAGGAAGCCGGCCACCTTCGGCATCGACGACCTGCTCAAGCTCGCACCGATGGAAGAGCGCGTCTACCGGCTGCGTTGCGTCGAGGGATGGTCGATGGTGATCCCGTGGGTCGGCTACTCGCTGTCGGAGCTGATCCGCAAGGTCGAGCCCACCGGGAACGCGAAGTACCTGCAGTTCGTGACGCTGGCCGACCGCGCGCAAATGCCGGGGCTCCGGTCATCGGTGCTGGATTGGCCCTACGTCGAGGGCCTGCGCATCGACGAGGCGATGCAGCCGCTGACGCTGCTGGCGTTCGGCATGTACGGCCAGGTGCTGCCCAACCAGAACGGCGCCCCGCTGCGCCTGGTGGTGCCCTGGAAGTACGGTTTCAAGAGCGGCAAGTCGCTGGTCAGGATCCGTTTCGTCGAACAGCAACCCACAACCAGCTGGTCGCTTGCGGCGCCGCAGGAGTACGGCTTCTATTCCAACGTGAACCCCAAGGTCGACCACCCGCGCTGGAGCCAGGCCACCGAGCGCCGCATCGGCGAAGGCGATCTGTTCGCCAAGAAGCGGCCGACGCTGATGTTCAACGGCTACGAAGCCCAGGTCGGCTCGCTGTATGCGGGCATGGACCTGAACAAGTGGTTCTGAGCGACGTGACCCGAGCCGCTGCGCAAGCCATCGTCCGGCACCGCGCCGCCAAGCCGGCGCTGTTCGTGGCTGCACTGCTGCCCTTGGCGCTGCTGGTCGCCGGTGCGGTCAACCACACGCTCGGCGCCAACCCGGCCGAGACGCTGATCCGCTCGCTCGGCGACTGGACCCTGCGTTTCCTGTGCCTGACGCTGGCGATCACGCCACTTCGGCAATGGACGGGCCTGCCGGCGCTGGCGCGCTGGCGCCGCATGCTGGGCCTGTTCACCGCCTTCTACGCGACGCTGCATTTTTCGGCGTATGCCGTGTTCGACATGGGGCTCGCGTGGCCCGACATCGTGCGCGACGTCGCCAAGCGGCCGTTCATCCTGGTCGGCACGGCCGCCTTCTTGCTGCTGCTGCCGCTGGCGGCCACCTCGTTCGATCGCGCGATCCAGTGGCTCGGCGCCGCGCGCTGGCAGCGGCTGCACCGGGCGGTGTACGGCATCGCGCTGCTGGCCATCCTGCACTTCTTCTGGATGCGCGCGGGCAAGCGCAACTTCGGCGAAGTGGCCGTCTACGCAGCGATCGTCGCGCTGCTGCTGGGCTGGCGTCTGGTCAAGGCGACGCGCGGCGCGCGCTACTTCATGAAGCTCGGCAGCCACAGCGCCAAGGGCTGAAACTCCAGCACCACCACCATGCCGATGCACAGCGCGGCCACGAAGACCCAGACGCCGCGAAAGATCTGCCGCAGCGGCACGCGCTTGAGCAGCGAGTTCAGCACGAACAGGTTCATGCCCACCGGCGGCGAGATCAGGCCGATCTGGACCACCAGCACGATCAGCACGCCGAACCACACCGGATCGAAGCCGAGTTGGATGACGATCGGAAAGAACACCGGAATCGTCAGCAGCACCATCGACAACTCTTCCATGATGGTGCCCAGGACCACGTAGATCACCATCATCGCGCCCACCACCGCCAGCGGCGGCAGGCCCATGTGGGTGATCCAGTTCTTCAGGTCGCCCGGCATCGACGTGTAGTTGATGAAGCCGGAGAACATCATCGCGGCGATCAGGATGGTGAACAGCATCGCCGTGGTGCGTGCGCTCTCCACCAGCACCTCGCGCAACATGCGCCAGGTCAGCGCGCGGCGGGCCAATGCGAAGAAGAAGGCGCCCGACGCACCGATGCCGGCGCCCTCGGTGGCCGTGAACACGCCGCCGTAGATGCCGCCCAGCACCACCACCACCAGCAAGGCCACACCCCAGATGTTGCGCAGCGCCGCCAGGCGCTCGCGCCAGGTGCTGCGCTCGCCGGCCGGCCCGGCCTGCGGATCGCGTCCGGTGACGATGGCCACCGCCCCCATCATCAGCGAAGCACACAACAGACCGGGCAGCACACCGGCCGCGAACAGCTTGCCGATGTGCGTTTCGGTGACGATGCCGTAGATGACCAGGATCGTCGACGGCGGGATCATGATGCCCAGCGTGCCGCCGGCGGCAATCACGCCGGTGGCCAGGTAGTCGGCGTAGCCGAGCTTCTTCATCGACGGATAGGCCACCTTGCTCATCGTGGCCGCGGTGGCGATCGACGAGCCGCAGATGGCGCCGAAGCCGGCACAGGCCAGGATCGTGGCGTGCGCCAGGCCGCCGCGCACATGGCCGATCAACGAGTAGGCCAGTCGGAACAGTTCGTGCGCCAGGCCTGCGCGCGCGACGAAATTGCCCATCAGGATGAACAGCGGCACCACGCTCAGCGTGTAGGCGAAGCCGGTTTCGTACACCACCTGGCCGGCGGCGGCCGCGGTGGCGTCCCAGCCGCGCATCAGCCCCAGACCAATGAAACCCACAACGCCCATCGCGAAGGCCAACGGCAGGCGCAGCAGCGCGAGCAGGAAGACGCCGCCGAAACCGAGGAGCGCCTCGGTCATGTCGCCCCCTTGGCGCTACGCGCCGTCCCCCCGAGGGGGAGCGAGCGCCTTCGGAGCGGCCGTGCGGCGCTCACGTGCCTTCCGTGTCGACACCGACATGGTGATGCGCGACCGGCCTGAGCATCAGCATCACGTGCACCAGCGCCGTCACCGCGCACAGCACGCTCATGCCATAGACGAACGGTGCGATCGGCAGCTTCAGCTGCGCCGTGGTCTCGCCGTCGCCGGCGCGCTGGCCGGCCATGGTCCACATCACCCAGGCGACGCCGAGCAGGCCGAGCACACAGCACAGATCGACGAACAAACCCTGCACGCGGCGCACGCGTGCCGGCAGCCAGGGGTCGAGCGAATCGAACACCACGTGCTCGCCGGCCAGGCTGACCAGCGGCAGGCCGGCGAAGATGACCACCACCATCAGCAGCTCGGTCATTTCCAACGAACCGGGCACCGACTGGCTGATCGCCTTGCGGCCGCTGACGTCGACCAGCGTCAGCATCATGATGGCGAACATCGCCACCGCGGCCAGGGTGCCGCACAGCCACTCCAGCCGGCGGCGCAACGCCTCGTCGGCGCGTCGCGGCCCCGCCGGCTGCCCGCTCATCGCAGGGTCACTTCTCGAGCTTGGCGATTTCGGCGCGGAAGTCGGCGAGCACCTTCTTTGGATCCTTCAGGCCGCGCGCCTCGGCGGCCTTGATCCAGTTTTCCTCGAGGGCGTTGGTCCTGCTCTTCACCGCATTGACGAACGCGGCATCGGCCTTGGTGAACTCCACGCCGCTGGCCTGCATCAGCGCGATGCCGCGCCGGTCGGCCTTGTCCCACGCGCGCCCGGCCATGCGCGACAGGAATTCGCCCGAAATCTCGCCGATCGCCTTCTTCACCTCGGGCGGCAACGAGTCGTACTTGGCCTGGTTCATCACGAACACGAAGCTGGTGTTGTACAGGCCACCGGGAAAAAGTGTCGCGTAACGGATGATCTTCTCGATCTTGAAGCTCTCGGCCGACTCGGCCGGGAACAAGGTGCCGTCCATCACGCCGGTGGACAGCAGCTCGTAGCTCTCGGGCGCCGGCTTGAGCGTGACGTTCATGCCGAGTGTCTTGGCGATCTCGTTGACCATGCCGCCGCCGACGCGGAACTTCAGGCCCGACAGGTCTTCGACCTTGGTGATCGGCCGCTTGGTGTTGAACACGATGCCCGGGCCGTGCGTGAACGCCGCCAGCACCTTGACGCCCTTGTGCTCGTCGGCGAACGCCGGGTGCTTGTCGTAGATGCGCTGAAACGCCACCGACACGGTCTCCGACGAGTTGCCGAGGAACGGGAACTCGGCCAGCTGCGGCGTCACGAAGCGGCCCGGCGTGTAGCCGTGCACCGCGAACGAGATGTCGGCCAGGCCGTTGCGCACCGCGTCGAACGTGCCCGGCGGCGCCGCCACGGCGCGCGGCAACGCGTTGCACTTGATCTTGCCCGGCACCTTCTGCTCGAGCATCGCGCACCACTCGATCTGCGTGGTGGTCAGCGCATGCGTGGGCGGCACCCACGAAGACAGCGCCAGCGTGGTCTGCGCCTGCGCGGGCGCGAGCCCGGCGATCGGCAGCACCAGGCACGTCAGCGCGCGCGCCGCGCGGGTGGCAAACAAGGGCATGGCAGCCTCCAGGAATGAAACGGCGCGATTGTCACCGACCGACCCCGGCCGGCCCATTGCAGGAAACGCGGGGGGCAGCGCGCCGCTGCGGCCGGCTGCCGGACGGCGCCTTTGCGGCGAACCCCTTGTTCGCGGTGCCGCTGCAACACAACCCCGTGAACGGGGTTCGCCCCGCCACGAGGCGTCGCCCTAGCATCCCGGCATTGCCGCCCGCCGCGCGGGTCTCATCGAGGGAGACGCAATTGATCGCCACGCACGACGAGGGCACGCCCGCGCAGCCCGACGCGCCCGCTGCCAAGTCGGCGCTGTCGGACGACCCCGAGCGCGCCGCGCTCGAACTTGCGGTGCGCCGCCTCGACGAGGCCGAGCTTCACCGCCAGCCGGCCGCGATGAGCGAGGCTCTGGCCGGCATCGCACGTTGTTATCGTTCGCTGTCGGCCTACGCCCATGCGATGGACTTCATGCATCGGGCCCTGCGCTGGTCGTATGCACTGGGCGGCGTCGACCAGCGCGTGCAGTTGTTGTGCGAGCTGGCCGAGCTGTCGTGCGCGGCGGCCGAACATGCCAGCGGTGGCGAGGACGGCGATCGCCAGGCGCGCAACGCCCGCGATCTGGCGCGCGACATGGCGTTCGAAGCCGCTCGCGTGGCGACGCACTCGTCCGACGCCCATTGGGAGATCAAGATCCTGCTGCGCGCCAGCGACGTGCTCGATCGCTGCGGCGATCACGACGACGCGATCACGCTGCAGACCCGGGCGATCGAGCTGATGGTGCGCCACCCGGAGGTCAGCGATGCGCTGATCGACGGCGACAACAACGCGCTCGAGCGGCACGTGATGTAGCCCGAGCCTAGGTCGGGCCCGCCAACACCTCCCGCTCGGCCCGCCTGAGCACCGGCGCCAGCGCACGGCCGGTGTGGGTGTCGCGCGCCACCAGTGTCTCGGGCGTGCACGCGGCCACCACGCGGCCGCCCGCCGCTCCCCCCTCGGGCCCGAGGTCGATCACCCAGTCGGCTTCGGCGACGACGTCGAGGTCATGCTCGATCACCAGCACGCTGTGGCCGCCGCCGACCAGGCGGTGCAGCACGCGGATCAGGCGCTCGACATCGGCCATGTGCAGGCCGACCGTCGGCTCGTCGAGCACGTACAGCGTCTGCGGCGGCAGCCCGCGCCGGGCCGCCCCAAGCGGGCGATCCCCCTCGGGGGGCGACGCCGAAGGCGTCAGGGGGCTGATGTTCTGGCCGCGCCGGGTCACGTCGTCGCGCACCTTGGACAGCTCGGTGACCAGCTTGATGCGCTGCGCCTCGCCGCCCGACAACGTGGGCGACGGCTGGCCCAACGTCAGATAGCCCAGACCGACGTCCTTCAGCAGCTGCAACGGATGCGCGATCGACGGCATCGATGCAAAGAAGTCCACCGCCTCGTCGACCTCCATGCGCAGCACGTCGCCCACGCTCTTGCCGCGCCAGGTGACGGCCAGCGTCTCGGGGTTGAAGCGTGCGCCATGGCACTGGTCGCACGGCACTTTCACGTCCGGCAGGAAGCTCATCTCGATGGTGCGCAGCCCCTGGCCTTCGCAGCCCGGGCAACGGCCGTCGCCGGTGTTGAACGAGAAGCGCGCCGCCGCGTAGCCGCGGGCCTTGGCCTCCAGCGTTTCGGTGAACAGCTTGCGGATGGTGTCCCAGAAGCCGATGTAGGTGGCCGGGCACGAGCGCGGCGTCTTGCCGATCGGCGTCTGGTCGACCTCGAGCACGCGGTCGATCGATTGCCAGCCTTCGAGCTCGCGGCAGCCCGCCAGCGGCGGCAGCTTGCCGCGCACACCGACCATGCCCCGCAGATTGGTCAGCAGCACGTCGCGCGCCAGCGTGCTCTTGCCCGAGCCCGATACCCCGGTGACGACGACCAGGCGCTGCAGCGGCACATTGACGTCGATGTCGCGCAGGTTGTGCAGGCTGGCGCCGCGCAGCCGCAGCGCGGGCTTGGCCCCGTGCACCTCGCGACGCGGCTGCAGCGGATGCGTCAGCGGCTTGGCGAGAAAGCGCCCGGTCACCGAGTCGGGGTTGGCCGACACCGCCGACACGCCGCCCTGCGCCACCAGTTGGCCACCGCGGCGCCCGGCGCCCGGGCCGATGTCGATGATGTGGTCGGCGCGCCGGATCGTGTCTTCATCGTGCTCGACCACCACCAGCGTGTTGCCCTTGTCGCCCAGGCGTGCGAGCGCGTCGAGCAGGATGCGGTTGTCGCGCGGGTGCAGGCCGATCGTCGGCTCGTCGAGCACGTAGCACACGCCCTGCAGGTTGCTGCCCAGCTGCGCGGCGAGGCGAATGCGCTGCGCCTCGCCGCCCGACAGCGTGGGCGCGGCGCGGTCGAGCGTGAGGTAACCCAGCCCCACTTCTTCCAGGAACTGCAGGCGGCTGCGGATCTCGACCACCACGTCGCGTGCGATGTCGGCGTCGCGGCCGCTCAACGCGAGCGCGTCGATCCAGCGGCGCACGTCGGACACCGACCAGCGCGCGACTTCGCTGATCGGGTGCGCGTCGAAGGTGATGGCGCGCGACACCGGGTTGAGCCGCGTGCCGCCGCAATCGCTGCAGTCTTGCGCGCCGACGCCTTCGACCTCGGGCTCCTCGGACGGAAAGTTCTGCTCGCGGCCACGGTCGTCGTCGGGTCGCACCGAGTCGTCGTAGGCCTTGCGCTGCTCGCGGGTCAACGCCAGGCCGGTGCCGACGCAGGTGGTGCACCAGCCGTGCTTGCTGTTGTACGAGAACATGCGCGGGTCGGGCTCGGGATAGCTGGTGCCGCACACCGGGCAGGCGCGCTTGGTGGAGAACACCTTCACCGCGCCGATGCCCGAGCCGTTGGCACCGTCGTCGATCGCATCGGCCAGCCCGTCGAGCGGCGCCAGCAGGTGCAGCACGCCCTTGCCGGCCTCGAGCGCGCGCGCCAGCAACGAGCGCAGTTCGTCTTCGCGCTCCGGCGCGACCACCAGGTCGCCCACCGGCAACTCGAGCGTGTGTTCCTTGAAACGATCCAGGCGCGGCCACGGGTCGACCTTGACGAAGGCGCCGTCGACGCGCAGATGGCCGTGGCCGCGCGCCTTGGCCCATTTGGCGAGATCGGTGTAGACGCCCTTGCGCGCCACCACCAGCGGCGCCAGCAGGCCGACGTGCTGGCCGCGATGGTCGCGCAGCAGCTGCGCGGCGATGCTGTCCACGCTCTGCGGCCGCACCTCGGCGCCGTCGTGCACGCAGCGCTGCAGGCCGAGCTTCACCCACAGCAGGCGCAGGAAGTGCCACACCTCGGTGGTGGTGGCCACCGTGCTCTTGCGGCCGCCGCGCGACAAGCGCTGCTCAATCGCCACCGTCGGTGGGATGCCGAACACCGCGTCGACCTCGGGCCGCCCCGCCGGCTGCACGATGCTGCGCGCATAGGCGTTGAGCGACTCCAGGTAGCGCCGCTGGCCCTCGTTGAACAGGATGTCGAACGCCAGCGTGCTCTTGCCCGACCCCGACACACCGGTGACGACGTTGAACTTGCCGCGCGGCACGTCCACCGTCATCGACTTCAGGTTGTGCTCGCGCGCGTTGACGATGCGGATCACGCCATCGGCTCCGGCAGCGCCGGCGTCGCGCCGCGCGCGCACCAGGGCCTGCAGCGGCACGCCCTCGCGCGCGACGTATTCACCCAGTCCCAGCGTCTGCTCGTACTCGCGCAACGCGCGGCCGGTGTGCGACGTGCCGTGCGCCTTCAGGTCTTCCGGCGTGCCGGTGGCGACCACCTCGCCGCCGGCATCGCCGCCTTCGGGGCCGAGGTCGACCACCCAATCGGCGTTGCGGATGACGTCGAGGTTGTGCTCGATCACGATCAGCGAATGGCCGCCTTCGAGCAGCTTGCGCAGCGCGCGCATCAGCTTGGCGACGTCGTCGAAGTGCAGTCCGGTGGTCGGCTCGTCGAACAGGAACAACGTGCCCTTCAAGGCCCGCGGCTGCCGCGGCGCGCCCGCCGCCTCGGCGAGAAATCCGGCGAGCTTCAGGCGCTGCGCCTCGCCGCCCGACAGCGTGGGCACCGGCTGGCCGAGCCGCACGTAGTCGAGGCCGACGTCGACGATCGGCTGCAGCCGCGCGATCACCTCGCGGTCGTCGCGAAACAGCTCGCAGGCCTCGGCCACCGTGAGGTCGAGCACATCGGCCACCGAGAGCTGGCGCGCGCCGCGCACGATGCGCACCTCGAGGATCTCGGCGCGATAGCGGCGGCCGTCGCAATCGGGGCAGCGCAGGTAGACGTCCGACAGGAACTGCATCTCGACGTGCTCGAAGCCCGAGCCGCCGCAGGTCGCGCAGCGGCCGTCGCCGGCGTTGAAGCTGAACATGCCCGCGCCGTAGCGGCGCTCGATCGCCAGCGGCGCGAACGCAAACAGCTTGCGCACTTCGTCGAACGCACCGACGTAGCTGGCCGGGTTGCTGCGCGCCGTCTTGCCGATCGGCGACTGGTCGACGAAGGTGGCGTGGGCCAGCCAGTCGGCGCCGAGCAGGCGGTCGTGCTCGCCGGGCGACTCGGTCGCCTTGCCGAAGTGGCGCAGCAGCGCGGGCACCAGCACGTCCTGCACCAGCGTGCTCTTGCCGGAGCCCGAGACACCGGTGACGACCGTCAGCCGCTGCAGCGGGAACGAGACGTGAATGTTCTTCAGGTTGTGTTCGCGCGCGCCTTCGAGCACCAGCTTGGGCGTCGCGTCGCTCACGTAACGTCGGATGCCGATGCCCACGTGCTTGCGTGCACCGAGGTAGGCGCCGGTCAGCGTGTCGGCGCGGCGCGCCGCCTCGGGCGTGCCGTCGAACACGATGCGACCACCCATCGCGCCGGGACCGGGCCCCATGTCGATCAGGCGGTCGGCGGCCAGCATCACCGCGGGGTCGTGCTCGACCACCACCAGCGTGTTGCCGGCGTCGCGCAGCCGCTGCATCGCCTCGATGATGCGGCCCATGTCGCGCGGATGCAGCCCGATGCTCGGCTCGTCGAGCACGAACAGCGTGTTGACCAGCGACGTGCCGAGCGCGGTGGTCAGGTTGATGCGCTGCACCTCGCCGCCCGACAGCGTGCGGCTTTGTCGATCGAGCGTCAGGTAGCCGAGGCCGACGTCGCACAGGTACTTCAGGCGCGTGCGGATCTCGCCCAGCAGCAGCTTCAGTGCCTCGTCGAGCACGGTCGATTCCGGCACCAGTGCATCGAAGAAGCGCCGCAGCCGCGCGATCGGCAACAGCATCAGGTCGTGCAGCGTGAGGCCGGGCATCGCTTGCAACTGCTCGGGAGACCACGCCACGCCGGCGGGCATGAAGCGGCGTGACGCATCGAGTACCGCGTCGGCGCCCTCCTTCGAGCCCACCCGCCACAGCAGCGCGTCGAGCTTCAGCCGCGCGCCGTTGCACACCGTGCACGGCGTGTAGCTGCGGTACTTCGACAAGAGCACGCGGATGTGCATCTTGTAGGCCTTGCTCTCCAGGTAGCCGAAGAAGCGGCGCACGCCGTACCACTGCTGGTTCCATTTGCCCTTCCACAACGGCGAGCCTTCGATCACCCAATCCCGTTGCGCGTCGGTGAGCTGGCTCCACGCGGTGTCCCGCGGGATGCCCTCGGCACCCGCGTGACGGAGCAGATCGTCCTGGCACTCCTGCCACGCCGGCGTCTGCAACGGCTTGATGGCGCCGCTGCGCAAGGTCTTGCGGTGGTCGGGGATCACCAGCCCCCAGTCGACGCCGATCACGCGGCCGAAGCCACGGCAGGTGTCGCAGGCGCCGTAGGCCGAGTTGAACGAGAACAGCGCCGATTGCGGATCGGGGTAGCGGATGTCGCTCTCGGGACAGTGCAGCCCGGTGGAGTAGCGCCACAGCTCGCCAGCGG
>Ga0315912_10006339_pt1 | contig 10610 bp, 7 predicted proteins | sample VfabasoilMG_FD_204469 | JGI IMG/M metagenome (GOLD analysis project Ga0315912, IMG submission 204469) | Garden soil microbial communities collected in Santa Monica, California, United States - V. faba soil | ecosystem: Environmental > Terrestrial > Soil > Garden | place: USA: California... | reverse complement strand
TTCCTCGCCTCGGCGGTCGCAGGCTACGAGATCGGCCCGCGGGTGGGACTGTGCATGGGGCCGGAGCACATCGCGCAGGGCTGGCACTCAGGCGCGACGCTGGGCGTATTTTCGGCCGCGGCCGGCGCCGCGCGCGGCTTGCGCCTTAATGTGGACAAGACCGTGCACGCGCTCGGCATTGCGGGCACACAGGCGGCGGGCCTGATGGCGGCGCAGTACGGGGCGATGGTAAAGCGCATGCACGCCGGGCGTTCCTCGCAGTCGGGGCTTTACGGCGCGCTGCTGGCGCAGGCCGGCTTCACCGGCATCGTCAACGTGCTGGAAAGCGAATACGGCGGCTTTTGCACCACCTTCTCGCGCTCCACCGACCGTTTCAACCTCAAGGAACTCACCGCGGACCTCGGCAGCGTGTGGCAGACCATGGGCGTGGCGCTCAAGTTCTATTCCTGCGTCGGCAGCAACCACACGACGCTCGATGCGATCCGCGAGATGCAGGCCGAGCGGCCGTTCGGGGCGAACGACGTGAAGAAAATCGTGGTGCACGGCTCGCAGGTCACGATGGATCACGTCGGCTGGAAATACGTGCCGCAAGGCCTCACATCCGCCCAGTTGAACCTCCCCTACTGTATCGCCACCTGGCTCCTCGACGGCGACTGCTTCGTCGATCAATTTACCGAAGCCAAGGTCGCTGACCGCGAGCGCATGCGGGTCGCGGAGAAGGTCGGAGTGCAGCACGACGACGCGATCACCGCCAAGGGCGCCAAGTTCCGCCACATGGTGCGGGTCGAAACCTTCCTCAACGACGGCACGCGCATGGAGCGCACCGTCGAATCCGCGCGCGGCAGCGAGCACAAGTTTGCGAGCGAGTCCGACATCGTCGAGAAATTCCAGAAGCTTGCGGTGAAGGCCCTGCCCAAATCCCAGGTCGCAGAACTCCGCGACGCCATGCTCGGGCTGGAGAAACTCAAGGATGCGACCGCGCTCGCACGGCTCCTCGCTCGTCGCCAGCCAGCCACAGGCCGAAAAGCCGCCGCGAAGTCCTCCTCTCGACGCGCAGCAAAGCGTAAGCCCACCCAGCGCACCAAGTCCCGGTAACGCATAGGCGTCATGGCACGGGGCGCCAGCTTCACCTTTTGCACCTCAGCCCTGTTGCTGGCGGCGCTGCTCTTCGCACTGCCGTCGCGCGCCGAGGACGGGAAATGGCGCAACGACAAACCATGTGGCCTGCGACAGTCGGCGATGGCGCCCGTCAAGGATAAGGAATGTCACCGCGCCTGGTGCTCCACGACGGAACTCGGCAAGCTCTGCGCCTGCGTCAAGAGCGATGCCGAAGACACGCACTTCGTTCTGGAGCGTGCGAACGGTGCCCGTCGAACATGGAAGGCGCCTTTCATCCCGCCGATGGGAGGGGACGTCACCCACTTCCGGATCGATCGCGTAGGCGATGGCAGGCTGTTCTTCGCGGTCATGAGCCAGGAATCCGCCGGCATCGCGATCTCCACCTGGACCGTGTGGACCATCGACAGGGAACGGCTGTCGAAGCCGCTCGAAGTGCAGAACTACGGAATCCTGTCATTCCCGACCATGGCCCGGGCCGGCGCCTCGTGCGACCTGCTTGCGGCGCGCTGGCACAGCGGATGGGAACCAGGCCGCGGACACGGCACCTATATCGCCGGCGGTTGGTATGCGGTCGAAAACAGCGCCTTCGCGCGCATCGTCGATCGGCCCGTCGTATACATCCGCTACCTGTTCGGTGTGGAGCGTGCGCGATACGACGCGGAGAGCCGCGATCGACCGCTGTTGTGGTACCGGCATCCCGGTGTCAGGACGGCAACAGGACCCCGCCCTCTTACCGGCATGGAGCCGTGGAAGTAACCCGACAGGCCGGGGCATGAGGCCATTGTCGTCGCGAAGAACGGGAGAAAATGCGCCCTCGCCGCCAGCCGCTTTCACGCTGCCCGCATCGAGATTGCTTCGCTGCGCTCGCAATGACATCAAAGCGCGCTCGGATCGCAACCCTGCTCGCCGCATCCAACTGTCCATGCTCGAGGTAACTTGCCGGTCGGGGCACTAGCGCGGCTTCTGCTTGCCGCAGCCGGCGCTGACGGCTTCGGATTCTTTCTTCAGGGACTGGAGCGAACGCACGAGGGTGTTTTCCTTCGAGAACTTGCTCGCGTGTGACTCGATGTTGGAGATGCGCCAGGCGCCCTGCTCCGGTTGCAGCACCGCGGTCATCCGGCGTTGCTCGCCCGGATAGTTCGTCTTCGGCCCCCAGGCGCACAGCACCGAGACGCGCGCCGCGGCGGCATCCATCGTCACGCCAGTCACCTTGCACGACGTCGGCGTATCCCACGCATCGAGGAAGATGGCGTTGTCCGGCGGACGCTGGTCCGGACCGGCGTCGGGACACTTGAGAGCGGCCTTCGCCGCGCGATCGGCGGCGTGGAGCATCTCGCGCAATGATCCGGTGAGCCAGCGGGTCTGCGCCTGCGCATCCTGGCCGAGGTCGCGCTTCGGTTCGAGCAGATACGCGTAAACCTCACGCACCACTGCCTCGGGTGCAGGCGGGGCGGCCGCCTGTGCACACGACGCGGCAATACCCAACAGGCCAAGCAAGGTTTGAATCCTCACTGGATCAAATGGTGTGCGTCCCATTTTATGCATGCATCACGAGGGAAAGCTGAAGAGCGACAGCAATTCGCCGATGTCGGTCATGCGTTCGAGCGACCAGCTCTTCGCCAGCACGGCATCGGCCTGCTCCTTCGTGAACCGCGCGGCGGTGAGGGAACGGAACTTGCGCTCCACCTCGGCGTCAGTCAGCGGGCGTTTCGCGTGGCCCTTGAAGTGGCGCGCTTCGGCGACCTTGCGTTCACCCTTGCGGCTGGTGATGACGATGCGGCACGGCCACTCCGTCGGATGCAGGCGCGTGAACTCGGGGAGTTCCTTGATGGTCGTGCGTTCGAGCAGGCCGGCGAGCACCGGGTCCTTGATGCGCGGCTCCGAAAAACTCGCGGCGGTAATGTCGCCGTCCAGTATCGCGGCAACGACGCAATACGGCAGGCTGTGATCCGCCGTCTCGCGGGTGCCGGGACGCCACAGGGGTGAGGCGCGATCGGTGTAGCGGTTCGCGACCCAGTAGCTCTCGATCGCGATCGACTCGATGTCCGGCGGCGGAAGGGATCGGTGGAGCTCGACTGCAGCGGTGATCGGCGTCTGCGCATGCACCACTGCCGGGTAGTACTTGAGGTGCGTCTGCGTCACCCGGAACGGCGCGCCGCGTCCGCCGAACGGCGCCCACTCGAAGCGCCCGAGGGGATGGAACAGGCCCCACTTCCCTTCGATCGCGAGCTCCGGGCCGGTCATGCCCTCCGCCGCGAGCTGCGCCGCGAAGACGCCATTGCGCGCCGCGTTCGCCGCAGCACACCCCTTCCACATTGCGAGCTCGCCGCGGCGGGTTTCATCGAGCGCCAGGTTGGCGACCGTGGCGAGCGCGATCGCATTGCCCATCGCGGCACGGGAGAGTCCCACGATCTTGCCCGCCGCCACCGCGCTGGCGATGACGCCGTAGATGGTGTAGTCCCAGCCGAGCTCGCGCGGCACGACCTCGTCGAAGTTGCAGAACACCTCGTAGGCAAGGGTGCTCGCGGTAACGACGCGGCGCCCATCGGCGTGCAGCGCGTCCGCCGGCGCCAGCACCGCGGCAAAGTTGTCGCTGGGGTGTCCGCTCGACTTGCCGAAATAGGCATCGTTGAAATCCAGGTAACGTAGCATCGTGCCGTTGGCGAACGCGGCGAGCTCGATCGTCGAGAGCTCCTGGGTGCCGAGGATGCGCGCCGGCGGGTTGCCTGTCGAGCGCCGTGCGAGGGCGCGCGCGATCACCGAGGGCTCGGCGTCGAACGCCGCGACCAGGCATCCCAGCGTATCGATGAGCCTGCGTTTGCACTCGTGCACCGCCTCCGGCGTCAGGTCTTCGTAGCGCAGGTTGGTCGCATAGTCCGCGAGACTTTCGATCGTCTTGTCCATGAGGGTCCTGGTCGCTGCACGAGCGGCGGCTGATTATAGCGTTGCCCGCAGCGTTCGTAGTAAGGTGTCGCCTTCCCGCGGACCACGAGCGAGACTTCGATATGGAAACCCAAACGCTGACCGGAGATTTGATCGACCACGTCCTCGCCGTGCGCTTTGACGCACTGCCGCCCGCGGCGACCGAACTGGCGCGGCATGTCGCGCTCGACGGCCTGGCGGTGATCCTCGCCGGTTCCACAGAACCGCTCGGCGTCGGGCGCATCTCGATCGAATACGTGAAGCAGATGGGCGGCGCGCCGCAGGCGAGCGTGATCGCCGGCGGGTTCAAGACATCGATGCAGGGTGCGGCCTACGCCAACGGCACCATGGCGCACGCGCTCGATTTCGACAACACCTGGTACCCGCTGAACCATCCCACCTCCCCCACGCTGCCCGCGATCCTGGCCATCGCCGAGCACTACGGGCTCGGCGGGAAGAAGGTCATCGAGGCCATCGTCGCCGCGTTCGAGGTGCAGGGCCGCGCGCGGCTCGCCGCCACCAGCATGGCCGACGGCGCGGGCTTTCACAAGCCGGGCACCACCGGCCTCTTCGGCGCGGTCACCGCGGCGGTCAAGCTCCTCGATCTCACGCGTGATCAGGCGCTGATGGCATTCGGCCTCGCCGGTTCGCGCGCCGGCAGCCTCTCGATCAACACCGGCTCCATGACCAAGTCCTCCCACTCCGGACATGCCGCGCGCATGGGCGTCGAATGCGGCGTGCTGGCGCAGATGGGCTGGACGGCGAGCGCCGACGTGTTCGGTGCCGGCGGCTTTTTCGACACCTTTCTGGGCGGCAAGGCGGAACCGCGACGGCTGGTCGAAGGCTTCGGCGCGCCTTTTCGGATGGTCGATCCCGGCGTCGGCTTCAAGAAGCATCCCAGCAACTATTTCACCCACCGGCCGATCGACGCGGCGCTGGCGCTGCGCGAGGAAACGGGCCTCAAGCCGGACGCCGTCGAGCGCGTCGAAATCGTGTTCCCACGCTTTGACTACGTGAACCGCCCTCAGCCGAAAACCGGCCTCGACGGCAAATTCAGCGTGCAGTACGCGACCGCGGTCGCGCTGCTCGACGGCGAGGTCACCATCGACAGCTTCACCGACGAGCGCCGCTTCGCGCCGGATGCGGTGGCGCTGCTTGAACGCACGATGCTGCGCTACGACGACGCCATTCCCCGCGATTTCGACCGCATGCACGTCGTGGTGACGGTCACCATGAAAGGCGGGCGCAGCGTGTCGAAGAAGATCGACCGGCTATCGGGCTGGATCGGCTATCCGCTCACGCGCGAGCAGCGGCTCAAGAAATTCCATTCCTGCGCCCGCCGCGTGCTCGCTGCGGCACCGGCCGGGCGCATCGTGGAACTCGTCGAGAAGCTCGACACGCTCGCCGACGTGCGCGAGATCATGGATATCGCACGCACTTAGTGTCGTGTCCCGTCAATAATCTTCAATCATCGGCGGCGGGCACGGACTCCGCTGTCATCGCGAGTCGTCGTGAGCCGCGAGCGAAGCGTGGCGGGCAGCGACGCGGCGATCCCGCGGCTGGCCGCGGTTGCGTTGCCCGCAACGGGACGGCTTCGCTTCACTCGCCATGACAGGAAAGGCTTAACCTGGTTACCGTCCCGTTCGCCGGAGCTCCCGGTCATGCTGCGAGTTATTCGCGGGACAGCATGCTAGCGAAAACGCACCCCGACGCCCGGATCGCCGGGCAGGCCGAGGTAGCGCACGGTAACCGCAAGGCCGGGCCTGGGCTTCAACGGCGCCGAGAACGCGCCCAGGCTCAGCACGTCGCCCGCCTTGAGGCTGATGCGGGACTTGCGCAGGTCTTCCGCGAGCCAGATCACCGCGTTGAGCGGGTGCCCCAGGATCGCCTTGCCCGGACCGCGCGCGAGTTCCTTGCCGGCTCCATCGAGCGTCACGACCTGCATGTTGGCGAGCGCCGCCGCGAACTCCGCCGTCGGTTGTACCGGAATGCCCTTGCCCACGACCCCGAATCGTGCGCCGACGTTGAGCATGGTGAGCAAGGATCCGCTCAGCGGCTGGCCCTCGGCGACCAGCAGATCCGGCAGTTCGATGAAAGGCAGGACCAGGGACAGCGATTTCAGCACCTCCAAGTGCGTGCGCGCCTCGTGGATCGCGGCACTCCTGACGACCACGATGAGGTCGGGCTCGAACGCGGGGCGCGTGCCGAAATCCGCCGCGACCGACGCGCCGTCCTCCAGCAGCATTTTTCTGAGCAGCACGCCACGCACCGGGCTCGCCACTTTAAAACGCTGCTGCACCTCGACGTTGGTCAGCCCGGCCTTGTAGCCGACGATGGGATTGTCGAGCGACTCCAACCGCTCGACCAGCCGCCGGCGCCCGCATTCCGCGTCCTTCATGGTGAGGTCCGTGGGCAGCCCATAAAGCGGTTGCTTCGCATAGGCGAAGCGCAGGATGGTGTTGACCCGATCGTGGCTGGGGCACGCGGCGTGCGCGCTGCCGTGCCAGGAAGCGGCGGCTGTCAACGCGATGAGGCCGGCAAACGTTGGTGACAGGGTCATATTTCCGGGGGAGCGAAATCGCGCCGCCGGTATAATACGCGCTTTGCGCCGCCCACCGCACCCGAAAGCATCACCGTAAATGCCGCTCTACGCACTCACGATCTTCACGAGCGCGTTCCTGCTGTTCCTGGTTCAGCCGATCTCGGCCAAGCAGATACTGCCCTGGTTCGGCGGGTCCGCGGCCGTGTGGACGACCTGCCTCGTATTCTTCCAGTTCCTGCTGCTCTTCGGCTACGCGTACTCTGACTGGACCACGCGCAAGCTCGCACCGCGCCGGCAGATCGTCGTTCACGTCGTGCTGCTCGCCGCGAGTCTCGCATCGCTGCCGATCATTCCCGACGCCGCGTGGAAGCCCCACGGCGACGACGATCCCACCTGGCGAATACTCGGGCTGCTCGCCGCCACCATCGGTCTGCCGTACTTCCTGCTCTCCACCACCGGACCGCTGGTGCAGGCGTGGTTCGCGCGCAGCTTCCCGGCGGGAACCGTGTATCGCCTGTTTGCATTGTCCAATTTCGCGTCCCTCCTCGCGCTGATCGCCTACCCGTTCGCGATCGAGCCGTGGGTCACGACGCAGCAGCAGTCCTACGGCTGGACCGCGGGCTACGTCGCCTTCGTCCTGCTGTGCATCGGCGCGGCGTTCTACAGCCTGCGCGGCTACGCGCGCGACGCAGCGCCGGCCGAGGAATCGGCGGCGAACGGCGGGCCCGCTCCCAAGGCGGGAGACTACGTGCTATGGCTCGTACTGTCGGCGATGGGCTCGTTCATGCTGCTGGGCGTGACCAACCACATCACCCACGACGTCGCATCGGTGCCGTTCCTGTGGATCCTGCCGCTCACCCTGTATCTCGTCACTTTCATCCTGTGCTTCGAGGGCCGCGGCTGGTACCAGCGCCACGTCTTCCTCGGCCCGCTGCTGGTCATCGTCGGCGCGATGGCGTGGGCGCTCAACTCACACGGCGGCATCCAGGACATCAAGGAAGCGATCCCGCTGTTCTCGATCGGGCTGTTCGTGTGCTGCATGTTCTTTCACGGCGAACTCGCGAATCTGAAGCCCGCTCCGCGCCACCTCACGACGTTCTATCTCATGGTGTCACTGGGCGGCGCGCTGGGCGGCGTGCTGGTCGGATTCGTCGCGCCCAAGCTCTTCAACACCTACTACGAGTTCGGCGTCGGGCTGGTGGTGACGCTGCTGCTCGCCGCCTATCTCACGCTCAGGCTCACGCCGCTAGTTGCCGTGGCGGCCGCGCTTGTCGCCGGCTTCACCGGCTACCACGTCTTCAACTACGTCCAGACGCTGTCGCAGGACACGCGCGTCATGACCCGCAATTTCTACGGCACGCTGCGGGTGAAAGACGTCGGCGACGAGAAAAGCAAGGACGGCGTGCGCCGCCTCATGCACGGCGTCATCATGCACGGCGAGCAGTATCTCGCGCCCGAGCGCCGCGCCGAGGCGACGACGTATTACGGCCCGAACTCCGGCGTGGGGCGGATCATCCAGGCCAGCATGGGCGCGCCGCTGCGCATCGGGGTCATCGGGCTGGGCGCCGGCACGCTCGCGACCTACGGCCGCAAGGGCGATGTTTACCGCTTCTACGAGATCAATCCGCAGGTGATCGACATCGCGCGCCGGGAGTTTTTCTTCCTCAACGGCAGCGCGGCTCGCATCGAGACCGTGCTGGGCGACGCCCGCCTCGAGATGGAGCGGGAGCCGGCGCAGCAGTACGACGTGCTGGTGATCGACGCCTTCTCGAGCGATTCGATCCCGGTGCACCTCATGACGCGCGAAGCGATGATGGTGTACCTGAAGCACCTCAAGCCCGGCGGCGTCCTCGCCTTCCACGTGACCAACCGCTTTCTCAAGCTCGCGCCGGTGGTGAAGCGCATCGCGGACGAGTTTCGGCTTGCGAGCGCGCTCATCATCGACGACGACGCCGACAGCGATCTCGCAAAGACCGACTGGATGCTGGTGACGCGCGATCCGGCACGGCTGAAGCCCGAGATCATCGCCGGCGCCGCGAGCGAGATTCCGGAGATCGACGGCCTGCGCCTGTGGACGGACGATTACAACAACCTGTTCCAGATCCTCAAGTAACCATGAGCGGCCTCACATTCGCATGTTGTGCACGAGGATGGCCTGTCATTCCCGCGGAAACAAGGGTCCATTCGGCGTTCGGGGCTTCGTTCGATCACTGTATGGATTCCCGCCTTCGCGGGAATGACAGGGTTTGTCAAGCACCTGCTGATGGGGCGTGACGGGTAAGGCGTGACCCGTTTAGAATTTCCGGCGATGAATCTTGACTGGAGAGTCGTGCTGAAGCGCGGGTTCGCGGCGGTGCTGGTGGCGGCGCTGCCACTGGTGGCGCCCGCGCAGGTACCGGTGGATGCGCGCGGCATGCCGACGCTGGCGCCGATCGTCGCGGAGGTAACGCCCGCGGTGGTGAACATCTCGGTCATCACGCGCTCGCCGATGGAGGACAACCCGCTCTTCCGCGACCCGTTCTTCCGGCGCTTCTTCAATCTTCCCGACAAGCCTCAGCGGCGCGAGCAGGCCGCCGGCTCCGGCGTGATCGTCGATGCGGCGCGCGGCTACGTGCTCACCAACCACCATGTGATCAAGGACGCGGAACAGGCGATCGTGACGCTGCGCGACCGGCGCCAGTTCCAGGCGAAGCTGGTGGGCACCGATCCCGGCACCGACATCGCCGTACTGCAGATCGAGGCGCAGAACCTCTCGGCGCTGCGCTTCGGCGATTCGGACCAGCTGAGCGTCGGGGACTACGTGATCGCAATCGGCAATCCGTTCGGCATCGGGCAGACCGTGACTTCGGGCATCGTGAGCGCGCTCGGACGCACCGGACTTTCGCCCGAGGGCTACGAGGATTTCATCCAGACCGATGCCTCGATCAACCCCGGCAATTCGGGCGGCGCGCTGGTGAATCTCCGGGGCGAACTGATCGGCATCAATTCCGCGATCATCGGTCCGTCGGGGGGCAACGTCGGCATCGGTTTCGCGGTGCCGTCTGCCATCGCGCGCGCCGTGATGAACCAGATCGTGCGCCACGGCGAAGTACGGCGCGGCCGGCTCGGCATCGAGATGGCGGACCTGACGGCGGAAGTCGCGAAAAAGCTGGGCGTCGCTTCGCTCGAAGGCGCCGTGATCGCGGCGGTGCAGCCGGGCTCACCCGCCGAGCGCGCGGGCCTGCGCGACCGCGACATCGTGACCGCGTTGAACGGGCGGCCGATCCGCAGCGCGGCGGAATTGCGCACGCGGCTGGGCCTGACTCCGGTCGGCGAAGAGGTCGAGCTGAGAATCCAGCGCGGCGGCGCGAGCCGCGCGCTGCGTGTGCAGATCGCGGCGCCCCAGGAACCGGCCAGCAACGAGGGCCAGGCGGTGCAGCAACTGCCCGGCATGCGCGTGCTCGAAATCGAACGCGGCAGCCCCCTTTATCAGCGTGTCCAGGGCCTGATCGTCACCGCCGTCGAGCCCAACAGCAGCGCATGGCAGGCGGGGTTTCGCCCGGCCGACATCATCTACGGCGTCAATCGCCGCCGCGTGCGCACGCTCGCCGAGTTTCAGGCCGCATTGCGCGCCAAAGGGGAAGGCGGCTACGCCATTTCGCTGCTGCGCGGCGACGCCACGCTCACCATCAATGTGCGTTGACCGTTGGGGTGAGCGTAGCGAACCCCAACACGCGTGCTCAACCGCGGGCGCGCCGTGGCGCGAGCTTCGGCACCGGCGCATCGGCGGCGACCGGCATGTCGTGCGCGAGTATGGTCATCGCCACCATCGAGTAATAGCCCATCAGCGCGGTGAGTTCGACCACGCCCGGCACGCCGAAGAGTTCCAGCGCGCGCTTGTGGGTCGCATCGCTCACCGCGTGGCGCTCGATCAATTCCGTGCCGAAGTCGTAGATTGCCTCCTCGTCGGCCTGGTCGAACTTCGGCCGTTCCCCCTTCGCCAGCGCATCGACCACCGACTGCGCGAGCCCGTCCTTTACCGCGATCG
>Ga0315912_10006338_pt1 | contig 10611 bp, 11 predicted proteins | sample VfabasoilMG_FD_204469 | JGI IMG/M metagenome (GOLD analysis project Ga0315912, IMG submission 204469) | Garden soil microbial communities collected in Santa Monica, California, United States - V. faba soil | ecosystem: Environmental > Terrestrial > Soil > Garden | place: USA: California... | reverse complement strand
ATCGACCACGTCGTCCTCCTTCTCCTGCGCGATCAGGATGTAGACGTCCAGTTCCGGCCGCAGGCGCGTGATGCGCTGTACCAGTTCGAGCGCGGACATCTGAAGCTTTTTCTTCCCATTGCCCTTTCTGGAACCCGGCAGAGAGTAAAGCTTGTCATCTACCAGGACCGCCTGAATGTCGCCGTCGGATTCGATCGCCGCGAGCGCTTCGAGGGCGGTGGCGACGCCGCTGAAGCTGATGCCGAGCGGGTTGTCCAGCGAGCGCGCGGCCGCGTTGAGGCCCTTGACGATCTCGCGCAGGATGAGCGGTTCGTCTTCGATGACGAGGATCCGGCTGAGCGGCTTACTCATGCGTCCTCAGTATAATTCCGCATGCCCGAGGCAGCAGCGGCCGGCGACGTCATTGTCGAATTCGTGATCCAGGGCGTGACGCTGGACGGCAAGCCCTTCCGGCCCAGCGATTGGGCGGAGCGCCTGTGCGGGGTGATGTCGGCGTTCGGCGGCGACCACCGCATGCAGTACTCCCCGTTCGTTCATCCGGTGACCGCGGCGGGGGTGCGTTGCGTGGTGGTGGATGTGCGGCTCGAGGAAATCGAGCCGATGGCCTACCGGTTCCTGCTTAGCTTTGCGAAGGAAAACGAACTGAAGACGCGCGACGGGCGCGATGCCAACCGTACCGAACTCGCCAAGGTGCAGAGGGCCGGTGACACCGACTAGACGGGGAAGGATCCCCCGTCTTGCGTCCTAATGCATCGCCTTGATGGCGTGCGCGAGGCGGCTTTTCTGGCGCGCGGCGGCGTTGCGGTGCACGACGCCCTTGGCCGCGACGCGGTCGATGACCGCCTGCGACTTGACGAGCGCGGCGGCGGCGGCTTTCTTGTCGCCGGCCGCGATGGCTTTCTTGACGTCCCGGATGGCACCGCGCGCGGCGGTGTGCAGGCTGACGTTGCGGGCGCGGCGTCCGACCGCCTGGCGGGCCCGTTTGCGGGCGGATTTGATATTTGCCATGTCTCTATTCCAACTTCAAAAAGGGCGCGAATTCTAGCATGAACCTTCTCCGCGCTCTGGCCACGGTCAGCAGCCTGACCCTGGTGTCCAGGGTCCTGGGTTATGTGCGCGATTTCTTCATCGCGCGGGTGTTCGGCGCGGGTCTGGCGACCGACGCGTTCTTCGTCGCCTTTCGCATCCCGAACCTGCTGCGGCGCCTGTTTGCCGAGGGCGCGTTTTCGCAGGCTTTCGTGCCGATCCTGGCCGAGGTGCGGGGCCGCGAGTCCGCCGAGGACACCCGCACCCTGGTCGACTGCGTGTCGACGGTGCTGTTCCTCGTGCTGCTCGCCACCGCGGCCCTCGGCATGGCGCTTGCGCCGCTGGTGGTTTATGTGTCGGCGCCCGGGTTTGCCGCCGAGCCGGGCAAGTTCGATCTGACGGTGACGATGTTGCGCATCACCTTCCCCTACATCGTCTGCATCTCCCTGGTCGCCATGGCCGCGGGCATCCTCAATACCTGGAGCCGCTTCGCCGTGCCGGCCGTGACGCCGGTGTTGCTGAATATCTCGTTCATCGTCGCGGCGGTGTTCTTCGCCGATCGCTTCGACCCGCCGGTGCTCGCGCTTGCCTGGGCGGTATTCGCGGGCGGCCTCGCGCAGCTCGCGCTGCAGCTGCCCTTTCTCGCCCGCATCGGCATGCTGCCGCGCTGGCGTCTGAACCTGGGGCACCCGGGCGTCGCGCGCGTGCTCAAGCTGATGGCGCCGGCGGTGTTCGGCGTCTCGGTGAGCCAGGTGTCGCTGCTGATCAACACCATTTTTGCCTCGTTCCTCGTGTCCGGCAGCGTGTCCTGGCTCTACTATGCCGACCGGCTGATGGAATTTCCGGCCGGCGTGCTCGGCGTGGCGCTCGGAACGATCCTGCTGCCCAGCCTGTCGAAGCACCATGCCAGCGGCTCGCCCGTCGAGTACAGCCGGATGCTCGACTGGGGGCTGCGCCTGACGCTGCTGCTCGCCCTGCCCGCGGCGGCGGCGCTGGCGGTGCTGGCGCTGCCGTTGATCACGACGCTGTTTCATTACGGGCGATTCAGCGATACCGACGCGTGGATGACGCGCGAGGCGCTGGTCGCCTACAGCCTCGGCCTGGTGGGCCTGATCCTGGTGAAAATCCTCGCGCCCGGTTTCTACGCGCGCCAGAACGTGGCAACGCCGGTGAAGATCGGCCTGGTCACCCTGGTCGCCACGCAGGCGATGAACATCGCCTTTATCGGACCTCTCAAGCACGCCGGTCTTGCGCTCGCGATCGGCCTGGGGGCCTGCCTGAACGCATTGTTGTTGTATTCGATGTTGAGAAAACAGGGCATATACACACCGCAGCCGGGCTGGCTCGCGTTCGCGCTGAAGGTGGCCGTTTCCGTGCTTGCCATGGCGGCCGCGCTCTGGATTGCGATGGGCCCGCAGGCGGCGTGGCTGCAGGCGGGCTGGCAGTGGAAAGTGGGCATGCTCGCCGGCCTGGTGGCGCTCGGCGGCGCGGTCTATGGCGCCTGCCTCCTTGCGCTGGGATTTCGCCTGCGCGACTTTGCCATGCGTGGCGCCCCATGAACGCGCCGGAGCCCGGGCCGCTCGAGCGCTTTTCGGCGCTGGTTACGCGCGCCGACGGCGAGTTCGAGCTGGCGCGAGCCTGCCTGCAGGTCGCCGAGGATGTCTACCCCGGCCTCGACGTCGACGGCTACCTGGGCGAAATCGAGCGCTTCGCCGAACGGCTGCGGACGCGCATGGCGCCGGACGCCGCTGTCGAGGACAGGGTCATCGCCTTGAACGATTTCCTGTTCGGCGACCTGGGCTTTCGCGGCAACGCCGACAACTATTACGACCCGCGCAATTCCTACCTCAACGAGGTGCTCGATCGCCGGGCCGGGATTCCGCTCACGCTGTCGGTGCTGTACATGGAATTCGGCAGGCGCATCGACTTGCCGCTCGAGGGCGTGTCGTTTCCGGGACATTTCCTGGTGCGGCTGCCGATGCGCGGCGGCACGCTGGTGCTCGATCCGTTCGCGGGCGGCGTGCCGCAGTCCGGGGACGAACTTCGCGAGCGCCTGAAGAGCGTGATACCGCATGCGGCCGGCGAGTGGAAGGGTCCCGCACGCGGCGTGGCGGTCGCGGAACTGCCGCTCGAACAGTTCCTCGAGCCGGCGAGCAAGCGCCAGATCCTGGCGCGGCTGCTGCGCAACCTGAAGGGCATCTACCGGGAAAAGGACAGCCCGGAGCGCCTGCTGCAGGTGCTCAACCGCATGATCATCGTGGCCCCGGAAGCGGCCGGCGAGCGGCGCGACCGGGGCTATGTCTACCAGCGCCTCGAGTGCTGGCGGCCGGCGCTGCGGGACCTGAGCGAATACCTGGAGCGCGAACCCGATGCCGCCGACGTGCACGAAGTCCGCGCAAGAGTGATGGAACTGTCCGCGCGCTGCGCGCGCCTCAACTAGGAAATACCCCTTGAATCAGGCGGATTTCAGACCGCCGGGCGCAGCGCCCGCGCCTGCATTCGCACGCAGTTCCAGCGCACGCCGCTGCACAGCGTCGTGCAGACCCGGCTTGTAGCCGAGCGCGAAGAATACTTCAGCAGCAAGGAAGATGGGCGCGACGAAGATCTGAAAAAGATTGTCCACGAGCGCGGGCTTGCGTCCTTCGTAGACATGGCCCCAGAGCTGCAGCGCCCAGCCGACGACGAACAGCACGAGGAACCAGGCGAGGCTCGTGACCAGCGCCGACTGCGACAGTGGATCCGCGCCCCAGAGCATCAGCGCGAACACCGCGCCCATCACCATGCCGAGCGGCACATCGAGCAGGACGTAATAGAGAAACAATACTGCAGTGACAACGAGCGCCGCGCTCACCGTGACGCCGGCGACGTCAGCGCGCAGCCAGCCCAGCGGGATCATGAGCGAGAACACGATCATCGGCACGCCGACGAAGTGCGTCGCCTTGTTGCGCGCGTCCTGGTGGTAGGCCGCGTAGATGGACATCTGGTCTTCAAGCGTTTTCACCGGTCTGCCTCCGAGTGAAGCTGCGAGCGTCAGCGGCGAAGAGAAAGCCGCTATAATTCAGCATTTTACACGCGCTCATGCAGGTCACGCACGGGACCGTAGTGCCGGAGGGCGGCCTCGGCAGGCATGCCTCCGGCATGGGCCTCACCATCGGCAATTTCGACGGCGTGCACCGTGGCCATCGTGCGATGCTGCAACGGCTGGTCGAAAAGTCACGCGAACTGAAGTTACCTTGCTGCGTCCTGACATTCGAGCCGCATCCGCGCGAATATTTCGCGCCTGCGGCGGCGCCGACGCGGCTGACGCGGTTGCGGGAGAAGCTCGAGTTGATCGCCGAGACCGGGGTGGACCGGGTGCACGTGCTGCGTTTTGGCGCACGATTGGCGGCGCTGGCGCCGGACCGATTTGTCGAAGACCTGCTGCTGCGGGACCTGCGCGTGCGCTGGCTGCTGGTCGGCAAGGATTTTCGCTATGGCGCGAAAAGGGCGGGCGATTTTGCCGCGCTTCAGGGTGCCGCGGAAGAAAAGGGCTTTGGTCTCGAAGCGATGGATGACGTGATGGAGGGTGGCCAGCGCGTATCGAGTTCCGCAGTGCGTTCGGCGCTGGCGGCAGGCCGGCTGCAAGAGGCGGCGAGACTGCTCGGGCGGGACTACAGCATGAGCGGTCGGGTGGCGCACGGCGAGAAGCTGGGCCGGACCCTCGGATTTCCTACCGCGAACATCGCGCTGCGGCGCCGGCCGCCGTTGGCGGGGATTTTTGTGGTTGAAGCGGAGCTGGAAGAAACAGGCGCCGCATTGCGGGGTGTCGCGAGCGTCGGCCGGCGGCCGACGGTGAAGGAAAATGCGCCGCCGCTGCTGGAGGTGCATTTGTTGGACTGGGACGGCGCGCATCACGACCCGCTTTACGGGCGCCATCTGAAGGTGAAGTTCCTGCACAAGTTGCGGGACGAGCAGAAGTACGATGGCCTGGAGGCGCTGCGCACGGCCATCGCGCAGGATGTCGCGCAGGCGAAGGATCACTTCCGGAACCATGGCTGACTACAAGCACACGCTGAACCTGCCCGACACGCCATTCCCGATGCGCGGCGATCTTGCCAAGCGCGAGCCGCAATGGGTGAAGGAGTGGAACGACAAGGGCCTCTACAAGCGCCTGCGCGCCGTGTCCAGGGGCCGGCCACGCTTCGTGCTGCACGACGGCCCGCCCTATGCCAATGGCGACATCCACATCGGCCACGCGGTCAACAAGATCCTCAAGGACATCATCGTCAAATCGAAGACCATGGCCGGGTTCGATGCGCCCTATGTGCCGGGCTGGGACTGCCACGGCATGCCAATCGAGGTGCAGATCGAGAAAAAGCACGGCAAGAACCTGCCAGCGGGCGAAACGCAGCGCCTGTGCCGTGCCTACGCCACCGAGCAGATCGCCCGGCAGAAGGCCGATTTCCAGCGCCTGGGCATCCTCGGCGACTGGGACAACCCTTACCTGACCATGGCCTACGGCAACGAGGCGGACGAGATCCGCGGCCTGGGAATGCTGCTGAAGAAGGGCTATATCTTTCGCGGCCTGAAGCCCGTGAATTGGTGCTTCGACTGCCAGTCGGCGCTTGCCGAGGCCGAGGTGGAGTACGAGGACCGCAAGGATCCCGCGGTCGACGTGGGCTTCGAGTTCCTCGAGCGCGAGAAGCTTGCCGCCGCGTTCGGCCTGCGCAGCCTGCCGGAAAAGAAGGGCTGGATCGTCATCTGGACCACCACGCCCTGGACGCTGCCCGGGAACCAGGCGCTCAACGTGCACCCGGAGTTCGACTATGCGCTGGTCGAGACCGAGCTCGGCCTGCTGATCGTCGCGGACGGCATGCTCGCCGCCGGCGACGTGCCCGATTCCACTGAAGAGGAATTCGACTCGCTGGCGATGCCGAAGCTGCTCGCCCGCTACGGCGTCAAGGTCTGGAACGTAATTGCCAAAGCGAAGGGGCGGGCGCTCGAGAACATCCGCTTCAAGCACCCCTTCTACGACCGCGGCTCGCCCGTCTACCTCGGGGACTACGTGACGCTGGATACCGGCACGGGGATCGTGCATTCGGCGCCGGCCTACGGCGTCGAGGACTTCGAATCCTGCCGGCGCTACGGCATGAAGGACGACGAAATCCTCACGCCGGTGATGGGCGACGGGAAGTACGTCTCCACGCTGCCGCAGTTCGGCGGCCTGTCCATCTGGGACGCCAACCCGAAGATCGTCCAGCTGCTGAAGGAAAAGGGCGCGCTGTTCGCGGTGGACTGGTAGCACTCGCACAGCTACATGCACTGCTGGCGCCACAAGACGCCGGTGATCCTGCGCGCGACCATCCAGTGGTTCGCCGGCATGGACCAGGTGCCCGGCTTTGACGGTGTCAGGCCCGCCGAGCCGCTGCGCGCCAGCGCGCTGCGCGGCATCGAGGCCACCGAGTTCTTTCCGGCCTGGGGCAAGGCGCGGCTGCACGGCATGATCGCCAACCGGCCCGACTGGACACTCTCGCGCGCGCGCCAGTGGGGCGTGCCGATGCCGTTTTTCGTGCACAAGGAAACCGGTACGCTGCACCCACGCACGCTCGAATTGCTGGAGGAAGTCGCCAAGCGCGTGCAGAAGGGCGGCATCGAAGCCTGGCAGACGGTGTCGACGGCGGATTTCCTCGGCGCCGAAGCGGCGCATTACGAGAAGGTCAAGGACACCATTGACGTCTGGTTCGATTCGGGTTCCACGCACCTCACGGTGCTGAAGGGCTCGCACGCGGGCGAAAGCGGTTTTCCGGCCGACCTGTACCTCGAGGGCTCCGACCAGCACCGCGGCTGGTTCCATTCGTCGCTGCTCGTGTCGTGCATGATGAACGGCGTGCCGCCCTACAAGGCGATCCTCACGCACGGCTTCGTGATCGACATGGAAGGCCGCAAGATGTCGAAATCGAAGGGCACCGGCATGGCGCCGCAACAGGTCGCGGGCACGCTGGGCGCCGAGATCCTGCGCCTGTGGATCGCGAGCGGCGACTACTCGGGCGAGCTGACGATTTCCAACGAGATCCTCAAGCGCGTCGTCGAAAGCTACCGGCGCGTGCGCAACACGTTGCGCTTCCTGCTGGCGAACACCTCCGACTTCGACCCTTCGCGGCACGCGGTACCGGTGGCGGAGATGACGGAAATCGACCGCTACGCGCTCGCGCTGACGGCGCGGATGCAGGCCGCCGTTGCCGAAGACTACAAGGCCTACCAGTTCCACCTGGTCGCGCAGAAACTGCTGAGCTTCTGCGCCGAGGACCTGGGCGCGTTCTACCTCGACATCTGCAAGGACCGCCTCTACACCTGCGGCAGGGAGTCGCGCGCGCGCCGCTCGGCGCAGACCGCCATGTGGCATGTCACCCAGAGCCTGTTGCGCCTGATGGCGCCGATCCTGAGCTTCACCGCCGAGGAAGCCTGGCGGATTTTCGGCGGCAAGGGCGGCAACAGCGTTTTCGAGGAGACCTGGCACGTGCTCCCTGACGCCGGGCTGGAGCCCGGGGCGATCGGCCAGTGGGAGGCCATCCGCCAGTTCCGCGAACTGGTGACCAAGAAAATCGAGGAGAGCCGCGAACGCAAGGAGGTCGGCTCCTCGCTGGCGGCCGAACTGGATATTCAGACCCACGGCGCGGTCTATGACTCGTTGCGGCGGCTGGGCGACGAATTGCGTTACGTATTGATTACCTCGCGCGCGACGGTCAACGAGTCGAAAGGGGCGCCAGTGCAGATCAGGGTCACGGCCAGCGCACATCCAAAATGCGATCGCTGCTGGCACTACCGGGCGGACGTCAATCCGGCCGGGCTGTGCGGGCGCTGCGAGAGCAACCTCAACGGCGCGGGCGAGCCGCGGCGCCATGCCTAGGCCGCTGGGCTGGTATCTGCTCGCGTTCCTGGTGATCGCGGCCGATTACCTGACCAAGGTCGCCGTGCTGGGCGCTCTTGCGCCCGGCGAGAGCCGCGCGCTGGCGCCGTTTTTCAACCTCGTGCTGGTGTTCAACAAGGGAGCCGCATTCAGCTTTCTTGCCACGGCGCAGGGCTGGCAGACGTTGTTCTTCGCTGCCATCGCGGCCGTGGCTTCCGCGGTCATCAGCTTTCTGATCTATAAAAACAGGAACAAGACCCTGTTTTGCTCGGGCCTGGCGCTCATCCTGGGCGGGGCGCTCGGCAACCTCCACGACCGCGTGATGTACGGGCACGTGGTGGATTTCCTCGATTTCCACATCGCCGGCTGGCATTGGCCGGCGTTCAATGTCGCCGACTCGGGGATCACCGTGGGCGCCGGCATCCTCATTGTCGAGAGCTTCCTGCGCCGCGAGGAGCCGGGTGGAAAAAAGGGCTGAGATGGACCTGGCGCTGCTGTTCCGGGCGCTGGCCTTCGCCGCGCACAAGCACCGCGACCAGCGGCGCAAGGATGCCGAGGCTTCGCCCTACATCAACCACCCGATCGCGCTCGCCGAGGTGCTCGCCGGCGAGGGCGGCGTAACGGAGATCGAGGTGCTGGCCGCGGCGCTGCTGCATGACACCATCGAGGACACCGACACCCGCTTCGAGGAACTCGGGCGCGCGTTCGGCGCGCGCATCGCCAGCATGGTGTTGGAGGTGACCGATGACAAGAACCTGCCCAAGGCTGAGCGCAAGCGGCTGCAGATCGTGCATGCGGCCGGCATCAGTCCGGGCGCGAAGCTGGTGAAGCTCGCCGACAAGATCTGCAACCTGCGCGACGTCGCCGACCGGCCGCCCGCGCAATGGGGCCTCGAGCGCCGCCGGGAGTATTTCGAGTGGGCGAAGCAGGTCATCGACGGCCTGCGCGGCGTCCATCCCGCGCTCGAGGCGGCGTTCGATGCCGCGTATCGCCGTAAGCCGTAGAATCCGCGCATGGATGTATTGCTAGCGAACCCCCGCGGCTTTTGCGCCGGCGTCGAACGCGCGATCGAGATCGTCGAGCGCGCACTCGAGATCCGCGGCGCGCCGATCTACGTGCGCCACGAGATCGTGCACAACAAGTACGTGGTCGAGGACTTGCGCCAGAAGGGCGCCATCTTCGTCGAAGACCTGGACGAAGTGCCGCGCGGCAGCACGGTGATTTTCTCCGCGCACGGCGTGTCGCGGCAGGTGCGCGGCGACGCCGAGGCGCGCGGGCTGCAGGTGTTCGACGCGACCTGCCCGCTGGTCACCAAGGTGCACGTCGAGGTCTCGAAGATGCTGCGCGAAGGCTATGAGATCGTGATGATCGGCCACCGCGGCCACCCGGAGTCCGAAGGCACGATGGGGCAGTCGGAGGTCGGCATGCATCTGGTGGAAACGGTCGAGGACGTGGCCAGGCTCGCCGTGTCCGGTCCCGCGAAGCTTGCCTATGTCACGCAGACCACGCTGTCGGTGGACGACGCCGCGAAGATCGTCGCCGCGCTGCGGGCGCGCTTTCCCTCGATCCGCGGGCCCAAGCGCGACGACATCTGCTACGCAACGCAGAACCGGCAGGACGCGGTCAAGTTCATGGCGCCGCGCTGCGACGTGGTGATCGTGGTGGGTTCGCCCAACAGCTCGAATTCCAACCGGCTGCGCGAAGTCGCGCAGAACATGGGCGTCGAGGCCTACATGGTGGACAGCGCGGCGGACCTGAAGCCCGAGTGGATCGCCGGCCGGCCGCGCGTCGGCGTGACCGCGGGCGCTTCCGCGCCCGAGGTGCTGGTCAATGAACTGATCAAACGCCTGCAGGAGATGGGCGCGCGGAGCGTGCGCCCGCTCGAAGGCATTGCCGAGCACGTGGTGTTCACGCTGCCGCGCGGACTGGCGCAGGCTGGCGAAGGCGCTGCCGGCCGCAAGGCCGGGAAAAGCTGAGCCTTAGTTGGCGTCCTTGCGCTGCAGCAACTGGTCCAGTTTCTGCGCGATTGCCATGTAGGGCAGGGCGCCCACCACGCGCACGCCTTCCAGCCTGTCGTTGACCACGCGGCCGATGACGAATGAAGGCGTGCCCGACACGCCGGCGCTGCGGCCTTCGGCCATGTCGGCCTCGACCGCGGCCTGGTGGCGGCCCGACTTCAGGCAGGACTGGAACTTGCCCATGTCGAGCTTCTGCTCCTTGGCATAGCCCATCACCTGGTCGGGTCCGAGTTTGCTCGCATTGACGATCATGGCGTGGCGCAGTTCCCAGAACTTGTTCTGTTCGGCGGCGCAGCGCGCCGCCATGGCGGCGGGCTGCGCGTTGCGGTGGAAATCGAGCGGGAAATCACGGCTCACGTAGCGCAGCTTGCCGGTGTCGATGTAGTTGCGCCGGATCTGCTCGAAGCTGTCGACGTGGAACTGGCGGCAGAACGGGCACTCGTAGTCCGTGTACTCGACCATCACCAGCGGCGCGTCCGTCCGCCCGAGAGAAAAGCCTTTGGACGCAAAGGGAATGGCCACCCGGTCGTTCGGGACAGGCGCAGGGGCAGGCGCGGGGACGGCGCGCTGCGCGGCGGGCGCCGGCGGCGTGGCCTCCAGGTCGCGCTGCAGCCCTTCCAGCAGGGTGCGGATGGCGCGCAGTTCCTGGAGGATCTGCCGGTTGGTGTCGTCCGCGGGCGC